>Ga0233434_1001717_pt1 | contig 20716 bp, 24 predicted proteins | sample SI_122_August201_4_FD_182738 | JGI IMG/M metagenome (GOLD analysis project Ga0233434, IMG submission 182738) | Seawater microbial communities from Saanich Inlet, British Columbia, Canada - SI_122_August2016_120_MG | ecosystem: Environmental > Aquatic > Marine > Inlet | place: Canada: British... | reverse complement strand
TAACTTCTTTCGCTTTGGTGCGTAATCGAGAATCAGGATAGTTAAGAATTGGTAATATCATGAGTCTATTATAGTGTCTTTTGCTTTGTCAGAAGTTTGAGGATAATCTTCGTTGTAATGCAGACCACGACTCTCGGCTCGAGAGATGGCAGATCTAACAATCAACTGGGCAGTCGACACCAGATTTCTTAGCTCGATTAAATCACTTGAAATTAGATAAAGGCGATAGTATTCGTCGACCTCATTTTGAATTTGCGTAAGGCGCATTTGTGCAGAATGTAGGCGTTTGTTGCTACGTACGATGCCAACAAAGTTCCACATGATGCGTCTGATCTCATCCCACAAGTGAGTAACCATTACTTTTTCTTTGGATAGGCTTACTCTGGATGCATCCCAATCGTCAAAATTGAGGTGTTGTGATTTTAAATCTTGTTGATTAATATGGTTGGCACACGCCTTGGCAAATACAACACATTCTAATAATGAATTACTGGCCATGCGATTAGCACCATGCACACCTGCGTGGGCAACCTCGCCAACGGCGTACAAGTTATCAATGTTACTTTGTGCGTGAATATCAGCTTGAATACCACCACAAGTGTAGTGTGCAGCAGGCACGACTGGGATTGGGTCTTGTGAAATATCAATACCAAAAGAGGCGCATTTTTTTGCAATGGTTGGGAAATGTGACTCAATCCAATCTTTATCTTTAAAGGAAATGTCTAAATACACACAGTCAAAACCATGGGTTTTCATTTCTGAATCGATTGCTCTGGCAACAATATCGCGTGGCGCAAGCTCAGCGCGTTGGTCATATTTGTGCATAAATTGCTCGCCATTTGGCAAGATGAGTTTGGCACCTTCGCCGCGCAATGCTTCAGAAATTAAAAATGATTTGGCATGCGGGTGGTACAAGCAAGTAGGGTGGAATTGGGTAAATTCCATATTAACAATATGGCAACCACCACGATAAGCCATGGCAATACCATCACCGGTTGAGGTGTCTGGATTAGAAGTATAAAGATAAGCCTTAGACGCACCACCCGTGGCAACAATAGTTTTGTGGGTAATGAAGCTCTCGACCTCATTGGTAGCCTTGTTGAGGACGTAAGCGCCATAACAATGCTGATCTTTTGTCAGTAAGTCAATCGCAATAAAGTTTTCAAACAAGGTGATGTTTGTTTTTTCTTTGACACTGTCGAGTAAATTGGTTTGGATAGATTGCCCAGTTTTATCGGCAACATGCGCAACACGTCTATGGCTATGACCACCTTCAGTGGTGAGGTGGTATTGATTGTCTTTTTGGGTAAATACTACACCTGATTCTTCTAATGCTTTGATGGCAGCCGGCGCTTGCTCGACCATAAAACGAACAGTGGATTCATTACCTAATCCGTTGCCAGTTGAAAGTGTATCTTTGATGTGTGATTCGAAATCATCATTGCTATCTAGTACAGCTGAAACACCACCTTGGGCATAATACGAGCTACCTTCGAGTACTTTGTCTTTGGCGATTAGTGCAATGGATAGATCATCAGAAAGTTGTAGTGCGCTCATCAGCCCAGCACTGCCAGTGCCAATAATAAGAACATCAAAATGGTGCTGTGTTGACATGATTAAACGCGAGTTCAGATGTTTAAATCTTTGGTTTCACCATGAGAATTAACTTAGGTAGCAAGGTTAGATTTGCCAATAGGGCGCTGATCATTGCAATGGCGGTAAAGACGCCAAAATAGATACTTGGAATAAAGTTAGACAACGCCAAGATTAGGAAGCCTAGCGTTACCGTAATAGAGGTATAAAACATAGCCAAACCAATTGAGCCGTGAGAACGATACATAGTGGCTAGGTAGTCTTGATCTTTTTGGAACTCTGCCTTAAAACGGTGGATGTAATGAATGGCATTATCAACACCAATACCAATGGCAATAGCTGAAATAGTGATGGTCATTAGATCAAGTGGGATATTCATTAGCCCCATAATGCCAAGAATAAATAGCGATGGCAATGTGTTTGGAATCAGTGCCAAAATAGACAGCGTTATTGACTTAAACACAAACAAGAACATAATGAAAATCATGCCAAATACTACGGCAATGGTTTTGATTTGTGAATTAAACAAACTTTGTAGCATGTTGTTGTACAGTACCAACATGCCAGTTGTGTGGAAGCTGTCTTCTCTAAAGCCAAGCTCTTTCGAGATGTGTGTTTCGATTTTATTAATCAGCTCGCCACGTTTAAGCTCTTTATTGGTTTCTCGAATACGAATCACCATGCGTAACTGGCCGTTGTCTTCATTGATATAAGGATCTAATACATGCGCTCTAGCGCTGTCTGGAATTTGCCCTCTAACAATATTTAAGAAAAATCCATTCAGTGCATTGCCATCATTGGCTTGGGTTAGGATTTGCATCAAAGTATCGATTGAGAGTACTTTTCCAGTTTCATCCAAGCCATCTAGATAAGTGTGAATTTTGTGAATATCAGCGCGTAAATCTTCATCATACCAATAGTCTTCTGCCAACTCATCAAAGACAATTTCTAGTGGAATAGTGCCACCGAGTTGTTCATCAATTAGAGTTAGGCCTTGGTTGATTTCGGTGGTTTCTTTAAAGTAATCAATAAAGCGATTTTCAACACTTAACTTGCTAATTCCTACAGCAGAAATACCAATAAACAATACTAAAACCACCAGTAAATGATTGCCGAATCTTTCGGTAAATTTGGCCAAACCATGGGTTACGCCCAACTCAGTTTTAAACTTTGAGACTTTGGCTTTTGGCAATAGGCTCATAATCACTGGGAATGCAATAAAAGACAATACTAGAGCAATACTAACACCAATTGACATCATCCAGCCAAAATCAATTACGGGGCGAATACCACTAATCAGTAGTGATCCAAAGGCAGCAATAGTAGTGAGTGTAGTGAATAGGCAAGGTTTTAACATTTGCTCTAAAGTGTTTTTAATCAGGGCTTGATACTCAAGCTCTGGATCGTTTTGTGCCAGCTCTCGATAGCGCACTACCAAGTGAATGGTAACCGAGAGTGTCATTACCAATAGTAGCGAGAAGAAATTACTTGATATGACAGTAACTTTCCAGCCTAAAAATGCCAAGACACCCGTCATAATGAGTGCACCAGTAATACTGATGCCAATTGGCATTAATACCCAGCGAATGCCTTTAAAAATTAAGGCCAGAATCACTGTCATCAATCCAATCACTGCCAAACTAAAGACGATTAAATCACTACTAATGTAGCTAACAATATCGGTGGTGATCATTGGTAGGCCACCTAAGAATAAGCTGGCTTTGTCTCGATATTTGTCAATTGTGGTGCGAATAGTAGCAATGGTTTTGGCTTGTAAGTCGCTTTGCGTGGTTGCGTCTTTCAATACTTGTTTTTCAATACTTTTGAGTTTGGCCAGATCTTCTTTAGAGAGTTCGTTAGCTGCTCTTTTAAAGCGCATTGCATCGCGGGTTTGGCGTCTTTTCTCAAAACGCTCATTGCCTTTAAGTGCCACTAAGATTGCAGTTGTTTTGCCATCTTTACTGACTAAATTATCACCATACAAAGGCGATGATCTAAATTCTTGATTAGCCAATGCGAGATTAGCCTTGCCATTATCGATAGATACACCGTCAGAGCCTAAATCAGCTAAAGATAGTGGCGGTGAGCGAAATAGTGGCACATCTAAAATAGTAGTGACTGATTTAATTTGCTCAATGGCTTGTAAGTCTTTTCTAAAACTGCCTAAGTGTTTGAGTTGTGCTGGGTCAAGTAGATTGCCTTTAACTTGATAACTAATAACTAAAAAATCATCAGAACCATAATCTTTTTTAATACTTTGATAGTAACGAAGATTGTCATCTCCTTCTAATACTAGTGAATCTGAAGAAGCATCTAGTTGAAAATCTGGAATTTGTGCAATGAAGAAACCGGCAATAAGTAGTAATAGAACTAGGCTATCACCAGATTTTTTTAAAACAAAATTATAGAAACTCTTCATTAAATATTTACTGTTTTAGAATTCAAAAGTTTTTGCTGTTTCTAGGCCTTGCATCGTATTTAGGTGCGTTTCAAACAATGCTTTGGTCTCCCATTTATGCTCGCTAATGCGAGTAATAAGCTTTGCGCTCATGGCTTTACCTGTGCCTTCTACGACAAAAATACGACCACCAACATTAAGTAAGTGAAAATAGCGACCGGTAATCTCTGGTACTGCTGCACCAACGATAACAACATCAAAGAAATCGTTTGAGTTCCAGCCTTTTGATGCGTCGCCGACCTCAAGTTGGGCGTTGTCAACATTAAGTGTGTTGAGTCTTTCTTGTGCGTTTTCGCTGAGCTCTTCGTCAATTTCAATACTGGTGATTGATTTACAAAGCTTTGAAACCACAGCGGTTAAGTAGCCACTGCCGGTACCAACTTCTAATACAGTCTCATTTTTTTGGATGTCTAGCGCATCTAGTAAGCGACCTTCAATTTTTGGACTAAACATTTTTGCCTTAGCACTGAGTGGAATCTCAATGTCGGCAAATGCAAGATTTTGGTATTTTTCAGGTACAAAGTTCTCTCTTGGTGTATTTCTAAGTGCGTTATTAGCAATATAATTCAAGCCACCCCATGGTCTGATTTGTTGGTCAATTGAGTTACTTCTTGCTTGTGTTGTATCCATGTTGTGTTCCTATTTCTTTTTTGGTGGTAATAAATCAGTAATGGTGCCTTCAGCCATTTCAGTGGCAAAAGCGGTGGTTTCAGATAGTGTTGGGTGTGCGTGAATGGTGAGTGCGATATCACTCATGTCACAGCCCATTTCAATAGCGAGTGTTGCCTCGGCAATAAGCTCTCCGGCGTTAGTGCCACAAATTCCCATGCCTAAAATTCGACCTGTTTTGGCGTCAAACAAACCTTTTGACATGCCTTCACTACGGCCAATGCTTAGGCTTCTGCCTGATGCTGCCCAAGGGAATACGCCTTTTTCATAGGCAACACCTTCGGCTTTCAGCTCTCTTTCAGTTTTACCTGTCCAAGCAACTTCAGGGTCTGTGTAGGCAACCGATGGAATGGTTAGTGCATCAAAGCCAGACTTGTGTCCGCAAATAACTTCAGCAGCAACTTTGGCCTCATGTACAGCTTTGTGTGCCAACATTGGTTGCCCAACAAGATCGCCAATCGCAAAAATATGATTAACGTTAGTGCGCATTTGTTTGTCAACTGGGATAAAACCCCATTCATTGACTTCAACACCTGCTTTATCGGCATCAATTAACTGACCATTTGGTGAGCGACCAATAGACACCAATACTTTATCAAAAGTATCTGTTTCTGGTGCTTTTTTGCCTTCAAAATCTACCTTAATGCCGGCATCAGTTGCCTCCATTTTGGTAACTTTGGTATTAAGGTAAATATCTTTATATTGTTTTTTAATGCGTCTGGCTAGTGGTGTGACCACATCTTTGTCAGCGCTGGCAATCAGTTGGTCGGATAACTCAACCACGGTAATTTCACTACCAAGGGCGTTGTAAACAGTGGCCATTTCTAAGCCGATAATACCACCACCAACAATCAATAATCGCTTAGGTACGCTGTCTAACTCAAGCGCATCAGTTGAATCCATGACTCGTGAATCATCAAAAGGGAAGGCCGGAATTTTGGTAACGCGTGAACCTGCTGCAATGATGCATTGCTCAAATTCAATTACTTCATCTGAATCATCGATAGCAATTTGATTGGCTGAGATAAATCTACCATAGCCTGTTACCACTTGTACTTTTCTGGCTTTTGCTAGTGCTTTAATGCCGCCAGTTAGTTTAGAAACGATGTTTTCTTTGTTGGCGCGCACGCCATCAACATCAATTTTGGTTTCACCAAAAGTCACACCCAGATGTAGTGCTTCGGCAGCTTCATTAATCACTTGCGCGGTATGCAGTAGTGCTTTTGAAGGGATACAACCTACGTTTAAACAAACACCACCTAAGTTTTCATAGCGTTCAATCAGCACAACTTCTTTACCTAAATCGGCTGCACGAAAGGCGGCCGTATAACCACCAGGGCCAGATCCAATGACAACAACTTGTGTTTTAATCATAATAGGATCTCTCTAATATCTTGTAAGATTGAGTTTAAATCTGCCATAAATCGCCCGCCTTGCGCACCATCAATCACACGGTGATCGTAAGATAAAGCCAATGGCAGCATTAAGGTTGGCACAAAATTCTTGCCATCCCAAATTGGTTTGGTTTGTGAGCGTGAAACACCTAGAATTGCCACTTCTGGCGCATTTACAATTGGGGTAAATTGTGTACCACCAATACCACCCAAACTTGAGATGGTGAACCCAGCGCCTTGCATGTCGCCAGGTTTGAGTTTTCCATCGCGGGCTTTTGCTGAAGTTTCTCCAAGCTCTGTGGCTAAGTCACTCAATGATTTTTGATCAACATCTCGGATTACCGGCACCACCAATCCATTTGGTGTGTCCATGGCGATACCAAGGTTGAAGTACTTTTTAATGATTAGATTTTCACCAGATTCATCTAAGGCAGAATTAAAGCGTGGGTGTTGTTTTAAGGCTTGGATCACACCCTTCATAATGAAGACTAATGGTGTTAATTTGACACCTTTGGCTTTCTGTTCTTGTCTGAAGGCTTCCATTTGGTCAATATTGACTTCGTCAAATTGGGTAACGTGAGGGATGTTAAGCCAACAAGCGCTTAGGTGCTTACCTGAAAGCTTGTTGATTCTTGAGAGTGGTTGTAATTCAGTGTCGCCAAATTTAGAAAAATCAATCACCGGTACTTTAGGAATGGCATTACCAGCACCGCCTGAAGTAATAATTTGTTTAACGTAGCCTTTAAGGTCAGTATCTAAAACGCGATTCTTTTGCCCAGTACCAGTGACTTTGGATAAATCAACGCCGAGCTCTCTGGCTAACTTTCGAATCGAAGGTGAAGCGTGTGAATCGCCCGTCGGTGTGTTGGATACAGATTCGTTATTAGTGGCTGGTGCCGGTGCTGCTGGCTTAGTCGGTGCCGGCGCTGGAGCTTTGGCAGCCAGTGCTGACTCTTGTACTGGCGCCGTGGTTTTAGTGGTGCCACTACTTTGCATATTAAGAATTAAATCACCCAGGCCAATCTTGTCGCCCAAGCTAATATTGATACTCTCAACCGTACCTGCAACTGGCGTTGGAATTTCCATTGATGCTTTGTCGCTCTCTAGGGTGATGATGGAGTCTTCTTCGCCCAACTCGTCGCCAACATTGACCAAAATTTCAATCACTTCTACTTCATCAAAATCGCCAATATCAGGCACTACCACTGGCACTATTTTTGTGCCTGTTTCTTCCTCTGTTACGACGGATTCTTCTTCATCGCCTGAACTTTCTTCAGATTCTTCGGCGCTTTCTAGGCTGATTAGTGAATCACCTTGCTTAATTTTATCGCCAATATTGATGTTGATTTGTGTCACTGTGCCGGCTGATGGGCAAGGGATTTCCATTGAGGCCTTGTCACTTTCTAAGGTTATTATGCTGTCATCTGCCGCTATTGTGTCGCCAACAGATACTAAAATCTCAATAACTTCAACTTCGTCAAAATCGCCAATATCGGGGAGCTCAATGTTTTTAATGCTTGACATAATCAGTATTTAAATGCAATTATAAAGATGATAATTATCGCAAAAATAGTTGATAAAAGGGGATAAATGTTAAAATGTTTTGTTTAGTTAGACGGTATGATAAAAAGCTGAAAATTCATTCGATTATTTAGGGTATTAAAATTATATGCAGGTTGCATTATCAATCACAAGTTTGCAAAAAACTTACGCCAATCAATTACAGGCATTGAAAGGCATTGACTTACATGTTGAGCAAGGTGATTTCTTTGCGCTCTTGGGAAGCAATGGCGCAGGAAAAACCACGGCGATCGGCATTGTGTGTGGCTTGTTGAACAAGACCCAAGGCAGTGTAGAAGTTTTGGGTCTTAATCAAGACACGCATGCCAATGAAGTTAAGAGATTGATTGGGTTAATGCCGCAAGAGTTTAATTTTAATCCGTTTGAGCCCATTGAAGAAATACTCATTAATCAAGCGGGATACCATGGAATTACTCGTGCCAATGCTAGGGTTCAGGCAGAAATACTACTCAAAAAAATGCAACTTTGGGATAAGCGCCTTGATATGGCTAAGTCGCTATCAGGTGGAATGAAACGTCGGTTGATGCTAGCAAGGGCGCTTATTCACCAACCAAAGATATTGATATTGGATGAACCGACTGCTGGCGTTGATGTAGAAATACGCCGCTCTATGTGGACATATCTTAAAGAGCTTAATAATGAAGGCATGACCATCATCCTTACCACGCATTATTTAGAAGAAGCTGAGTCGTTGTGTCGTCATATTGCTATTTTGGATGATGGCCTAGTGATTGAGCAAACCAGCATGAAAAAACTACTTTCTAAAGTAGCACATCAAGTGGTTATTTTAGAAAGCACTAGTGCTCTACCTAAGCAGATTAAAGAAGATGGATTTGAGTGTGAAAGACTGGATAACTATTCTTTGCAAGTTGTTCTTGATTCGGATAATAACATTACTAATGTTTTGCAAAATTTGGCCAAACAAGGTGTGAGTGTTGACCATGTTCGTAGTGCACAGAATCGCCTAGAAACCTTATTTCTAAATCTAACTTCAAATAATAATGGAGTATAAATAATATGTGGATTGCTTATAAAACCATTGTCATTAAAGAAGTATTAAGATTCTCGCGTATTTGGGTGCAAACTATTTTCCCACCGATTATCACCACTTCACTTTATTTGTTGATTTTTGGTGGCTTGATGGGCGAGCGCATTGGTCAAATGCAAGGCATTGATTATTTGCAGTATATTATCCCAGGTATTATTTTAATGACTGTGATTCAAAATGCTTATGCCAATACAGTGTCATCATTTTTTCTGGCTAAGTTTAATCACAGCATTGAAGAATTATTGGTTTCGCCTGTGCCGTATTGGGTGATTTTGTTGGGTTATATTTCGGGTGGTGTTGTGCGTGGGTTTGTTGTGGGTTTAGGTGTATTCATCGCGGTTTCATTTTTTGTTGAATTTACGATTGACAACCTTTTTATCACTGCAATGACATTTTTATTAACGGCCATTTTGTTTTCTTTGGCAGGGTTTATTAACGCGGTATTTGCCCAGTCATTTGATGATATATCAATCGTACCGACTTTTATCTTAATGCCAATGACTTATCTTGGCGGTATGTTTTATAGTATTGATATTCTGCCGCAATTTTGGCAAGATCTGAGTAAATTTAACCCAATCTACTATATGGTAGACAGCTTTAGGTTAGGGTTTTTAGGGGTGAGTACGTCTGATTTTTGGACATCGATGAGTGTTTTGTTAGTCATGATTGTAGTGCTGACACTGGTGTCTTTTTACTTACTCAAGAAAGGCGTTAATATCAAGACTTGATCGAACCCTCTTTACCAGAAAGTATGCGCTGAATATTGCTTCGATGTGTAAAGAAAATCCAAATACAAATCACCCCAATCACATAAGTTGCATCAAGATCACTGCTAATCAAGTAAAAATAGAGTGGTGTTAATAGGGTGGCAATCAGTGCTGAAAGCGAAGATATTTTTAATACCTTGGCAACGAACAACCAAGTTAGTGCAAAACTTAAACCCACTAAATAGTTGAGCGCCAATAAGGCGCCTAAAAATGTTGCAACACCTTTACCGCCTTTAAAACCAAAAAAGATAGGGTAAACATGCCCTAAAAATGCGGCCATAGCAATGAGTGTCATTTCAAATAAATTAACACCCAAATATTGCGCCACAAGTACAGGTAGTGCGCCTTTTAAACCATCGCCGATCAATACAACAGCTGCCGCTTTTTTACCACCAATACGCAACACATTGGTTGCACCAGGGTTATTCGACCCTTGTGTTCTCGGGTCGGGCAGGTTTAATATTTTACAAACGATAATCGCAGCTGAAATTGATCCAATCAGATAAGCGCAAATAATGAGTGTGGGTAACATATAATTTCAACTTTGAATTTTTAACTTTTGATTTAAGCATGGATATCGTATTTATACAAGGTTTAAAGATTGATACCGTGATTGGTATTTATGATTGGGAGCGAGAAATCCGCCAAGACATTGTGTTGGATTTAGAGATGTCTGCCGATATTAAAGTCGCAAGTGAAACGGATCATATCGACCAAACATTAGACTACAAAGCAGTTTCAAAGCGATTAATCGAGTTTGTACAAACCAGTGAATTCCAGTTGGTAGAAACACTGGCTGAAAAAATTACTGAGATAATCCTTAATGAATTTGGCGTTAAAAAAGTTAAATTAACCCTTAATAAAGGCGAGGCAGTCACCGGTGCACAAGGTGTGGGTGTTATTATTGAAAGATCAAATAATGGCTAATATTCACATCAACATTGGCTCTAATCAAAATCGCGAACTGAACATCTCAACTGCAATTGATATGTTGCGATTTAATTTTTCAGATATCGAGCTTTCTGATGTTTATGAATCACCCGCTCAAGGTTTTAAAGGTGATGACTTTTACAATGTTGGGGTTAATGCAACAACAAATCTAAACGTTTTTGATACAAGCGACGTGCTTAAAAACATAGAGGATAAAATTGGTAGAGATAGAAATCAACCCAAGTTTTCTTCGCGACAAATTGATTTAGACTTAGTGTTATATGATGATGTGATTGACGAGTCGGCCAATTTACCTAGAGATGATATTTTAAAATACGCGTTTGTTTTAGCGCCATTAGCAGAGTTGAATGCTGAGTTAATTCACCCAGTCGAACAGCGTTCTTATCAGGTGCTTTGGTTGGGCTTCCAATCGAGTAACACCTTTGATTTATCGCAGTATAATATTGGTCAAGTCCTTAAATAAATAATGGTAAATTTATGAAAAAATTACACACCTTTTTGATTGCTTTTTTTGTGGTTATTTACAGTAATATTGCTGTGGCAAGCTTTGTAGCAGGCGAGGATTATGTTGTATTAGACAAACCGGTTAAAACGGTAACAGGCGATAAGGTAGAGGTTAGAGAATTATTTTGGTATTACTGCCCACATTGTTTTAATGTCGAGCCACTGGTTGAAAATTACCTAAAAAAATTACCCGAATCGGCTAAGTTTATTCGTCAACCCGCGGTATTTTCTGATCGCTGGATAAATGGCGCAATTTTTTATTATGTATTAGAGCAATTAAATGAAGTTGATAGGCTTCATGGTAAGTTGTTTGATGCAATCCATCTTCATAAAACGCCTTTTACTGATAACGAAGATTTTATCAGCTGGCTGGCTGATCATGGTGTTGATAAGGAAAAGGCTAGTAATGCTTTTAAATCTTTCTCAGTGCGCATTAAGGTTAACAAATCAAAACTCAATACGGTTAAATACAAAACCAGCGGCGTGCCGGTGTTTGTTATTAATGGTAAGTACTGGGTAGATTCAAAACATGCTGGTGGTGAAAAACGATTGTTTGAAGTGGTAGATTATCTTATTCAAAAAGAAGCCCAGTAATACAACGTGCTAGACTCTGTTTTAGTTTTATCTGGCCTTGATCCTTGTGGCGGTGCAGGCGTTAGCGCTGATATTGAAACCATTAATCAATTCGGCGTAACACCATTACCCATTATTACCACACTAACCGTACAAAACACACAATCAGTTAAATCAGCACAAGCTGTAGACGTAAAACTAATTACTGAACAATTTAACCACCTTAAAGAAGATGTCGATTTTTCAGTGGTTAAAATTGGTTTGTTGTCATCCAATACTCAAATTCAAACAATTGCCTCCTTGTTAAAAACTTGCGAAGCAATAACGGTTGTACTTGATCCTGTTGTTAGCTCGAGTACTGGCCAACAATTATTAGAGGATCAAGCGTTAAAAACCCTTAAGCAAGATTTACTACCAATGGTTACTGTGCTAACACCAAATGTCGCTGAACTGATTGCACTATCATCAATGAATGATGAACAAAAAGCGATTGAATCGCTACCTTGTGAGTGGGTGTTGTTGACTACAACGGATACGTCTGATGAGCAAATAGAGCATCGCTTATATCACCATGCACAATGTGTCGAGCGTTTTACTTATATCAAATTACCAGGCAATTACCATGGCTCTGGCTGTACATTATCAAGTGCCATTAGCGCATTACTAGCTTCTGGGGTTGATGTGGATATTGCATGCAAACGCGCATTAGACTACACATACCAAAGCCTATTAAACGCAAAGAGTATAGGTAAAATGCAATATCATCCTAATCGAGAATTACCTAAATAATGAGTTTTATTAATAATTGGCTGCGCTCTGACATTCAAGCAATTAATGCTTATCATGTGCCTGCGTCTGATGACATGGTTAAGCTCGACGCAATGGAATCCCCATTTCCTTTACCAGATGAGTTGATTGGCCAGTATTTGGCTTATTTAGCTGATGCCGATCTTAATCGGTACCCTAACCCTAGTGCTGACGAATTACGCCAAACACTACGTGAGTTAATGGATATTCCAGCTGAGTTTGGTGTGTTGTTAGGTAATGGCTCTGATGAGTTGATTCAGCTTTTAGCACTGGCTTGTGAGACGGGCGATACGATTTTAAGTATTGAGCCAAGTTTTGTCATGTACGGCATGATTGCAAAATTCACACGCCTAAACTACCAAGGTGTTAATTTAGATGATAATTTTGAGATCGACTTGCCAGCAACGTTGTCAGCCATAGAAGCGCATAACCCAAAACTTATCTTTATCGCGTATCCGAATAATCCAACCGGCAATGCATTTGATCGCAGTGCCATTGAGAAGATCATTACTTCTACTAAGGCAATGGTAGTGCTGGATGAAGCTTATTACGCTTATGCAGATGACAGCTTTTTGATGGATATTGCCAAGTATCCAAACTTAGTATTACTTAGAACAGTTTCTAAAATTGGCTTTGCTGGTTTGCGTTTAGGCTTACTGATTGGCGCACAAGATACGGTGAATGAATTAGACAAGCTAAGACTGCCCTACAATATCAATACCTTAACTCAGGTGAGCGCCAACTTCTTATTACAAGAAAAAGAAGAAATTGATAAAAACGCCAAAGCCATTCTTGCGGAACGTACTAGCTTATCTGATGCTTTGAATACTATCGAAGGCCTAGTAGTTTACCCCTCGCAAGCGAATTTTATTTTATTTAAAGCGCCAGTTGCCGATGCGTTGTTTGAAGCGCTAAAGACCCAAGGTGTGCTCATTAAAAATCTAAGCGCCGCACCAAGATTGACTGATTGTTTGCGAGTAACTGTTGGTAGTGCACAAGAAAATGCACAATTTATTGAAATTGTAAAAAATCATTATGGTTAATCATCAAGACTTAGCAAATTATTGCGCTGATTATTTGAATGTAGATCAGTTTAAGGATTATTGTCCAAATGGCCTACAAATTGAAGGATGCCAAGAAATTACCAATATTATCTCTGGCGTTAGTGCTAATTTAGCTTTGATTGAACAAGCGATTGATGAAAAGGCCGATGCCTTGTTTGTGCATCATGGATTTTTTTGGAAAAATGAAGATACTAAAATTACCGGTATAAAGCGCAACAGAATTGCGCAGTTACTTGCCAATAATATTAATTTATTTGCTTATCATTTGCCACTTGATGCACATACCAAAGTGGGTAACAATATTCAGTTGGCACAAAAACTTGCTATCCAAAGCCCAACGCCTATTGGTGATACTCTAGTGTGGCAGGGTGATATTGACATGAGCTTAGCGCAGTTTGGTCAAGTGGTTGAATCTGCTACGCAACGCAAACCTTTAATATTGGGTGATAGTAATAAACAACTTAAGCGTATTGCCTGGTGTACAGGTGGTGCACAAAGTTATATTGATCATGCAATTAATGTAGATGCTGATATCTTCTTAACCGGCGAAGTGTCTGAGCAGATTCCAGCCATTGCAAAAGAAAATGATATTGCTTTTATTTCAGCAGGACACCATGCGACTGAGCGCTACGGTGTGCAAGCGCTATGCCAACACTTGAGTGAAAAATTTGATCTTAAGCATCAATTTATCGACATTGACAATCAAGTATAATATCTCAGATATTATAATTTTCAGTTTATACACTTATGAGTAAGACATATGACGTTGCCGTTGTTGGCGCAACAGGTGCTGTGGGCGAAACTATCCTTTCGATTTTAGAACAGCGTAATTTCCCAATTAACAATTTATACCCATTAGCGAGTGCCAATTCTGCAGGCAAGAAAGTATTGTGTCAAGGCAAAAGCTGGACAGTACAAGATTTAGACACCTTTGATTTTTCTCAAGCGCAAGTTGGTTTGTTCTCAGCAGGTGGCCATATTTCTGAAAAATATGCACCAATTGCAGCGGAAGCTGGTTGTGTGGTGATTGACAATACGGCACATTTTCGCCGCGATGAAGATATTCCTTTGGTGGTTCCAGAGGTTAATCCGCATGCAATTGCAGGCTATACACAGCGTAATATTATTGCCAACCCTAATTGTTCAACCATTCAAATGTTAGTGGCGCTTAAGCCAATTTATGATGCGGTGGGTATTGAGCGTATTAACGTCGCTACTTACCAAGCGGTATCGGGTTCAGGCAAGGAAGCTATTTCTGAGCTAATTAACCAGACTACTAAATTGCTTGGTGGTGATACCAATGTTGATGTTGAAGTTTACCCAAAGCAAATTGCATTTAATGTTGTTCCGCATATTGATGTTTTTCAAGACAATGGCTACACCAAAGAAGAGATGAAAATGGTGTGGGAGACGCAAAAGATTTTTGAAGATGAAAATATTTTAGTCAATCCGACAGCAGTACGTGTGCCGGTAATTTATGGCCATTCTGAAGCGATTAATATTGAAACTAAAACCAAGATTACAGCTGCTGAAGCCACTAAAATTTTATCTGAAGCGAATGGCGTTACAGTGATGGATAAGCGTGAAGATGGTGGTTATGCAACCCCATTTGTTGAGGCAACCAACCATGATGATACGTTTGTCAGTCGAATCCGTGAAGATATATCTCACGATAAAGGCCTCAACTTGTGGGTGGTTTCTGATAATATTCGTAAAGGTGCAGCACTCAACACGATTCAGATTGCTGAAATTTTGATTGAAGAGTATTTATAAAAAATAAAAAAATGATTAAAGTATCAAGAAAAACCAACGAAACAGACATTAATGTCGAGCTAAACTTGTATGGCACTGGTCAGGCAAATATCGATACTGGTGTGCCATTTTTAGACCACATGTTGGATCAAATCGCACGTCATGGTTTAATGGATTTAAACATTAAATGTGATGGCGATACCGAGATCGACGATCACCACAGTGTTGAAGATATTGGCATTACTTTAGGCCAAGCATTTGCACAAGCGGTCGGCGATAAAGCAGGGTTTACTCGTTATGGACACGCTTATGTGCCATTAGACGAAGCATTGTCACGTGTTGTGTTAGATCTGTCTGGTCGTCCTGGTTTAGAGCTCAATGTTAATTTTACGCGTGCAATGATTGGCACTTTTGATGTAGATTTGATTTCTGAATTTTTCCAAGGGTTCGTTAATCACGCTCTGATCACTTTGCACATTGATAACATCAAAGGTGTAAATTCTCATCACCAAGCCGAGACTGTCTTTAAGGCTTTCGGTAGAGCATTACGCATGGCAGTAACACCAGATGAACGTCAAGCTGGCGTTATCCCATCGACCAAAGGTAGTTTATAAATTATGTCCATAGCCATTGTTGACTATGGCATGGGCAACGTACGCTCAGTGCAAAAAGCCATTGAGCACGTCGCACCCAATGATCAAGTCTTTCTTACTGATGATGCAGCGCTAATCAGCGAAGCTGATCGTGTTGTGTTTCCTGGTCAAGGTGCAATGGGCGCTTGCATGCAAGCGCTTAACGAGCATGGTTTGGTCGATGTGATTAAACAAGCCGCACACGAAAAACCTTTCTTAGGTATTTGCTTAGGGTTACAACTTTTATTTGATCACTCTCAAGAAAATGGCGGCACTGACGGGTTGTCAATAATCCCAGGAGATGTGGTAAAGTTTGATAAAAGTGATCTTAAAATTCCACACATGGGATGGAATACCGTAAAACAAGAGCTTGAACACCCACTTTGGCACAATATTGATGACAATGCGCGTTTTTACAGTGTGCACAGTTATTATGTAAAAGAAGCTGATCGTGCTGTTGTGGTTGGGTCAACTGATTACGGTATTGACTTTACCTGCGCTATTGCAAAAGACAATATGTTTGCAGTGCAATTCCACCCGGAAAAATCACAGCATGATGGTTTGCAGTTACTAACCAACTTTGTTAATTGGCAGACCTAATCTAGCGTTATTAAACTTACGCTCTAGATTGCGACTCTAAGCAACGAATATAAGCCTGATGATCCATTGGCGTGTTGTTTTTTTGTGATGAGAAAATCATTTGCGCGATGCAATCCATCATCTTGTGTTCAACTTCATGTGGGTCTTTGACTTTATCTAATATTTTTTGATAATACTCATTAATGCCTTTTGGTTGATTAATTGAGAGCTGCTCTCTTAAGGATAAATGTAAGTTGATATGTAAAAAAGGGTTAACTTCGCCTTGTTCTGGAAAGTATTCAGATTCCACATCATTAATGAGTTTGTGATACTCAGGATGCATCTCAATCACTTGCGTGAGCTGATCTTCGAGCGGGTCGAGTATTTTTTTATCTAAGAATTTTTGCCAAGCGTTGGCAAGAAATTGTCGTTGCTGAGTTCTGTCTTGTGTGTAGAGCATCGGCTCTATTGTAAGATTAAACTATTAAAGATTTTTTTCTTCGTATTCACAAAGATCTAGCAAGATGCAGTCGGTGCATAATGGTGAACGCGCCTTACAAGTGTAACGACCATGAAGAATCATTAAATGATGTGCAGGTACGCGATATTCATCAGGGATGAATTTAACCAGCTTCTTTTCAACCTCAAGTACCGTTTTACCGCTAGCAATTGCTGTGCGGTTAGCAACACGGTAGATGTGCGTATCTACCGCGATTGTTGGGTGGCCAAAAGCTGTGTTTAAAACCACATTAGCCGTTTTACGACCAACACCAGGCAGAGCCTCTAACTCTTTACGAGTTTCCGGCACAGCAGAATCATACTTTTCAATCAGAATTTTACAAGCTTGAATAATATGCTTGGCTTTTGAATTGAATAGACCGATAGTTTTAATCGTATTGCGCAACGTGTCTTCACCAAGCTCAAAAATTGTCTCAGGTGTATTGGCAATTGGAAATAACTTGTCAGTCACTTTATTGACGCTTTTATCAGTGGCTTGCGCTGATAATGTAACTGCAACTAGCAGCTCAAAAGGGGTGTTATAATTTAATTCTGTGGTTGGATTAGGTATCTTTTTCAATAACCTTTCAAACATTTCAAAACGTGTCTCGGCGTTCATTCTTCTCTTTTGTTGGTTTCCTCAATGTGCGAAGATTATACCCGATAATTAAATCAATAGCAAAACGAACCAATGTGTTTAGAAGAAAGATTCGCCATAAGTTTCAAGCTGCTGCCAAAGTTTTTCTTTGTTAGGCTGTTGTTCGCGCATAGTGTTAATGCGTTGAAAATATTCATCGATATTTAAGTAACCATTTTCACCAGCTTGCACTCTACCTTGTACGATTTCAAACCAATCTTCAGCCTCATCTTCGCTTAATGTTTCAGGGTAATTTCTGGCTTTAAAATGCATTAACAAAGTGCTGAGTTTTTCATCTTTAAACTTAGGGTGAAAGTCTTTTAATTCATCTACACTCAGCATTTGTATTTGATCACCAAGTCGCTTGTCAGTGTTATCCATAAAGCCGTTATAAAGCGCTTGATCAGCATCAGTCGTTTGAGTACGTTCTTGATCGTTTCTATAGAGGTCTTGAGCGACTTTACTAATTGCAGTCTGATTATCTTTAATAAAAGACAAGCGCTGCAGGCAAGCATCCATATCAATCTGTAGTTGCGCCACAACTTTAGGGTCAAGCTTATAAACATTGGGCACAAACATTGGGCTTTTATTAAAAATTAAATCTTTTATTTGTAATCTTTCAGTGCCTTCAGGTAGCTCAGACTGCTTGGTAAACATTAGGGTTTTTAATTCCTCAATGTCCATTTCTAAAAGCATTGATGGATCTTGATCAAGATTAAATACAATCGCTCGGTCATTGTATTCTGGGTGGTAAGCCAGTGCGACTGCCAAGCGCGTACAAGACAGTGTGGCAGGGTACATGCCAGAAGTATGTAGCATTGGCTCAAACAGTCTGATTTTACCTTCAACAGTTTTTTTCTCACGTAGGCTAAAGGCGTAATCAAACAGTTGTGGTTGTGTGTCTTTTATGATTTTTGCAATCGCAATAGTAGCTCGTACATCAGCCAGTGCATCATGTGCATTAGCGTGTTCAATACCATTAGCCAATGAGAGTTGGTCAAGCTTAAAAATAGGCTTGCCTTTTTCGTTATGTACCCACTTTAGGCTAGCATCTTTTTTAAGTGCATAGCATAAGCGTACCACATCCAAAATATCCCAACGCGTATTGCCATTTTTCCAGTGCCAAGCATAAGGGTCGATAAAATTTCGATATAAAGTATGGCGGGTGAATTCATCATCAAATCGAATCGAGTTATAGCCAACAACACAAGTATTTGGCGTGGAAAATTCTTCATGTATTTTCTTGATAAATTCATGCTCAATCATGCCTTTTTGCTCACAAAGTTGTGGGCTAATACCGGTGACTGCACAAGCCTCTGGTGATGGCAAGCAATCATGCGTTGGCTTGCAATAAAACATATGCTCATCTAAGATATTAAGGTTTTCATCGGTACGAATACCTGCAAATTGCGAGATTCGATCAATTCTTGGGCTAATGCCAAAGGTTTCGTAGTCGTACCAGTAGAATGTTTTCATCAATCTATTTTTAGTGAATGCCAACTCGCTCAACAATGGCTTGTTCAACGAGCTTATTTACACTAATTCCTTGAGTTTTTGCACTGGCAACTGCCTTGGCGTGAATACTAGGTGTTGTTCTGATTAGCATTTTTCCACTAAAAGGTTTTTTAGCGCTAGATCCAGTTTTTTTGCAAGCTTCAAGGTAGGCATCAACTGAAATTTGAAATTCATTTTCGAGTTCGTTTGCATTTTCAGAGTGAAATAAAATCATTGACTTACTGCCAAGGTTAATAATTTCACCCCAGAAAATTTTATCTTCTTCATCAAAATGGATGGATGCTTCATAGCCTTTATAGTTCATTTTTTTACTCCTATATTAAATAAGAAAATTTGCAATTTTTTAACAACATAGCGCTTAATTTCATTATTTGGATGTGGCTTGTGTAAAGTTATAAAATTATCATCATCAAATTTATAAGTAATTCTTGATCCACTTGCCTCTATTCGTTCCAAATCGAGTGAAATTAGTAATTTATCCACCTCATCAAACTTAATATTGCTTAAAACAGGCTTGGTTAAAAGCCTTTTTAGGGTTTTCTTGTGTTTGTTATTCATTTTTGTTAATGATATCATAAAATACTATCATTTTGATTATTTCCGAAATTTTTTTAAATTCGGCAATAATTAACTGTTTTCATTCAATAAAGCACTGTTTTGATGCTAAAAATAGTGCTTTTTTATAATATATTTAGGTCATTTCAATAATTTCGGATATTTTTTATTGTTGAGAGATTGTCTAATTTTAGGTTTTTGTCACCTTTCTGGTGCACCCCAAGGGCAGGCTTCGCGCAGCAGAAAGGTAACCGAAAGATCTCACCCCTGTAAAACTATCAATTCACACTAATTTTATTCATTGTATTTTCTAAACTCGCCACTTGCGGTGACTCAAACACCGAAAATACAGTCACTCATTTCAATAAGTGTTTATTGGTTGTTTTACAAAAGGGAATAAGTCAAAAACCTGAGTGGATTAACCACTAAGGTTTTTGATTGATGATTAAATCGATAACCGTATGTGGATCTACTTCTAATGCTTCGGCATAATCAATCATTTCAACAATATCCAGTCTTCTATCGCCCGTTTCAATTTTTCCGATTAGTGATTGTATGACATTCAGTTTATTAGCAAGTTCGGCTTGTGACAAATTTAGCTCTTTTCTTCGATCAATCCAGAAGTCACGCAAAGCAGTATGTTGCTTTGCGTAGATTGATTTTCTAAATTTAATATACATTACAAACCCGATTTTAGGTTTATAATGATATAAACCCAATTCGGGTTTATTATTAACTTATATAAGGGAAAATTATGAAAAAAATATTAAGATTTATAATGGTTTTGTCAGTTTCACTGACAGTGTATGCTGGATCTTCTTGTAAAACTGATTGGCAGGGATACTATGTCTGCACCCATGATGATGGGTATGAAACTAAAACTAAAACTGATTGGCAGGGCTATGATGTCACAACAGATGGCAAAGGAAATACTCAGAAGTGTAAAACTGATTGGCAAGGAAACTACGTCTGTGATTAAACATCTATAAATTGAGACAATAAAAAACCCAGCAAAAGCTGGGTTTTTTTAAGTAATTTTTTTAAGAACTACTGAGGATGTACGTTAGCCGCTTGTGGACCTTTAGCACCATCTTCTAAATCGAACTCTACTTCTTGACCTTCTTCTAGTGATTTGTAAC
>Ga0233434_1001716_pt1 | contig 20723 bp, 21 predicted proteins | sample SI_122_August201_4_FD_182738 | JGI IMG/M metagenome (GOLD analysis project Ga0233434, IMG submission 182738) | Seawater microbial communities from Saanich Inlet, British Columbia, Canada - SI_122_August2016_120_MG | ecosystem: Environmental > Aquatic > Marine > Inlet | place: Canada: British... | reverse complement strand
ATGGCGATCGTAACGAAGGCGGCCACCACGACATAGAGGTAGCCCACCTCGGAACACCAGGTCCGGAAGTCCTCTCGGCGAACGTATTCCACGTTTCACCTCCAGGGGTGTGGGTTCTATGTGAAGCCGGGGTCCCAGAGGGACGAGGGCAGTGCCGGTACACTTGGCCCTCCATCCCATTCTCAGACATCGGCTGTGATGCCATGCTGTCGGCAGAGCCGTCGCAGGCGGGGGACGGCTCCCCCTACCTGGCGACCATTGCGCCGGATACCGAACAGGTGCTGGCTAACGACGCGTCGGTTGATGCCCATGATCTCGGCAACCTCCTCCTGCGTCTTACCGTGGACGAAATAGAGGAGCAGGGCCTCACGCTGACGATGTGTCAGCGAGGCGGTGACCAGCTCCATAACAGGCCCAAAAAGCCGCCGGGCTCGGGCCTGACTGCGTCGCTGCAGACGACGCTCCTCAACCGTATCAAACCAGAGCGCTGATTGGTCCGGATAGCGCTCCAGGTCGGAATGGTCGAGACGGACTTCCCAGAAGTCAGGGTTATACACGAACACTCTCTCCCATGTTTTCTTTCTCGAATGACGCGAGAAAAACCTCGCATCGTGCCACGAAAAAAGCCGCAGTGCCTGTGAGGGCGGCTGCGGCTGGGTAGGAGAGATAGGTGGGACTTTCGACTTAACGTTGTCGGTCCCTACTCCTGCACAGAGGCAGCTGGCCTTCACAGATCATTACTACATCCGCGAATTCGTTAAAAAGCATTCGACTACCCCTTTCTTGCGCGTGCGTTTGATGACGTTTCATCAGACGAATTGAGACGCGCGGCCCTCTTCGTCGTCGTTGCTATTAAGAGCGTATCAGAGCGCCTGATACGATGTCAAGCCAAAGTTCCTGTAAATCTGCATAATTCCAAAAAAAACTCACAGGCGAGCAGTTCCTGTGCGGATAGTGACCACCCTTACATCGTGGCGGATGCACTTTTCACGCGATGTAGCGAAATAAATCAGAGAGAACTCAAAAAAACTTGAATCCCTTGCGAAGCGCAGCTAGCCTCGGGCGAGTTGGCGTTCCCGACCGCGTCGAGCCGCAGGGGTTTCGATCCCGTGGCGACGGCACGCTCGCGAGAAGCCTCGCATCGTAAGACCTATGGCAGCGCCAGCCTCTTTGCTGGTACGATACAGACGGGCGACGCGCGCGAGGGACTCTGGTGAGACGGAGTTCAACAACATTGGACGAAGCTCCTGAAGGCGGCAGCAGCGGATGGAGAGCGTCGCCAATATACCCTCGGCCAAGGGGGCTACCTATCCGTACAAGTACTGAAAACGAACTGATACGAGACCTTTTTTCACCGATGCTCTTGCATGTGACCCAGTGGGCCTTCATCCTCCCTACAAGGCAATCCTCAGAGGCAGAACGACTATGTCCTACGACCTGTGGGGCCTGGGGGAGCTATGGAACTGACTATGAGACACCAAGTCTTATGCGTGGTACACATAACCTCACAGAGACCGAATTGGCACAAGCGTGACGGACGACAGTTTATTCGTGACATCGAGAGTGGCCGAGGGATACGCCGAGAGCAGACCTAGATTTCACGGCAACGTCTTATCTCGCTTGGCACTCAAATCACCCGATTTTTCGTGCTTTCGTGCGCTGGATGTTGGCTGCGGCACGGGTCTGTCGACGCTGCCGCTAAGGGACTTTGCATCGCAGGTCATCGGCATCGATCGTTCTGCAGCCATGCTTGCAGCGGCTGAGCACGCCCCTGGAGTCAGATACGTCGCCGCCTCCGGCGAAGGGCTGCCCTTCGTCGATGGCGCATTCGATCTGCTGAGTGTTGCCGGTGCGATCAACTGGATCGATCGCAAACTCTTTTTCGCAGAATCATGGCGTGTTTTGAGGGCAGGTGCGCTGCTCTGGGTCTATGACGGAGCGGAGCAGGGGGCGATGATCGAGGAGCCATCCTATCGCGAATGGTACGTGAACCAATACCTATCCAGATTCCCTCGACCTCCAAGAGACGAGCGCCCGATCACCGATGAGGAAGCTGCCAACTATGGGTTCGAGTTGCTTGCGGGGGACTCGTATCAGTTGGAGATCCCCTTGTCTGCGAGTGCGTGGGTAGCATTTCTGATGACTCAATCCAATGTGACCCACGCTCTGGAACAGACGCAGATGACAGCAGACGCTACCAAACGGTGGTTTCACGACTCTCTTGGTCGTTACTTCGGCGGTCGTGAAGGCTCTGCGGGGCGCGAAAGGCGGCTGCTTTTTGGCGGGCCCATCTGGTGTCTGCAACGAAGAATAGATGGGGGAGAATGATGCGCTGGCCCATGTCGCTGGTCGCAGCTGCTCTGGTTGCAGTCGGTCTGGCTGCACTTGTGGGGCGCCGGACGCCAGATCTGAGTGTGCCGCAGACGAATTGGGCCATTCAGACAAACATGGTGGCCCCCCTCTTCAACGCGATGGACTCGAAAGGCGATCCACTCCGCCTCGAAGACCTGCGAGGCAGATACGTGCTCCTCGACTTCTGGTTTACAACCTGTCCGCCCTGTATCGATGAGGTCCCTCGGATTCGGGCCCTGCAGGAGAAATATGCCGAGCAACTGACTGTGGTTGGTGTCAGTATCGACAGAGACCGAGAGGCCTTTGAGCGATTTCTGCAGCGCCAGCAGATGGACTGGCCCCAGATTCTGGACGTGTTGGATAACGAGGGGGCGCTGCAATCCTTGTATCAGGTTTCGTACTACCCAAGCTACTGGCTGGTGAATCCCGACGGGCAGGTCGCCTTGCACGGGCGTCACGTCGTGGGCGTGATGCATTCGGATGGTCTTCGATTCAACTACGATTGATGTCTGCCTCTATCTGTCATAGACCGGTCCTGGTGACCATCCTGTTGCTGTTGGTTGCCTGCGAAGAGAGTCCCGAGGAGCTGGTGGTGCGTCTTGCATCTCGAGATCCAAACGAACTCAGGCAGGTGTCGGATCGCTTGCTACGCCAACAGGAGGACGTGATTCCCGCTCTGCGTGGCGGCTTGCAGTCCGACCGCTGGCGAACTCGCTTCATGAGTGCTCAACTACTTGGTACACTGCGTGCAAAGGTTGCCGTCGCCGATCTGCTAGTGGCTCTGTCCGACAGCAATGTCGGAGTTGTCGAGAGAAGTGTCACTGCCCTCGGTCAGATCGGAGATCCTGCTGCGGCACATCTACTGGGTCGGCGTCTGCAACATCCGAGTATCGACGTGGCCCTCGCGGCTGCCATCGCTCTGGAGCAGGTCGCATCAACCTTGGCGATGGAACCGCTCCTGGCACACATGCATGATCCGTCCCCCCGACTGCGTGTGCAGGTCATGCAGGCAATGGGTGCTTGTATCGATACGACGCATGTTCTGGCTGACTCTGTCTATCGACTGCTGGCAAACGAACTGGCTGCACCTTCGCCAACGCAGCAGGTTGCAGCCATCGCCGGGCTTCGTGGCTTTGCCTATCGTGGGTTGGCCCCCTGGCTGCTGAATGCCATCGAGCGCGAGTCACCGGAAGTCGTCTACGTTGCCGTTCAGGCTTTGGGAGAAATCAAGGGTGATGATCATCCGGCCTGGACTGGTCACGAAGGCACCCAGCAAGACATTGTCGCCGCCCTGAGTCGGGTCGCCTCCGACCCCGGCCTTGAGGCCATCCGTGTAAAGGCTGCACTTTCCCTGGGACAGTTAGAAGCCTCGTCAGCGATACCGCTACTGGAGGAATTGAAGGCCAATCAAGGCGGTGACCTGCGGCTGGCGGCGGCAAGAGCGCTGCGAGTCATCGCCGGAGAAGGCTGGTGAAAGGCTCGGTCTGGATGTTGCGGCCATGCTGTAGATTCTGCCACTGCCCTTGTCACACAGGATGATGATCCTTTGAAAGCAATTCGACTCGGCCTAGACCACCTACCATCACTGGCCATCCTGTTCGATGCGTACCGGGTCTGGTACGGCGCCGACTCCGATGTTAATGCAGCAGAACAATTTCTGCGCCGACGCCTGGAGGCCGACGAGTCGGTGATCTACGGTGTCCTGCAGGGCGAAGATCTGGTTGCCTTTGCACAACTCTATCCATCTTTTTCCTCCGTCTCTATCGCCTCCATCTGGGTTCTCAACGATCTATTCGTCGTCGAGGATCAGCGCGGCACGGGCTGCGGGCGTCTACTGATGGAGGCAGCCGCTACGCACGCTCGCACAACAGGTGCGATTCGCCTCGAACTGGCCACAGCACACGACAATGGGCGGGCACAACGGCTTTATGAGGGACTCGGCTACGTGCTCGATGAGGATTTTCGTCACTACAGCCTGAGCATATGACCCAACGAACGGTTGGTCTCGCCTTCGGCCTTGGTGCCGTGGTTCTATGGGGACTCTCCTTTGTTGCAACGCGCGTGGCGTTATTGGAGTTGACTCCCATGGCCATCGTCCTGGGGCGGACCGCCTTCGGTGCGCTCAGTCTGATCATCATCGCCACGATACGGCGCCAGGTTTGGGTCGTGCCTCGCGCCGCCTGGCCGAGTCTGCTCGTGGCCGGCGGCCTCGGTGTTTTCCTGCATCAGATGCTGCAGGCGTATGGCCTGACGATGACGACGGCGGTACGCACGGGCTGGCTGATCGGCATCATTCCTGTCTGGTCTGCGCTGTTGGCATTTTTCGTACTTGGCGAACATCTACGACGCGTACGAGTGCTGGGTCTGCTTGTCGGTCTGGCGGGCGTTGTTGTGCTACTCAGCGATGGTCAGCCAGGCGTGGCGCTGCAGTTGCCACAGACGAGGGGAGATCTGCTCATCCTGGCAAGCACCGTCAATTGGGCGGTATATACTGTTCTCGGACGGCGAATTCTGAGTCGTCTCGATCCACTGCCGGCGACGATGGCAGCCATGGTTGTCGGGCTCGTGTTGCTGCTTCCTCCCGCCTTGTTCGCAGGTGCTGCCAGTGAGTTGATGCAGGTGAGTCTGAATGCTGTATTGGCCCTGCTCTTTCTTGGCGTCGGCTGTTCAGCACTTGCCTACCTGCTGTGGTTCGCAGCCCTCGGGCGTGCCACGACGTCTTCGGTTGCCTCCCTGCTGTATTTCGAGCCTCTCGTCACATTGGCTGGGGGTGTTCTGCTTCTCGGAGAATCTGTCGGCATGTATACGACCTTCGGTGGCGTTATGATTCTGGGCGGCGTCTTCCTTGTGCAGCGCCAAGGCGATGGCGAAAAGGAGCAACCTGATGTCTGACCACTATCAATGGCAGCGCGACAGTGACACGATCAGCACCGATCCGGCGCAGCTCGACGTGGAGATGATTCACCAATTCTTAACCACATCCTATTGGGTGCCCGGTATCGAACGCAGGACAGTGGAAATCTCCATAGAGAATTCGCTTTGCTTCGGTCTGTATCACGAGACAAAACAGATCGGTTTCGCCAGGATTGTCACCGATTACGCGCGTTTCGCCTACTTATTGGATGTCTTTGTCGTCGAGCAGGTGCGTGCACAGGGTCTTGGAAAGTGGCTGATTGCCTGTATTCTCGAGTGCCCTGCTCTTGATCTGCTGCCGTCGATTGGATTGGCAACACGAGATGCACACTCATTCTATGAGGCTTTCGGCTGGGAACGGCTTTCGTCGGCGGATCACTTGATGAGATTGACCAGGATCCCACGCCCTACTCCGGACGTTTAGTTGAGGAGACATATGCCACACACAGAGTCACTACAGGACGCAGTCAGCGATTTCTGCCAGTCCCAGCACTTCCTGCTTCTCGACACACAACTCAAGCAGAATGCGGAAGGTTTGCTGGCCCATTGGGCTCAGGCCGTAGGGGGAGATCCGACGACGCTCAAGGTGAAGGAAGCACTGCTGGGCGTCGCCCATCTGGACCTGCCACTGGACCAGAGACAGCGATTTCCTGAGTTGCTCACAGCCTTTGTGGAGTACCTACCGTCAACGGGCAGATTTCCGTCGTCCGCCTCCTGGGCGACGGTGATCGACGGCTGTGAAGAGGGGTATTTGGCAGCTTTCCGTAATGACGGTTCAGTCCGTGGAACGACGATAAGAAAACCTGTAGCGCCCGTTGGTCGCAATGAACCGTGCCCTTGTGGTAGCGGGAAGAAATTCAAGAAATGCTGCGGAAAGGGGTAAGCCCAATGGGTCGTCATCGAGATTCACTGGTGGGGGGCTGGAGGCCGCTATATATCACGATGATTGGCCTGGGGCTGTTGCTCTGTGCTGCATGTGCACCGCCTTCGGTCAGGCCGGGCACCGGCGATCGATCGATCGATGGCCGGTCGACCGGCGGCAGGGCGATCGGTGACGTGGCCAGCACAGGACGACGACAGAAGGAGATCGTCTGTGTCGCAGAACCGATGGCCAACTACGTCGTACACCTGACAACCCTCGGTGGCCTTCCCTGGCCGACACCGTATGGCGATTTGATGCGCTCCACAGTGCCTACGCAGAGCCTGAGCCGTCTTCAGCAGGCGGCCCCCGCACTGGCATGGGATCGACAGCATACGGGTGAGCTGGCTCCGTATTTCGTCTTCCTGCCGGCCTATCTCCGGCTGCAGGACGAATTCGAGCTCGAACAATACTTCATCAGTTTTGAGAATGCGATTCGACGCGATGCATATGCCGCCTTTCGGCGTGACAATGCGGACGGTCACGATCGAGTATCCACATGGCTCTTTGATCTGGAAGGGTTCTTCTACGAACGCCTGGATCTCTATCACAACAGTTTCACATTTATACGTGAACTGGGCCGACTCTATGTCAAACACTACCGCGACTACGAAGACGAACTGTGGCCGGAGATCGAACGTGATCTCGAGGTGGCAGCAGATCAGATTGAGTCACAAGCCTGGTCAGTGGATCTGATCGCCTCCTGGGAATCGATGACGCAGGAGAGCTACGATGGCCGACACTTCGTCGTTTCCCTCGTGGCGGCTCCTATGTCCATCTCGGCGACGGGACTCAGCTACGGCGAGACCCTGTTGGCGGTCGAGAAGGATGAAGAGTTGATGGCGCGGACGGTGAGCTTCGAATTTGGGCGTCATCTGCTCATAGATGTCTTCGACGAGGCCGTAAGTGAGGCGTCCGGCACGGCCAATCTCGATTGGACCGTCTTCGCAGCCTATCAGGGCCTGACGGAGTTCTATAACCGACGAATGTTTCCCGGATATAGAGCTGACATCGACAATGACGTCGAGCGCTTCGCAGCCGTCTTTGGTCAACTGTATGATCAGCGTCCCGATGCGACGGCCCGCGAACTGATGAAACAGGGGCTGATCGCTTTTCGCCGGGAGCACATGTAATGCGCGATTCTCCCGCTGCAGCCATCCACCCCTGCCCCCAATCTCCAAGGTATTGGACGCACCGGGGCCAGACGCAGGTGTTACTCGGAGGCAGCGCCGACGACAATCTGTTCCAAATGCCTGGCGTGGAAGGGCAACTAGATCTGCTGGTGCAGAATGGTGGCAATTTCCTGCGGAATACGATGTCTGATCGTCCTGATCTCGGCTACGAAATCAAAGCATTCGGACAACGTGACGATGGCCTTTACGATCTGCAGACCTGGAACGAAGAGTATTGGACGCGTTTCGAGCGTTTTCTGACTGGCACCAACGAGCGCGGCATCGTCGTCCAAATCGAGATGTGGGATCGCTTCGATCACAGTCGAGGTCCCTGGTTGCATGATCCCTTCAATCCCGCAAACAATATCAACTACGATGCGGAAGAATCGGGACTTGCCAGTGATTATCCAGCGCATCCCGGCCAGAATCGTCAGCCATTTTTCTACACCGTTCCGCAACTGCAGGACAATCAGATTTTGCTGGCCTTCCAGAAGGCCTTTGTCGATCGCGTCTTGTCTTACACTCTCCAGCACGATCATATCCTCTACTGTGTCGACAATGAGACATCAGGAGATCCGGCCTGGGCTAGCTTCTGGGCGACGTATATCACAGACAGGGCGCAGGCAGCTGGCGTGGCGATTCACGTGACGGAGATGTGGGACCATTGGGATGTGCGGGACGCAACACACAGAGCCACTTTCGACGACGTGACTCGTTATCAGTTCGTGGATATTTCGCAGAACAGTCAAACTCCGGGTGAATCGAACTGGAATCACGCACAGTGGGTGTGGCACTTTTTGCGAAATCAGCCTCGGCCTATGAATTCGACCAAGATCTACGGATCCGATGCCGGCAAGTGGACGGACCGCGGGATTGATACGGCCCATGGAATCCAGACATTCTGGCGCAATCTGATCGGCGGATTTGCAGCGATACGCTTTCACCGCCCACCATCGGGCCTGGGGCTGGGAGCCCTGGCACAGCGACACCTGCGGGCAGCGCGCCGAGTGACGCAGTTGTTCGATTTTCCACGCGCCCTGCCCGACTCAGATCATCTGCAGTTGAACGAACGCAAGACAAACGAAGCCTACCACAGTTGTATCCCAGGTGAGCAGCACATCATCTACTATGTCGACGGTGGGCTTGTTGGTCTCGACCTGCGGCAGGAGCCGGGGCAATTTCAGTTGCTGTGGATCGATATCGATGGCGAACGGGAAATCGACGCAGACTTCGTCAATGGGGGGCAGTGGGTGACACTCGCCGCACCAGGGTCGGGTTCCTGGGTTGTGATCGCCACTGCGCAGGACTAAAACTCGTCCCGCAGTTTCATGGCTCTGCTGCGAACCAGAGCATCATTCAGGTTGTTGAGAGGGTTGTTGGCGATCGTGCGCTGTAGCCATTGGCGCGCGTTGTTGTCGTCGCCTGATGCGTCGGCGGCGAGAGCCTGGCGATACAGGTTGTAGGGGTCCTGCTGATTCGCCTGGGCCAGTTCGCTGGATGCAGTACTCGCGTCCCCCTCAGCAAGGGCGGCGATCCCAATCAATTCGTGGGCAAGACGTTCGGCAAAGCTGTTGCCGATTGCTTGGGCCCGTTCCAGAAGGTCCGCCGCCAAGGCACGCGCCGTGGCATAGTCTCCTCTGGCGACGGCCAGGGTCCCCTTGTTGTAGAGATATGCTCGTCGTCCAGTCTCTTTCACATCCTCATCTCTGTCTGATGCTTCGGTGACGGCAATGGCCGCCTCGAAATGGGATTCGGCAGCGTCCACATTCCCGCTCTCCAACTGCAACAGACCCATGTTGGTGTGATCTCCGGCCATCGCTGTCGCATCATCGATCTTGGCAGCCAGAGCCAGCTCGACGGCGATACAACTGATGGCAGCAGCCAGATTGCCCTCGGATACCTGAGACACGGCCATCGCGAAATAGGCACCACGCCGTTCGCCATCGTTGCGTGCTGTACCCAGCATCTGTTCGAGTTGTGCACGTGCTGCGGCTTGCTGGCCGAGGAAATTGAGATTCGTGGCAATACCGATGTGGGATGCGATGAAGTGACCATCCTGTTGCAGAGCCTTGCGATAGGATTTGATGGACTCTTCAAAGCGCCCGGTCTTCATCAAGAGTTCGGCATACGAGTCGTATGGATTTGGATCATCGGGGATCAGTCTGATGTATGTCTGAAATGCCTTTTCGGCACCATCAAAATCGCCAGCAAAGCGCCGCGCGTACCCAAGCATGTTGTATGGGGCCGAATAGGATGGATCGACATCTGTCGCCTGTTCGAAATTGGTAATCGCCACAGCCCAATTCTGCTGAACGAAGTGATGAATGCCGAGAAGATTGTGTGATCGGGGGTCATTGGGATATGCCTCGGCCAGTTTGCTGTAAAGTTCAAGTTGCCGCTGAGGGTGCCCCTGGACGCCGGCCTGGAATCCTACAATCCACCATCCCTCGGCCTCTGATGCGTGCTCGACGAGGCTGGCGGCCCGATCTACATGATCGAAAAAGTCCTTCGCACTCGTTGAGACCTGCGCAAGATTGAGCCACGCCAACGCGAAGTCAGGATCCGCGGCGACAGCCGCTTGCAGTAATGGACGAGCCTCTTGAGCGCGCAGCTTTTCGAAAAGCGCCCGCCCTTCAATGAACTTCTCATGCGCCGCTGGTGACTGGGTCGTGACAGGGATCGTCTGCGAGATCGCCGGTTGTGGTGCAAACAGGGCCAGGATGACAATGGCGGCACTTGGTAAGGTCAAAGGGGTCGCTCGCATGGATCGCCTCAACATAAAGGGATGGGTCGGGAGCGATCGCTAGCGCAGTGATCGCAGGGCGAACAATAGTCCCCCTCACCTCCCGTCGCCAGGTCTGCTTGCCGTGACCAGACGCCGCCAATAGCCTTCCCATATAGCAACCAGGGCGAATAGATGTGCCGCAGTGACCGGTGGGGCCAATTCATAAGGGAGAGTGGTCGATGAAAGACTTGAGAATCGCAACGGCTCAGTTCGAACATCGCGACGGAGACAAGGTCTTCAACCTCTCACGCATAGAGGCTCTGACCCGCCAAGCCGTAGAAGCTGGCGCTCAGATCGTCAGCTTTCATGAAGGTTGCATTCCCGCGTATTCGTGGCTGCAGCCGATGACGAAGAGTCAACTCGCCGATGTGGCCGAGCCGGTACCCGATGGCCCTTCCGTGACCGAGCTGATCCGCATCGCGCGAGAATATGACACGATTGTCATGGCTGGTCTGATCGAGCAGGAAGGTGAAGATCTCTACAACACATATGTGACAGTGTCACCCGATGGCTATCTGACCCGGTTTCGCAAGCTGCATCCCTTTGTCAATCCGCATCTGTCGCCGGGGGAGGGATACAATGTCATTGAACTATGTGGCTGGCAGGTGGGATTTCTCATCTGCTACGACAACAACCTCGTAGAGAATCCGCGGCTGACGACGATGATGGGGGCACAAGTCATCATGGCTCCCCATGTCACATGCTGTTTGCCCTCGAATATGCCGGGGCGTGGAGTCGTCGATCGTGCACTCTGGGAGAACCGCCATCGTGATCCGGTGCGCCTGCGGCAGGAATTCCGCGGTCCGAAGGGGCGGGAATGGTTGCTGCGTTGGCTGCCGGCACGGGCCTATGAGAATGGCGTCTACTACGCCTTTAGCAATCCCATTGGATGGGACTACGATACCGTCAAGCCGGGACTGTCCATGCTCATAGATCCCTTTGGCGAGATCATGGTCGAATCGGAGGCTTTGGAAGACGACGTGATTGTGGGCTTGCTCACGCCGCAGAAGCTGCAGAACACGTCTGGCTCGAGGTATCTACAGGCGCGACGCCCCGAACTCTATGGACCCATGGTCGCCCCACAGGAATCGGTGACGCTCCCCGGGTGGCAGCTTGAAGGCGACGAAGCGGAAGCCTCGGAGACCGGACTGTGAACAGTCAAGGCGTGCGGCCAAATTTTCTGTGGATCTCCCTGGAGGACACAAGTCCGCGTTTCGGATGCTACGGAGACACAGTTGCGCGTACGCCGAACATCGACCGACTCGCCGCCGGTGGCTGTATATATCCCAACGCCTTTTCAGTCGCAGGTGTGTGTGCACCGAGTCGCGCCGCAATCATTACGGGGATGTATCCCACCTCGATCGGCGCGCACCACATGCGCACGAGCCATGTCAACGAACTCACCGATGGCATGCCGACACCCTACGACTGCTGTCCGCCACCCTATGTAAAGTGCTTTACCGAGTATCTGCGCAGTGCAGGATATTTCTGCACGAACAACGCCAAGACGGACTACCAGTTTTCGCCACCACGCACCGCCTGGGATGAACTCGGTAACCAGGGGCACTGGCGTCATCGAGCAGATGACCAGCCCTTCTTCGCTGTATTCAATCCGACCGTCACCCATGAGAGCGGTATGTGGCCCGAGAAGCGGCAGGGGCCCTTGCGCACAGACCCGACGCACGTCGAGTTGCCGCCGTATCTCCCCGATACACTCGCCTGCCGTGAAGCGCTGGCACAGCACTACGACAATCTGGAAACTGCGGATCAACGGGTAGGTGAAATCCTCGACCAACTTGAGGAGGATGGTCTGGCTGAAAACACCATCGTCTTTCTCTGGAGCGACCACGGCGAGGGCCTGCCACGTGGCAAGCGTTGGCCCTATGACGCGGGTATCCGGGTGCCACTGATCGTCCGCTGGCCGAATTCATTGCCTGCAGGCAGTTGTGATCAGCAGCTGGTCAGTCTCATCGACCTGGGGCCCACGTTGCTGTCATTGGCCGGGGCTACTCGGCCGCAGCACCTGCAAGGCCAGCCATTCCTCGGCGACGACTCGGCGCCACGAGACCATGTCTTCGCTTCCCGTGATCGCCACGACGAGGCGTACGATCGGGTCCGCGCCGTGCGCGATCACCGTTACAAACTCATCCGTCACCACGAACCTCAGCGACCCTATCTGCCGTGGATTCCCTATCGCAACAAACATCCGGTGATGCAGGAGTTGTGGCGGCGATACGCGGTGGGAAGCCTCGAAGGGCCTGAGGAACTACTGTTCCAGCCACGGCCGATTGAGGAGCTATACGATACGCTTGTCGACCCCTTTGAGATGATCAACCTTGCCGATGACGCCGAGTACGGGCCGATTCTGACAAGATTGAGAAGTTCTCTGGATGGGTGGATGCGCGATGTGGGAGACCTTGGCGAGATGAGCGAACCACAGATGGTTCGGCGCTGGTATCCGGATGGTACTCAACCGCTCACGGCGACGCCGATGATTGCCCTCTACGACGCGTCCCATCCGGGGCTTGCAGCAGGTGTTCCGGCGCCGGCCCTGCGATCACCGGCACTGGCGCAGCTTCAGTGCAGCACCGAGGGAGCATCCATCGCGTATACACTGGAGAGCGGTGATGATTGCCACTGGTCGCTGTACACGCAGCCGATCCGGCTTCCGGCAGGGCGCTTGCATCTGCGGGCTCGGGCAATCCGACTGGGCTACCAGGAGAGTGAGCAACTACAGGAGCGCCTCGAGGTGGCGCCCTGAGCATGCGCGAATTTCGGCTTCGTCTGCTCCCGGATGTTCTTTCCGTGTGCCGATTGGATGCCAATGATCAGGCAGTGCAGGAAGCGATCCCTCGGTGGGTCTGCAGCAAAGGGTTCTGGTCGGTGTCTCGTCGTGGCGATGAACTGAGCGTCGTCTGCGATACGGCGAGGGTTCCTCCGGAGCTGACTCATCAATCGGGCTGGCGGGCATTTGAGATCGATGGCACACTCGATTTTTCTGAAGTCGGCGTGCTCGCTGCCCTCACGAGCTGTCTGGCCCAGGCCGGTGTTGCAGTTTTCGCCCTGTCGACACATGACACGGACGTCATTCTGGTTCAGCAGGATACGATGTCCACTGCCATGGAAGCCCTGATAGCCGAAGGTCATCAGATAATCTCCCCCGACCCAGAGTAACGCCGCACACGGGCAGCCCTTGCCACTGTCTGGCTCCCATCCGACCATACGACGTGAGATAAACCAGCAGACAAGCCCATCATCGAAGGTCGAGCACCAGGGAAAGCCATGGAACTACCCATCTATCAGGTTGACGCATTTACTTCGCGGATCTTCGGTGGCAATCCAGCCGCCGTCATCCCCCTGGAGGCATGGCTCGACGACGACCTGCTGCAGTCCATCGCGGCAGAGAACAATCTGTCCGAGACGGCCTTCTTCGTCCCTACGTCAGGTTTGTTTCACCTGCGTTGGTTCACGCCAACCGTCGAAGTCGATCTCTGCGGCCATGCCACGCTGGCGACGGCGCATGTTCTGTTTGCAGAACTGGGCATCAGATCCGATACGCTGACCTTCGACTCGGCAAGTGGTGTGTTGAAGGTCGAACGAGTCTCAGATCAACTGATTCTGGACTTTCCCGCTTACGAGCTGACACCATCCAATGTGGATGAGACTCTCCGGCTTGGTCTGGGGGCGACGCCGTGCGAAGCACATAAGACCCGCGACCTGTTGGCGGTGTTCGAATCTCAAGATCAGGTTGCTGCACTGGCGCCGAATTTTGCCCAACTGGCGCAAGTGGAGGCACTTGTCGTGATCGCCACGGCACCGGGTGACGACTGCGACTTCGTGTCGCGGTGTTTTGCGCCAAGGGGCGGCATTGATGAAGACCCCGTGACGGGATCGGCGCACTGTACGCTCACGCCGTACTGGGCGCAGCGATTGGGCAAGACGACGATGCAAGCGCGGCAGATTTCGGCGCGCGGTGGTGAATTGAGTGTTGAGCTCAGGGGCGACCGTGTGTTGATCGGTGGTCAGGCACAACTCTATCTGCGCGGCAGCATCCGCGTCTCGGAGGAAGGCGAATGAGCAACGATTACGAACGGGGCCTGGCGCAATTTCGGCAGATGGTCGGTGCGGATCGAATCGATGCGTTGCTGCACAGATTCCGCAATCTCTGCCCGGATTTTGAGACGGAAGTCGTCAGTGTCGTCGGTGGCCGTATCTGGACCCGCGGTGGTATCGATCTGAAGACGCGCTCCTTGTGCAGTATCAGCGCCCTCGCCGCTCTTGGACGCGTGAACGCGCTGAAACTGAATCTGCAGATGGCGCTCAACAATGGCTGCACCCTGCCGGAGATCTTCGAAGCTCTGTTCCAGGTTGCTGCCTACGCCGGCTTTCCTGCAGCCTGGGACGCACTGGTCATGCTGGAGACGGTTATTGAGGAACACGAAGATGAGCAAAGTGCACGACAATGAGCACAGTGCTGGCCTGCCGAGCTGATCTCACCATCTTGAGTCGAGCGCTGCTTGTCAGCCTCATCTGCCTGATAGCCGGCCCGGTCCTGGCTGGGCAAGTGGTTGGCGGCGTTGTGCGGGATGCTCAGACGGGGGAGGGGTTGCCGGCGGCGACGATCCAGGTCGACGGGACCTATCGTGGCACCATTGCCAACGATACCGGCGAGTATGCTCTCGAACTGGAGCAATGGCCGGCGGTGCTGCATATCACCCACATTGGCTATCACTCCCGGCAGGTCGTGGTCAAGGACAGCACCGAGAGTCAAGTGCACGTGGAGATGACGGTTTCCCCTCACCGTCTGCCAGAGATCGTCGTCTATCCTGCTTTTGGCGCTGATCTGATCAGGCAGGTGATCGAAGCTAAGGCCGAGTGGGCGCCGCGCATCGAGAGCTATCGCGCAGCCGCCTACACGCGCCGCTCGATTGAACGGACCGACGAGATCGTCGAGATCAACGAGATCGTCTCAGATGTCTTCTGGGATGCGGAATTGGGGACCCGCGAAGTCGTCACGTCTGTCCGCAATACGGCCAATGCCAACGAAAACCAATACGTCTCTGCTATGGAGGGGACGGTGAATCTCTATCACGACGACATCGAATTTATCGAGTCAGATCTGATGGGGATCACGCATCCCGATGCACTCGATCACTACCAGTTTGATCTGATTGGCCGTCGATTCGTCGACGACACTGTGGTCTTTGATCTGAGTGTGAAACCGAAGAGTCGTCTGCACTCAGGTTTCGAGGGGACCGTGGCCATTCTCGACGACGAGTTTGCCCTGCTCGAAGTCGACCTGGTGCCGACACGCTCAACGTTGGCAACGGCGATCCCCATTCCCCTGATCGAAGGCCTTACCTGGCGCTATCGGCAGCAGTTTCGCGGCTTCGATGGCTTGTGGTTGCCCGTCGACTATCGGCTCTCTGTGGGCATCAAAATCGGCATGATCGGATTCCATCTTCCCTTGATCGGGATGGAACAGGTCACACGATTCGGTGATTACGAGATTAATTCAGCTCAGGCGCAGGCAGATACCCTCTTCGCCACCGAAGAAGCGGTGCATCTGGACTCGGTGGCAATTGCCGAAGATACGGCCTTCACGCGTTTCGCAGATCCTGTGCCTATGACCGAGGCGGAGCAGGTTGCCCTCGACACAATTACGGCAAAGTTCAAGGGGACCCTCGTATTTCAGCCGACTGGATTCCTCGTGCGTTTCATGGATATGGGTGAGCCAGAGGACGATTCAGAGGATGGTGACTCGCAGGCGCGGGGCGAAGAGGAAGACACGGGAACGGGTGTGCCCACGCAGAGCACACATACACCAAAGCAGTGGTGGAAAATGGCCGACTTGTCACCCTCTGGCCGCTTCAATCGAGTCGAGGAAGCCCTGCTGGCCCTGGGAGCACAACGCCACGGGCCGTGGGAAGTGGACCTACGTGGCCGGGTCGGTTTCAGTTCAGGCTTGGAAAAGCTCAGTTTCGATATCGGCGCTCGTAGGCAGTGGGCTGATGAAGATGGCAGGCAGGTATATGTAGACGCGGGTTATCGACGGGGCGGTGGCAGTCACTACACGTCAGATGCGTATCCCGTCTTCCTCAACACGATACAGGCCCTGGTTGGTGAGGATGACTATTTCGACTACTACTGGAGTGACGGATTCGGTGTAGATCTCGGTGTGACACCGGGCTACTGGCAGGCGACGGCTCGCCTGGGTCTGCGGGCCGAGGATCACAGTTCCCTCACGCAGGAAATCAACCACGATCCATTGAATCGCGGCCCGATGCGGGCCAATCCCGGTGTCGACGATGGTCACATGCGCCGTATTGAACTGCACATGGAATCCGGGGGGGAATATGAGCGCTTCGGGGCCGTACCCAATCGGCGTCTCGAAATTTCCATCGAGCACAGCGCAGACTGGATGGGATCGGACTTCGACTTCACCAAGATTCACTTCGCCTTCGATTGGCATCAGAAGACCTTTCTACAGAGACGTTGGGTACCCAACGCGCTCGATCTACGCCTTGTGGGCGGCACCTTTCGAGGCGATTTGCCTGTGCAGAGATTTGGCGCACTCGATGTTGCCATGGGACCCCTGTCTCCTTACGGAACACTGAGGGGCGTGCACGGACACCCTTACCTTGGCGAGAGCTATCTGGGCTTCGTCGGGGAGCACAATTTCCGCACGGCCCCCTTCGAGGTACTCGGGTTGTGGCCATTGGTCAATCGTGGATTCAGTCTGCTTGTTTCAGGAGGCTATGGCCAGACATGGATCAGCGAGGACCGCCGTGCAGCGCTGCCGCTGATTCCTCGGTGGACGAAGATCCCCCATAAGGAGGTCGGTGCGAGCCTCTTCCTCTATCATATCTTTCGCGTCGATCTGACCCGTCTAGTCGATCCAGGAGGGTGGGCGATCGGCGTCAGCATGGCGCGCTTTGGTTTTGACGAACTCTAGGGGCTGTCCGCGAATTTATTCGGACTGCGCATGACCGCCTCTGTCTGATTCAAGGCAATCTGCCCCGAAGGCTGGCGCCAGAGGCCAAGTACCCCAATCTTAATAGACTTATGCCTGAATACGACATAGGAATCCAGAGTATCATCGACGGCAGAGGCCTGCCTATCGCGGCGGCCGGCATGACGATCGTTTTTGTCGCGCTGTCATCCATCGCGACGTTTATCTCCGTGCTCCCCTGGTTACTACGTCAGTTGAGCAAAGTCGTGCCCGAGACCGATCATCATGTGTCTCGGCCGCATCCTGCGGGCGACAATGATGCTGCCGCTGTCGCCGCCGCGGCCGCCGCCTACCATATCCATCGTAAAGGCTCTCCATTATGACGGTCCTGGTGGAGTTTCTCTCCACGACCGGTTTTGCCACCATGACGTGGGGCAATCTGCTCATGATCGTGATCGGGTTGATCTTTATCACCCTGGCGATCACGAAGGATTACGAGCCGCTGCTGCTGCTACCGATCGGTTTTGGGGCTATGGTGGGCAATATTCCATCGATCCCGGGGATGGCACTCAGCGTATATGATCCGGGCAGTGTGCTGTCCTATATCTATTTCGGCGTCAGCCAGGGCATCTTTCCACCGCTGATATTTCTCGGTATCGGGGCGATGACAGATTTCTCGACGATGTTGTCGAATCCTCGCCTCGTCCTGCTTGGCGCGGCGGCGCAGATCGGGATCTTTCTGACCCTGATTGGCGCCCTCTACCTGGGTTTTTCTCCCGAGGAAGCGGGTGCGATCGGCATTATTGGCGGCGCCGATGGCCCCACGGCCATCTTCCTGTCTGCCAAGCTCGCCCCGCATCTTCTCGGCGCCATCGCGATTGCAGCCTATTCGTATATGGCCCTGGTGCCGGTCATTCAGCCGCCGATCATGAAGCTGCTGACGACCCGCAAGGAGCGACTGATTCGCATGCCTCCACCGCGAGAGGTGTCGACGCGGGAGCGGATCTTTTTCCCCATCATCGCGTTCCTCGTGGCGGCGCTGATTGCCCCTGGTTCACTGGCACTGGTGGGTATGTTGATGTTCGGAAATCTTCTGAAGGAAAGTGGCGTGACAGATCGCCTCGCCGACACGGCGCGGCATGCATTTATCGACATCGTCACAATTCTGCTGGGATTCTCGGTCGGCGCCAGCACGCAGGCACAGACCTTTCTAACACCTCAGTCCCTGTCGATCTTCGGACTCGGTGCTCTATCCTTCGCCATGGCGACGGCAGGCGGTGTTCTTTTCTGCAAATTCCTCAACCTGTTCACCAAACAGAAGGTGAATCCTCTTCTTGGCGCGGCCGGTGTTTCAGCGGTACCCGATTCCGCCCGCGTCGTGCAGATGGTTGGTCTGCAGGAGGATCCCCACAATCATCTGTTGATGAACGCTATGGCCCCCAATGTGGCTGGTGTCATAGGCTCCGCCATCTGCGCCGGAATCCTTTGGTCGGTCATGGTCAAATGAACTTGGTAAGTGAAAAGACAGAGTAGATGAAGAAAAAAGTCTCCTTCATGTGTACGGCGTTCCGTGACGGTTTCCAGTCTGTCTACGGCGCACGTGTATTGACACCCGACTTTCTGCCAGCCCTGGAAGCTGCCCGCGATGCGGGGATCAGCTATTTCGAGGCCGGAGGTGGAGCGCGTTATCAATCGCTCTATTTCTACTGTCAGGAAGATGCCTTCGATATGATGGACCAGTTTCGCGCCGCGGCGGGGCCAGAGGCGAATCTGCAGACCTTGTCGCGTGGTGTGAATGTGGTGGGTCTGGATTCGCAGTCGAGTGACATCATCAAATTGCACGCTGATCTGTTCGCCAAGCACGGTATGACGACGATTCGCAATTTTGATGCCCTCAACGATGTGCAGAATCTGGTGCACTCGGGGCAATGCATTACGGATGCCGGTCTCAAGCATCAAGTGTGCGTGACCATGATGGAATTGCCGCCTGGATGCGTCGGTGCCCACGATGCCGACTTCTACGAAAGCACGCTGCGGCAGATTCTTGATGCCGACATCCCTTTCGACTCCGTCTGCTTTAAAGATGCCTCCGGCACGTCGGTGCCGGCGACGGTGCACGAGTCGATTAAGCGGGCACGCAAGATGTTGCCTGAGGGCACCTTCATCCACTTCCACACCCACGAAACCGCGGGTATTTCAGTACAGGCGAACATGGCGGCCCTCGATGCCGGAGCCGATGCCATCGACCTGTCTCTCGCCCCTTGTTCGGGTGGAACCTGTCAGCCCGACGTGCTGGTCATGTGGCATGCTCTGCGAGGTTCGAATTATGACCTGGATATAGATGTGGACAAGGTGCGGGATGCGGAGGAGGTCTTTAAAGAGTGCATGTCCGACTACTTCCTGCCGCCAGAGGCAGTCGCGGTGGAACCCATGATTCCATGGAGTCCCATGCCAGGTGGTGCCCTGACGGCGAACACGCAGATGCTGCGCGACAATGGCATCATGGATCGCTATCCAGAGATGATCAAAGCCATGGGCGAGGTCGTCGAACGCGGCGGGTTTGGAACGTCCGTGACTCCTGTGTCCCAATTCTACTTCCAGCAGGCCTTCAACAACGTCATGATGGGGAAGTGGCAGCGAATTGCCGATGATTATGGCCGGATGGTCCTTGGCTACTTCGGCAAGACGCCCGTGCCGCCGGACCCAGAGATCGTGAAACTCGCTTCCGAGCAACTCGGGATGGAGCCCACTGATCGGCCGCCGCTGGAGCTCAATGACGCAGACCCGAAAAAGGGCATAGCCGCAGCCACTGCGCGGTTGACGGAGGTCGGACTTGAGATCAACGACGAAAATATCTTCATCGTCGCCGCGTGTGGAGATAAGGGAGTTGCTTTTCTCAAGGGTGATGCGGAGATGGGTGTGCGCAAAGCTGATCCCCGTGCCGCACAGGCCTCTGACGCCACAAGTGGAGGTGGGGCATACAGCGTCCGCGTAGATGGCAGGTCCTTCGATGTCACCGTAGATGGTGACCAGGTGAAGGTCGGCGGCAAAGTATTCGAAGTCGCCGTGGGCGATGGCGCCGCATCATCTGGCAATCAAGCCAGTGACGCAGGGACGCAGATCGAAGTGGCTGCCCATATGCCCGGGAAAGTCATTCGGGTTGCCGCCGACGCCGGCGCGTGGGTGGAGGCAGGTGATCCCGTGATCATCATCGAGGCCATGAAGATGGAAGTCCCCGTCCCCGCCCCTTCGGCGGGTGAAGTGGCACAGGTCAATGTCAGTGTGGGTGAACAGGTCGCCTCCGGTGCCTGCCTGGCGTTGCTGCAGCCGGCTTGACCTCCTGTCTGACTGTCGCCGCCTAACGGTTGGTCAGCCGCAGATGGCCTGACCAGATTTCCACAGGGGTTGAGCTGCCATCCTGGGCCAGATCGTGCGGTTGCAGAAGCAACTGTCCCGCATCGCCAAAGCCAGCAAGCACACCGGTTTGCCGCGTGTCGCCATCATCGATGGTAATGTCCTGACCTAGCGCCAGGCAGTGCCGACACCAATCCGATCGCAATCCAGCGAAACCACCCTCCTGCCAAGCTTGCAGACGTCGAGACAGGACTTGCAGCAAAATGGGCAGGTCCT
>Ga0233434_1001715_pt1 | contig 20724 bp, 15 predicted proteins | sample SI_122_August201_4_FD_182738 | JGI IMG/M metagenome (GOLD analysis project Ga0233434, IMG submission 182738) | Seawater microbial communities from Saanich Inlet, British Columbia, Canada - SI_122_August2016_120_MG | ecosystem: Environmental > Aquatic > Marine > Inlet | place: Canada: British... | reverse complement strand
CGCGCCGAGGCAGCAAGCGCCCAACGAGCTCAGCAGCAGCAACAGGCTGATGAGCAGACCGAAACACGCCGTCAGCAACAAGCCGAGGAGCAGCGCCAGCCCCCGGCTCAGGATCGTCAGGAGGGCCGCGGAGAAGTCGTCGACACAGTCGCCTGACACTCCGATCCCTGCTAAACGACCCGCGCGGAACTCGTCGCGTCAATTCAGCGGCCGCTGAAGCGACAAGGCGATCTGCGAGGCGGAGCCCCGAGAAAAACAAACTTATGTAGTTCCTGGCTGAGAGCGCCGTCCCTCCTATTGGGTGGGGCGGCGTTTCTCTTTGTGTTCGATCCCTTAGCCGAGATCACGGTCCAGGGCGCGATGGGCGATATCTCGTCGGTAATACATGCCGTCAAACTGCACCGCCTTGAGAGTCTGGTAGGCGAGGTCTACGGCACCTGGCAGATCATCGGCGACTGCGGTCATGCCCAACACCCGGCCGCCAGCCGTGACCAGACGATCGTCAATCATACGGGTACCGGCGTGGAAGACGACGACATCCTCTCCTTCGACGGAAGCAAGGCCATCGATGGCGAGTCCTTTTTCATAGGCATTGGGGTAGCCTTCTGACGCAGCTACGACGCAAACCGCCGCCCGCGATTCGTCCAATTCGATACGGGTCTGCGCAATCGTTCCCTGTGCTGATGCCTCACAGAGGTCCACGAGATCCGAACGCAGCAATGGCAGGATGACCTGCGTTTCCGGGTCACCGAAGCGGCAGTTGAATTCAACAACCTTCGGTCCTTCTTCGGTGATCATCAGGCCGCAATAGAGGACGCCCTTGTAGGGCGTGCCGAGTCGCTGCAACTCGCTCAATACCGGACGGATGACCTCGTCCTCTGCTCGTTGCAGCAGATCTTCGGTCATCACGGGTGCGGGAGCATAGGCACCCATTCCTCCCGTATTCGGCCCCGTGTCTCCCTCGCCGATTGCCTTGTGGTCCTGAGCTGTCACGAGGGTGACGAAATCCTCCCCGTCGCAAATGGCGAACAAGGACGCCTCTTCGCCCTCCATGAATTGTTCGACCACGACGTGGTCGCCGGCGGCACCGAAGATGTCGTCGTCGATCATTTCTCGCACAGCGGCTTCGGCCTCGTCTTGAGTGTGGGCGACGATGGCGCCCTTGCCTGCGGCCAGGCCGGAGGCCTTCACGACGATGGGTGCGCCTTGCTCACGAATGTATTCGACGGCGGTGGCAGAATCGGTGAAGGTCCGGTGGGCGGCAGTTGGAACACCGATGCGTTCCATCAGATCCTTCGAAAAGGACTTGTCACTCTCGATACGTGCTGCTGCTGCCGTCGGGCCGAAGCAGAGAAGACCGGCAGCTGTGAAACGATCGACGAGACCTGCTGCCAGGGCATCCTCAGGGCCGACGACGGTAAGATCGATCTGCTCCGCAAGTGCCCATTCCAGCAAGTCATCGATCTGTTTGCTGAGTCCCGGATCTGCAGCAGACAGATCCACGTGAAATTGCGGCAGGCACGTAGCGTGGTCGGCGATGCCAGGACTACCTGGAGCGGCGAACAGCCGATCGACGCGTGAACTCTGTGCAAGTTTCCAGGCCAGCGCGTGCTCTCTGCCGCCTTTGCCGATCAAGAGAATCTTCATCGGTCACCAGCCATACTGCTCATCGCTCTCATGCCGCCAATGTGCTTCGCCATTTCTGCCATGCCCTCCAGGGGTCACGTGTGATATGGAGATTTCACGTTGCACTACACCTAAACGAACCGCCGACTACCAAACTACCTGTTCCTCGACTACACGTAGCCGAATTCACGCAGATCTCGCTCTTTGGAGCGCCAGTTGGGCCGAACTTTTACCCGCAGTTCGAGATACACCGGTCCCTCGACCAATTCCTCGATCTTTGGTCGCGCCGCACTGCCGATCGAACGCAGACGTTTGCCGCCATTGCCAATGACGATACCCTTCTGACTGTCTCGTTCGACAAACAAAGTCGCGTGAATGTAGATCTTGCGGGAGGAACCAGGTTCCGGTTCACGGAATTCGTCAATTACCACTTCTATTGAGTAAGGGAGCTCATCCTCGAGGCGTTCGAAGGCGGCTTCCCTCACCAATTCAGCCGTGAAAAATCTCTCGGGTTGGTCCGCAACCATGTCGGGAGGATAGAGGGCTGGGCCAGGCGGTAGTCTCTGACCTATCTCACTGAGCAGGTGTGAGACATTCGTACCGCGTAAGGCAGACAACAGCAATACTTCCTCAAAGGCGAAGGTCTTCTTGGCGTCCGCTACGAGCGCGTCAATCGTATGCAGTTCGACTGCGTCCACTTTGTTGAGGACGACGATCAACTGTTTGCGCCGCGCACCAAGTCCTGCGAGAAAAGTATGTATCAGGTCCGAGCGATCGTGAAGGCGTTGTGCATCGAGGAGGAGCACGATGAGATCTGCATCGCGGGTAGAGCGCTCAATCTGTCGTTCGAGATTCTGATGCAATCGGTAGCTGGACTCCAGAAGCCCCGGTGTATCAAGAAACACCGTTTGCGAATCGTCACGAGTCAGGATGCCAAGGACCCGCTGGCGAGTTGTCTGCGGCTTGGCTGTAACGATCGACAATCGCTGGCCGAGAATCGTATTGAATAGGGTCGATTTCCCTGCATTGGGGCGGCCTACGAGGGCAACGTAGCCGCTTCGCAGGACAGACATGACAGGAGGGAGAGGTCCTATGGTCTGTGACGACTCGTCATGTTGGGAAGACGAATCGCCAGACAACTCCGCGGGTGATCCTGTGGAAGAATCTGCGGAAGAATCCGCCGACTCAGAATCCGATGCGGGCGGAGAGTAGATAGGTGTCCTCAAGATCCTGATGTTGGAGGTAGGCTACGTCGAGGCCAAGACGCCTATGAGGTTGCAACCCGAGTCCGAAGCTACGCCGTTCCTCATCGAGGCCAGCTCGCAGTGACAGGTTACCGAGTGTGTACTCGACGCCAGCATTGATTGGCACGGCCCCCGCATCATCCGATGCGTCCCCACCGTTTCGACTCGAAAGCAGTACCGACGCTTGCCCTGTTCCCAGGTCGCGACGATAACCAATGCCGATCAGGGCACTCGGTTGAATACGGTCCGTACCACCATCCCAGACAATCGGCGTCGTTGTGATATCCCGTAGATTGCCAGCAAGAACCAGATCACCTGCGAGTTGATAGCGAAAGCCGACATCGAGCCCTGCCCCATAGGCAGTAAAGTCTGCCACGGTGCGATAGATCATTTTTGCGCTCACACCCAGAGCGAGCCGATCGCCCATCTGACGCCCACCGGATAGATAAAGGGCATAGTCGGCGCTGGTCTCGTTAGATGTGACCAAGGGCCTATTGTCGGCGCTCAGAGGGGCCGCAGGATTGGGCAGAGCGGTGAAGGCAATGTCATCCACACCGACGCGCAGAAGCGAGACGGCTGCACGGTCAGTAAATGGCGCGTCAAAGGTGGCACCGATGAAATCCTGATCAACGAGACCGGCAAATCGCTCTGCATGCATCAAATGGACTTCATGAGCCGTGCCCATGCGATTTCCACTCAGGCCGGCAGGATTCCAGTATCCAGCTGTCGCATCTTGCGCCACAGCCACATATGCATTGCCCAGAGCCAGTGCCCGGGCACCGGCACCTACTGCAAGGAATTCACCAGCAAATCCGCTCGCTGCATGAGCCGAATTCAGTGGCGAAACCAGCAATGTCAGCGCTGCCAGAATTCGGCAAAGGCGGACAACTTTGTTTGCTGAGATTCGGACCATGTCTTTGCTGGGTCTGATCCAGGCTTTCTGCCGAGTCTGGGTTGATGACAAGAGTGTCGGCGGGGGATTGCGGAATGTCAAGAAATCCGTCGAACCCGATGGCTCCCAACACCTTGTAACGCTGTAAGAACCGACTCGTTCCCCTTGCCGAGAGCTAGTGGACGAGAACCAGCCTCAGGTCCATGACATTCGTGCCCGTAGGACCGGTGATGATGAGATCTTCGAGGGCGGCAAAGAAGGTATAGGCATCGTTGCGCTGCAGATGATCGGCCGCACTGTAGCCGACTCGATGTGCGTGCTCGACTGTGCGTCCATCGGCGATCGCCCCCGCTGCATCGGTAGGGCCGTCGGTTCCATCCGTGCCGGCGCTGAGAATGGTGATCCCAGGCTGGCCTTCCAGGGCGATCGCCGCTGCCAGGGTGAATTCCTGATTGCGCCCGCCCTTCCCGGGAGATCTCGACAAAGTCACCGTCGTCTCGCCGCCGCTGATGATGCAGGCGGGTGACCCGATTGGCTGTGAGGCGTCGACGATCTGGCGTCCGATCGCTGCGTGCATCCGTGCTACGTCTCTCGTCTCCCCATCAATTCGCGATGACAGGATCAAAGGTTTGTAGCCGCACTCGGTGGCGGTCTTGAAGGCTGCTTCCAGGCTCAGCGAGTTATTGCCGATCACATGGTAGAAGCTGTTGTGAAGTTCAGGGGCGTCGACGTCAGGTGTCTCCGGCTGATCGCCTGCGGCACCGGACTCGAGGTGCATGCGGGCAGCTTCCGGAATGGTCTCGCGAAGTCCGTAGCCATCAAGAAGCTGCAGACAGTCGCCGAAGGTGGTGGGATCGCCGACCGTTGGCCCCGAAGCAATCGTGTCGGGCGCATCGCCGATCACGTCGCTGATAGCGAGTGTGACCAAACGGGCAGGAGCGGCATGTTGAGCGAGCTGACCACCCTTGAGGCGCGACAGATGCTTTCGAATGGCGTTGATCTCGTGGATGCTCGCGCCGCATTCGAGAAGTCTTGCCGTCGTGTCCTGCTTGTCCCGCAGGCTCAGGCCGTCAGCGGGGGCCGGCAGCAGAGCAGAACCACCACCTGACAACAGGCAAAGGACGATGTCATCCGTCCTTAGATCCTGAAGAGTTGCCAGGATTTTCTGGCATCCCTCGACACCTGCATCATCTGGAATCGGATGACCGCATTCCACGGTCTCAATACGCTCCAGAGGTAAACTGTGACCGTACTTCGTGTTGATCGTCCCGCCAGCCACGCGGTCGCCGAGAATCTGTTCGATCGCCTGAGCCATGGCCGGCGTCGCCTTGCCCGCGCCGACGACGCGAATTCGAGAAGTCGGGCTCAGTGAATGGACATGGCCGGCAACGACGAGTGAGTTGCGGGTCAACTGGACTCTGTGTCGAACACAGCGTCCAGGATCGGCCGCCGCGACGGCGGCGTCCAGAATCAGTCGGGCGTGACGACGACGATCTGCTCGCCTCTCATCTGATTCACCGATGCTGTGCTCCTCGGGCATAGATAACCTGGTTGCAGATTCCTGACGATCGATTGGCGACGTGCGGTCGCCAACCCGAACTGCGCCCCGTGCTACAAGCGCCGCATCAGGCCGACAACTCTGCCCGCGATACGAAAGTCGACACCCTCGTCTTCGTGCACGATGATCGGCTCGTAAGCGGAATTCTCCGGCAGCAGTCTGATCGCATCCGGTCCGGGATCGAAACGCTTCACTGTCGCTTCATCGTCGATGAGGGCGACAACGATCTCTCCACGGTTAGCAGTCTCTTGTTGACGGGCGACGACAACATCGCCATCGAGAATTCCCGCTTCGATCATGCTGTCTCCCTGAACGCTGAGGGCGAAGACGTCGCCAGAGGCAGGAAGGAGGGAGCGATCGACGTGAACGCTGGAGTCGATGTTCTCGGTAGCCAGGATGGGTGTGCCTGCTGCCACACGACCGAGGACAGGAACTTCAACGGTCTCGTACTGTGTAGGGGCAACTTCGCCCTGATCTACCAGTTCGATCCCTCTCGAAAGGCGCGCGTGCCGACGGATGTGCCCCTTCTTTTCCAGCGCTGCCAGCGTTGTTCGGACACCATTGGTCGAATTGATGTCGAAGGCTTCCATAATCTCGCGAATCGTAGGTGGTGCTCCCCGACTGCGGATAATCCCAGCGATGAAATCGTAAATCGCCTGCTGGCGCTCAGTCAGCTCCTTCGGCATTCGGCTCTCCTGGTTCGGGCCGTCGGTTCTCGGGACGACCACATTTCTGCAGTTCCTAAACTGATGCTCGTATATTTACTGCACATTCGTGCATTTGTCAACAAGACGATCTGCTCACGTTCTTGCAATAGCTCTTCCTCTGAAGTACGTCCGGGACGCCAGTTTGGGCTTCGCATTGACAAAGTCCGCCCTTCTCTCTACCGTACTTCACTATGCCGTAAGTGCACCCGTTTTAAGGGGTTGCCTCGTTTTTTCAGGCTTTCTTTTAGCATTGCCGGTGGTTGTCGGCCACCGATGGGAGGAACCACCATGAGGCTCGTCCTCGCCGCCCTCGTTATGGCGGTTGTGATTTGCTCGACCCCGCAGTCTGCCAAAGCCGAGATCAGTCAGATCGTTACGCCCCGTCGTCTGGTGGGTGTGGCGTTTCTCGGCGGAAGTGCTGTCTTAGCGCAGCAAGGCTTCGATTTGAACGACGAAGCGGACGACTTCTATGCTGCCTATGAACAAGCGACTGACCGGGCTGAAATTGAAAAGCTGTATCAGCGCACGACGAATCGAGACGTTAAGAGTCAGGTGAGCTGGGCTCTGGCGGCTGCCTTTGGAGCCACAGGGGTCCGTCTGTTGTTGACAGGGTCACCAAAACAACCCTCCTCGAGTCTGGCTGAGAATGACCGATTAGCGCCGCGCCAAGCATCGTGGCGACGCGGCATTCGCTGGTTTCCGACGATCGAGCCCGGCCGGCTGTCCCTGCGGATCGAGCGCCCCCTCTACTGAATGGACTGACGTGAGACTACCCACATCGGGTCGGAGGTTTCAATGACGCTCGCCCGTGTCGGCGCTGCCGCCTCAATCTGCCTTGCCTTTTTTGCTCTCAGTTGTGATCGAGATCGCAGCAATCCGCTGGATCCACAATCCGATCTGGTCGCAGATCTACCTGCTACCCCCGCACAGATCGCCGCTGATGCCGGAGTGGGTGTTATCCGCCTGGCGTGGCAAGCTGTGACGGATACGGATCTTGCAGGCTATGCGATCTATCGCGCCAGCCAGAGCAATGGAACCTACAGTTTCGTCGCTGGTGATGGCGATTCAACTGCCCAGATCACGACAGGGAAGACCGCCTTCGCCGACACCGTCGGCCAGGCGGCGACGTTCTTCTATCGTGTCGCCGCCGTCGACACGGCGGGGCTACGTGGGGAACTGTCCGCTTTTGCAGGCGCGACGGCCTTGGAAGATGCAGTGGCGCCTGGCGCGCCCCAGAGTCTCTCTGTCGTCCCCGACGAAAGCACGATCGGTCGTGTTACGCTGCGTTGGAGTGCCCCCCAGCGCGACGCCGACGGGCGTGATCTGTCCGGTTTGGCCGGATACGTCATTCTGCGAGCCGAAGAGGGCGCCGGCGGTATCGCACCTGTAGATACAGTCGGTGCCGATACGAGGCAGTTCATCGATATCGGCCTCAAGTCATTGACCACCTATGGTTATAGTGTCATCGCCTTTGACGCGCTGGGGAACGCGAGTCCGGCGGCCAGTGCTGTGCAGGTCACGACAGCCGGACTTGCGACGCCGACAGGACTCACCGTCAACGACGATGTGGGCCGTGTGGTACTCAATTGGCGGTCTGTAGATGACGCCGCTCTGGTTGGCTACGATGTGTATCGGTCTTCGCGCTCCGATACGGGATACGTCCGTCTAGTGGGGGGTGAAGGTGCCGCCTTTACAACGGGTCGCACGACCTACACTGACAGCAGTCTCGTTGCCGGCGAACTTGCGTACTACAGAGTGCAGGCGATCGGTCGCGACGGTGTCTTCAGTGAGCTTTCCGCTTTTGTCAGTGGCGAGGCAGATGCTGACGAGACGGCTCCAGGAATCCCTCGATCGTTGTCCGCCGTTGCCGCCGAGGGATCAAGTCAGATCAATGTCGGTTGGAGTGCGCCCCTGAGTGACGCCGACGGTGGCGACCTGACCGGCCTGTCTGGTTATGTCCTACTGCGTGCCGAGGGGGAGAGTGGCTCACTGTTGCCCGTCGACATATTTGCAGCAGACGCGCGCGACTATGTCGATGCCGATCTGAAGGCGCTCACGGTCTACACCTACGCGCTGTTGGCATTCGATGAGGCGGGAAATCAAGGTCCCCAAGCCTCTTCCACCCCGACGACGACTGCGGGCGTCGCGCGGCCGGCAGGTGTGCGCGCCACAGGTGGAATCGGTCGTATCACGCTGACGTGGACCCCGGTAGATGACTCTGATCTGGCCGGTTATGACGTATTTCGTGCGACAGGCTCGGACGGAGCCTACGCAAGACTCACCGGCAGTGAGGGAGGGGTACTCACGACGGGGCGGACAGCCTACATCGATTCCAATCTCGTCGGTGGAAGCCTGTTCTTCTACAAAGTGCAAGCAGTGGACGGGAATGGACTGCGCAGCGAGATGTCCGTTTTCGCCGGTGCTGAGGCGATGGCTGACGAATCTGCACCCGGCGCGCCACGCAATGTGGCCGCAGTAGCTGCCGACGACAATCCGGAGCAAATCACCCTCGGATGGTCGGCACCTCTGGCAGATGCGGAGGGCACCGATCTGACTGGGCTTGCAGGGTTTGTCATCATGCGGACGGAAGGGGCAGGAGAGGCCTTCACTCCGGTGGATACGCTTGCTGCCGATGTGCGTCGCTACGTTGATGGTGGCCTCAAGGCGCTGACCCTGTACACCTATGCGGTGGTCGCTTTTGACGCGGATGGAAACGAAAGTGCTCAGGCTCGCTCAAATGGCGCGCAGACAGCTGGGCTGCCTGTGCCGCTTGGCTTGCGTGCAACGGACGACGTGGGCCGAATCCTTCTGAGTTGGGCTGGCGTCGAGGATAGTGATCTGGCCGGCTACGACGTCTATCGATCTGCCACGTCGGATGGTGACTATGTAGCGCTCGAAGGAGCAGACGGTACCAGCTTTACAACAGGACGTACCACCTTCATCGACTCGAATCTCACGGGCGGTACACTGCTGTTTTACAAAGTGCAAGCAGTGGGTGGAAATGGCTTGCGCAGTGAGTTGTCCACATTCGCCAGCGGCGAAGCGCAGTCCGATGAGTCCGCCCCAGGTCGACCGCGCAACGTGTCAGCTGTAGCTGACGAGGATGATAGCGGTCGAATTTCCGTCGGTTGGAGCGCGCCGGCGACCGATGCCGGTGGCGACGCCCTGACTGGACTTGCGGGCTACGTGCTCCTACGTGCCGAAGGGTCAGATGGTGCTTTCCTTCTCGTCGACAGCCTGACGGCTGACACGCGAGAATTTGCGGACGCGGGGCTACGGGCTCTGACCGACTATCGTTACGCACTGTATGCCTACGACGACTCTGGTAACGAAGGATCGCAGGTCCTGTCAAACCTGACGCGGACCTCCGGGCTGCCAACGCCGGTTGCATTGACTGCCGGCGACGGGATCGAGCGGGTAACGCTGAGTTGGTCGGGCGTTGAAGATGATGATCTGGCCGGCTATGATCTGTATCGTGCCAGTACATCCGATGGCAGCTTTCAGCGCCTGACGGGCAACGAAGGAACATCCTTCACGACAGGGCGTACAACTTTCGTTGACAGTGGATTGACGGCTGGAGACCTGTTCTTTTACAAGGTCCAGGCGATTGGCGGCAACGGCCTGACAAGTGGATTGTCCGGTTTTGCCAGTGGCCAGGCCCTGGCAGATGAGTCCGCACCGGGTAGACCGCAGAATCTGTCAGCCCTGGCTTCCCAATCCGAGATTGATCAAGTCACTCTGCGCTGGACGGCGCCTACTACTGACGCTGACGGCGGCGACCTTTCCGGTCTGGCTGGTTTCCGGATCCTGCGTTCCGATGCGGGTGCTTCGCAGACGACAGTGGCCACGCTGGGAGCGGACGACAGGCAATACGATGACTCCGGTCTGCGATCCCTGACAGACTATTCCTATGCAGTGGTTGCCTTCGATGCTGCTGGGAACGAGAGTCAGCAGTCCTCGACGTCGAGTACGACCACGATTGGCGTGATGGCGCCGGGTGGGTTGGCCGCCGACGAGGGTACTGAACGAATCACTCTGACCTGGAACTCTGTCTCCGAAGACGACCTGGTCGGTTACAATGTCTACCGTTCCTCAGAATCTGACGACAACTACGTACAACTGTCGGGTGATGGTGCCGCGGCATACACAACGGGACGAACCAGCTATATCGACTCAACGATTTCTGCGGGTGCTCTCGTTTTCTACCGTGTGTCGACGGTGACTTCAGCCTTCGAGTCTGAGCGCTCGGGATTCGTCAGCGGCATTGCCGATGCCGACACGATCGTCGCTCTCGATGGGATCGCCGCCAGCGGCGGGATCAATAAAATCACCGTGCTCTGGAGTGCTGCCGACGCCGAAGATCTCGATGGATACAATGTGTATCGCTCGACACAATCCGACGGTTCTTATACTCGGCAGAGTGGGATCGAGGGGACCGCTCACACGACGGGGCAGACGAGTTTCGTTGATTCCGGTCTCGTGGGTGGGCAGGTCTTCTTCTACCGTGTCTCCGTTGTGACGGCGGCAGGTGAAAGCGGACAGTCGGATTTTTCCGGGGCGACGGTCCAATCTGACACGCGCCCACCGGCGGCGCCGACCTTCGTCGAGGGTGAATCCGTGGCGGACGATCCTGAGGCAGTCATTCTGTCGTGGACGGCACCCAGCACCGATTCAGGTGGTAGTGAATTGACCGGCGTCGCGTCATACATCATCTATCGCTCCGACTCCGCGACTGGTTCTTTCGCAGAAGTAGGGACTGCTTCCAGCGCAACGTTCCAGGACAGCGCTCTGGATGCGAAGACGACCTACTTCTATGAGATCGAGGCGCTGGATGAGGCAGGCAACGTGAGTCCGCGGTCATCGGTCGCTTCCGTCGCCACCGCCGGTGTTGACGTGCCCAGCGAGGTCCGACTCGTCTCAACGACGCCGTCGAATGCGGGTGAACCACCGGTTGTGACAATCTCCTGGACTGGTTCAGCAGGCGCGATTGTGCGCTACGAGGTTGAGCGTACGCAGGTCGCCAGCAGCACTGACGATGCAGACTACACAGATGTTGTGCCGAACTCGTTGCAGACGTCGCGCACGGATAATACCGTGACCCGTGGACAGACATACTACTATCGGGTGAGAGCGGTGGATATCGAGTCACGCGTAAGTGACTGGACAGAGCCTCTGAACATAGACGTATCTAACTGAAAGGAGGGGACTCGCCATTGGCGGGTCCCCTCCCATTTAGATCGTTGCCTGACTGTTAGCTGTCGCTGTCGAGGCTCACTTCCGTATGCCACTTGAGGACGGCGTCGAGAATCTCTTCAAGTTCCTGCGCTTCGGAGATGTCGGCATCGCCGCTCTTCACTGCAGCGGAAGTTTCTTCCTTCTGCTGGGTAAGAACGGTCAGTAGATCCCGCATGTTGGAAGCGATCGTGTCGATGCCTGATTGAAGGCGTTGTCGTTCCCCTGCAGAGAGACCGAGTTGATTTCCCTCAATCTGGCCTCGCAGGAGGGAATAGATCTCGAGCATCCGTGCCATTTGCACCCGGATGCCGCTTAGTTTGTGTTCGGGCATCTGTTGTCTCCTGCCTAGATTTATCTCAAAAACAAGCCGGATTCGCCCTGCCAGAGCTAGGGCATCCTACTCATAGCAATCGGTGTTCCAGTTGGCTCCTTCCCATTCGACATCTGTCGGTATTCCTGCCCAAATCACCGATGAGCTCGGGAAGGTTGGACTAGACGCCGAAGGTAGTCTGGTCGTCGCTGTCTCGGGGGGACTGGATTCCTGCGTCTTGCTTGATGGTCTGATTCGGGCCCGTGGCAGCAGGGGCATCCACATCGCTCATCTCGATCACCAGTTGCGCCGGGATTCTGCGCGGGATGCAGACTTCGTCGCCGCACTGTCAGTCCATCACCGACTACCTTGCACCATTGGGCGTCAGGACGTTGGGGAGCGCGCACGACGGACGAAAGAATCAGTTGAGATGGCGGCCAGATTCTGCCGTAGGGCCTTCCTTCGACGCATCGCCGACCGGACGAATGCGCAATGGATCCTGCTGGCCCATCACGCCGATGACCAGGCGGAAACAGTCCTTCTGCGTCTGTTCCGAGGAAGCGGTGGAACCGGTCTGGCTGGGATGTCTCCTGCCCGAGAGGGCTTGCTGCGTCCCCTTCTGAAATTCACTAGAGACGATCTGCGTTCCTACGCGCTCGATCGAGGCCTGGATTGGCGTGAGGATCAGACGAATCACGATATCCGACCTCGGCGGAATCGAATTCGCCAGCAGTTGCTGCCAATACTGCGCCAATCGCACAACCCCAAGGTTGTGTCCGCGATCGGTCGAGCAGCCCACCTGTTGGGTGATGAGGACGATTATCTCGGCAAGGTGGCACAGGAGGCACTGGATGACACTCTTGTGAATCGAACTGCGGGCAAGGTCGTGCTTGAAAGCCGCCAATTGGCCGGTTATCATATAGCCATCCAACGACGGGTGTTGCTTGCCGTAATACAGGAAGTTGCAGCAACTGAGTCCGTGACGTCTGAGAGCGTCGAGCAGTTGCTGAAGGTGCTGCATGCAGGATCCGGCACTGTCTGTGATCTGGGCTATGGTCTACGCTGCCAATGCACCCAACGGACACTCATCCTCCGTGGGGCGCCGAAGGCACCTTGGCTCATGCCCCTGCAGTGCCCGGCGCGAATGCAATTGCCTGGCCAGGCGCTCGAGAGTCGCTGGTGTCCCGTGGCAGACTATGCTCAACTGCGAGTCACCCTCGACTTGCATCAGGTGATTCTGGACGCGACACCATCCCTGGGCGAGCTCGTTCTTCGCTCGCCGCGCAGGGGGGACAGATTGCGACCACTGGGTCTGTCCGGGCACAGCAAGAAGCTGAGTGATTGCTTCATCGATGCCCGATGGCCACGGATCTTGCGAGAGGATGCCGTCGTGCTGAGCCGTGCAGAAGACGACGAGATTCTATGGGTAGCCGGTCTGGCCCGGAGCGAATGCTTTCAGGTCGATGACAGTAGCCGATCTTTGATACATTTGAGGCCCATCGAAGAGTCGATGGTTTCCCGCGACGACGAGAACTAATGGACGAACGCGACACCCCTTCTTCACGCCCCGACCCACCGCCGCGTCCTCAAGGTCGCGGCGGTGATGACGAGCGACCACCGTGGCGTTTGCCGACGCGTTCTCGTGCGTTTTGGATTTTTCTGATCCTTGCACTGATTGTCGCCGCGAAGTTCTTCAGCAGTGTCCCATCTGATCATCCCGAAGTCTCTTACATCGAATACCGGCAATATCTCGCCAACAGGCAGATCACAAAGGCGACGATTGTCGGCAACGAACAATTCCAGGGAATTCTTAGTGATGGTAGGCGTTTCGTCGTCCATCTGGGACCTATTGATGCCGATTCAAAGCGCGAGTGGGAAGAAGCGCAGATCGATTTCAGCTTCAAGGCCAAGCCCTTCCAGTGGTCCTCCGCACTGATAGGCTTTCTGCCGTGGCTGTTGTTTATCGGTTTCTGGATTTTTATGCTGCGCCAGATGCAGGGCGGCCCCCGAGGCTTGTTTTCCTTCGGCAAGAGTCGCGCCAAATTGCTCACTGAGGACACGCAGAAAACCACATTCAACGACGTGGCTGGTGTAGAAGAGGCGAAACAGGAACTGACGGAGATTATCGAATTCCTGAAGGATCCGCGGAAGTTTCAGCGCCTCGGTGGTCGCATTCCCAAGGGAGTTCTCCTTGTCGGCCCCCCTGGTACAGGCAAGACTCACCTGGCACGTGCTGTGGCTGGCGAGGCCGGTGTGCCTTTCTTCTCCATCAGTGGTTCTGACTTCGTCGAGATGTTTGTCGGCGTCGGAGCATCTCGGGTGCGCGACCTGTTTGAACAAGGCAAGACGAATGCCCCCTGTATCATCTTTATCGATGAAATTGACGCAGTGGGGCGACATCGTGGGGCAGGGATCGGTGGTGGCCATGACGAGCGTGAGCAAACGCTGAATCAACTGCTGGTTGAGATGGATGGCTTCGAGTCAAATGATGGCGTGATCCTTGTGGCGGCGACAAATCGGCAGGACGTGCTGGACCCGGCACTGCTGCGGCCCGGTCGCTTTGATCGGCGCGTCGTTGTCGGTTTACCCGACATCCGCGGAAGAATCGGTATTCTCGAAGTGCACTCACGCAACGTGCCGACTGCCGAGGAAGTCGACATGGAGCGAATTGCGCGCGGTACGCCGGGTCTATCCGGGGCCGATCTAGAAAATCTTGTGAACGAGGCAGCGATCCTGGCTTCCCTGCGAAATCGTGAGCAAGTCGTGATGGCCGATCTCGAGGACGCCAAGGACAAGGTCATGTTGGGGGCAGAGCGCCGCAGTATGATCATGACAGAGGAAGACAAGCATTTGGCGGCAGTGCACGAGGCGGGGCATGCTCTGGTGGCCAAACTGACTCCAGGCGCACCACCGATCAACAAGGCCGTCATCGTGCCGCGGGGGCAGGCGATGGGGATGGTGTCGTTCCTCTCCGAGGAACGCCATTCGGTGAAAGAATCACAACTGCGCGCCCATCTGGATACAGGGCTTGGGGGCTGCGTCGCTGAATCAATAGTTTTTGGCGAGCGATCTACTGGTGCTCAGGCAGACTACAAACAGGTAACAGCTGTGGCTCGTGCAATGGTCTGTGATTGGGGGATGAGCAAGAGTCTGGGACCGGTATCACTCGGTGGGGATGACGAGCAAATCTTCCTTGGCAAGGAATTCTCTCGGCAGAGAGATTTCAGTGAGCATACGGCACAGACAATTGACAAGGAGATTCGTGACCTCGTCGTCGAAGCGGAGGAACGGGCCTCGAGTCTTCTAAGAGAGAATCGGGCCAAGCTCGATGCGCTATCAGCGGCGCTGCTCGACTACGAGGTTTTAGATGATGCGGAGATTGACGAAATACTCCATGGCCGCATCTTGCCTCGAGACACGGCTGCCGTCGTGACACAGGCCAAGGAAGCGGAGTCCGCCAGCAAGAGTGGTCCGGTAGATGACTCGCATCGTCAGAACGGAGATGATTCCGAACAGATCATCAAACCGGACTCCTCAACCTCTCAGACGCCGGCTCAGGGGTGATCTGGTCCCTGCCGCGCCAACGGCGGCTAGATTTTGGCGCACGAGTCCAGGTGATGGGCATCCTCAACACGACGCCCGATTCATTTTTCGATGGTGGGCGTTATGCTGATCCCTCTGCCGCTGCAGACCGTGCATTCCGGATGGTAGAAGAGGGCGCTGACATCATCGACGTGGGCGGAGAATCCTCCCGACCCCCGATCTACGGAGAAGCGGCCCCCGTCGCCAAGGATGAAGAGATTGAGCGCGTTGTGCCGACCATCGAAGCAATCCGCCGTCAGAGCGATATACCAATATCCATCGATACAACCAAGAGTGAAGTGGCGCAGGCTGCATTGGATGCGGGGGCCGATATCCTCAACGATATCAGTGCCCTTGATGAGGCAGGGCAGGGGATGCTGGATGTGGTGGCAGGAGGTCAGATCCCCGTGATCCTCATGCATCGGCGGAGGACGGCGGCTGCAATGCAGTTGGATACGCACGTCGATTTGCTCGAGCAAATCTGCAGTTATCTCGCAACCCGTGTGGCGCGCGTGCGTGCAGCTGGGGTCACAGACGTCGCGACGGATCCAGGCGTCGGTTTTGGTAAGTCCGTGGAAGACAACTATCGCTTGTTGCGAAGGGCGGGGGCCTTTGCCGTGGATGGCTGTCCCGTTCTGATCGGTGCCTCACGCAAGTCTTTCCTGTGGAAGCCCATTGGGCGGTCGCCTGAGCAGTCTCTGGCAGCCAGTGTCGCGGCAGCAGTCATGGCAGCTGTACACGGTGCCCGCATCTTACGAGTCCATGACGTGGCAGATACGATAGATGCGCTGCAAGTCGTACAAGCAACTGTGTTTGACGATTCATTCTCTGTCGCCGACACTGGTTCGGTCTCGTCCTCTACGAACATGACCCACTCGTTGGCTACCTGAGGACGATCTTATGTTACCCGAGGATATCGTCTTCTTCCGTCTCTTCGACTTCATTCCGGTTACACCGGTCTCCGTTTTCGACATTCTCGTTGTCGCCTTCGTCATCTACCGTCTGCTCAATCTGATTCGTGGCACAAAGGCGGCTCAGATGGTCGTCGGTCTCTTTCTTCTGGTCGCCGTCGCCGCCGCTGCCCGCTGGCAGGATATGCAGGCCTTGGCCTACTTGCTTGAGCAAGTTCAGTCTATTCTCCTCATCCTGCTCGTGATTCTCTTTCAGCCCGAGTTGCGCCGCATGCTCGGAGCTCTGGGGCAGAGCCCGTTACTTGGTTGGTTCTACAAAACGGAGCCGAATCGGGTCATCGATCAGGTTGTGCAAGGTGCTACGCAGTTGGCGAGTCGCGGCTATGGTGCCCTCATCGTCCTGACGCGTGAAGCTGGGCTCGAAGCAATCATTGAAACGGGTGTGCCTCTCGAGGCACGGGTTTCGGCTGATCTACTGACGACGATTTTTACACCAAGATCACCCCTGCACGATCAGGCCGTCATCATCCAGGGTGAGACGCTGGTCGCTGCACGCTGTACTCTGCCCCTGGCAGAAGAAGTGGAGGATCAGCGTCTGGGCACCCGACACCGTGCCGCTCTGGGGCTGTCTCAGGAAACGGACGCGGTAACCATCGTTGTTTCTGAGGAAACGCAAACGATCTCGATTACGGTGGGGGGAGGTTTGCTGCGTGGTTTGGACGAACGGGAGTTGAAGCAGCGCCTCGGCGAGTTGCTGTCACCTCGCGAAGCTGTCGCCGGCGGTGCGAGTGCCCTCTCCGATGACTGAGGTGCCCACCGCTACGGTCATCTAAGACCGTCTTTCTAGCGGCAGCGTTGAAGTGGCCCGGCGCAAGCAATGTTCGACGTGTCTCTTATTCATCCCATGTTGACTTTTTATTCAGTAAAGTATAATATTTATTCCATCTGTCTGCAGTAAAGACGCGTCACCAAGGGATAAGGGGCTGATGAACGCCAAGAGTCGGCGCCACGCGATGATTAGAGAATTGATCTCGCGGCAACAGATTTCCTCACACGAGAGGTTGGCAGAGGCCTTGTCTGCGCGTCAAATCGAGGTGAGCCAGTCGACTCTGTCGAAGGATTTGCGCGAACTGGGCGTCGTACGTGCTCCCGGTGCCACGGGCGGGTTTCGTTACACCATGCCGGCAGAGACAGACACGACGCAGCGCGAGATGCAGATTCTTGAGCGCGAGTTGCGCGACTATGTGACCGATGTCGCTCGAGCGCAGAATATGGTGATCGTCAAGACCATGTCCGGACATGCTCAGGCAGTCTGTGAGGCGATTGATCGCATGGAATGGGAGGAAGTGATGGGAACATTGGCCGGGGAAAACACGATCTTCGCAGTCGCGAGTGCTGAGCCACAGGCCAGAGTGCTGGAGGCTCGTATCCGTGAGCGGAGTGCTGTGTTATGAGTCCACTTCAGCAATACATCGACAAGGCGGCGATCCTCGTTGAGGCGCTGCCCTACATTCAGTCCTTCCGTGGCAAGACCGTTGTGGTCAAATACGGTGGCAGCACGATGAAAGGAGCTGACGATGACACGGTTCTGAAGGACCTGGTCTTCATGGAGTCTGTGGGAATCAATCCCGTCATCGTCCATGGCGGTGGCCCGGCAATCGATCGGCAGTTGAAAGCGAAGAACATCGAGACGCAGCGAGTCAATGGGCTGCGGATCACCGACCAGGCAACGATGCAGGTCGTAGAAGAGACCCTTTTTGGTGAAGTGAATGCCGGTATTGTCGACGCCGTTCGAGACCTCGGCGGACAACCCGTCGCCGTATCCGCAAGGGATGCCGGCATACTGCAGGTGAGAAAACACATGCCTGACTCAGCCGATGGCCCCATCGATATCGGTTTTGTGGGCGAGGTGGAACACGTAGATCCTCAACCGTTGACCGATTTGCTGCAGAGTGAGGTGATCCCTGTGATCGCACCTATTGGCCGCGGTCCAGACGGGGAGGCCTACAACGTCAATGCAGACACAGCAGCAGGTGAAATTGCGGCGGCTCTGCACGCAGAAAAACTCGTTTTCCTTACGGATGTGACAGGAATTATGGAGCGGCCTGGGGACGAGGAGAGTCTGCTTTCGACATTGCACGTGCGCGACGTAGAGGATCTGATCGATCGCGGTGTCGTCGGCGGAGGTATGATACCAAAGACTCGAGCCGGCGTACATGCTGTTCGCGCCGGTGTCCATAAGGCGCATATCATCGATGGGCGCATACCACATTCGGTGTTACTTGAATTTTTCACCGACGAAGGCGTCGGCACTCAAATCGTGCAGTAGATTCACCACAAACGCGTTGCCGAGTATTTTCGTCGGAATCCAAGGATCAAGAAGGTTATGAAAACAGATAAGGTGATCGAGCTCGACAGTCAGTACATCCTGCAGACCTACGGTCGGCCTGGTTTCGTCCTCGAGCGTGGCAATGGTGTCTACCTATTCGATCTTGATGGTAATCGTTACCTCGATTTTGTCAGCGGTCTTGCGGTCAACGCCTTCGGTTATGGCGACTATGACGTGCTCAAGGCGATTGAGGAACAGGCTGGCCAACTGATGCATGTGTCGAATCTCTATCACACGCTGCCGTCGACGCGTCTTGCACGCACCTTGGTGGAAGGCTCTTTCGCAGATCGGGTGTTTTTCTGTAACAGCGGCACCGAGGCATGGGAAGCGGCCCTCAAGTTCTCCCGCAAATGGGGGAATACAGTTGCGGGTGGCAAGAACCGGTTCATCTCGATGAACAACTCCTTCCATGGCCGCACGATCGGTTCTATTTCAACGACGGGCCAGCCGAAATACCATCAGGGTTTCGAGCCTCTGCTGCCCGGTGTAGACTTCGCCGACTTCAATGACCTGGCTTCGGTAGAAGCCCTCGTTACGGATGAGACCTGCGCTGTTCTGGTCGAGCCGATACAGGCAGAGGGTGGCATTCACGTCGGTACGGACGAATTCCTGCAGGGCCTTCGCAAGCTATGCGATGACAAGGGCATGCTCCTCGTCTTCGATGAGATTCAGGTCGGCATGGGGCGCACAGGTTCGATGTGGGCGTATCAGCAATACGGCGTCGAACCTGACATTATGACATTGGCGAAGGCGCTGGGTGGCGGACTACCTATCGGTGCAACTCTGATGAAGCAACATGTGGCTGACGCGATTAAGCCGGGTGATCACGCGGCGACTTTTGGCGCCAATCCGGTTGTAGCAAATGTTGCCTTGACCGTGATGGACAAGTTGCAGGCAGACGGTCTGCTCGATGATATCGCAGCCAAAGGTGAGCACCTGCGCAACCGGCTGGAAAAGCTGCAGCAACGGTGGCCGGAGCAGATCTCCGAAATTCGCGGGCGGGGCCTGATTCAGGGCGCTGTTGTGACCGATCGAGCCCCTGCAGACTATCTGACAGCCTTCCGGGCACGGGATATTCTCGTTGCTCCATGTGGAACCGATGTCGTCCGCTTCCTGCCACCCCTGGTGGTCGAGAAGGATCAGATCGACGAAGTCGTCGATGTCTTCGACGAGATTCTTCGGCAGAGCTAAGCAAAGGGCATGTCGACTACTGACAAACCCTGGGGGGGCCGTTTTGGCGCCTCCACGGCTCAGCTTATGGAGCGTTTCAATGCCTCCATCAGTTTCGATTGCAGACTGATGGAGGTCGATATTGCCGGCAGCTGTGTCTATGCACGGGCCCTTGAGCGGGCGTCTCTGCTCACTGAGCAGGAGTGTGACCTCATTGTCGACGGGCTGGAGAAGGTCCGCGACGAAATGCGCCAGCCAGGCTACGTTTTCGATGATCGCCTTGAAGACATTCATATGGCGGTGGAGACGCGCCTCACGCAGTTGGTCGGTCCGACGGGTGGCAAGCTCCACACGGGTCGCAGCCGGAATGATCAGGTAAATCTAGACGAACGACTATTTCTCAAGGCCGCCATCGCCGCCACCGTTGGTCATCTTCGGGGATTGCAGCAGATCCTGGTCGACTTTGCGGCGCAGCATACAGACACGATTCTTCCAGGCTACACGCATCTGCAGCAAGCGCAGCCTATCCTGCTCGCTCACTATGCCCTGTCCCTGTTCTGGGCCCTCGACCGTGATGTGGGGCGTCTGCAGGATGCAGCTGATCGTGCGGATGCTTTGCCCCTGGGGTCGGGCGCCCTGGCAGGTAGTGCGTTTCCTCTCGACCGCGAGTTTATGGCGAGCGAACTGGGCTTTGCGCGTGTAACGCCCAACAGTCTCGATGCGGTCAGCGATCGCGACTATTTCCTCGAAACGCTGTCCGCCTTGTCGGTGACGATCATTCATCTGAGTCGCTACTGCGAGGACCTGATTATCTGGTCCTCCGCCGAATTCGGTTTTGTCGAATTGGATGACGCATACAGCACCGGCTCGAGTATGATGCCGCAGAAGAAGAATCCCGATTCTCTGGAACTGATCCGTGGCAAGACCGGTCGCGTCGTCGGTGGGCTTGTGTCTTTGTTGATGACGATGAAGGGACTCGGACTCACGTATGGCAAGGACCTGCAGGAGGACAAGGAGCCCGTCTTCGATGCCTTTGATACCCTCGACGATTGCCTTGAGGTGTTTTCCGCCGCCTGGTCGACGATGAAGGTGAATGGCGA
>Ga0233434_1001711_pt1 | contig 20735 bp, 24 predicted proteins | sample SI_122_August201_4_FD_182738 | JGI IMG/M metagenome (GOLD analysis project Ga0233434, IMG submission 182738) | Seawater microbial communities from Saanich Inlet, British Columbia, Canada - SI_122_August2016_120_MG | ecosystem: Environmental > Aquatic > Marine > Inlet | place: Canada: British... | reverse complement strand
CTATATCAAGAATTGTCTCAAACACATAGTCATCTATAAGTTTTTGCATGCCGTGAGAACCCAATTCAAGATTAACAAAATCATCCCTCAAAAATGGAGTGTAGCTGGACTCTTTTGGCTTATCAGAAGCTATTTTTCTCAGAATTATCCTAAATAACTCTACTAACGACTCTTCCTTGCAACGCTTAAACCACCCTTTTATTCTATTCATGATCTTGCTCCTATAAATCTTTCACTTTCTTAGCTAAAACAATATTGCTCCAGCGATGAAGCCAAAGGCAAATATAGCAGAAGCCAAAACTAACCTCCTAAAGCGAACCTTTCTCAAAAAAATAGGGTCAACAGTATGATCATCCCATCCAATATGCTTGACGGCACTTTTTTCTAGTAGCACTGAATAAAAACCTTTGGAATCAAAAAAATGACTCATAATTGTCTCTATATGGGTAGCCTTATTGCCTGCCAAAGACCCATACCCCTGCTCTGGATAATGCTCGTAATAGCGCAATCCAGGATTAAGGGAAAAACACGCGTTACCTTCTATCTCAAAGTGCACTCTGTTATAACTTATTTCTTCTACTGTTTGTCTACCCTCTAAAGATATAGTGCCACCTGTAGCAGATTGTAGGTCGTGGTGGTAATCTCTCAGCCATACACTGAGAATATGCTTATCATTCTCCAATACTTTTTTAGAGTCTTCAATAAAGTCGCCTCGATAAAACAACCAATCATCTTCACAGTGAAAGACATATTTTGTTTTAATATTTGCATAAGCCTTATCAATTGACTTTAACTGGCCCAAAGGGGTTTTATTAATAATAATAGAGACTGATTCTTGAAATGGCTGAGGAATGCATTCTTTAATCTCTTGCGAGGTTATCTTGCCAGAATCCTCAATAAGAATAAATTCATTAATTGGATAAGTATTACAAGAAAAAAAACTTTCTAATGTTTCTTTTAATAAATCCAAGCGATTACAGCTCGTAAGAACTACGGTCACATCACTCTGTGAATCAAACATTTCATTATTCATAAATTTTCTTATATATCCTATTTTTTTATCGAGAGTATTTTCAGGCTCATCAGAATTAACTTTACATTACTAAAAACTCTTAATAACCTGCCGTAAAGAACGAGGGTGAACACCCAGTCCTCTCATTAATGCGTTGTCAAAAGATGTATTTAATGGGCGGCTAGCAATATCGTTAAATTCTGCTGATGTGACTGACTCAATTAGACTCTCTTTTATATTGAGTAATTCAACAATTTCCATACCGAGATCGTATCTAGAATATGCCTTATTGCCAGATATATTTATTAATCCTGAAAAATCTATCTCCAATATTTTTTCAATTGTTTTTACCAAATCTCCCACATATAGAAGATTAACTACAACATCACTCGTTAGCCTCATTTTTCTCCCATCCCTCAGATTTGAAATAATCATTGATACAGGATTTAGCTTATCATTGTGCGGCACTCTTCCGTACATTGTAATAGGTCTAGCAACCACCACTCTTGCATCACCTTGACCAAGTAAATATTGATCAATTTTCAACTTCACCTTGCCGTAAAAATTAATTGGGGCACATTCAGACTGCTCATTGTATGGCGGATTATTGCCACTGTAAACCGCATTACTAGAAAAATTAATTAATTTTTTAAAGTTGCTGTTTTTAAGATGATTATATAAAATTTTTACAAAATGATAATTCTGCATTTCGCAATCTTCTTGATTTAATTCACACTTATCAAGGTCCCCCATTGAGATGCAATTAATTACTACGCTCTTATTGTTCAAATCTAGGCCGTCTATTAAATTAGAGACAGTATTGTCAAGCAACTTTATGTCATTCACAACCTCAAACTTAATTACTTTATGTAAGTTACTGTCTTCACGTCCAATGTGTACCAGTTCCACGTCTTTTATAGATCTAAAATAATCTGATACCGCCCTCCCTACAAATGAAGTGTAGCCCAATATTATTATTCTCATGCACCTTCCACATTAAATGAACCACACTCACAAACCAGGTAATCAACTAATAATCGAACATCATTCGGAGATGATGCTTTCAGTTCAAAGAAATAATTATCGACAATTTTATTAAAATCTGAGTAATCTGGAGTAAAGTCATTTTCTATCTGATTCATAGCCTCTTGGCACTGCTTGGTTGATGTTACTTTAAAGACATCTTTGCATAACCCAAATGGGGTGCTTTGATGTCCAAATAATATTAATGACTTATTAAAAACTAACGATTCTGAAGCGATACTACCATTAATAGTAGATACCGCTTCTGCAAACTTAATAACATCTTGACTTTTTACTTTGTACTTTAAGAGATTAACATTATCAAACTTTAAAATCTCCTTATAAAACTCCTTTGTTCTATATTTATGAATTGAAATAAGAAAATACCACCATCCTGGCCCATCTAGTTTAAATTGATCCGGGTGTTCTTTCACATATAAAACCCAACCTTTAGGCAGGGCTTGAGATAATTGTTTAATGACCATTAATTGACTACTAAACCTTGCCCTTGACATAATGCTCGCTTCAGGATCGAAATGTAGAGCGTAAAAAACATACTTTTTCGATGTATCAAGTCCAACAGAGATAGAGTCATAAAACTTTCTTATCTTCCTTACATAGAATATATTTTTTAATATATTGGCAGGATGACTATTAAGCCCATGTCCGCGTATTGACTGATTACGTATAATTTTTATCAATGAAAGCACTATTGCATATGCGTACGAAGGTAGAAATAACTTTACAACATCTTTAATACTTTTTCGCTTTTTCTTTAAAATTGCACCAACCTTATCAGCATAAAACAAATAGTTATCTATATCTATTGATTTCAGGCTGAGTTTGCAAAGATCCAAAGAAATTCGCTTTTTTAAGTTGTACTCTAACACTGATCGAACAGCCTCCATTCCGTCTTTTGTATATCTCACCATATGATTTTCAATAACATATCCAGAAACACCGTGAGCTTTAGCTACATCTAATACCAAACTGTCGTAATTGGCGCCATGCATAAGACCATCAAGCACAACTGCAGAAATATTATTTTTAGTAAACACATCAATCCAAAAAGATAAAGCATTGAAATAATGATATTGTTTTAAATTGGCATCATTTGAAAAGCGATCTTGATAGTGCTCTGAATCTAATTGAGATTTTTGGAATTTTTCAATAGTTCGATAATCTATATCACTCTTTTCTTGCTCTGCATATTCATAAAATAGAGCCCTTGTGATAATATTTTTTATACCATATAAATCTTTAACATTTGCTAATTCCACCTCATTCGCATCAGTAATTAAAAGCTCAACATTTACTTTTTCAGACTCGCAAACAGACTTAAGCAATGTTAGATTTAAATCTATTAAAATTATATTTTTTTTCACCTAATATCTCCATATAAAACTTGAATTAAATGTATTCTTTATCAGAGAGATACTAATACAATTGATCTGTACTCCGTGCATTAACTCTATTGTAATAATAAAATTCTGATGTCGTTAGATAAATGTCGTGTTATTGCTTTAACCTTACAATACACTTACGAATTACATCTTCAACTAATTCATTTAGGGCGTCTGTTAGCAGATGTACAAAGTAAATACTTTAGCTTTAAATTAATACTTGGGTACAGAGTGCAGTTCACAAAAATTATTTTTTTCTTGCATATATAGTCATAAAATTACCATAAAATGGAGGCGATATTTTTGATGTATCATCTAAACGCATTAGATTTTCATGATTAAAATACTCTGTATCAAAGAAAGGATACTCAATTTTATCTACTTGAAATCCATGATCCTCTAGCATATCACGTAATGAAAAGTCACTAAATAAAGACACATGTGTTTTATCATGTAGCAACCTAAAATTGTTTCCAAATCTACGTGCCAGTGCACAATCAAAGTTAGGTGTGCCAATAACTAGACTTCCGTTAGTTTTCATAATACGACATATATTTTTTATAAAACTAATTGGCTCAGGAATATGCTCTATCACATGATATGAAAAGACAACATCGAAGAACTCATCCTGATATGTATTTTTCTCTAACCCTCCATGATGTACATTTGATATATATTTTTTGGCGTAATTAACGGAGTCTTCTGAGACTTCCAGTCCATATTTATCATAATTATCACTGAATTGTGATGATATTACACCGATTCCACAGCCTAGATCTAGAATACTTCTTCTAGTCCCATCTGAAGCTATATTGTTAATGAAATCTATCTCATCTTTACATGTGTTTATTTTACTATTTTTTACTTCTTCACTTAACATGTCTCTTGTATTGCCATCTGGATCTTTGTTCATACCATGATAATTTTCAAAACCCCCACTATAAACCCTTTTTTTATAATAATATCCATCCTGAGTGCGGACTGGAGCCTGTAATAACGCTTCAACAATTTTCAATTCATCCTCTGTGTCTATTTCATAACTAGCTATCTTTGGAAGCTTTAAGTAGGCCACTGGTTCACATATACGATTATTTTCATTCATAAATGCATTAGTATTCGTAATCCAAAAACAACCTGTTTCTAGTCTGTTTGGCTTCTTAATTTGCGTCATTGGTCGCGACAAAATATCATTATCTCCAATCAAAAAACCATGAAAGTCTGTGTAAGTTACAACACTATTTGCTTTTTCTTTTTCAATTAACTCTAATCCATCAGACACATATTCTGGCTTATTTAATGGGCTAGTAGCCTGTAAAAATACTATATTATCAAAGAACTCACCCTTATCGCTCAGCGTCTCAATAACATATCTTAATACATCCTCCGATTTTGAGTTTTCATGAGATATTTCTGGCGGCCGAATTATGACTTCTGCACCAAATTTTTTAGCGTACTCCGAATATAGCTCGCTATCAGTTGCTACCACCACCTTATCTATATCAGGTACATTTAAAGCACACTTGATTTGATAGTACATAAGTGGATGATTAGCCACCATTTTTATATTTTTATGCTTTATTCTTTGACTACCGGATCTTACTGGAATAATTGCTACGTTCTTCATAAATAAACTCTATCTGTCTAATACACTACAGTTTAATAAATCTTGAAGGATCAATACTTACCCCTGTTCTTTTTATATCCATCACCATATCTGGACTTGTAATCGCATCCTTATATAGTAACATGGCCAAAAGATCTATATAGTCACTATCAATTTCTTTGGCAGTAAAATGTATATTTTTTTGTTGAAAATTAATTAATTGCACAGCTAATTTAGATGGGACTTCTATGGTATTTCCCCAGCGAATATTCAAAAGATGAATATCACCTTCATCTCTCCAGCGAATTCTACTAGGTATAAATAATTTAATTCCACTGTTTAGTTTATCTATGGTTGTATTATCCTTAACCAGCTTATATGGTTTTGTAATAAACTCTTTACCCTTCCATAGCGGATCCTTTCCGTTCATCTTGCCTTCCGAGGCAAAAGCATCCATTCTGCATCCAGTTTGACAAATATCTATATAATCACATCCAGAGCAACCTTCGTAGTAATAACTCTTGTCTCTCCATTTTCGTGAATTAGAAAATACAGTTTTTAACCCTACGTCAAATACATTTCCATATTCTTTATCCTCCATAACACAAGCATGTGTCTCACCTACTGAATTAATACTGAATCGATGTCCAGACTGAGTTGGGCAACCACGTCCTACAAAATCAGCATACTTATCTAAGTCACCCAATAAGCACAAAGGATAGCTAATTAATGTTCCAACCTTAATTCCAGTATCTTTCTTTAGGCGCAACAATTCATCCAATCCAGACATAGAAGTTTCCTGATTTATCCTATGTTGTTGTTCATCACTACGATCATAAGAAGGTGGCACAACTCTATGTGCTATAAATTGTGTAGCACCAAGTGAATGGACAAACTTTCCTGATTCATAAAGACTATTATAATTATTATTAGTACAGATAGTATTAACACTTACTCTTATACCATTATCTACAGCACACTTTATTCCATCAATAACATTATTATATGAATTCTTTGTACCAGTAATATCATTAGTTTTTAATTCATCCATGTCATACCAAGATGCAAGTATATGATCTAATCCTGCCTCACGAAGTCTTATAATTTTTTCTGGTGTCGCCAAACTTAATGTGCTATTTACACTTACTGATAATCCATTTTCTGTTGCTTTTCTGACTGCATATTCAAGTAAATCAAACTTAGCTAATGGCTCGCCACCAGAAAGTATTAAATGAAATACACCGCACTCAACAAACTCATTAATAAGCCAATCTACTTTTTTCTTTGTTAAAGAAATTACGCCCAGAGACTCTTGTCGCCATGGATTATAGCAATGACCGCACTTAAAATTACATACTTCAGTTATTTCTAAATTGACGCAAGTTGGTGCAGTATATTTCTGTTTAACAAATTTATTTTCGATACTAGATTCTATAAACATTTTTTTATATTTTCCTGTTATTAATTAAAGTATTTTTCTAAGGGCGACTTGCCTACCAATCTAGGTGTTCGCGTAATTTCTTTGCTATCGGAATTTCTGAATCTAAAATTCTCTTCTTGCCATCTCCCATCGCTTGCTCTATTTTTCTTACCGCCCCTACTAATTGCCTTAAACCTGCAGGTTCAACAGATGCTGACTGATCAGAGCCATACATAGCTCGATCTAAAGTAATGTGCCTTTCCAATGAGGTGATATTCAGTGCGGCGGCTGCATAAGAAACAGCAAGACCTACTTCGTGACCACTGTAACCTACATCACACTGGAATTTATCTCTTAGTGTATGAATCATATTTAGATTAGCATCTTCATCTTTCATGGGGTAAGTGGAGACGGTATGCATCAACTCAAATGAACATTTTTCCTGTTCAAAAATATCAATTGCGGCTTGAATATCCTCATAATTGGTCATACCTGTTGAAATAAAGGTATGCTTTTTTTTCTTTGCAACCAGTTTAAGTAAATCTTTGTGCACAATCATTGCCGAAGCAATTTTATTGTATTTACAATCAAACTGCTGCAAGAATTCCTGACTATTCGTATCCCATGCCGAGGCAAACCACTCTATTTTATTCTCTTTACAATATCGATCTATCTCTTTATATTCTTCTACATTGAATTCTAAACCTGCTTTTTGCTCTCGTTGAGTTGATCCCCATGGACTCTCTCTAGGTGAATTCAACATTTCTTGTGTATAGACTTGATCAATATCTCGTTTCTGTAATTTAACTGCATCACAACCTGCAGTTACAGCCACATCAATTAATTCTTTACATATAGACATATCGCCATTATGGTTAATACCAATTTCCGCAATGAAAAAAATAGGCTTTCTCATTTTTCCTCCTTTTTTGTATAAAGTATTTTCATAAAATCTAGCTGGAAAAAAACTTCGAGTAATTCACGCACAATACCATTGCCGCCAGTGGTTTCTAGTACTATAGCTGAAATTTCTTTTATCTTATTATGGCTATCCGAAGGGCATGCTGTATATCCACACAACTGCATGGCATGATAATCATTTAAATCGTTACCGATATAAAGAGTTTTTTGTAAATCAAAAACTTCTTTCTTTGCAAGTTGCTTAATGCCATCCGCCTTGTTATTTACACTTTGTATTGCTGGTATTTTGAGTTTTTTTGCTCTGGCAGTAATAACTGGATTTCTCTCTGTTGATAAAATATACACTGATTTTTGTAACTTACGTAGTACGTCAAATGCCAATCCATCTGCCCTGCTACAGCTAACTGATTCTTTACCATCTTGATTAAGATAAACCTTATTGTCTGTTAGTACGCCATCAAAATCAAAAACAATTGCTTCAATACTTTCTAGTGAAATGGTCAGTTTTTTCAAAATCAATCCTGTAAATGTAAATAATTTGATTCAATTAGCTGATCTTCAATATATTCCATTAAAGCATGTCCTGCGGTAATATGAGCCTCTTGAATTCTACCTGTGTCGTTGCTTGGGATGATAAATACCTCATCACAATATTTTAATGCTTCACCACCCTTACACCCCAGAAATCCAAATACTTTGACGCCCATCTCCTGAGCTGCTTTCATTGCTAGAATTACATTTTTTGAATTTCCAGAAGTACTAATTCCAATTAAGCAATCTCCTTTCTTCCCAAGTGACCTTAATACTCGCTCATAAATCAGGTCATATCCAAAATCATTGCCACAAGCTGTAATTGTTGATGTATCTTGAGCCAATGTAATCGCAGCAACACCTTCCCTATTGTTCATTGGCCTAAGACGCACCACCATCTCTGCAGCAAGATGCTGTGCATCGGCTGCTGACCCTCCATTACCACATAGCATGATTTTCCCACCATTTTGGATTGACTGGGCTATGAAGTCTCCCATATAATATAATGGTCGAAATCCTTGCTCTATACAATCTTGCTTGATTTTAATAGACTGATTAAACAATCGCTCTATTTTACAATCTTTGTTCATCATCACCTCTTAAGAGCTTCCTATATAGGTAGTATTATTTTTAATTAATTTTATCTTAAACAATTCCATTACTGAATGTAAAGAGCTTTATTTTCTAATTTATAAATTTTATCACAACCTTTAATTGTGCCAAGACGATGAGCAACAATAATCAAAGTTTTATCTTGACTAGTTTGGTAGATTTCATTCATAATTTTCTTTTCTGTCTCTTCGTCTAAGGCACTTGTTGCTTCATCTAAGACTAATATTTCTGGCTGCCCATATAACGCCCTAGCAATTGCAATACGCTGTTTCTGTCCGCCGCTTAACTGAATACCCCCCTCTCCAACTAAAGTTTCCACACCTTGCTTTGTTTGCAAAAAAATAAAAATATTTGCCTGCTTTAGGACTGCTTCTAATAGATTTTTTTTCAAATCTCGCCCAAAGCAAACATTCTCTGAAATTGTACCGTCAAATAAATAAACTTGTTGTGGAATATAGCCGATCTGTGACCTCCAATTTTGCAAATTAGATTCATCAACTAAAACACTGTCAATTTTTATCTCTCCTTTATTTGACCTATACAAGCCAATGATTAAATCTACTAAAGTACTTTTACCTGAACCACTCTCACCTATAAACGCGATTTTTTCACCTTTGTTAATGGTTAAGTTCGTGTTGCTTAAAACTTTTTTTTCTTGATAAGAAAAATCAACATTTGTCAGCTCAATTTTATCTTTGAATTCTATGGTTTCATTGCCCAAGTCTTCTTGTATGGTTTTTAACTCCTCATCAATAATATCAATTGATTTATGATAATATAACAATGTATTGTATCCGTTAACAATGCGATTCACTGATGGTAGTAATCGATATAGAGCTATCGCGAATAAGCTAAGGGCTGGCAAAATATATGCCACATTACTTTGATTTAAATATAGCAAAGTGATTAGTAAGATGATAATCAAAGAAAAGCCAACAGTTTCTAGAAACAACCTTGGGAAAGAGCTTAAGAATCCACTAGTTGCATTTGCCTTGGCATATTTATGAACTACTGTGGAAAATTCATTTTTGACCGCTTTTATTCTGTCTTTATCTTGTAATTTAGATTGTTTAAAATTACCAAAAAATCTATTAATAATTTCATAAAACTGTGCCTCAGCCTTCTCCCTATTTTTTCCAACTGATTTGATCTTTTTAGAAATTGTTTGAGTTAAAAACAACATTTTAATTGATAAAACAACCGTAAACACAAGCGTTATCTTCCAACTTACAATCAACATTAGAATGTATAAAAAAATAATCACAAAAGCTTCAGACATCATCAGTAAAGCAGAGCTAACAACTTTAGACACAAGCGCAGCTTCAGTAATAATAGCTTTAGTTAGGTAACTGCTATTTTTATTGGTAAAAACTTGATAAGGCATTGTCAAATAAGTTTTAAATAATTTTTTCGTTGTTTGTGCATAGAGGTTTTCTGTGAAATGCACCATTACATAGCTATATAATAAATTTACCCCACCTCGAAAAACATAAAAACCGAATAAAACCAAGCCGAAAACAATAGTGAAATTAACTTCATTCTCAAAGCTAAAGAAATCAAATACCCATTGATGATATTGATTACTGTGAATATTGTCAAAGTTTGTTGCAATATCAATAAATGGCATAATTGCCGAGATACCAATTGCTTCTACGACAGATACAAAAACAGAAAAAAGAATTAGCCACACAAGATGGCGTTTATCTTTCTTATCTAACAATAAGCGAAGTTTAGTCAAATAATTCATAAATTGATTTTAATTATAAAGAGTTTTCAAAAGGAACACCTTCTGGGATACCTGAAAAAATACATACTATTTATCTCCATAATTTATACAAATAAATTTTCTATTTTGTCTTTATTTGGGTTTAAAACCACGCCTTTTTCGGTGATAAGACCTGTTACTAACTCAACAGGAGTTACATCAAAGGCAGGATTACGCACTTTAACACCTTGAGCTGCCCACTGACAGTCTCGATAACCAGTTACTTCTTCAACTGGACGCTCTTCAATAGGGATATCCTTGCCACTGGCAATAGAGCGATCAATAGTCGATAAAGGGCAGGCCACATAAAATGGGATGTTATGCCTTTTAGCCAAAACTGCTACCATGTAAGTGCCAATCTTATTAGCTACATCTCCATTAGCAGCCACTCGATCAGTGCCAACTACAATAGCATCAATTTCACCATGACTCATTAAATGACCTGACATATTATCTGCAATTAAAGTAACTGGGATATTCTCTTGCACCATCTCCCAAGCGGTTAGCCTTGCACCTTGTAAAAATGGACGAGTTTCATCTGCAATAACTGAAATTTTCTTACCAGATTCAACTGCTGAGCGAAACACTCCTAAAGCTGTTCCATGTCCTGCAGTAGCAAGAGCACCTGCATTACAATGTGTTAACACGCGTGCACCATCAGCCAATAATACCGCACCATTTCTGCCTATTGTACGATTTATTTCAATATCTTCTCTTTTAATTTCATGCGCTTCATCTAATAAAATTCGAGTAATTTCTTTTAATGATCCTTGAGATTCATTCATTTTATTGCGCATTCTGTCAATCGCCCAGAATAAGTTAACAGCTGTTGGTCGAGATTGTGCCAATACTACAAATGCAGCTTCCATACCTTTGGAGAATTTATTTCTATCGGTATCTTGTAAATTAAGTGCAGCTAATGCCATTCCGTAAGCTGCTGCACAACCAATAGCTGGCGCACCACGTACCACCATATCACGAATACCATTTGCAACTTGATTTGCTGTGGTGTATGAAACGTATTTAAATTCAGCAGGTAATATGCGTTGATCGATCATCTCTAAACAATCTTTATCCCATCTTAATGTTTCAATATTTTCACTCATTTAATCACCTTCAAATTCACACTGTGCGAATACCTTTTGCCCCATAGCCTCTAAGCGTGCTCTACCACCAATATCAGGTAAATCAATTACAAAGCAGCATTCCACCACTTCAGCTTTCATCTCTTGAATCAGTTTTACTGCAGCTTCTGCTGTGCCGCCTGTAGCAATTAAATCATCTACAATAAGAACTTTTTCACCCGGATTGATTGCATCAGTATGAATCTCAATGCGATCAATACCATACTCTAATTCATAATCCTGGCCAATAGTCTCAGATGGTAATTTACCCTGCTTTCTAATAGGAACAAAGCCCACGCCTAATAGATAAGCCAACGCTCCTCCCATGATAAAACCACGGGATTCAATTCCAACGACTTTGTCAATTTTCATATCCTTGTATCGATTAAACAACTCATCAATAGAAATACGAAAACCAACCGGATCCTGCAAAAGCGTGGTGAAATCTCTAAACATAATCCCTTCTTTAGGGTAATGCTTAATAGTTCTAATACGTGATTTAATTGGCATAAATTTACTCCTTATTAATTCAATACTCGTCCTGCAACGACAGATAATTTTTCTAACATCTTTTTATCTCTGGCTTCTGGCGAGGTAATAATAGCATTATCAAGTGCGGTTTTGCAAGCACAGGTCATTCCATATGTATCAGTGTCAACATTTGGTGCAACGTTTTTAACCAAAGAACGAGCATTATCAGCATTGGCAAGTAATACTTTAATAATCGCATCTACAGTTACATTATCATGATCCGAATGCCAGCAATCATAATCAGTTACCATAGCCACTGTTGCGTAGCACATTTCCGCCTCTCTAGCGAGTTTTGCTTCAGGCATATTGGTCATACCGATCACATCACAATTCCATGAACGGTAAAGTTCAGACTCGGCTACTGATGAAAATTGCGGACCCTCCATTGCTAGATATGTACCACCACGTACCACTTCAATATTGCTATTTTTAGCGGCTGATTCAAGATGCTTGCCAAGACGATTGCAAACTGGATGTGCCATAGAAACATGGGCCACAAGTCCTGCTTCAAAAAAACTTTTATTCCTGGCAAAAGTTCGATCAATAAACTGATCAACAATCACAAACATACCTGGTTTTAACTCTTCTTTTAATGAGCCAACTGCACTGACTGAAATTACATCAGTAACACCTGCTCTTTTTAAAGCATCAATATTAGCTCTAAAATTAATTTCTGACGGAGGGATGCGATGCCCACGACCATGTCTAGGCAAAAACACCATTTTCTGACCATTCAGTTCACCAAATAGTAATTCATCAGAAGGCTCGCCAAAAGGTGAATCTATTTTTTCCCAACGGGTGTTGGTAAGTCCATCAATGTCGTAAACACCACTACCACCAATAATTCCAAGTACTAATTTGTTGCTCATTATTTTCCTATTATTTAAATTACTCGATCATTTCCGCCATCAACAGGCACTTGTGCAGCTGTGGTTTTAGCAAATAAAGAACCGCACATTTCAGCGGCAAGTTCTGCCACATCTATACTGTTAACTTCAACTTTTAAAACATTGTTAGTTTTGTACTCATTGACACTAAGTTTATAATGTTTTGCCCGTGCCTCTAAAACTTCATCCGTCCAGATACCTGTATCAAATACAGCATTAGGGTGCAGTGTATTAAGTCTAATACCATCATCACCCCATTCCATGGCCAGTACACGCATCAACTGATTAAGTGCGGCTTTTGATGCAGAGTAAGAAGCCGCGCCAGGCCCTGGTGCGGGTACATTCTTGGAGCCGATGATTACAACCCTACCTTTATTTGGGGCAATCTTTAACAGAGGATAAACCTCACGAAGCAATGTTAAATTTGCGTCTAGATTAACTGAAAATACCTTGCGCCATTCATCTGTAGCTAGTTCAGCAACTACCTTTCCGCCAGGGAACATACCGGCATTAAGCACTAGCATATCAATACCACCAAAATAACGTACACCACTTTCAAGCATATCTTTAAGCGCATTCTCATCGGTCACATCACAGACCAAACCTAAATAATTATCACTACTTGAGGTGTTTTCAATTGAAATATCTAAATCAATCCCAACTACAGCGCAACCACGAGCAAGGAAAGATTCCACACAAGCCTTTCCAATACCTGATGCGGCGCCAGTAATTAATACCACCTCGCCTTGAAATTCTGGCATACTGCCACTTTTTTGCAATTTCGCCTGCTCAAGATCCCAATATTCAAGATCAAAAATATCCGACGCTGCTAGCGCTTGCCACCCACCTAGATTTTCAGCTTTAAGTATGCATTGCATTGTATGTTCATATAAATCAGAAATAATACCAATTTCACTCATATTCTTACCTACTGCGCAAAGACCAAAATCTTGATCTAAAATTACGCGTGGCGCTGCATCAAGCATAGATTTTCGTTCTTTTGCATTGGGTTCATAAGTATTAAAATACGACACATATTCTTCAACATACCGCTCAACATTACGACCAATCATTGGAATACGTTTAGTGCGGATTACATGGTCTGGCGTTACAGGGCCTCTTGTTGCAATATCTACGATATCATCCCGATTAGAAAACTCAAGACCGAGTTTACTATTAGTCAGATTAAGTAATACTGGGGAGCCAATGACTGTTGAAATACTTTGTCTTAGCTCTGCAACCTCATTACGCATTGATTTAGAATTTATATTAGTCAATGGTTTTTCTATTTCCCAGGAATTTTGATCAATTAGATATTTTTCTGACAAGCTCACCAAATCAATCATTCGATCATAAGCCTGCTTTGCTGTCGAACCAAAAGAAAAAATACCATGGTTAAGTAACACCATGCCTTCTGTCTTATCTGTGCCCTGTTCTGAAAACAACCGACTTACATCTTTTGACAAATCAAAACCAGGCATAACATAAGGCACAATAACGACTCGATCGCCATAAATTTCTCGTATTCTCTCATCTCCATTTGCTGTATTGGAAATAGTAACTACAGCATCAGCATGCGTATGGTCAACATACTTAAACGGCAAGATTGCGTGAAGAATAGTTTCTACTGAAGGTGCTGGCGCTGATGAATTGGTAAGTTGAGTTTTTAACTCATTAACCATTTCTGGATCAGAAAGTGATTCTAGCTTACCAAGCTTGACCATGTGTGCCATGCGTACTGGTGAAAAACCAGCTTTTTCGATTGAAGCTAAATCCCAGCCACTGCCTTTCACATAAAGAATTTCTTCCAGCTCGCCAACAATATTGGCTTCAGTAATTTTGACTGATGTATTGCCGCCACCGTGTAAAACTAAAGTTGGATTTTTACCAAGTAGGTGTGAGGTATAGACTCGTAAAGCTAAATCATCTTTACATTTTTCCGCCTCTTTATTAGACCATAGATTTTTTATCATATTAATTTAATTAGATTGTTAATCATTAGCTTTATATTGTTATGGGGGGTTTTATTTTAAAAAAAATATACTGTTTTTTTGAGCTACCATTTGTCGCCTTAAAACATTCATTTTATTCACCATAGCTACCGCACTAAATATCATAATGACTCCTCGCCTATGCCCTCTGCCTCTTGCTTTAGACTCTCAATTTCTTGCTTTAGTGCATCATATTCTTGAGTTTTTATTCTTATAAAGTCCAAAGTAAGCTTTGCTTTTTCTTCTATTCCTTTTGGGGTTAGTAGATATGAGTATTGGATTTTATTTTTATTATTTCTAAAATTATCGACCTTGATAAAACCTTTTTCAATAAGACTTTTTATGCAATAATTGACTTTACCAAGGCTAACACCTAAGTTATTAGATAGTTGTCTTTGAGTGGAGCGCGAGTCTTGCTCTAAAGATTTTAAGATTTGAAATTGATTCTGCTTTTTAGACACTTTGCTATTTTTCTGAACATAGTAAATTTATAATATGGTTCATTATATAACATCGTTCAATGATTGAACGCATAAATTAACCAACTTAAATAAAGGTAATCTTGCCTGAATAAATAATAGCCTTTATACATTAACGTCTTACGGGCTATTAAAGATGATAATGGCGACTATCAAAATTAAAGATGCGTAGATTTAATCTCATTTATCAAGTTTTTTAACCACACTATTAGAGCTTATGATGCTTTCACCAGTATTTAACTCTATCTCTTTTCTTGCCATCTTGGCAACTTTACCACCTTGTTTAGCGATAACTTTATTTTGACTTAAACCCTCTGGTTTTTTCTTTTTAGAAATTTCAGTGGTTGACGCCTCAGCTAGCATATTAAGCACCAACTCAAGGTTAGTCATATTATCTCTTAGATTTTGCTTTTTCAACCCTTTAAATCGTTTATATTCTTTAATGCTTTTGTCAGACCAGGCCTTAGTTATTTCATCGGTAAGAATTGCATACTCCACCCCTTGTTTTATGCCTCTATCTTGCCATTCGTCAGTCAGCTCTTTTCTAACTTCTATACTTTTTAGACGCTGATTAATCCACTCTTTTGAATAGCCTTTTTTTAGATAGGTTTGCATTGCACGTTCAAAAGCAAGCTCTGGATCTTCCATTTCTTCTATGCGCTCATAACCCACTTTTGCCAACCAGAGTTTAAATGGCTCGGCTTTTGGAGAGGAAATAGATTGAATGAGGCGCAATAGGTTTTCTGTTGAAAGGCAATCAGTATTGTATTTTTTACCATCAGACGATATCATTTTCAGTTGTACGATATTATCGTACAACTCGCTGCCCTCTTGTCTTAACTTAGTTTTTAGATCGGACCAATATCTTCTAGGATTGGATGAGCCTGTTAAAACTAAAACAACATCAACTACTGAAAAATACCAAAATTCAGCATCGCCATCCCAATGACGACGCACTTCTTTTTGATTAAATAGGATAATTGAATTTTCTAGTTTCATTAGGGGGGTGTTTAAACAATTAAGACCAAGTAAGTTTTTTTCTAAACTGTATCTTTATGCTAGAATCAATTTTCTTCCATTCTTTGCTTGATACTGGCATGAATTTTATTTTATAAGTCATCTAAAGATACTTCAATAAGATCATCTTTATCATAACCCAATCTCTCATCAACTATTTTACTTAAGTAATAGTCATCCATCACATCCATCATCTTTGCATAAAGCGAGGATGGCACAAGATAGGCGCATGCTACATTATGGTTCAATATTGCCACCGCTTCATTTTCTGCATCTTTTAGTAGTTGCGTTGGTGATTTTTTAAGTTCGGTTATACTTGCTGTATAGTTTGCTAAGATCGGTTCCATTTGAAAAACCTTTTTTTATTTAGCATGTTTTCTTGTACCTTTTAAGGTGCTTTTTATCAACTCTTTATTTTCTCTCGCAATTAAGACAATTAATGGACGTGTGCCTAATTATCATTAGGTGACTTTCCACTCAGATTCAATTGTATCTGCTGATAAATCTGCCCCACACTCCCATTCAATATAGTATTTTCCATTTTGGATTTTTATAAAATTATCACCATCTTTTAATGGCTCAAATGCCTCTGAGTTTAAATAGGGGGAAACATCAAATAAGCCTGTTCTACCATCTTTTGCAGAAATACGCAATCTGTAGCTCTCCTGTGGCTCTCCTGTGGCTCTCCTGTGGCTCTATTTGAGTGATTATCATTGGTCAAGCCCTCTGATAGGAAATGGCTTTTTACCGTTAACAGCAAGCTCCCAGTCTGCCTTTAAATCATCATGATGAATTTCAATCCAAGCAATAATACTTTCATCTGTATTTAGCTCTATCTCTTTTCTTGCCATCTTAGCAACTTTTCCACCTTATAAATTTTTTAATGTTTTATTTTATCAGGGCTCATAAGTTTTCCTTGAGGTGTAAATTCATCAGGATCTTATAGCGCTTGAATTCAGCGGTCACGTAGCGGATGAATGGAATTATTTGTTAGGTATTCTAGTGATTTGCCACTCTATAAACAGACCTTAATGCTTGATTAACTGCCTCAGAATTAGGAAATGCATCTGCCATATCAGGCTCTAAAACAACTACATTAGAACGCTGATGATAACGTTGATAATACTTTCCTCTTACGCCTTTAGAAAAATCATATTCTTTTTGTATATCGTCTTTATCAGATATTTTCATATAAACTCCTTTCTCGTTTTGTTGCTTTTCTTGCGCTAATGATTCTAATTGTACCTTCGTTATCGGTATGAATTACAATTAATACCTCCATATTTAATGAACAACCAACAATAACAAGTCTTTTTTCATAATCAGAATGATCTTGATCATCAATTGTAATTGACAATGGATCGCCAAAAACTGTTGAAGCCTCTGCAAAAGCAACACCATGGCTCGTAAATAGTGCATGACTGTCGATTCACTTTTCCAGCCACCTTTGAGCATAATACGCTCCATGGTTTCACCTGCTAGTAGCATGTCAGTAATTAAGGGACACGTACCTAATTATTTTCTATCTAACCGTTATTAACTAGATAACTGGTTAGATAAATATGATATCGGATCACCGCACTCAAATAGCAAAGCGTTTGGGCTGTGTGCCTAAATGCAATATTGTAAGGGTCAGAGGAGACAATAGCTACCGCACTACTAACCCTTTAATTATGGCTAGCAATGCGAAAAATATAAAGGGTTATTTTAACCTGAATTAACGCAAAAAAAAAAAAGCGTTTATTAATAGTTTATTTTGATACGTATCTTTTTTGTTGATCAATAATCTGTTAAGACATCTATAAATTAGAAGTAGAGGGTAGCTAATGGGTGTGTATTTCTACAAGTGATTTGCTTTAAGGTTTAGACGTATATCCTAATTATCATATATATGAAACACCAATCTTATCTGCTATTGCCATTAATTTTTTATCCATGGTTAATAATTGCGCGTTATTACGTCTTGCTAGCACCAAAAATAGTGCATCATAAACTGGATGGTTTAATTCGCAGCCCAACTTAAATGCCTCAATATAGAGCTCATGCTCATTAACGTATTCATCCGGCAAAGAAATTGTTTGCTCAATTAGTTTCTCGCACTTTGAAAAAGGATACTCGGCAAACTTTTGGTACTTCCAAAAAACATTACTCGTTTCCGCAATCAAAAGAGTGGGAGATAGTACCAAATCTGCACTACCAAGTGCTTGTACAAATTTAGCTGCTGATTTGCGCTGTAATACAACTTCAACGGCTGCACTGGTATCTAAAACAACAATCATCTGTCTCTATCTTCTCGAATTAACGCTTCAGGGGCTGAATCAAATGTTTCGCTATCAAGTACAGCCGTCTGTGTAATTTGCCTTAATAACGCCAAACGACGCTCTTTTGGAGAGCTAGAAACTTTTAGCCCTTTAGCTAAAACAGCAACCGCTTGTTGTGCTAGGCTACGATGCTCTTGCTCCGCTGTTTTTTTAAGCTGATAGTAGATATTCTCTGGCAACTCCCTAACTTGTAATGAGGACACATTAAACTCCTAATAAAATATAAAATCATTGTAATGCATTCTTCATCATAATGCAACACTCTAGATATAAGTAAAATAAACCCGCATTCTAACGAGTGTGGCTAAAGCACCATGGCTCGTAAATAACGCATGACTGTTGATTCACTTTTCCAGCCACCTTTGAGCATAATACGCTCCATGGTTTCACCTGCTAATAGCATATCAACCGCTGCACCGACACGAAAAGAGTGGCCTGATAGGTTGCGCTCGAGCTTAAGACCTGCTTGGTTTTGGAGCTTAACCAATATTTGATTAATACTCGCAGGAGTAAGGCTATCTCCTACACTCGAGTTATTTTTATACACACTTCGTAAAATATAGCCTTTGCAACCTATGGTCTCGCCCTATTGCTGAATTAAATCTGCAAGCATTGGGGTGATGGCGATTAAGCGACCTTCTCCGTATTGATCTGTTTTGGAAAAGCGCAAATTTAATACAATTTGACCTGTGGCCAAGGTTTGCAAATCTTCAAAACAGAATCTACACAGTTCTGATCGTCGACGCATGGTTTCATGACCTAGGTGTAGTAACACTCTGTTTCGTTGACCTACCAAGTCGTTAGCACATGCCCCGAGCAATTGCTCCAGAATATCGTTGGTTAAGGGTAACGCTTGTTTTTGTGCACGACCTTGTTGGCGATGCATACGCCTAAGCGCAATCACCACCACGGCGGCGCGGGTGGGATCATGCATATCCATTAGTTTATACAGCGAACTAAGGCTGGCAATACGCCTACGTATCGTGGCACTGCTAGACTCTGATGTCATCCATACAATGTATTTAGCAATGTCTTCGCTGGTAATATGCTCTGGTGTTAGCTGTTGGCTAGTACACCAAGTATTGAAATCATTAAAGTCTGAACGATAAGCACGCAGGGTATTTTGCGCAAATGCGCCATCTAACTGTATGAGTATTTTGCATATATCCATCGTTCTGCCTTAGTCGATTTTTTAATATCTCTATAGGCAGTTTATACTTAAATAGTTCAGAGATACCTGCTTAATTACTCAAGAGTATCGCCAATAATACAACGGCTACCGCACTACTAACCCTTAAATTGTGGCCAGCAGCACCCCTCAAGGTGGCATTAAACAGAACGCATAAAATATAAAGGGTTTATTAATAGTTTATTTTGATATGTATTTTATTTTGTGTGAATCTGGAGTGAAAAACGAAGAGTACTAAATGCCAAGAAGGTCAACGCAGTTGACTCTTCTCCTGGCATTTTAATTTGCTAATAATTCGTTAGCTAGTTTCTCATCTTCTTTGTTCAGAATATCTGTATTTGCATCAGTCATGTCTTTAATATCTTTCGGTTCACTGTCAGTATCAATAGTTTGTTTTATATCTTCAAGCTTTACAATATCGGCTTGGTTTTTATGGGATTTTTGAATATCCTCAAATCTAAACCTTAAAAACACTTGATAGCTCGAGTTATCATCGTCTACCTTGCCTGGCAAGAAATAGCTTAAAAATGGAATGGTTTCTTTATTTGATTTGGAGTTGAGTAAACTCGATAGATTAAATAGTGGCACTAGCTGGCCATCAGTGAGTAAGAACTGAGACTTGAAGTCTCTCTTGTCAGTAACGGGCACATCATTTACAAAGCCTTGTAAAAATGAATGTGATTGGTTGAGTTTGATTGACACTGTTTGCTGGTCAACAAACTTGGTATCAATCTTAAACTTAAAGCCAACATCATTAAATGAGACTTTCTCCCCTACTATTCTGTCTGAGGGTTGTTGCTTATTTTGTTGATCTGCTTTAAGTCTAACACTACTCACACTGCTTGATTTGTAATCCTTGAGAATGATTGGATACTTGGTAACAAAGTTAGAGCTAAAGCTCTTACC
>Ga0233434_1001708_pt1 | contig 20777 bp, 14 predicted proteins | sample SI_122_August201_4_FD_182738 | JGI IMG/M metagenome (GOLD analysis project Ga0233434, IMG submission 182738) | Seawater microbial communities from Saanich Inlet, British Columbia, Canada - SI_122_August2016_120_MG | ecosystem: Environmental > Aquatic > Marine > Inlet | place: Canada: British... | reverse complement strand
ATAAACCGGTAAATGAATTCGAGGCTTCCAGATCATAAAGCCCTGCGTAGCCTACGGGATCAAAAATGACCGGAGTATTCAGAAACGTGATCGTATTCCCTGATGCAGTGTAGGTATCTGTAAAAGTTGTAGACGTGTTGCCAGAAGCATCAACCTGGAATTGGGTGCGAGAATTTCCTATATCCAACGTATAATTCCCCGGAGCGGCCAAATCTACCGCTTGTTTTCCTTTATTAATACCAGTCTGCCCTTGAATAATCCATTGTCCCAGATAATCCACAGGGTCAATAGTTATAATAGTTGCCCAAGCAGGACTGGCGAGGAATATAGATAGCACCAGCCCACAGAAAACATTTTTCAAATGTTTTGTAAACTTCATGGTTATCTCCCTGTCATGGTGCTTTAGAGGTGGGTATGGAACTGCCTGACTTTCAAGCAATATCAACCAAACTATAGCAATAGCTAAAAATGTTTACAAGTTCAATCCATTTACCGTCCTAGTAAGGATATTACTAGGGGTACTAATACTCCACCTTTATCAGGCAGAGGCCTTCGGGTGGGGCGGTGGGACCAGCGGCTTGACGATCGCAGGCTTCGAGAATGGTCTTCACTTCTTTGGCGGGAATTTTTTTCTTCCCTACATACACCAGAGTTCCTACAAAATTACGCACCATATGCTTTAAAAATCCCTTGCCCTCAACTTCAAAGATCAGGAAGCCGTCCTGCTTGAAAAGTTCAACACGCTCCATGGTCCGTATAGGGGATTTCGCATTGCAGTTGCCGGCGCGGAACGAGGTGAAGTCGTGCTCTCCTTCGAGATATTTCGCGGCTCTTCGCATAGCCGCAAAATCCAGCTCATGCGGAATGAACCAGGAACGGCGGAAATTAAGCGCCGAGGGGTAGTCCCGATTCAATATGGTATAGCGGTAAAGTTTGCGTTTGGCGGAACCCCGGGCGTTGAACGCCATCGGAACTTTACGCACTTCCCTAATAGTGATGTCATGGGGGAGAAGACTGTTCAAAGCCAGTTGGAGCTGGGCAGGCCTCATTTTGGATTCGGTCTCAAAATGGGCTGGCAGTCCTTCGGCATGCACACCGGCATCGGTTCGACCGGAGCTTAGAACAGTTGTTGGAGTATTCGTGATTCGACTCAGGGCCTTTTCCACCAATTCCTGAATGGACAGGGCATTGGTTTGCATCTGCCAGCCGTGGTAGGCCGTGCCTTCGTACTCTATAAGGAGAAGATATTTCTTTTTCATTCCACTCTGCGCATAAAAATGAAAAACGCGTTGCACCTGCTCAACGCGTTTTTCCTCTTTTTTGGGCCCGTCCTTCGCACCGCTCGGGACCGTTCACACTTATGTGCGAACTCTGAATTTGGTCTTACGAAACATTTTAGGCGGACTATCAGCTTCTATACCGACCTCCTTTGTTAGGTGGGTCTCAAATCCCTCTAGCAACAATATAGTCCCCCTGCCCAGTTTCGCAACATTTATGAAGGTAAAAAATAATTTTTCTACGGACACATTAAAACAACATTTATCGCAATAAAATCAATTAATTATAAAAGAAAACCCTGGAATAAGGTTTAACTGTTGCGATGAGCAAATCATCCTGCGTCCGGGTGATTCCTACATAAACCATGTTACGGCTCTCTTCCCTTTTAATGGGATAGTTCTCCTCATCGGGTTCTATCAAAGCAACGGAATCGAATTCCAGACCTTTGACCTGATGGATATTGGTCACCATGATACCGGGCTCAAAAGAAAACTGGTCACGGTGCCCCAGACGAACTTCTCCTGGCAAAAACTCTTCCAGCTCTTCCTTTAATTCCATTGCCTGTTTCGGATAGCGACAAATGAGTGCGATGAGCTTATAAGGGTCGGCCTTGACCAGACGGTTTGCCCAATCCACCAGATGGTCCAGCATGCCATCCCTGTCCTCGGCCTTGTGCCATTCCGGATCAGAGCCTGCCCTGCCCTCAACCTTTTTCGGATCTCCCGCCACTTTATGCGCCAAAGTCATAATGGGAACCGTGCACCGGAAAGAAACCTCGAGACGGATAATGGAATCCTCTTCCATTCCCAGGTTTTCCACCACCTTATCCCAGCCGATGAACTTTCTTGCCGACAGAATCTTCTGGGCCACATCGCCAACAATGGTTATCTGGCGTTTATCGCTGACGGCATTCATCATGATGGCAAACTCAACCGGACCGAAATCCTGAGCCTCATCAATCACTAGATGATCCAAAGTAGTCACTCCGCCCGATCCATCCGGCAGTCCGCCATTTTTAAGCTGAATGAGGCGCAGAACCAGGGACATATCAAAATAGTCCAGGTTATTCTTCGCTCGATTTTTTTCCGTCAGCCTTTTCAGGTAATCCAGATGAGAATCAAGCTTGGGGTCAGGGAGAAGGTAGCCTTTCAGATGCTCGGAGTCATGCAGAAGATTGTAAATATCCTGAATATAGTCTTCCATATCGAAGATTTTACCCTTCAGGAATTCCAGGCATTTATCCTTGTCATATTTCGGCATGCTGGACTCTTTAACGTCATGAGTGAAGTCTTTGAGGCGGGGCAATACCGCTGTATCCCCAGCCCATGACTTCAGAAGTCCGGGCCATTTTTTAAATGTCTCTTTCACTTCCGCATCCAAAACACGGTTTTGTTTTTCCACCCACCCTTCCAGAGCCTGCAGAATTTCTTCGGAAAACTTTATTTCCTCAACAAATGAAGGAAGATTGAGAAACTTGAAAAAAGGCCGTCCGCGAACCGCATTGCGAATGATGGACAATGCCCAACCATTGAACGTTGAGGTTTCCACTCCCTCAATGCCCATCGAGGGCAAGGTAGCGCAAACATAAACCTGCAAGGATTTGTTCATGACCAGCACACGGGTGTTTTTCGCCTGGGCAAACGAATTATTTTCATGCAGAAGCCAGGCCAACCGATGTAAAGCAACGGTGGTTTTACCGGACCCCGCCGACCCCTGAATAATGACAGGCCGTTCCGGATCGCTGGTGATCAGTTCAAACTGGTCTTTGGTGATTAAAGAAAGAATACTCGGCAGGCGTTTTTCTGTTGATCCAATGCCTCTGGAACGGTGCGCGGCGACTTCATCCTCGACATCGAGTTTTTCCCAACCCGCTTCGTTTCTTCGGAACATGCCTTCCGGGGCATCGATCTGCACCAGCTGACCGCTTTCAACCCGGTAGGACCGGCGTAATTGAATGTGACCAGAACGCTCCCTTTGGTTGATAACTTCGTAGAACTCTTCTTCCTGCTTGTAATTGAAATATAACCCGGCAATGGGACCGTTTCGCCAGTCCACAATACCCGCTTCGATATTGCTTTTTTTCCCGATCAGAAAAGACACTTCACTGCCGTCTTCCTCCTTCGTGCAAACCCTGCCGAAATAAGGTTCCTGAATCAATTCATACAGGGCCTTGTCACTATTTTTCCTGATGTCCAAAATATGGTGGGCCACAGCCTCATCCGAGACCAGAGGTTGCCTTTCTTCATGGTTCCATTCATTGACCACCTGACGGGTCAACTCACGGGCCGCTACGTTGGCATTAATTTTCGCCGCCTGGACCTGAGGGAGCTGTCGGCATAACGACTCCAAAGTGCTTTCGAGAAGCCGCTCTTCCTCTTCAATAAACCGCTTGTCTTCTTCTGTCAACAACATGCTCTATTTTCCCCAAAGTCAAAAAACCCCGTGCCATGTGCAAGGGCTAAACTTGTTAAGATAAATGAGACGAACCTCAAGGGTCAACCTAAAACTACAAAACAGACAAAAATATCTTGAAGTCCGCCTGCTTTCCGCAAGAAAGCCTTTAAAACGCTAGGCTTTTACTTTATGATGATTGATCTAATCCCAACGATAATCAGTCCCTCCCAAGGGGATATTTAAGGAGTTCTGCATGAAAACTTATGAGGATCTGGTAGGAGATGGCGGATCCGACATCATCGGACAAGTGACCGAGTTAGGGGAAAAGCTACGCTCCCGTCTCGATAAAATTAAATACAAAGTCGCTTTGATGAGCGGCAAAGGCGGTGTGGGTAAAAGTTCCATCACAGCTAATATTGCTTCCTGTCTTGCCGACCGGGGCAACAAGGTCGGAATTCTCGATGCCGACCTGAACGGACCCAGCATCGGCCACCTTTTAGGAGTCGGCAACGACGCCAAACTGGAAATGAAAGACGATGGCCTCGATCCCGGCATCGGTCATCAGGGCATCCGCATCATGTCGATGGATATGCTTTTAAAAACCGCCGACACACCAGTCATGTGGACCGATGCAGACGATGCCACAGCATCCTGGGTCAGCGTCATGGAGTCCACTGCCATCCGCGAACTGTTGGCAGACACCAACTGGGGCGAGTTGGACTACCTTCTCATCGACATGCCACCGGGCAGTGACCGCATCGACAACATCCGGTCCCTTATCCCTGAACTGGAAGGCGTGGTGGAGATCACCATCCCCTCCCCGCTTTCCCAGCATATCGTGACCAAATCGATCACCAAGAACAACAAAATGGGCGTGCCCATCATTGGATTGATCGAGAACATGGCAACCTACGTCTGCCCGCATTGCGATAAAGAAGGCAAATTGTTTGACGGGGAAGACGTGCACAAACTAAGCGAAAGACAAGAGATTCCCTATATCGGCAAAATTCCGTTTGATACCCGTGTATCACGGAGCCAGTCGGGAAATTTGTTTTATAAAGAGTTCAAAGATTCCGTTACCGGTCAAGCCATCGCGGAGGCCGTGGACAATATTCAAAAATTTACCAGCAAATAATTTGCTCGAACAGGAGACGTAATGAAATTCCTTTGTATCCCTTGTGATGTCAAGATGGAAACACAAACTGAAGGTATCATGCCGGAAGAAAATGCCAATCTTGCGATGAGATTTAAATGTAAAAAGTGTGGGCACAGCATCGCCATGCTGACCAATAAATTTGAAACCGAGTTTGTCAGCAAACTGGGTGTCGAGATGGGCGGCGCAACAGATGTCAGCAAAGCCCCGATGGCGGCAGTCAGCTCCTCTTTGTCTCAGGCTAAAGAAGAATTGAAAGCGACCAACCCAGAAGATGATCTCATATGGACCGAAGAAGCTCAGGAAAGAATCAAAAAGGTTCCCTTCTTTGTCCGTGGCATGGCCAAGAAAACCGTCATCAACTTCGCTGTGGAAAAAGGCATCACTACCATCGACGCCAAAGTCATGGACGAAGTCCGCGAAAAAGTCGGCATGTAGCCCACTAGGCGTGGGGCCGGTACTGCATTGCCCACAGAGCAAAGACACCCTCAAGCGCAATACTCTAATAACTCCCCCTGATAAGGGGGATTGAGGGGGTTGGTAGGTCAGTACTGTATTGCCCCCTCGTTGAACCAGTTTAAATAATTCCTCTCCCCTGGAGGGAGAGGCAAGGCGTAGCCGCGGTGAGGGGGAAATGAAAACCACTTCCCAATATGCCCCAAAGAAACTCAGAAACAAGTCCAACGATGCAGTTCTGGAAGAGGTTCTACGCTTATTGGACCAAAAAAATCCCCCCCCATCCCAACCTTCTCCCTCCAGGGGAGAAGTAAAACCCTTGGAGAGTTGACCCATGACAGATAGAGAACCTGAAGGCGATCTTTTATTGCGCACCCTGGCAATGCCAGCGGACACCAACTCAAACGGTGACATATTTGGCGGCTGGATCATGTCGCAGATGGATATCGGTGGGGGCATCCTGGCAAAGGAAATAGCCAAGGGTCGAGTCGTTACGGTTAAAGTGGATGGGATGTCCTTTTACAAACCGGTCAACGTCGGGCATGTAGTTTGCTGTTATGGAAAGTGTACCAAGATTGGCAACTCTTCACTAACCATTAAGCTGGAAGTGTGGGTCAAGCCGGTACTGGATGAACTGGAGGACGAACGTTATTGCGTGACCGAAGCGGTTTTCACCTATGTCGCAATCGACCAACAAGGCAAGTCTAGAAAAATAGAAAAATGAATAAGACCGAATTCAACAACTCCTCTCCCCTCGAGGGAGAGGCAAGGCGTAGCCGCGGTGAGGGGGAAATGAAAAACCCACCCTCCGCCGAATAGCGAGGGGTGGGCTAAGTTTGTTTTCTAGTTACTAGTCAATCTCCTCTACTTGGCAAAGCACCCATTTACCGTAATTGAAGCAACAGTGTATGCTCTAGGATAATTGACAAATAGAAAAGGCACTGAAGAAGATTGTAAAGTGCATGGGTAACCATGCCCCTGTGATCCATCGCTTCTTGAGCAGGTTGCCGGAATAATACTATTAAATGTTTCAGCCCCTGCAGGCCAATTGTTTCCTATAACGGCCGAATTATTTACAGGCACAGGATTACTTGGCCCACTCCAATAGGCTTTAATACAAACCAAATTATTTCCTAATGTGAAGTAGGTTCCTTCGCGTTGAGTCCAACCTGCCCTCAAATCTGTTAAGACAAAATTGAATACATCAACAGTACCCGCAGGTCCCTGTGGTCCGGTGTCACCCTGAGGGCCCTGAAATCCAACTTGCCCCTGCAGACCTGTATCACCCTGCGGTCCGGTTGCACCCGCTACACCTTGAAGGCCTGTATTCCCTTGAGGGCCAGCAGGACCCGTTGCGCCTTGTGGTCCCGTAGCACCATCAGCACCTGGCAAACCCTGCGGCCCTTGTGCCCCAGTGTCACCTTTCGGTCCCTCTAACAATTCAATTGTGTCGATTTGACTTTGCAGATCGGTGGTTTGTGTTTCCAAAGCGTCAACCCTGTGCCGAATCCCTTTTTTCTTACCTTTGTCATTATCTTTGTCCTTGTCTTTTGCGAAGGCAACAGAGGTAAAAGCAGAATCATTTATCACTAGCCCTGCTCCCAACTGCACAAACAAGAACAGAAACGTGATTCCAAATATAAAAACAGATCGTTTAAGAACAGGTAACATGACTTTTCTCCCCTAGGTTGAAAGTCCTTAAATTGAACAAAATATTGAATGCTTGCCCACCCCACGCCAGACGGCTTGGGGATGGGCTATTTTATAAAGTTTCTAAGTCTTTAAGGCAACACCGGTTGACTCAAAAGTTGAGTAATTTCAGTGTAGCTCAATGCTCGGTTCCAGATCGCCACGTCATCCATGAGGCCATTAAAGAACTCCGAGGTCCCTGGCGTGTAAGAGCCAATGGTGAGGTCATGCGTGCTCGAAAGCGGACCATCAGCGATAGCCAGTGTTCCCCCAGAAACGCCATTTATATACATAGTAATAACAGTCGGTGTTTTGACTACCGTCACCAGATTCCATTGACCTCCCACAGGGGCAATCGAAGAAATCAAGTTCTGCCCAGGCTGGCCCGAAGGTTTGAACTCGAAGTTATAGGTGTTTGAAATAATCCTGAGGTCAAATCCGTTTTCATCGTTGGTGATGATTCGATGCACACCAGTGGTCGTATTCGCCCACACCCAGGCAGAAAGGGTAAAGGACGAACCTGCACCAAAAGTGAAAGCCTGATTATTTGCTACGCGAATGTAATCACCATTGCCATCGAAACTTCCCGACTGACCGAATTTTACATTCGATGCGGTCGTCGTGACATCACCGTTGGGAGTGCCGTGGATACCACTCACAGAATGGTCAAGGAAATCTCCATCCATAGGCCAGTAACCTACCAGGCCCGTTGTGAGAGTCACAGGATTTTCAAGTTCCTCGACTTGAAGAACAAATGTAGAATTCCACCCAGTGTATGTACTTCCCCCAGATCCTCCTATTGGTGTAACCCTAACGCTGAGGGTGTGGGCTCCTGTGGAAACACCAGCCAAAAAGCCTAAGACCGTAGATTGTCGATGAATATTTTGAGTACCAGACGAATCATAGTTGTGTATTGAAGTAATTATATTAGTACCAACACCGTCCAAAAAAATCTTCCATTGAACAGACTTTCCCTGACCAAATACTTCAAAATTGTCTGAATAAGTCACTCTTAATAAAGAACTCGCATTTTCTTTATAAAAACCTAAAACTCTCCCATTGATGAACCCGTTACTTGTTCCATCTCCTATATTTACTCCAGTGACATAATGGAGTTTTGGTGTACCGGGAATACCTTGAGGACCTGTTGCACCATCAGCTCCATCGGCACCATCCGCTCCCGCAGAACCCGTTGCACCTACTGGACCTTGAGGACCAGTCGCACCATCAGCACCAGCTGAACCTGTGTCTCCCTGTGCTCCGGTTGCACCATCAGCTCCATCGGCACCATCCGCTCCCGCAGAACCCGTTGCACCTACTGGACCTTGAGGGCCTGTCGCACCATCAGCACCAGTTGAACCTGTGTCTCCCTGCGCTCCGGTTGCACCCGCTACACCTTGAGGGCCTGTGTCACCTTGAGGACCAGCAGGACCTGTTGCGCCTGTGGCACCCACTGCGCCATCAGCACCTTGCGGCCCTGTCGGGCCTTGTGGTCCGGTATCGCCTTTCGGTCCCTCTAACAATTCAATTGTATCAATCTGGTTTTGCAGATCGGTGGTTTGTGTTTCCAAAGCGTCAACCCTGTGCCGAATCCCTTTTTTCTTACCTTTGTCGTCATCTTTATCCTTATCTTTTTTCTTCTGCGCAAACGCAATGCTTGTAAAAGCAGAATCATTTATCACTAGCCCTGCTCCCAGTTGCACGAACAGGAACAGAAAGGTGATTCCAAAAATTAAAACTGATCGTTTAAGAACAGGTAACATGACTTTTTCTCCTCGATTAAAGTCATTAATAGAATTGTAAATTTAAATTACTGCCCACCCCCCGCCGAATAGCGAGGGATGGGCTATGGTGTTAGAGACTTTGTTTCGTCCTAGTCGGCACAAATTGCATGAGCCGTTATGTTTATCCCTGGGCTTCCATTGCCAGTATAACTTACTACCACTTCCCACCCTTGCGGTACTCCAAATCGAGGCATATTTCTATAAACTAATAAACCATGTGTGGAAATATAACCCCCACCTAAAATCTTTTTATTAGGAGGGCAGTTTACGACAGTACCGCCAGAATTTGTGTTGGAGCTAGCAGGGATTGAAAAAGAACTTTGCACCAACTGATGACCTGAAATCGTGTTGGATACGACTCCAAAATCAAATTCAGTAATTCCCATGGTATTTTTGATTCTAACTACATACCCGCCAGGGGGCGTTGCGAGGTCAGGATTTACACATAGAAAACCCTGAGAACTACTACCCGCACCCGAGGTAGACAGCACACCCCCAACCCAAACCATATGTCCTGCATCTCCCGCTGAGCCAAGATTAACGCCCTCAACTCGGATTTCACCAGGCACACATGAACCATTTGATTCTTCGGGGAAAACCTTGGTGATGTAAACGCCATCCACCCAATCATCATCACCATCTATACCATTTGTACCATCAACACCATCAGCACCTGCTCGACCTGTGTCTCCCTGCGGTCCGGTTGCACCCGCTACACCTTGAAGGCCTGTGTCACCTTGAGGACCAGCAGGACCTGTTGCGCCTGTGGCACCCACTGCGCCATCAGCACCTGCTGGACCCGTATCACCCTGCGGTCCTTGTGGTCCGGTATCGCCTTTCGGTCCCTCTAACAATTCAATTGTATCAATCTGGTTTTGCAGATCGGTGGTTTGTATTTCCAAAGCGTCAACCCTGTGCCGAATCCCTTTTTTCTTACCTTTGTCGTCATCTTTATCCTTATCTTTTTTCTTCTGCGCAAACGCAATGCTTGTAAAAGCAGAATCATTTATCACTAGCCCTGCTCCCAGTTGCACGAACAGGAACAGAAAGGTGATTCCAAAAATTAAAACTGATCGTTTAAGAACAGGTAACATGACTTTTCTCCCCTAGGTTGAAAGTCCTTATAAATTGAATAAAACATTGAATGCTTGCCCACCCCTCGCCGAATAGCGAGGGGTGGGCTATGTTGGTTCGTTATCTTTTAACTTCTAGTCAAGCTCCTGCACCACCAGAGAAAAGGTGCTCCCATTCCATCCTGTATGCAAATCATCTGGAGGACCACTCAAAGGAACAGCTGCGATCTTAATTGTATGTGAACCGCTAGGTATATTTTCAAGAAAGCCAACCAATGTTCCGTGACGATGAATATTGTTGGCGGCTACGTTGGAGTTTAAATTTCTATTTGAATGTAGGGTTGCTTTTACAGTGGTAGCGTTTCCATCCAAATAGACTTGCCATAATCCCTGGGCAACACCTATCCTTGGATTATAAGCCCTAAAATTATCTGAGTAAGTAATCATTAAACTGGAAGTATTGTTTTCCTTGATAAAAGTTAAAATTCTTCCTGAGAGAAAACCATTGTCTGTAGGGTCATCGGCACTATGACCGGTTACATAATGCACTTTCGGCGTACCTGCCGGACCCGCTGGGCCGGTATCACCCTGCGGTCCCTGAAAACCAATATCGCCCTGAGGACCCGTGTCACCCTGTGATCCTGGAGGACCGGCAACCATGCTGTCTGCGCCATCGTTACCTGCTGGACCTTGAGAACCTGTATCCCCTTGCGGTCCGGTTGCGCCATCAGCCCCATTAGCACCATCAGAACCGTCATTCCCTCCCGGACCCTGCGGACCTTGTGCTCCCGTTGCGCCTGTGGGACCTGTTGGCCCCTCTATGAGTTGAATACTATCTAACTGTGACTGGAGATCCAAGATTTGCTGTTGCAGGGTAGTGACAATATGCCGAATCCCTTTCTTCTTACCTTTGTCATTATCTTTGTCCTTGTCTTTTGCGAAGGCAACAGAGGTGAAGAGAGGGTCAGCAATTAAGACATTACCTGTAAGACTGAAGATAAAGAGCAGAACTGTAAATATGGAAACGGATAAAGGCAGGCGTCGCATAACTTTTCTCCCGTAAGCTATTTAGCTAATTTTAAAAACCAAAATTTTGATACTTATATGAAGTGCTTAGCCTGCCAAGGCAGGGGGATAGGAAAGTCGAAAATTGAGCCCGGTAAGTATAATGCCTAACATATTTTCGGACAACCCCCTAAAAAGGCCATTTGGGCAAAAACACAATAAGTGACAAAGTTGTAACAGTTTACAAGAGTGGAAAAATGGTGGAGGCTATTTGGAATATTGGAAAAGGGATTTTACCTTGGTGGCCCGGCGCAGGAATAAAAAAACGGGAGTAGCTTGACCGCTACTCCCGTTTCGGGTTGGAGCACCTAAGCCTGTATTCTCAAGCGCTCTTTCGTATGAATGTAACCGTTCTGATAACCGGCAAAAATCTTTTAAGCTGGCTGACACCGCCACTGGGCGTGGGGCCAACTAGCCGCGGCTCTTTTTAGCTGGCAAAAAGTTACCTCGGCTTAATAAGTTATTGCTATTCTCCTCCCACGTAGTGGGTGCCGGATGAAAATCCCTCCGCCGTTTTTTGAACGGGGGGGAGGTAACAGCAGAGGGACTTTCATCCAGTCTTAGTATGGCCGATCCCTGTTGCAATTGTGTTTCGGTAATGTCTCAATCAGGTCACAAAAAACAACGAGTTATGGCCTAATTTTCAGCACTTTTACAGACCGAACATTCACAAAGTTGCCGTAGCAGTTCGTGCGTGTAAAGTCCGGTATCGTGCCCATCATTCCAATAAAACTGAATGGCATAAAGTCCAACTGCCTTCAGGTTTTGTGGGCGGATATCAATGGTAATGGAGCCAGGCGCAATCAACTTTTTGCCGCTCCATTCATCAATGCAATTCGCGCACGGGCAGTTTTCCCGCAGATTTTTAACCGAATAAGTCGAGTCGTGCCCATCGTTCCAGGCAATGCCCAGGGTCAACTCGTCAACCTGTTTAATACTTTTAGGTGCAGGCGCAGTCATGCTAGTTAGCCTCTTTCTCAGTGGACCATGCCAACTCAAAATCAGCCGAGACTTTTTCACCGCTATTAGCCTGGTTGATACTCAGTTGCGCCGCCACCTGCCCGGCCAGTTCTTTGTATGCTTTGCCAGCAGGAGATTCCGGATCAGACATGACCACGGGAATGCCATTGTCTCCCGCTTCCGCGATCGCGGGAATAATAGGTACTTCCCCCAAAAGTGGAATTTTGAAATTTTCGGCCAGGGTTTTTCCGCCACCTTGCCTGAAGATGTGATGCTTTTTATCGCAACCATCGCAAACAAAATAGCTCATGTTCTCCACAATACCGAGCAACGGAACTTTAACCTGCTGGAACATCTTGACACCCTTGTCCGCATCGATCAGGCTGACCTCCTGCGGCGTGGTCACGACCACTGCGCCGGAAAGCGGTGCCTTCTGGGTCAGAGTCAACTGCACATCGCCGGTCCCTGGAGGCAGGTCGATGATCAGATAATCCAACTCGCCCCACTCGACGTTTTGCAGGAACTGCTGGATGATACCGCCCAGCATGGGTCCACGAAGCATCAGCGGTTGCCCTTGTTTAGTTAAAAACGCGGCGGAAACTACCTTCAATCCGTGTTTTTCATGCGGAAAAAATTTGTTTTCTGATCCCACTTTCGGTGAAGAGATGGGAATACCCATCATCTGCGGTATGCTGGGACCATAAATATCCGCATCCATCAAACCAACACGGGCCCCGGTTAGGGATAACGCAATCGCCAGATTGGTGCTGACTGTAGATTTCCCTACACCGCCCTTCCCGCTTGCCACGGCAACAATATTTTTTACTCCGGGCAAAACCGGTTGTGCGTGTTCAGTGGACCTGACAACCGCGGTCATGTTCACATCGACCTGTTCAACTCCGTCAATGGCTTTGACTTTTGTTTCACATTCCGTGCGCAACTGTTCTTTCACTGGACAGGCAGGTGTGGTCAGTTCAACATCGAACTTGACGCTCCCGCCTTCTATATTCAAATTCTTGATGAAGCCAAGGCTGACGATATCTTTATGCAGGTCAGGATCTTGGACCGTCTTCAGCGCACTCATTATTTTCTCTTGCAACTCGGACATAAATAACTCCTTAGAACTAAAAAATCACCCAATCTGTAATGCTAATAGGATGGCGTCTCCATAAAAAAGATTTCAAGCCCCTGAAAATAATCGTTTTAGAAATTCCAGGACTTGAACGGCAAGGTCTTTGTTAACCCTTGATTCTACTTGCTTTATAATTCCGCATATTGTATATAAATAATTTAGGCCCACAATATGTGGACACTTGTTAAGTGATGAAAATAAAAGGCTTGAATGAAAAAGAGGCCATAAATAATTGAATTTGCTTCACAAACCAAAAACCTCTCAATCAGGATCAAAGATTCCTGACCTGGCAACTAGATAAGACCGCAGACCCCAAACGTCAAGCTGGACAACTCATCTTTTCTTAAAACAACAACCCGGTACTACTCCCTATGGGGCAGGAAAAAACTTCCGACTTACAAGACGAACTCGAAAAGAGATTTCTGACATACGCACTTTCAACCATCGTCTCCCGGTCTCTTCCGGATGTGCGCGATGGTTTGAAACCCATCCATCGCAGGATTCTGTTTGCCATGGAAAATATGGGAATGAATGCCGCAAGCAAACATGTTAAATCCGCCAAGATCATCGGCGAGGTGCTCGGTAAGTACCACCCGCATGGAGATTCATCCACCTATGAATCGATGGTACGTATGGCACAGGATTTCTCCATGCGTTATCCCCTCGTTGACGGAAAGGGAAATTTTGGTTCTCTGGACGGGGACTCCCCAGCCGCCTACCGATATACCGAAGGTCGTTTGACCCCCATCACTTCCTATGTATTAAGCGACCTTAAAAAAGATACGGTTGATTTTCGCGCCAATTACGATAACACCCTGAAAGAGCCGGTGGTGTTACCTTCCCGCATTCCCAATTTGCTGGTTAACGGCTCGTCTGGCATTGCGGTGGGAATGGCCTGTTCTTTTCCCAGTCATAATCTGGAAGAAGTCATGTCCGCTTTAATTTCGTTGATCGACTCCCCCAAGCAGACAGTGGCGAACCTGATGAAATACATAAAGGGTCCCGATTTCCCCACTGCAGGAATCATTCTTAATAGCAAACAGGAGTTGCGCAAAGCTTATGAGTCCGGTTTGGGTGCAGTAAAAATCAGGGGACGATGGAAAGTGGAGTCCCTTCCACGAGGCAAAAAACAGATCATTCTCACAGAGATCCCTTATAGCGTCAACAAGGCCCGGTTGATCGAGAAAATCGCTGAGATCATCATCGCCAAGAAGCTTCCTCCTCTGACCGATGTACGGGATGAGAGTGATGAAAATATTCGCGTGGTTCTTGAGTTCAAAAGCACTGCCGATGAGAACAAATTGATGAGCTATCTTTTCAAGCACACGGATCTGGAAAGCAATTTTCAACTCAATTTCAACTGCCTCAAACCAAACGGGGAACCCGAACGCCTATCTCTTTTAGAAATTTGCCAACACTTCCTGGACTTTCGCAAACAGGTGATCACGCGCCGGTTGAATTACGAATTGGTTCTTATCGAAAAGCGTCTGCACTTCCTTGCTGGGTTCGCGATAATATTTAACGATCTGGACAAAGCCTTAAGGCTGATACGGTCTTCCAAGTCCCGCAAGGAAGCCCACGAAAAACTGCAAAAACATTTCAAGATTGATGACGAGCAGACCAGTTCGGTCCTGGAAATCCCACTCTATCGACTGGTCGCTATGGAAATGGAAAAGATTCTGCAAGAGCAAAAAGAAAAGCTCCAGGAACAAAAGAGAATCAAGTCCATTCTCGCATCATCCAAAAAAATCTGGGCCGAGGTACGGGAAGAGCTCGAAGAAATCAAGAAAAAGCATTCAGACAAACGCCGCACCCAGATGAAAACCATCGAAAGCATTGAGTACAACGAGGAAGATTTTATCGAGCATGAGGATGCACATATCATTCTCAGCCAGAACGGGTGGGTACGAAAATTAAAAAACATGGGCGACCCTTCCACACTTAAATTTAAGGAAAACGATCAACTGCTCGATATCCTGCAAACCAATACGCGCAACCTGGTTGCTATTTTCACCTCATTTGGTGTCGTCTATATATCTAAGGTCTACAACCTGCCTTATACAAGAAGCGGATTTGGTGAACCCATTCAAAGCTTGTTCAAGTTTGGTGATGGGGAAAAGGTGGTCGGCATGCTTACGCTACCCGCTCCAGATGAAGGCTCGAATACCCCGGCGCAACCTACAGGCCAGACCTCAATGGGCTTCCTCAAGAGTGATAAAAAAGGGAAGAAATCCGAAGGAAACGATGCTGAGTTTCTGGTCGTCAGTGCCAATGGCTTTGGTTTTCGTTTTCCGTTATCCAATCTGGGCGAGACCACTCGTTCAGGAAGGAAAATCATGAGCTTGAAAAATGATGACAGCATGATCGGTTTCGTCCCGGTAACGCACAAACATGTTTTTCTGGCCACAGAAAAAGGCAAGGCAGTGGTCATCGCCACAGAGCAAATAACCCAACTGACCGGGTCGGGCAAAGGGGTCATCCTTATGAAACCCGGGGAAAGCCGTTTGGCCGGATTTAAACTGGTAAACCTGAAGGATAAAGTTACACTTGTGTTCGACTCTGGAAAGGATAAAGTAATCACCGTAAAAAGCGTCCGCCTTTGCAACCGCGGGAGCCAGGGTGTTATCGTTTCCAAACGCAAAACCATTCTTAAAATAAAATAAACATCATGTCAAAATATAATGCTGAAGACATCCAGGTTCTGGAAGGACTCGACCCGGTTCGCAAACGTCCGGGAATGTATATCGGCTCCACATCTTCCACGGGCCTGCATCATTTGCTTTGGGAAATTCTGGACAACTGCGTGGACGAAGCACTCAACGAGCATTGCGACACCATAGAAGTGACCCTGGATAAAGATCATGGCGTCACCATCAAGGATAATGGACGAGGAATTCCTGTCGACTTGTTTCGCAAGACTAAAAAGAGTGCTATGGAAATCCTGTTTACCACCCTGCACTCAGGCGGGAAGTTTAGCCAGGATAACTACAAAGTATCCGGTGGCCTGCATGGGGTCGGGATGGCTGTGGTGTGTGCTTTATCAGAAAAACTTATTGCAACCTCTCGTCGAGACGGGTTTGAATGGACCCAGACTTATTCCAGGGGCAAGCCCACTGCCAAACTAAAAAAAGGGAAACCCGTCCGGATTTATGGCACCACGGTTTATTTCAAACCGGACGGTAAAATTTTCCCGAAAACAGAATTCAATCCCAAACTTATTTTAGAACGGGCAGAATCCAAGGCCTTTCTCAACAAAGGCCTTAAAATAATCGTCAATGAAAATAGAAATACCCACACATTTCACTACCCGGGTGGGATTCAGGACTACATCAAAAAGATTGTTGGTAAAAAGGCTACTCTGATGGACGAGCCCTTTTACGTAGAAAAAGAAGACAAGCTTTTAAAGTTGGAGGCCGCGTTTTTCTGGACCCCAAATACAGACACGCAGATTCTTTCCTTCGCCAATTCCATCCGGACGATTGACGGGGGCACCCATGAAAACGGATTTCGCAACGGCATAACCAAAGCAATCCGGGCCTATATCGACAGGCGTAAACTGCTTCCCAAAGACATACCGGGAGTTACCGGCGATGATGTCCGGGAGGGCCTGATTGCCATTATCAATATTTATCTGCAAGGAGAAGTCGAGTTTCAAGGGCAAACCAAGGGGCGACTGAATTCGGAAATCACCTCTCAAGTCGAGGCGGTGGTCAAACATACCCTCGAGCATTATTTAAATGAAAACCAGACCCTGGGAAACACCCTTGCCGACCGCGTCATCCTTTCTGCCCAGGCCCGCATCGCTTCACGTCAGGCCAAGGAAGCAGTTCAACGAAAAACCAATATCTCGCACCGGCTCAACCTGCCAGGAAAACTTGCAGACTGTGCCACAACAGATAAGGACCAGGCCGAACTCTTTATTTGCGAAGGAGACTCCGCAGGCGGTTCCAGTAAACAGGCGAGGGACCGAAAAACCCAGGCGATCCTTCCCATTCGCGGGAAAATACTCAATGTTGAAACCGCAACCATGGCCAAGACTCTGGCCAACACTGAAATTCAAAACCTCATTTCTGCCTGTGGAACGGGCATTGAAAGCAAATTCGACTACAACAAACTTCGGTACGGGAAAATTATCATCATGACTGACGCGGATGTTGATGGAGCCCATATTTGCACCCTGCTTCTCACCTTTTTCTATCGATGCCTTCCGGAAATCATAGAAAAGGGCCACCTCTTCATCGCCCAACCGCCTTTATATCGCATTGATGCTGGCAAAAAAATATTTTACGCGTTAAGCGATGAGGAAAAAGATAAAATCATCAAAGGATTAAACGGCACTTCTCACGAAATAGGCCGTTTTAAGGGGCTCGGAGAGATGCCCGCCTCGGATTTGAAGGAAACCACCATGAGCAAAAAATCCCGTTCCCTGATTCGGGTGGCGCTGAGTTCTGCCGAGCAGGCCAGCAGAACCGTTTCCCAGTTAATGGGCAAAAATGCGGAATCACGCTTCCAGTTCATAAAAGAAAAAGCCGTGTTCGTTCAGGATCTGGACGTGTAGTTTGTTTTCTTCAGCTGTTTTTAAGCTTTAAACCACCGGCCCATTTTTTTCACTCGCCCCTCCTCAAACGAACGCCCCTCAAAAGTAAATGCAATGTTTTCAATAGTTTTTGGACATACTCTTTACTGATTCAGCTTGAGTTTTTTTGGCCTTGGTAGTAGGATAATCAGTACACTTCTTTAAATTTTTCGTGGTCACATGTCCATTTTTTCCAAATCGAAAAAAAAAGGCTACCCTGCTGAAAAACCACCCTCAGAGGGGTTCGTTGCGGAAGCCAACAGACCAGAGTTTTCTGAGGATTCAAATACTGATACAGACGCTCTCAACTCCACCCGTAACTCACGTGCCGCAGATAAAAACCAGAGCAATGGTGGTGAGCGCAGAAAAAGATCTGGTGACCAAACCCGTCCTATCATCAATAAAATTTTATCCGGCCAGAGCATGGGGCAGGTTCTGTTTTCGCTTACGGATGAGCTTAAGGCCTTGTTCGACTGCAAGGCAGTTTCTGTGTATGCGATTGACCGGAATAAAAGACAGATCTACTCAAGAAATTTTAGAGCTGAAGGACTTGATGAGATTCGACTGGATATATCCACCAAGAGCCTTGCAGGGTTTGTCGCCGCAACAGGCAAGACACTTAATGTAGCTGATGCCTACGATGTAAAGGAATTGAAAAAATATCATCCCGATTTGACGCTTGATAAAGCCTGGGATGAAAAAATTAATTTCAGAACTAAATCAGCCCTGGTAGTAGCCCTTCCCTACAACAAAAGATTAATGGGAGTGTTGGAGTGCCTGAACCACGAATCCGGCGAAATTTTTAGTGACGGTTATGTCCGCCAGGCTAAAGAGTTATCAACAACTCTTGGGCATGCCCTGGCCAAGCTGGAAGTGGAAGATATCGAGTCCAAAATACAGGACACAGCACATGCGATCCATTCTGCTGGAACCATCGACGAGATTCTTCTTGATCTTCAACGACCAATCCTGCAACTGTTTGATTCAGGGTTGATCACCATTTATGCGGTAGATGAAATTCGCAATGAAATTTATTCTAAAATTAAATCCGGTAATCAAGTAAATGAGATCAGGGTCCCGATTTCTGAAAAAAGTATTTCTGGATGCGTTGCCCTGACAAAAAAGCCAGCAAACATCGGTGATGTTTACAACCCGGAGGAGCTCAAGAGTTTTCACCCTGATCTCAGGTTCGACAGCTCGTGGGACAAGAAAACCGGGCTTCGCACCAAATCCATGCTGGTTTACCCCCTGCTTCAAGGCGAACACCTGATGGGTGTCATGCAATTGGTAAACAAAAAACATGGCGACCGGTTTAATAGCTTCGATGAACGTAACGCCAACAATATTGCCCAGACCCTGGCTCTTGCCTTTTTCAACCAGCAGAAAATCAACCGCCAAAAACGTACAAAATTCGGTTTCTTGGTCGAAAGCGGAATCATTTCCCAGGATGAATTGAATGAGGCCATCTCCAAGGCACGCAAAAACCGAATAGACGTTGAAACAGTTCTTTTGAGCGATTTAAAACTAACACGAAAAGATATGGGAAAGTCTCTTGAACTTTATTACAGCGTTTCCTATCAAGGTTTCAGCGATTCTATTGTTCTTCCCGAATCCAACTTTTCAGGACTCAACAAGACTTACCTGGCAAAAAATCATTGGGTCCCCCTGCAAAACGATGAAACCAGCGCAGTCATTTTAACAGACGACCCAGCCAACAAGGTTCGAATCCAGAACATTCAAATGATCTTCCCTAAAAAGAAACTGGAACTGAAGGTGGGATTGAAGATTGATATACGGGAATTTCTGCTTGCGGCAATGACCGAGGATGAGGCGAAATCAGGTGCCGCAGATGAAATTCAAACTGAAGAAATGTCCAGCCTTTTAGATGCGCTGGAAGGTGAAGGCGGAGAGGTTACCGATTCATCGCAGGAGGATGAAGAAGTCAATGCCATTAGCGAAACAGACAGCACTATCGTCCGCCTGGTAAACAAAATTTTAACGGATGCCTACGATCAAGGGGTTTCTGATATTCATCTTGAACCGGGAACGGGTAAAAAACCGGTGAGAGTAAGGTTCCGGAAGGACGGAGCTTGCTCTATTTATCAGGATATCCCCTATTTATACAAACAGGCGATGCTTTCCCGCATCAAAATTATGTCCAAGCTGGATATTGCAGAAAGACGCTTGCCCCAGGATGGAAAAATTAAAATGAAGTACGGCAAAAAAGAAATCGAATACCGAGTCGCAACCTGCCCGACTGTCGGGGGCAACGAAGATGCCGTTCTACGTATTCTGGCCGCGAGCAAACCCATCCCGCTGGATAAAATGAATTTCTCTGAGAGAAACCTGGAACTCATCAAGGATAAATCCGCCAAGCCCTATGGGTTGATTTTGGTTGTGGGCCCCACAGGTTCCGGAAAAACCACAACCCTGCATTCCTGCCTGGGTTACATCAATAAACCGGAAAGAAAAATCTGGACGGCTGAAGATCCTGTGGAGATCACACAGGACGGACTTCGGCAGGTTCAAATGTTAAATAAAATTGGGCTCGACTTTGCCCGCGCCATGAAATCTTTTCTACGCGGTGACCCGGATGTCATCATGGTCGGTGAAATGCGTGACGCGGAAACCTGTGCCATTGGATTGGAAGCTTCTCTCACCGGCCACTTGGTCTTCAGCACCCTGCATACAAACTCTGCGCCGGAAACCATTACCCGGCTTTTGGATATGGGGATGAACCCGCTTAACTTTGCCGATGCCCTGCTCCTTATTGTCGCGCAAAGGCTGGTAAGAACACTGTGCAAAAAATGCAAAGAGGATTATCATCCCACGCAGAAGGAGTTTGACACACTGGTCCACCAATATGGGAAAGATGATTTCCCTAAATTGGGAATTGAATATACCGATGAATTAACTCTTAAAAAACCCGTAGGTTGTGCCGCTTGTAGTGACACCGGTTATGCCGGGCGAACCGGATTGCATGAATGTCTGGATGGCACGGATGATATCAAGCGTATGGTCATGCAAAACACATTAGTTGAAGACCTGCGAAAGCAAGCCAGCAAAGATGGTATGACATCATTGAAACAAGACGGTATTTATAAAATATTCAAGGGCGACTGTGATTTAAAACAAGTCCTTGCAGTGTGCATAGTTTGACCTGTGTAAAAGATAATATCTTTAAACCTTTTCAACCAAAAAACAATGGATAGTGTTC
>Ga0233434_1001705_pt1 | contig 20787 bp, 13 predicted proteins | sample SI_122_August201_4_FD_182738 | JGI IMG/M metagenome (GOLD analysis project Ga0233434, IMG submission 182738) | Seawater microbial communities from Saanich Inlet, British Columbia, Canada - SI_122_August2016_120_MG | ecosystem: Environmental > Aquatic > Marine > Inlet | place: Canada: British... | reverse complement strand
AGCATCTGACTCGTCTCGTCGATGCCAGTGAGGGTCGCATCATTGGTGTGCGGATAAGTAGCCTGGGCGGCCCGGAGGATCCCATGGCCCCTGTTGATATCCGCGCTCTGCCTGTGTATCCGATCTGGGAACACGCCGCCCGCCATGATCTGGTCATCTGGTTGTATCCGCGAGCCGTCGACGCCCACGTTGTGCCGCACCTATTCGAAGCCTTCCCCCAGGTCCGTGTCGTCTTCAATCACCTGATGGTTTGCCCTGGACCAAAATTCTGGTACGATGAAAAAGGCAGACCTCAGGCAGAGGTGCCGATGCCGCCGGAGACCCGCTATTCCACCATGGGACTGAAGATCGGTCGCATTCTCGCCAACACACGAGGCACCTACCCCTATGAGAATGTCTGCGTCCACATCTCGGGCCAGTATGCCTTCAGCAAACAACGATATCCCTATCGCGACCTGGCTGGTTGGCACGACAGTCTGTATCGGGTCTTTACAGCACGACGCTTGATGTGGGCCACTGATTTCCCCTGGATCGACACTGATCCTGGCTACGGTCGGTCGGTTGGACTGCCGACCGAATTGATGCCCTATCTCGCAGAGCAGGAGCAGCGACAACTCATGGGCGGCACGGCCTCTGAGTTTCTGCGTTTCACCCCGCCACCCATCAGCTAGCCCTTTGGCCTGACGAGGAGCCAGATGTCCACCGACAAGTCAGCACGTCCCGACGAAGAGGCACGGCGCGAGTTCTGGACCTTTCACATGGAGCGGAGTGCCGAACTTCTGCAGGCGATGCAGCAACAGCCTACTGAGGAATCAGGGGAAGGTTTCGCGTCGATCCCTGAAGCGGCGACTGCTGCGGGCGTGGAAATGTGGTTCTCGGAGTCGAAGATTGCGGGAGACCTCGAACGGATTTTCTACATCCGCGAGAGCCTGATTCCCGATCTGATGGCGATTGGTCGTGACATGAACGATCGCGGCTGGATCCTCAAGATCGAGGATGGCTATCGCACGCAGGAGATGCAGACGCAACTGGGACGTAAACCGGCCGTCTTCGACATGATCGTTCGCACTTGCCAGTGGGAGTCCGGTGGCGAAAAGCCAACACTGGATCTCATCAAGCGGCGATCCACGTGCCTTGTCGCCAACTATCCCAATGTGGGCACCCACACAATGGGCGCCGCTGTCGACATCTCTGTCTTCGATCGGACCGATGGCGCGGAGATCTCGCGCGGCAAGCCCTATCTCGAGATGAGCGAAGTGACGCCCATGGACTCACCCTTTGTCAGTGCGCAGGAACAACAGAATCGCGCCGACATCACAGCCATGATGGAAGCTCATGGCTTCCTCCATTATCCCGGTGAATTCTGGCACTACAACAAGGGTGATTCTCTCTATCACCTGGTGACCAAATCAGGCGAAGCGGCCCCCTACGGTCCCGTCCATTGGGATCCGCAGACAAATGCCGTCACCGCCTTTGATGATGTCAGTTCACCTCTGACACCGCCAGATCTGCTGGCGACACTTCTCGATGAAGCCCTGGCCCGCATCGGCAGCGATTCCCCATGAGTTCTGCCTATCCCCCCATTCCCGCTGCACTGGAAGGGTCGGCACTGGTTGCCGAATATGCCGCCAGAACCGCTGGCTCGGCACGTCTGGCCACGCGAGCGCGCTCGATGTTTCCCAGTGGCATCACGCACGATGCCCGCTATATCGAACCCCACGGGATCTACGTGACCCACGCCGAGGGCTCGCACAAGTGGGATGTGGATGGCAACGAATATGTCGACTATCCGGGAGGACACGGCGCCCTGATTCATGGCCACAGCCATCCTGACATCGTTCAGGCTGTGCAGGAGCAGATCGGCAAGGGCGTACACTACGGTGCCAGCTCTGAGCTGGAACTGGAATGGGCCGACTGCATTCAGAAACTGGTGCCGGGAGCAGAAAGAATTCGCTTTACGAATTCCGGCACCGAATCAACACAGCTTGCGCTGCGTCTGGCCCGAGCGGCGACGGGACGATCTAAAGTCGTGCGGCTCATGGGCCACTTCCACGGCTGGCATGATCACGCGGCGTCCGGTTTTCTTGGGCAATACGACGGCTCCGCCGCTCGAGGCGTTCCCGATGCCGTCGCTCGCGAGGTGATCCTGGTTCCCCCGGGGGATGTAGCGGCTGCCGCAGAAGCCCTCGATGAGGATATCGCCGCTGTCATCCTCGAACCGACGGGATCGATTTGGGGCCAAGTGCCCGTGACCCCCGACTATGTGCGCCGTCTGCGAGAATTGACCGCAGCAAACGGCACTCTGCTCATCTTCGATGAGGTGATCAGCGGCTTTCGTTGTGCCCCCGGTGGCGCCCAGCAGGCACTGGGGGTCACAGCCGACCTTGTGGCTCTTGGCAAGATTGTCGCCGGTGGCCTGGCCGGTGCGGCCGTTGCCGGTCGCGCGGATGTCTTCGCCGCCATGGATTTCCGCCAGGCCGCGGCGGCGCAGGTCGAGAAGGTCTTTCACATGGGCACCTACAATGCGGCGCCCGCCACCTGTGCAGCGGGTATCGCCTGCCTGCGCCTGGTCGATTCGACCGATGCCTGCCAGCAGGCGATCAACTACGGTGACGGACTTATAGAGGCGTTGAATCAGGTGTTTGCCGAAGAAGGTGTCGCGTGGGTCTCCTATGGCACCTTTGGAGGCTTCCACGTCTTCCTCAATCCAGAGGGCATCGACACGAACCGGCATAGGATTGAGGCGGGGCAATACGATCGCGCCACCCTCAAGGCCCCCGTTCCCGCGGCGATCTCGCTGAAACTGAGAATCGGCATGCTCCTGCATGGGGTCGATATCCAGGGCTGGCCGGGAGCACCTGTTTCTGCTGCCCATACCGAAGCCGATCGCGATCAGACGGTTCATGCCTTCCGCCAGACCATCCACGCCTTGCGCCAGGAAGGCGACTTGCCGTAACCCGGAGCCCTGCCATGCCAAAGATTCTTTCAGAAACCGCCATCACCCAATACAAACAAGATGGCTTCTACTACCCTCTTCCTGTTCTTGACGCACAGGAGGTAGCTGCTTGTCGCGGCGAGTTGGAGAGCTTCGAGGCCTCCCGTGGCGAACCCATCGGCGGTGCTTTGCGAAACAAGTCGCACCTGCTGTTCAAGTGGATCGACGATCTGATCCGCAATGACAAGATCCTCGACGCGATGGAAGATCTGATCGGCCCCGACCTTCTGTGTTGGAACACCCTCTTCTGGGTCAAAGAGGCAGGAAGTCAGAGCTTCGTCTCCTGGCACCAGGATCTGCGTTACTGGGGTCTGGACACGCATGATCTGATCACGGTCTGGATCGCCCTGTCGCCGGCAACAACTGAGAGTGGCTGTATGCGGGTCTTGCCCAAGAGCCACATCGGCGATCTGCTGCCGCATGCAGATGAGTATCAGGCGGACAACATGTTGACACGTGGTCAGGAAATCTCCGTTGAGGTGGATGAGTCCCTCGCCATCGAAATGCCTTTACAGCCTGGCGAGGCATCTCTGCACAATGGTCGCCTTGCACACGCATCCAGTGCCAACAACTCATCTGATCGACGCATCGGGCTGTCACTGCACTATGCACCGACAGCGACCAAGCAAGTCGTCGGCGAGTGGGACTCTGCTGCACTGGTTCGAGGCGAGGATCACTTCGGCCACTTCACACACACACCACGCATCACGAAGGATTTTGATCCGGCGGCGGTCGAATTCCATGAACGCGCCAGCTCCGCTGTGCGCGATGTCTTGTTCACCGGGGCAGAGAAGGTCCGCAAGACGTTGTAGGGCCATGTAGTGTCGTGCCCTGGGCAGTAAGATCTGAGCTGAGCTGAGCTGAGAATGGTCTACCCTGAGAGGAGACCGACGATCGATGTCAATCCGCCGTAGAAATCGATATGTCCAGCTCAGTCTGCTGGCTTCGCTGCTGCTGCATCTACTGGTCCTTTGGCTCTACCAGGACTGGCAGGCAGACCAGATCGTGCAGGACCTGCAGCCGCTCCGGTTTGACCAGACCCCGTCTACCAGCACAGAGCGTTTCGAGGCACGCCCACGCACTGCCGTGCCCGCCGTCGTCATGGAGCAGTTGCGCCTCGCCGAGCTTCTGGAGCTGCCGACTCCAGATCGGAACATACCGCTACCCTCCCTTGCGCCAGACGCCGTTACGCCGATCGTTCCCGACGAGCTGACCGATGAACTGAGGCCCGAGTTTCAGCCCGGCGACACCGCCAGCTACAGCAGCACACTGCAGGATCTCTACCGCACCGGCAACCTCGAACTCGGAGACGGTCGGCTGCATGTTCTGCCTCTTGTCGACGTCGACTCCGAGGCTGGACAGCGTCGGAATCACGCGGAGCAGATTATCGCCCAGGCAATCGAGGCGATGGGTGGATTGAAGAATCTGCAAGCGATCTGCGACAAGAAGATCCGTCGAGAAATCTGGGACAATTCCTCCAGTACCTGGGTCCCCAACGGCACACTGTATTATCGCCGTGGGCTGCAATACCTGGAGGACTACCAACGAGACGACGGCTCTCGAATCGAGGCGCGCGGCTTTGACGGACGGCGGAGCTGGTCTATTCGCTATGGTCTGCACAGGCCACCACGCGACGAGCGACACAACGCCGATCGTTGGGACTTCCTGACGCGATTTCGTGGTGACGGCATCATCGCCGAATACGTTGGGCAGCGGCAGGTGCAGGGCAAGGTGGTGGAGGCGATTCGAATCATCGACACGAAATACAACCGCCAGCGACTCGCCTACTTCAACGTCCGCAATCATCTCCTCAGTTCAGAGACCGAGAATGGCACCACGACGCACTATGTCGAGTACCGACAGACGGGCGACGTACTCACTCCCTTTGAGATCGCGGTGGCGCGGCCGTGTTTTGGGTGCATCTCCAGATATCGATGGCATACGGAGCTGAATCTCAATCTGACACCAGATCTGTTAGCCATGCCACCGCCAATCACCTGGGATCCGGAGATGGTGCACAAGGCCATCTTCGAACACGCCGACGTCCCCGAAGCCGGCCCCACCTCACTGAGACTTCGCCTCGAACCGCTGACGATCAGTATCAACCCGGCAACCGGTGGGCCCTATATGAACGGGATCGACTCCTACCAGCTGAGCGAGTTCATGACCCGAAAACTGCGTCAGGCGGGCGTCCTGGCCAACGACGGTGCTCTGGAGGACGGTAGCGCCGACTTCCGCGCCTTGTGGAATGTGGACGAGTTTTTTGGCAGACGACGAGCAACGATCAGATTCACCGTGGTCGTGCAGGATGGCAGACTCGATGGTGGCCAGTGGGTCGGCCGTATCGAATACAGTTGGAAACCCCAGGGCGCCGCCGTCGACGACCGCCATGCTGACGGTCTCACCTACCTCGTGATCTCACAGATCTCCGCCGGAATGGCGCAATTGGGACAGGTCGCCGTCCCCCAGGAATCGCCCTAGCCAACCCGGGCGTCGAGCCTGCCGATCCACCTTTGCCGTTCTCCCAAACACCGGCGTGTTGCTCGAGTTCGCGGGGTCGACTCGGTTGATGTCGTAGGTGCATGGCGCCGCCCATACCCTCTGCCCAATCATCTGCAGGACTCAGAGACGGCGAAGCCGGCTCGCCAACCCGGTTGACCCACAGTCAGCAGTGATCCACCGTAAACCGAAGGCGCCCAGCACCGCAGACACCAACCGAGTCGGACCAGCCGCTTGCAGCACCACCCCTGCCACCCGATACTGTTGACCATCAAAATCCAAACAGGAGCCGTCACAAGATGAAATTAAAGGTCTACCAGTCCTACTGGGGTAGCAGCGCCCTGCCCTATGGCAGCGACACCGAGTGGAGCATGGAAGAGAAACTGGCCAAGATTGCCGAGGCCGGTTTCGATGGCGTCGAGTATCTGATGGAGGATGCGGACAATCGCAAGGCGATGACGCCGCTGTGTGACAAATATGGCCTCGACCGCTCCAACATCGTGTTCCCGTGGAAACCGGAAGAGTTCGCCGCCGACATCGCCGCAGCCAAGGACGGCGGTGCGAGCCATATCAACCTGCAGCCCATGCCGATTACCCGCACTGTCGCCGAAGCAGTCCCTTACATCGTTCGTTGCCACGACATGGCAGCGGCCGCCGGCTATGAGCTGTTCTTCGAGACCCACCGTGATCGCACGACGACGGACATGTATTTCACCCTCGATCTGATCGATGCGATTCCGGACATGCGCCTGTGCGGCGATCTGTCACACTTTCTTGTGGGCCGCGAATTCTCCGGCCCACCGATCTCCGAGCAGAATCAGAAATACATGGAGCAGATTCTTGAACGCTGTGGTGCCTTCCACGGCCGTGTCGCCTCGCGCGAACAGGTACAAGTCTCCATCAGCTTCCCCCACAACCAAGTCTGGTTCGACCTCTTCGCCGGTTGGTGGGAACACGGCATGCGTCACGCTCGTGCCAGCGCCGGCGCCGATGATGTCTTCCACTTCGTCGTCGAATTGGGGCCACCGACCTATGCGATTCAGGGCGCCAAGGGTGAGGAATTGTCGGATCGCTGGGAAGAAGCGATTATGATCAAGGATCGCGTGCAGGAGATTTGGGCGGCCCTGGACGCGGAAGGTTAGGACCTTTCACTGATACCCAGGCCGCATCATTCACCAATCAGCTTCATGAGCCGATCAGCTTCGTCAGCAAATCAGCCCGAGTTCACATCAGGAGAACGACAACGTGTCCGCAGCAGAAGGTTCCTTCACACCCGAGATGAAGCAGAGCTACGATGACAAGGGTTTTCTCGTCGTCGAGCGTCTGTTTTCCGAAGAAGAGTTGGCTGGGGTTCGTCAGCAGATCGATGCACTGGTTGCCGATCCTGACAATCCTCCCCAGGGCGTCACGGTCGGACGCGAGGGTGACACAAATCCAGAGACAAAGGGCACCGGTGAAATCCGCGGCGCGGCCTTCATGGTGCGCTATGTCCCCTATTTCCAGGAATTCGCCCGCACGCCGAAACTTCTCGAGTGTGTGCGCGGCCTTTTGGGCCCACGGGTCAAGGTCTTCCGCGACCAGATGCTGCTCAAGCCGCCGGGAGGCCAGGCGAAACCCCTGCACCAGGACCAGAGCTATTTCCAGGTGACCCCGGAAGATGATCTCGTCACCGCCTGGATCGCCCTCGACGAGGCAACGCTGGATAATGGTTGCATGACATATGTGCCGGGCTCACACAAGCACGGCATCTTTCCCATTGGCAACGACCCAGAGCGTCCCGTGCATCACATACCGGACACGGGGGATCTCGATTTGCCTGATCCCGTACACTGCCCCGTGCCGGTCGGTTCACTCATCTTCCATCATGGTTGCTCCTTGCACGCGAGCGCCGACAACAACTCCGCTTCGTGGCGCAAGGCGCTGATCTTTCATTTTGCCACATCGGATTCGTCTTCAGCGCGCGACGAGCTCAATGAGCAAGTATCGCTGGAGATCGATTGATGTCAGACAACACACTGTCCCAGATTGGCCAAATCGCGATCACCGTTCGTGACGTAGAGGCAGCAGCAGACTTCTACGAGCACAAACTTGGGATGCAGCTGCTGTTCAAAGCGCCTCCTGGGCTGGCCTTCTTCGCAAATGGCTCTGTCCGCCTCATGCTCAGTTCACCCGAGGTGGGCGAATTCTCACCGGCCTCGTCGATCGTCTACTACAAGGTCGACGACATCGACACCGGCACGAACCAGTTGCGTGAACGCGGCGTCAGGATCACCAGTGAACCACGTATGATCACCAAGATGCCCGACCACGAACTGTGGATGGCGTTCTTCGAAGATCTCGATGGCAATCCATTGGCTCTGATGGAGGAGCGACGGTAGGCTGGCCAAACACCTGTCACGACGACGCCTGTCACGGCAACGCCTGCCACGACAGGTGCCCGGCTCTACCGCCTATTGCTCGACCTGCCCCATGGCGACGTCCAATTCCGCCCCCTTCTTCCCTTCCTGTATCGCCGTCAGCCCCGCCGTGAACACCTGCAAGCGGGCCTGCGTCTGGGACATGGCCGACTCCTTGTGAGCTTCAAGGGTTTCGACGATCTCCTGCATACTTCGTTCAGTCGCCAGATACTTCACCCCCTCGCACAGCATCGCATCATCTATGTCCTGTGCCAGTGGTGCGAGTGTAGGCAAACCTGCTCGTCGTGCCAGATCAGACAGATCGACGAGCAGATTTGTCAACATATCGAGATTCAGCGTTGAGGCAGGTGCCACCCTTAAGTGTGCCTGCAGATCCTCTATCGAGGCCCCGGAAGGTTCAGTGACACGACTGAAGTCGACCTGGTAAACTGCGCTGAGTTTGTGCGCCACGATCTGTGGATTGTCGCCAGCACAGATCGCCACGACTCCCTCGAGGATAACCAGCTGGCGATTTTCGAGATGCTGAAGGATGGCACGTATGCGTGTCTTGAGAAAGTCTGCCAGCAGGGCCGGTTCCGTACCGTCCACGAGGAGTCGTAACCCCTCTTGAATGAACGGGTCCGTCGCAGCCTTGGCCGCAACCTCCAGGGACATGATCCCATTGGCCCGCGCTCGTGCTGACAGTTCGTGGATCAGTTCATGCACTTCACTCAGGCTCAGCAGCGATAGAGATCGAGAAATGACGCGAGCAAGGGCCGGCTCAAGATCAAGTTCCTCATCCTCTGGTGGCGTTGTGTCGCTACTAAGGGGCCAGGTGATCGCTTCATCCCTGGCAAGGAGACGGACCTGAGTGAGAATACGCTCCTGGACAGCAAGTATCTCAGCCTCGGGCGGATCGACGAAGGCCATCTCCTCCGTAATGAAGCGACTCACTCTCGCCGACATGACCGTGAGCATTCGCCGTTTGACGTCGTCCGTGGTCAGCTTGAGGGCCGTGACCAGGTCTTTCTGGTCCGTTTCGCGCAGGAGGCGCTGAGTATCTGCACTGGAAAGCGCGGCGAGTTGCGCAAACTCGAGTTCAACGGCGGCAGCCAGAGCGGGCCATTCACGAAATCCGTATTCTCGCGCCAGAACGTGCTGAGCCTCCATCAACGTGACATCGTCGACGGCAGAATCCGGCTTCAGGCGAGGTAGCCCCTCGCGAATCTGATCGATGGTGGATGGGTCGCCGTCTTGCAGTGCCTTGTGGAACTGCTTGGCCTCCTGCTTGAGGTGGCGCAAGGACGGCTGGTGCGGAAGATCACGGCTGGACATAGAGTCCCCTCTTTCGTGGCGCCCGATGTCCGCTGCATCTAGGCAGAAAGAAGGTGACGATGTGGGTGGTGCGAGTGGAGGTGGCCTGTGGCCTTTCCGCGGACGTAGCAGCGCCCTCCAGCGCCATGGTTGTAATGTAGTAAGCGAATCGTTGCGCGGCTACCGACGTCAAACTCTCGTGCCACCGCCCTTGCGTCCCGTCCGCTGGCGAGTGAATCAGCACCATATCTTCGATCAGGTGTGGAACTCCACCCCGATCCAGCGCCAGCCTCTCCATCCCGAAGGTCAATTGATGCGCTCAGAGAAGATCCGCTTCACCAACTCCGCCGGCCTCTTACTCGGAGCACGTCTCGACTTACCTCCCGACAAACCGCACGCCTTTGCTTTGTTTGCCCACTGCTTCACGTGCAGCAAGGATCTGAAAGCCGTCGCTCACATCAGCGATGCACTGACCAAACATGGTATCGGCGTATTACGCTTCGATTTCACCGGCCTGGGCGAGAGCGAGGGTGACTTTGCTGATACGAACTTTACAACGGACGTAGACGATCTGGTCTGCGCCGCCGGCTACCTGACTGAGCACGATGCTGCGCCGAGCATTCTCATAGGCCATTCGCTGGGTGGTGCGGCGGTCCTTGAAGCTGCCACCAGGATCAAGTCGGCGCAGGCAGTGGTCACCATCGGCGCACCTGCTGATCCGGCTCATGTCACCTCCCTGTTCGCGGCGGCGCACGACAGAATCGAGTCAGAAGGGGTCTCTACCGTGTCGCTCGCCGGGCGCCCCTTCAAGATCAAGAAACAGTTTGTTGATAATCTCAGATCTCAGACGCTGACGAGGACAATCCGGGACCTGACCCAGGCACTGCTCATCTTCCACTCGCCGCAGGACGAAATCGTCGGTCTTGAGCACGCGACAACCATTTACACAACAGCAAGTCACCCGAAGAGTTTCATCTCGCTGGATGGGGCCGATCACCTGCTGACCAACGAAGATGACGCACGCTACGTGGGCGACCTCATTGCTAACTGGGCGGATCGATATGTCGACAGCCTTCAGGCACCCGCGATAGATGCAGACGGGGGAGCCCAGTGGCTGACTGCCGAGATTGGGCGGGAAGGTTTCGGAACCCAGATTCGTTCGGGTCGACACGGTCTCTTAGCGGATGAACCCATCTCAGTCGGTGGCCGCGACGACGGGCCTTCTCCCTACGACTTCCTGAATGCCGCACTAGGCAGCTGCACTGCCATGACTCTGAGGATGTATGCCGATCACAAGAAGTGGCCACTTGAGGGCGTCGAGGTGCGCCTGCGGCACGACAAGATCCACGCCAGTGATTGCGCCGAATGCGAGTCGACAACGGGGAAAGTTGATCGGATCGAACGGCACCTCGTGCTGCGTGGCGATCTCACGGACGAACAGCGATCAAGACTGATCGAAATCGCCGATCGATGCCCTGTGCATCGGACCCTGCATGGAGAAGTTCAGGTCTTAACCCAGTTGCAACCTGAATAGCGCTACTCACTTGGTGATGTATCCCACGCAGTAACGTTCGTTATCCCACCCGGTACTGTTCGACAACATCCATGTTGAGGGTCACGCCGAGTCCGGGTCCAGTAGGTACATCAAAGTGCCCATCCTTCAGCCCCAGTCCTTCGTTGAGGACATCGGCCACGCGCACAAAAGGCAACTCGTCACACGGCAACGTCGCATTGGGGATCGTCGCCTGCAGGTGGACGGAGTAGGCTGCTTTCACGCCCATACACAGGCCGCCCAGTTGCACCCAGCATGGCACATCAGCCGCTGCCGCAACGCCAGCGGCATGGCGAATTTCGAGAGCTGACCCACTCAGATTAACGTAGTCAATACACTCCATTTTGAGCGCATTCAGAACCATGGACGCCGATTGCGCGTGTAGGGCAATGGGAATGAAGGTCTTCTCGCGCAGCATGCGAAACCATTCATAGTGCGTCTTGAGCACGGGATTTTCGAAATTGTGCACCGTGCCGAATGGCTCCAATTCGTGCGCCAATCTTGCCGCAACGTGCACTTCCCGAAATTTCTGATTCGGATCCAATCCCACACTGTAGTCGGCCCCCACGGCCTCCTTCATGAGTCGCACGGTCTCGACGACATTCCACGGTCGTGCTTTGAGTTTGTGATTGGTGAATCCCAGGCGCGCCCCCACTTCCGCTTCTGCTGCAGTTTCTGCCGGCTCCATGGGCCTCGACCAATAGGAGACGGGCACCTTGTCGCGCACCTGCTCACCGAAGAATCGGTGCAGTGGCAAGCCGGCCGCCTGCGCCGTGATATCCAGCAGGGCGCACTCGAAGGGATCTTCCTGTGTGAAAGGATCAACCGCCAACGGATCGCTACCGATCAGCCGCCGCTTCGCTTCTTCAAAATCGGACACAAAGCCGTGGGCTTCTCCGAGACCGACGAGTCCTTCATCGGTGAGCACACGACACAATGTGAGATCGAAGATCTTCGGCGCATACTTGGCGATCGCAGCAATCGGTGGGATATCAACCTGAAAAAGTTCGATGTCGCGGATCTTCATTGCATGTCTCCCGTCAGAGTGGCTTCGTGACACATTCGTATCTCGGTCTCTCGGCAATCACCCACTTCGGCAACGTCTGGCCATCGCCACTGTAGAAATGGGCGTTCTGTGCCCTGGGTCAAGCCGGACCGATCGAAACAGACTCATCGGCTGCACGATATGTGTGCGCACATTGAAGGATATGTGTGCGCACCGACGGTTCACTATACTTCGTCCCCTCGGAACTTCGACACGCAACGAGCAAATGCAGGAGCCTACAATGGGCGGTGTATTCTTCGATCTGGGGCGACCCGTTATCGGTGGTTGGATGGGTGGCAGTTGGACAACTCACGATGATGTGCGGGGAGTCGACATTGTGTGGGGTGGCGAGTTTGGCCAGGAGGGGTCAATTCTCTTCGGCGCCGACGTCGATACGGGTGAAATCATCGAGCGACACTGGATTCCAGGCCGCGAATTCACCTGCGACGTGGATCCACGCAATGGCACTCTCTTTGTCCACACCTACCATGGATTGTACGAATACGGTCACGTGTTGCAGTCTTGGACACCAACCGATGGCATGCGTCATCACGGCTTCCCCTCCATGAGTCACCAGCGCTTTTACCATGGGTGTATCGGGCCAGATGGCGTCCTCTGGATCGGCACGCACCCGGGCTCGAACCTGGTCAGCTTCAATGTTGAGACAGACACCTGGACTGACCATGGCGTGCAGGCACCCGAACCACATCTGGCCAACCAGCAGATCTGGTGCAATCCCCAGTATGTCGCCGCTACAGGTGAAGTCGTCTGTAACATCCAGCGAGATCCAGGGGGGCGCGTCGCCTACGACCCCGCGACAGACAAGACGCGAGTCCTGTATACGGCGGGTGATCAAGAACTCGGAACACCTGCCCATGCCTCGGGTGAGAATGACCCGCCGCGCGCAGAACTGGCAGTCGGTGTCACGCGGCAGGTCACAGGCACGTTCCGCCAGGAAGCCTGTGTCTACACAGTGGATGGCGAAGAGCGCACGATCGACTACAAACCAACCGTCGCCACAGACATCTGTGGATTGCATCGCGGCCCCAATGGCGATATCTACGGCGCCACGATCATCTCCATGCACATCTTTCGTTACGACCCAGCCGAACAATACCTACAGGATCTGGGCAAGGTGGGTTGGGGCGGCGGCGAGATCTACGACGTGATCACATGCGGTGAAAAAGTCTATATGGGTAGCTACGGTGGCGGTTACTTCGCCGCCTACGACCCGACGAAATCGTGGAATCCGATGCCCGAACACAGTGGCGAACACGAGGACGCGAACCCACGAAACTTTGGCCAACTGGGCGATCAGATGAATCGCCCCTTCGAATACACCGTCGGCCCCGATGGCCGCATCTACATCGGCTGCCGGGCGAACTATCACGTGTCTGGTGGGGGTCTGGCTGTGTTCGATCCCAAGACCCAAGAGCGAATCGTGCATCGCGACGAGGACCAATCAGTGCAGTCCGTCGCGTCAGATGACAACTGGGTCTATGGTGGCACGAGCATCCGCGGAGGGCGCGGTTGTATCGAAACGACGACGGAAGCGAAGCTGTTCGTGTTCTCACCCAGCGAGAATCGGCGCGTCTTCGAGTGCATCCCCCACTGGGGCGCCATCACCATCGGCAATCTCGCCTGCAGCCCCATCACCGGTTACGTCTACGGATCAACCGACAATGGCGTCATCTTCGCCTTCTGTCCAAAGCGTCGACGCGTCGTCTGGCGTTGGGAAATGAACAGCACAGGCACCCCGCTGATGGGGATCCCTGAAGCCCACGGCATCATCCACCTGACCTGTGGCAGAGACGGCGACATCTACGGCACGACGCAGCAAGAGGTCTTCAAGATCGACGTCACAACAGACACCGTCGTCTACCTCGACAAGGCGCCCATCCCTGACCTCTACCAGATCATCGAGGGACCCGAAGATGGCGTGTTCTACCTGGGCGCACGCGGCCACCTGCTAGAGTACCACGTGAGGGAAACTCCACACTTCAGATAGCAATTAGCGAATGAGGGCGATCTTGCGAACACCTTGCCATGTCGGCGCCGATGTCTGCACGAAGTAGATGCCACTAGCAACGCCTTGTCCGGCATCATTGCGACCATCCCAGGTGACGCGATGGATCCCTGCTTGCCATGTGGCACCAGCACTCAGGTCGCGGACCTGCTGGCCCAGAACATTGTAGATCTTCAGGCTCAGCACTGTCTCCTCGGGCAAGCCGAAGCGAATCTGCACGCTGCTGTTGAAAGGATTGGGTGCCGCCGGATAGAGGAAAGCTGACTCAGGTCGCGCCGCGGCAATCTTGCTGGCCACGCCGGCCTCGTTGAGCTCGACAGATGTCAGCTCGACATGGTCGATCACATCCTGGTACGCCATCGATGCACGTAGATGCAACTGCGCCAGGGCTGCCCGACCGGTCGTGCCGGAGGCATCGGCGAAGGCAAAATGCCACTCACTATCAGCGGATGTTGCAGCAATCTGCGCCTGCGGTAAACTCGCCCCCGGCTCGATGCTGATCACTTCAAGTTCCTCCGCATCGATTTGCAGTCTGAATTCACCTGACAGGACGCCGTCTGCCTGATCGATGTTGAGGGGCACCATGAAAGTACCATCTACCTGCTGCGCTGGCTCCGACAGGAAGACCGCCCTCTCTCCAGTGACGGCCGCCGCGTCCGTGGCGGGTAGTTGCTGTACCAGGCCCTTTTCAAAACGAAGAACCCACGCCGCGTCGTGAGCGGAGACCGACTCAGATGTTGGTGCATCGCCATTGCCCGTCACCTCACCTATTTCAACAGCGAAGGATTCAAGGGGCTCGACGCCGATCGCATGACGAAGGATGGCCTGGGCGTCTTCGGCATCAACAAAACGATCCGCCGTAACATCCCCCATCACATCATCATAGGTCGCACGCAGTCGGAGTCGACGGGGGTTATTCACATCTACCTGAAATCGATAGACACCCAGTTGTCGCAGGTCTGCCACTATAACCGTATCCGCATCAGCATCCTCGAGACGCAGGTCGAAGCCTGCGGGCAGACCATCGGGATTCCGCCAGACTCGTTTCAACGACGAACAGCCAGGACTGCTCATCCCAGTCGGCGTCGCGAATGTCGAAGGTGTAGCGCGCTGGACGATCGGGCCAATAGGCTGACTCGAGATCCTCCGGATCGCCGTGGGGAAAATACACATAGACAAAGGCGGGACTGAGCACGGGCAGATCACGCGCATCGTATCTGTCGTAACGCCTCGATGCCTCAGGCTTCACGCCGGCTCGATTGCTGATATCCTGGATCGAAACATTGACCGGTCCCTCTGGAGCCTCGAAGGTTCCCGTACCACGAACCGCAAATTCCACATACCAGTTGTCCGCGGCGATACGAGCCGCTGCCAGCGGCCGACTCACTCCCGATTCAGCTTCTATCGGAGGCAATACCAGCGTGAGATTCACATTCGGATTCAGCTGCTCAATCCAGAATCCACGCCATGCAGGAATCCGTCCACCTGTGTCGGACGAGATGGGAACATACGCCTGCTCCTCCCAATCCCAGAGATAGGCGTAGGCATCAACTGCACCTCGACCTGCCACCTCCGAGAAAGGGAACTCCCGGCCTTGACCATTGCGCAGCCGGGCGTCAGCGAAATCGATATCGAAGAGAAAGGGATTGGCGATCTGGTTGAAGCCTCCACCTGCCGGGCTCACCTGCAGAGGGATCTCATAGTTGTCTGCACTCGACACGGGTGTCCCATCAACCGTCACCGTATCACCTAGAACCTCGCCATTCTCTTCCACCGACCACCATTGGATCAACCAGTAGCCGAGGCCCGGTACAAAATCTGGCGGATCGCCGGCGATTCCTTCGTCCTCCTTGTAGTAGACGTAGTCATCGCGTGTTGCATCCCATCGCACCAGGCGCCACCAGAAACCCCACGGATCTTCCCCCAGTCCGGGAAAATCATCCCCCAGCACTGCGTCTGGATCCCCATTCACTGGGACGATGGGTACACCTCCGAATAGATACTCGCCCCAAGGCAATCCCCCCTGAGCAACGGCAACGTTGCCAGATCGTGATGCCTGCGCCGTGCCGCCATAGACGCCCAGGTTGATTCGATTGCCATTTGGCGCAGTCTCGGCTCCAACCGCGTCACGCGGGTGCCCTGCATCGATGGCGGGACTGCTGACGTCATCGGCAACAAATCCGCCGGATGTCCACCGACCTGCCTGGCTCTTCAGGTGCAGATCCCATTGGGCCGCATCGGTGGCCGTGTCGACGAACTGTGGATCCAGGGAGATACTTCCCTCGGCGGCACCTGTCGCCGTCCGCCATTCAGCCATGGTGGCATACGTCGTTCCCGTAATGGAACCGACATTACCTCCGTCACGGACGTCGATGTTGTTGTAGGCAAGCAATGCAAAGATTGCCCCGAGTTCCCTATCGAGATGATACCCCGTAGCCACATCATGAAAGATGTTGTTGCGGATGACATGACCATCGCCGGCGTTGTTGTTGCCTGGCCCGCGGAAATAGATACCCCGGTCAAACCCAACGATGGTGTTGTTGATCAGTGTATCTGCGTCGGCCTTCTTGTCGACGAAGATACCGCGAGTCCCACCAGCTCCCATGAGAATGAGATTGTTGCGCAGACTGGCGAAGTCTGCGTCCTCCGAAATTCGGATACCGACGGGGTTCGTGTGAATGCGATTGTCGTAGATGCGGGTGTTGCTCGACTTATGAATCCGCAGTCCTCCCACATTGTTGCCGGTCGCATCGAAGATGGTGCAATTGCGTATCGTCGTGTGATCAGCGGTGACGATATTTATCCCCCACTTGTTTGTCGATTCAATCGCCAGCCCATCGACGATGGTGTAGGCAGCCTTGATGATGATGCCCATCTTGTTGTTCGATGCTTGGAGAAGCGGCGACTGTCCTGGGGCATCTATTGTGATGTTGTAGGTGGCATCCGTCGTGTTGTTAAGCGTCGGCGTTCCCTGGTAGCTGGAGCTATCCAGGATGCGGACGATGTACGCCGCCTCAGCGTTGACGAGATTGTTTGGGATCTCGTTGACGGCACGGACAATTGAATTCCAGGGCTGGCCAGGATCGTTGGCAACGCCATTGTTGCTTCCCGATGCGGCAACATAGTGGATGATCGTGTCCAGATTTGTCGTTTCAACGCGAATCGGCCCGTCCGTCGTCTCATTGCCGTAATTGTCGCGGGCCCAGATCTGAGCGGCATAGGTCGTGTTCCTTGTCAGACCCGAGATGGTCGTCGTCGACGTGGAGATCGAGGCCAGTGTCTCGTCCTGGCCCGTTGACCATTGAATGGCAGATCCCGAACGCGCTTCGACATCTGCCGCACTCGTCCCATACCAGATCGAATACGCGTCGAAGCGTGTCTCGCTTGTGGCGGCTGTCCAGGACAGTCGCGCTCTGCTCGAGAAGGCCTCTGCCAAGGCCAGATCAGCCAGCCCCTGAGGGGCCAGATTGTCTACGGTCACAGCAAGAACGGCGGGCGTCTCCTGATCGTTGGAACCGTCGTTGGCAGTCACCTGCAACCAGGCCTGGCCGTCAATCCGTCCTACATCGGGACCACTGTTCCAGCGAAAGGTGACGGTGTTGCTCCCAGCCACTGTGGGAATTGCGGACAGTTGGTAGGTCGCTGCATTGTCGATCGTCGGCGATCCCTGCGTCGCCGTGACCGGCCCCGCCAGTGTCGCTGCCGAAAACGGGCCTGCTTCGGCGGTGGCCCATGCGAGACGAACCTGTGATTCTGTGCCGGAGGGATGGCTGATTTCGATCGACACCTCATGCTGTCCCAACCCCTCTGTGACAGCAACGACGCCATTGAACGCTCCTGAGGGGAAGGTAGGTCCTGCGGTTCCTGTGCGTGATGCCTGCGCCGTGCCTCCGTAGGCCCCCAGATTCACACGACCGCCATTGGGATCTGTCTCATCACCAACAGCCGCCGTCGCATCGCCCGCATCGATTCCCGGAGAATGACTGCCGTCAGCGATCCACGCACCGTCGTGATAGCTGCCCTCCGTGGACTGCAGGTGGAGATCATTCGGTGTGTCTACAAAGAGAGGATCCGTGCCAACCGAGTGCAGATCGGCATTTGTCACGGATTGCCAATTGCCAAGATCAGAGATCGTCGTGTTGTCCAGTGTGGCGAATGTGGCGCCCGCCGGAGCGAAGAGCAGATTGAAGTCGGACGTCGTATTTGGTGGGAGTGTGCCGGGATTGCCTTCACGCCTGACATGTATGACAGTGCCGCCGCTGGCTGCAGCGACAACGTTGTGCAGGAACTGATTGTTCTCCCCGGGCTCGTCCTTCTTTTTCCCATTGTTGCCGATGTGAATTTCGATGGCGTTGTGCCAGAGACTGTTGTGCAGGATCTGATTCTCGGCGGCTTCTTTATATAGCCACAGCCCCCTGACCTCATTGTCGAAGATCCGATTGTTGCGGATGACGTTGTTGTCTGCCTGATCGAATAACACAATGCCGACCCGATTGTCCGTCAGATCGTTGTCGACGACGAGATTGTTCTGCCCGCCTTGTATGTAGATACCCGCCGTGTTCGCCTGCCGTGTGCCGCGAATGACACAGCCGCGAATCGTGTGGTGGTCCGACCACTCTATATGCACACCTGGCCTCTTGTTGCCACCCTCCAGAACCAGTCCTTCGAGGATGACCCCAGATGACGCCAGTATCACAGCCGCTTTCTTGTTCTTGTCCGACCGCAGTATGGGGAACTGACCACTCGCTGCGCGGATAGTCAATGAACCACCCTCGCGAATTCTCACATCGACGGTGGCTGTCTCTTCGTACGTCTCACTATCCTGAAACTCGAGTATGTAGGGCTCGTTCAGGCGATTGGGCAGTTCACCAAGGGCCCCGACGAGACTCTCGACATCGCCACTGCCATCTTGAAGGATGGAGATCGTTGTTTGTGCCGCCACTGGCTTACAGAGCAGCACAGCGACGACGACAATCAGGAAATATCGAATGATCCAGCGCATCGATCGTCTCACTCTAGTGCGAACGGACTCATCTGGAAGAAGCGATGACCGCTCGATTCGGAAGATGGCTGGGGAGATACTCGACTGAGGGGATCAGTCGAGTTGGTTGGAGCGTTTTGCTGCCTGCACCGTGTTGAATAGCAACATCGTAATCGTCCAGGGGCCAACGCCACCGGGAACAGGCGTGATCGCCGACGCGACTTCCTTCACCGCATCAAAATCGACATCACCAACGAGTCGGTAGCCACGTTTGCGACTGGCGTCCTCTACTTGATTGACGCCAACATCAATCACGACGACACCCTCTTTGACCATATCCGCCGTTACTGTGTTGCGGAAGCCCGTGACCACGACCAGAACATCCGCCTGACGGGTGTGATACGCCAGATCCGTCGTGCCGGTGTGACACAAGGTGACGGTCGCATTGGCGCCCGTTGCTTTCATCGTCAGCATATTCGCCAGTGGTTTGCCCACAAGACTGCTGCGACCTACGATGACCACATGTTTTCCTGCCACATCGATGCCACTACGCTGCAGGATTTGCTGCACTCCGTGTGGCGTGCAGGGCAGAAATCCCTCTTGCCCACGCATCAATCGACCGAGGTTTACCGGATGTAGGCCGTCGGCGTCCTTGTCTGGGTCAACCGCATTCAGGACAGCCTCTTCGTCCAGATCGCCCGGTAAAGGCAATTGTACCAGAATTCCGTGGACCCCAGGATCGGCGTTGAGTCGTTCGATCTCGGCGATCAACTCCACTTGTGGTAGATCGGCATCAAACTTCGACTCTTGAGAGTGAATGCCGACCTCTGCTGCTGCCTTGCGTTTGCCGCGCACATAAGACATGGAAGCGGGATCATCGCCTACGATCACCACTGCCAGTCCCGGCACAACACCGTGTTTGGATTGCAACTCAGCAACTTCCGCTTGCAGTTCAGCACGTGCGGTTTTTGCTAACTCGTTTCCGTCCAGAATCTTTGCGGTCATTGAACGCTCTACTTGCCCTTCGAGCCCGGATCGGCACTCGGCGTGAGTTGATCTTTGCCGACAACGCTGCGCAGGGCATCAGGTATGCGAATCGATCCATCGGCTTGCTGATAGTTCTCCATGATGGCGATGATCATGCGCCCCATGGCACACCCCGTATCATTCACGGTGTGACAGAATTGCAGACTTCCGCCACCTTTCGGCCGATAACGAATGTTCATTCGGCGCGCCTGGTAGTCGGTGGTGTTCGTGTCGGTCATCACTTCCATGTAGGCCCCCGTACCTGGCATCCACACTTCACCGTCCCGTTGTCTGTGGCTGGCCAGATAGCCTGCATCGCCCCCGCACTTGTCGACCATGCGATAGGGCAACTGTAGTTCCTGCAGGAGCCACTCATTGATCTGTCCAAATTCCTGATAGATGTCCTCGGACTGATCAGGGGCACACACAGCATTCATCTCCATCTTGTCGAACTGATGGAGTCGTTTGATACCGCGAACATCCTTCCCCCAGGAACCGGCTTCAGAGCGAAAGCAAGTGGTGAAGGCGAAGATCTTCACCGGCAACTCGACTTCCTGCAGTGTACGGTCCATGAAGTATGAGAAGTTCGATGGTTCGGATGAGCCCACGAGGAACAGCTGCGTGGAATCTTCAACGTTCTCAGTCTCGATGGCGTAGACCTGATCCCGCCCTTCGGGAAAATGAGACGTGCCATAGAGCGTCCGTTCGCGCACCAGCAGCGGCGGCACCATCATTTCGTAGCCACGCCGGATGAGCTCATTCGTGAGCATTTGCTGCAGTCCATATTGCAGGAGGGCCACGTCGCCCTTCAGATAAGTGAAGCGAGAGCCGGACACCTGTGACGCCTGCAGTGTGTCCACACCATGCAGCGGTGTCAGTTCGTGATGCTCCTTGGGAGCAAACTCACCGTCGGCGTGCAGAGGATGAGCAGGCATCGATGCGGCGCTGTGCTC
>Ga0233434_1001703_pt1 | contig 20803 bp, 19 predicted proteins | sample SI_122_August201_4_FD_182738 | JGI IMG/M metagenome (GOLD analysis project Ga0233434, IMG submission 182738) | Seawater microbial communities from Saanich Inlet, British Columbia, Canada - SI_122_August2016_120_MG | ecosystem: Environmental > Aquatic > Marine > Inlet | place: Canada: British... | reverse complement strand
ATGTTTGGCGTTGAGTTTGTTTTTCAGGAATTCCAACTCTTCAACAATTTGGTCAGCATGCTTGGCGCGGAACTGGTCGATATAACCGGCACCGTGATCGCAGAACGTGCATTTGCCCCAATAACAACCGCGTGTACCTAGATAGGGAACAAGTTTTTCCGGCGAGAAATATTTTTCCCACGGCATACCGTCAAAGTCCGGGGGCGGAAGTTCATTGACTCGTTCCTGATAGGTATCGTTAACATGCATATTGCCTTCTTCATCTTTATAGATGAGATTGGAAACTTCGGACAATTTCCGTTTGCCCGACAAGGCTTCCACCAACCAGACCATGGCATGCTCACCCTCATAGGTAATCATCGAGTCAAACACCTTGCCAAAGAAATGTGGTTTTTTAGCAAACTCGTCTTTGAGTCGGGTGATAATGTTTCCACCCACTGTCACATGAATATCAGGAAAGGCCTCTTTGATTAATGTTGCAAAGGTGATGCCCGACATCAATTGCACCGGCGTACCAATGGAGATGCCCACGACTTCGGGTTTTTCTTTTTTAATGGATCTCAACACCAACTGACGACAGATGTCAGAATAAACATTGACCTGCTTGTCGTGAGGAACTTTTAGAAGATCTTCAGAAACCCAGGGTCGATAAATGTTGAGGTTACTCTCCACTGGATAAAAATTTATGCTGGCAGGATAATAGCAAACCGAAATATATTCCATGACCTCACGGAATGAATTGAGCGCCCACTCGGCTTTTTCGATCTCATAAAAATCAGGCCCCCGCATGATTTTCTTGGCCTCAGTTACCGCACGGATATGGTGGTCCAGGTCGATATGCTGATAGTCGCTGAGCATTTGCATCAACTCTGCGTCTTCAGGGCTTAACCCTTCCTTGCGATCTTTCTCTTGAAGCGCCTTCAACCGGGCCTGGATTTTGCCTTTGATAAATATCAGGAATCCAGACGTGAAAAAATGGTCAAACATCTCCACGTTGATGTCTTTGAGGACGGTCTCTATACCGTTTTTGCGCAGAACCGCGGCAAGACTCGGTAAAGCCAGATAAGGAGCGGTTGGCACCCATTCCGGCGGAAATATCAACATAACCTTTTTCATATAATACCCACTCTCCACTAACTGTAGAAGACTATGTTAACATAACCCTTACCTACCATTTCCATCCAACCGTCATAAACCCAGTGGAAATTCTTTGGAATTGGAAGGGTTAATGCTAACATATTGCCATCACTACTATTAATCAAAATCGGGGTGAGGTGGATAAAGTTCTCTTCAGGAACCAGGGAACCAGGCCCACCAATGGCCCGGTATTAACCGTTAATTGGAGCACGAAATCAGTTATGTCCACAACAGAAACCAGCACGGAAATTAAAGCCAAAATCCTGCTGGATGAAGCAAATCTGGCATTTTCAGAAACGTCTGAACGTAAGGATAGCGCAGGAGAACGGAATCCCGAAGGTTCGGCCTGGGAAGAAGGTCGAATGGAAGGGGAATACGATGAAACCGATTACCAGAAGATTCTCGAATTGCAAATGCGTGCCGCCATCGCTTGCGATGACCACCCTGAGTTGGAAGAAAAAACAGCACAATTATTCGAATCCATCACTCCGGAAAATGCGGAAGAGGTCATGCAGACAGTCTTAAAAGACCCGAATATCATGATATTGGGTAAAGCGGCCGTCACAACTTTTGTCTTGAGGTTCCCCACGGTGCAGTCCTTTGTCAACAAGGGCCACCCGCTGGTACTGGCTATGGACGAATACATGCTGGAAAATGCGGACGCGCAAAACTGGCACGACTACAATAATATCGCACAGGAAAACGGCTGGCTCTAACCCAGCGTAACGCTGGACCCAATGAACAAAGGCTTATTGGCTGGCAATAATTTACCTCGGAAAAAAAACCTTTGCTATCTGCCTCCCAAGTTAGTGGGTAACAACTATGAAGTTTAGACATCATCTCGCAAAAAAAACTTTTAAAGGTAAAAAGAAGAACACCGAACGGGGTGTTGAAGATCTTATCGATCCTGACCAGCGCGGGAACCACTCGAGCGCTGAAATTGAACCAAATCCCCTGAGCCTGGATAGGGAAACCATCACCCCCAAGGAACCCGTCGAGGAAACCCCTCGGGAAATGTCCCGCCGGGATATGTTTTCGTTCGGCAATTTCCTCGATTTTGGCACAGCGGTAGAAGATGAAGCACAACAGTCAGGGAAATCCAAAATCATTCAAGAAGATGAAGAGGTTGAGGACCCGGCAGAATCTGCTGAAGAAATCGAGAGTGTCGAAGAAACTGTTGAGAAAGAACCTGCCCCTAAAAAAGGATTTTTCAAACGACTGATTTCGAAATTCAAATCAGACCCAGAGGAAGAAGAGCTTTCTGACCAATCCGTTCCTGAAACCCAACCCGACTTGGAAACCACGGCTGTGCCCACTGAAGACCCTGCCGATTTACAGGTCAGCAATAACATCTTTGAATTGGAAGAAGCCGAAGACCCGGAATACGATCGGCGCAATTTATTAAGGCAGGGGGTCCACTTTTTTGCCAAGCCCGCCATGGATCATGTCCAGGGTAAAATTGACAGTGTTAATAAAGCAGTAGATAAAATCACCAAGCGGGTTCCTCTGCTGAGACCGCCGGGTGCCATTTCCGAGAAAAAGTTTTTGCAGGCTTGTTCCCGTTGTGATGAATGCATCCATGCCTGCCCGAAGGATGCTATCCTGCGCGCACCCAAAAAAATGGGATTCCTCGTTTTCAATACTCCCTATATTGACCCCATGCGCAACCCTTGTGTTATGTGCACCGACCTGCCCTGCATTTCGGCCTGTCCCGATGGAGCACTGCTCCCGGTACAAGAACTCACTGACGTAAACATGGGTTACGCTATTTTGGACAAGAAAAAATGTCAGGCCTACGGCGACACCTTCTGCCAGCAATGTGTGATCGACTGCCCGGTTCCTGGAGCGATTCATCAGGTGGACGACAAGCCGATCATTGATAAAAATATCTGTACCGGATGTGGTGTTTGCATGCGCTCATGCAGTACCGTTAATATTCCATTGGCAATCAAAATCAAGCCGCAGATGGTCGTCGAATATCAACTTCACAAAAAGCGTACGGAACAGGAGTTGGCCCGCATCGAAGCGGAACAAAGGGCACAGGAAAAAGATCTCATCAGCCAGAATACAGAAGAAGCGAATCTCGAACCTTGAGTTTCTCGCCCTCCTTACCAGATAAACACTTGCAAGTCGGCACTGTTTTCGGTACGTTAGTAGCCTTTGTCCAGAATCCCTAGCTATCCCAAAAATACTATACGAGCATAAATGAACAACGAACGAACACATGATTGCGGAACATTGTCGGATACCCATATCGGCGAAACGGTAACTCTGTGCGGATGGGTGCACACCCGGCGCGATCACGGGGGACTCATTTTCGTGGATTTGTGGGATAAATATGGCATGACTCAGGTGGTGCTGAATCCTCAGATCGACCAACTCGCTCATGAGCACGCCCAATCCATTCGCGGAAATTTTGTCATTGCCGTCACGGGCAAGGTTCGCGCCAGACCGGATGACATGGTGAATCAGAAACTAAAAACCGGAATGATAGAGGTTTATGTCGACACATTGAATATTCTTAACCCATCGGAAACCCCTCCCATATCACCTTGGGAACCACAGGATACTTCAGAAGCCCTGCGCTTGAAATACCGGTTTCTTGATCTTCGTGGGCCGGTCTTGCAACACAATTTGAAGACCCGTTATGACATCACCCGGGTAGCCAGAAATGAACTGCACCGAAACGGATTTATGGAGGTGGAAACCCCCATGCTGACCAAAAGTACCCCCGAAGGGGCAAGGGACTACCTCGTTCCCAGCAGGCTCAATCCACAAAAGTTTTATGCCCTGCCCCAATCGCCACAACTATTCAAACAAATTCTTATGGTCTCGGGTATGGATCGATATTTCCAAATCGTTAAATGCTTCCGCGATGAAGATTTACGTTTTGACCGGCAACCTGAATTCACTCAGATCGACATTGAAATGTCTTTCGGCAATGAAAAGGTCATGTTCCAGATGATAGAGGAAATGATGGCCGGAATTTATCAGGAAGTTCTCGATATTAAAATTGAGACTCCCTTCCCGATCCTTAAATATCAGGATGCTATGGATCGATTCGGAACCGACAAACCGGATATGCGATTCGATATGGAAATCGTTGATGTGGGAGAAATTGTTCGCGGCACCTCGTTTAAAGTGTTCGCCCAGGTTCTGGAGTCAGGCGGGCAGGTTCGCGCCCTCAATGTTAAAAACAGCACCGAAGCCCTATCCCGAAAAACTTTGGACGATTTAACCGAAATTGCCAAAACTTATGGCGCCAAAGGGATGGCCTGGATCAAAGTTCAGGAAAACGAATTGCAGTCGCCCATCATCAAATTCTTTGAACAGGAAATGCTGGACCAAATGCTGAAAGCGCTGGGAAGCCAACCCGGAGACACAGTGGTTTTTATCGCCGACACGCCCAAGATTGTGGCGGATGCCCTCGCGCATCTGCGCCTGGCATTAGGCAAACAAATGAACCTGATTGATGAATCTAAAAACGCCTTCACATGGGTCACAGAGTTCCCGCTGGTGGAATACGATGAAACGGAAAAAAGATATAACGCCATGCACCACCCTTTCACGGCACCTTGTGAAGAAGATATGGGAAAATTCGAGAGCAACCCCGGCTCTATTAAAGCGCGTGCTTATGATCTGGTTCTAAATGGCAATGAAATTGGCGGAGGCAGTATCCGTATTCACCAAAAAGAAGTGCAGGAAAAAATGTTTAAACTCCTCGGCATCGGTCAAGAAGAAGCGGAAACCAAATTTGGCTTTCTACTCGATGCTTTGAAATATGGTGCTCCTCCACACTGTGGGATTGCTATGGGACTGGATCGAATCACCATGTTGCTTACAGGTGCAGGCTCCATCCGGGATGTTATCGCCTTCCCCAAAACCCAAAAAGCCACTTGCCTGATGACCCAGGCCCCCTCAGAAGTAGACCCGAAACAATTGCGGGAACTACGGCTTAAAGCTGATTTATCCTGACCCTTAATTGGTAAAATTCCTCATCCAATCTACAGGTGAGTTTATCCCTGTATCGTTTGCACAATAGTAAAAAGCCTCCTGGAAAACCAGTGCCCAATCTCTTTGTATTTATTAGCCCTCTTTAACTTGTTTCTCCCTATCCCCAAACCTTAGTTAAAAAGTCAAATTAAGAAAGTTTTTATAATTGAAAACATAAGGTTCTCTTGAGAGCTTCCGTTACACTATTTAGTAGTAAGAAGATAAAGAGAGTAGCGCTCTTTATCTTCGCACCTCCTCCTCGGAATCCGGGAGCAGAGCGTTGCTCTGTTCCCGGATTTTTTTTTCCGGTGAGCCACCGGAGGCAGACAGCAATGACTCGTTGAGCCGAGATAACTCTAGCCATTGAAAGCGATGGCACACTGGCCCCACGCCCAGTGGTATGTTACCCTTAGGCAAAATCAATCGAGAAGCTAATAAACCCCTCATGATACTGAAGCAAAAAACAGAAAAAATAAAATCTCTGATTCGCGAAATGGATAGCGTGCTGGTCGCTTTTTCTGGCGGTGTGGACAGCACACTGGTCCTCGCCCTTGCTCATGAGGTCCTGGGTAAAAAAGCACTGGGGGTCACTGCGCAATCCGCCAGCGTTCCAGACCGGGAAATGAAAGCCTCCCGTGAATTGGCTGGAGAAATAGGGGCAAGGCATCGAATCATCAAAACAAATGAAATGTCTAATCCAAACTACCGGGCTAATCCGGCTAACCGTTGCTACCACTGCAAATCAGAGCTTTATTCGACCCTCAAAAAGGTCGCGGAGCAGGAAAACATCTCCCACATCCTCAATGGTACCAACACCGATGATCTCGGTGATTACCGCCCCGGACTCGATTCCGCCCGTGAACAGGGCGTGCACAGTCCTTTAGTGACAGCGGGATTTAACAAGCAGGAAGTCCGGGAATTATCCCGCATGATGGAACTTTCCATTTGGAATAAGCCTGCCATGGCCTGCCTGTCTTCACGGATTCCCTACGGCCAGCCGGTCACTCCTGAAAAGCTATCAATGGTGGAACAGGCGGAAGACCTCCTGCTTTCTCTCGGATTCGAACAACTGAGAGTCCGGCATCATGGCGACCTCGCCCGTATCGAACTCGGCCAAAGCGAAATGCCCCATTATTTGAGCAATGAAAAAATACAAAAAATCGTAAAGGAAAAATTTAAGGCTCTGGGCTTTGAAACCGTAGTCCTGGACCCGGAAGGCTACCGCATGGGCAGTTTGAATGCGGCCCTGGAAACTCCAAAATAATATGTTTAAATATCAACTACGACCAGAAATTAGAAAACAACTTAAAGATCCGGATGGATTTGAAAAAGGATTGAACGCTGTATTTCTTGGTTTGACTGTTTGTATGGCAGGTGTAGCGCTGATGCTGATCCTCTACTTTAATAAACCGGAACATGTCCTGCATCCCACCTGGATTCTGCTCCTCGGTTTCGCCATCGCCGGTTATGGCGAATACAAAAAATTCCGTTGCAAATAGCCCACTCCCGTGGGAGGAGATTGGCATAGGCAGTTTGCCTAACAAAACTTATCTCGGCAGAAAAAGACATCGCTACTTGCCTACCTCGCCAGAGGGCCGGACGATGACCACGCCTCGCATGATGGCTGGGTGAAGTTCGCAGTAATAATCAAAAAAGCCTGATTTATCCATAGTGACTTCAAACTCCTTTTTTACGTAGGCGGCGTTGAACTCTTTATCAGGCATTGGGGCTTTTCCGCTGGTTACTGTGTGCAGTAGCTCTTCTGTGTTGACCCACCGCACTGTATCGCCTTTCTTGACTTTAATGACTGCGGGAATGAAAGTTGATTTGATAATTTTCACTTCCACCGTTTCGGCCCAACCCACTCCGGAACCAAAAATTAAAATTAAAATAAACACGGCCCCGGATAGAGTATATTTTACGTTCATTGTGGTGGACTCCCTTCAATATCTTGCGGATTGGCGGCGCACCGGAAACCCAGGTTATGGTGTTTCAGGGTAGGGGGATACCAATAACGTGAGGCGGATCGGAGAAAATAGGCTTCATCATCAAAAGAGCCACCGCGAAGGAGGACAAACTGCCCGGTGGTCGGCCCTAAAGGATTATCAGTCGGTTCAGAAATGGCACTCGTCTCATAATAATCTTCGCGATACCAATCGCCCACCCATTCCCAGACATTGCCGCTCATATCGTGAAGACCTAAAGCATTGGCCTTTTTTTGCCCTACAGGATGCGAGGTGTTTTGCGAATTACCCTTATGCCAGGCGAAGGCATCATCCATGTCCCAACCCCAGAAAAATCCGGAGGTAGAGCCAGCCCGCGCGGCGTATTCCCATTCCGCTTCGGTGGGAAGCCGACCGCCAAATGTCCGGCAATAGGCATCCGCTTCCGGCCATGAGACATTTTCCACCGGCAAATCCGGCCTCTTGAAGCGGGACGGGTTGATGCCCATTGCGCTCTTATACTTTTTCTGGCTGACTTCATAAACGTCAAGATAATATGCATTGAGGCAAACCTTGTGTTCGGGTTCCTCAACGATGAACTCCTCACTGCCCATGATGAAGCAGTCTGCTTTGATCAACACCATGTCGGGGATGCTTGAAGCTGGCAATTGCACAGGGGATACAAAGGCAAGAAAGAATAAAACAGCGAACCATCGTTTTTGAAAGAAATGATATCGCGAAAAGAGTCGGTTCATACTTTCCTTTCTCAAACACAACAAATCTATTCCCTATGAAAACCTCCAGCCTAGCGAGGGAACAGGTAAAAGACTGCTATATATATTATACTGGCAAAACTTCCTTTTTTAGGAGCTAAATCCGAATGAAGAAAAAGACCGGAGAAGTTTATACCGCCCCCTGGGAAAGAGCCTTCGACAGCATCTTGACCCCGCTTGAAGATTTTATTCATCGCCAAACCACAAGTGCCATATTACTTATGCTTTGTGCAGTAGTAGCCCTTTGTCTTGCAAATAGTCGTTGGAACGAGGCCTACCACCACCTTCTGGAAATGTCTTTTACCATCGGGTTTCAAAATCTTTTTCTTTCTATGTCCCTGCATCACTGGATCAACGATGGTTTGATGGCTATATTTTTCTTTGTGGTTGGGTTGGAACTCAAACGTGAGATCCTCGTTGGCGAACTAGCCGATCCAAAACAGGCATTGTTACCCATCATCGCGGCTATCGGGGGCATGCTGGTGCCAGCCCTGATCTATATAGGTATCAATCCACAGGGCCATACCTTCAACGGATGGGGCGTCCCTATGGCAACAGATATCGCTTTCGCTCTGGGAACTCTTGCGCTATTAGGAAACCGAATACCCAAAAGCCTGCTAACTTTTCTGGTGGCTCTGGCCATCGTGGACGATTTGGGTGCTGTAATTGTTATCGCCCTGTTTTATACCGAGGCTCTGGACTGGAATGCGGTGGTAGCAGTGTTCATCCTTTTGGGGTGCCTGGCCAGCCTAAACCTTGGGGGGGTTCGTCACCCCTTGCCCTATATTCTATTCGGTATGCTTCTTTGGCTTGCAATGCTGAAAAGTGGTGTCCACGCAACTCTGGCAGGAATTTTTCTCGCGTTCTCCATTCCCATGCGCCCTAAATACGATCCTCACCGTTTTCTGTTTCATGCAAAAACATTGGTGACGCAAATTCAGGAAGCCTATGACAAAGAAAAAAACATCATCAAAAATGAGGAAATGCGGTCCAGAATGACCGCTCTCAGTGATGGGGTTAATTTGGTTCAGGCCCCTGCGCAAGTACTGGAACATAAAATGCATTTGCCATCGGCTTACTTGATTATCCCTATATTTTCCCTGGCCAATGCGGGAATACTCATCGACTGGGCATCCTTGAAAAATAGCCTTACAAATCCTGTCGCTTCTGGAATTATACTCGGCCTGGTGTTGGGAAAATTGATTGGAGTGGCCGGCTTCACCTGGGTTGCGGTAAGATTGGAGCTTAGTCAATTGCCGGAGGGTTTAAACTTTAATCATATTATCGGGGCAGGACTCATGGCTGGCATTGGCTTCACGATGTCAATCTTTATCGCTGAACTGGGATTCGCCCACCATCCAGAAGACCTTTTGATGGCAAAAACCGGTATACTTTTCGCCTCGCTCATTGCTGGTCTTTCCGGTTACATCTGGCTACTTCTTACCAGTACTTCTAGTGCCAACAATTGACCTGACTAGGTTTTGATGCGGTTGTTAAGTCACGTTTACCGATTGACTTGGATGGGAGACCTCTAAAACCAAACATTCTTCTGCACAAACAAAAGGCCCGTGCACTTCCCCAGGGGGACGGCTGGCAAAATGGCCCGCTTCCAGCCACATATCAAAGGCTTCATCATACAATCGGCCGGAGATTATATAGATTTCTTCTGGATAATCATGCGACTTGGCACCAAACTTTTTTGTATCGGCTCCAGCCTGAAATCGAGTCAACCGTGTATAATCCCCAGACACATCATCCATAGCCAGAGTTAACTGTTCCAGCATTCCATCAGTACCCTCAATCGGTTCCCATGCGCTGGAATTTTCCGCATTCAGCACATTCCAATATTTCGTGGTGTTTTTACTCATACATCCCCCTACTACTCGTTAGACTCGGAGTTGCTTTTATGGAGGGCTATATTACCGAGCTCACGGGAACGCAGGGTCGCGTCTTCCACAGCATTCATCATGGTCGTGCGCAGACCACCTTCTTCCAGGGCGTGCAGTCCTGCAATAGTGGTTCCCGCAGGAGAGGTAACCATGTCTTTAAGTTCACCGGGGTGCTTACCGCTTTCTCTGGCAAGTTTGGCGGAACCCAGCACGGTCTGAATAGTCAAGGTATTTGCCACTTCGCGCGAAAGACCCATCTTGACTCCGGCATCCGAAAGGGCTTCGATCAGCATAAAGATGTAGGCGGGACCACTGCCACTTAATCCGGTCACCGCATCGAGGTGACCTTCTTCGACATCGACGGTGCTTCCTACCGCTTCAAAAATACGGTGGGCGATTTTCACATCCACTTTGGTGACATGTTCACCGGAAGCGATGGCGGTCACCCCCTCTTGAACCAGTGCCGGAGTATTGGGCATGGTACGCACAATACTGAATTTATTATTGGTATCTCCACGCAAATCTCTTTCTATAATGGAGATGGGTACTCCAGCGGCAACAGATACAACCATTTTTTTCTGCCCAATCCATGAACGAATGTCCTTGAGGACCTCACTCAAGATCTGCGGTTTAACCGCGAGAATAATGATGTCACATTTCTTTGCCAGCTCATGGTTGTCTGCGGTGACTTTAACTTTATATGCATGGTGCAAGGCATCACGTTTTGATTCCGAGGGTTCCGAGACAAAAATATTTTTACCTTCAATGAAGGAAGCAGAAACCAACCCCTTAATCAGGGCTTCCGCCATGTTTCCGCCACCGATGAATCCTATTTTTTTATTTTTTAACACAACATTGATCTCCCAGTTGATTTAAGTCTGGAAACATTTATTAATCCCCTACCAGGGGGAATCATTGAAAGTGCTTAACCCTAATAGTATATCCCTTAAGGCCCATTCCCACCGGGCGTGACCCGGCGAGGACCAACCCTCTAGCGAGGGATGCAATTAGCAATAGTCTTACTATCAACAACCGGTTTGCTCGGCTTGACAAACTTCTCAGCTAATTCCCACCGGGCGTGGCCCGGCGGGAACCAAAAATAGCGGTGCCGACACGAACCAGCGTAGCCCCCTCTTCTATTGCCACCTCAAAGTCGTTGGTCATGCCCATGGAAAGTTCACTCAGGGTGAGCGAATTCTGTTTTTCGCATTGGTCGCGAAGCTCCCGCAATCGGGAAAAATGCTTGCGTGAGTTTTCAGGATCAGGATCAAAAGGCGGAATAGTCATCAACCCTTCAACCTTAATTCCTTGTAACCGTGAAAAAGCCATCACCTGTTTTTCCAGTTCTACCGGCTCCATGCCAAACTTTGCGGTTTCGCCCGAAACATTGACCTGCAACAAAACCGACTGCACCCTGTTCTCTGACTGGCACTGTTTGGCGATTTTTTCCGCCAATTCAAAACTATCCACTGAATGAATCAAATCAAAGCGTTCATCAAGAAATTTGACCTTGTTCTTTTGCAAATGCCCGATGAAATGCCAGGAAATTTCTTCATTCCCAATTTCGTCTACCTTGGAAACTGCTTCCTGGATTTTATTCTCCCCGAATATTGCTGCACCGGCAGTTCTGGCTTCTTCAATCTGGGAAATACCCACTTGTTTGGAAACAACTACCAGACGGATGGCGTCCGGAATTCTCTTGGACTTTAGAATGGCCTGGGAAATCCGTTCACGGACCTCAGAGAGATTTTCAGCGATCAACGGAAGTTTGCCTCAAACAGACAATTATTGAAGAGGCCCTTAATCAGTAGAGGGCCTGTTTGCCCCGCTCCCCGGTACGGACGCGAATGGCCTCTTCAACCGGCAGGACAAAAATCTTTCCATCACTCAAGTTACCGGTCTGCACCGTCTTGACGATCATGTCCAGCACTTCCTCCACTGCTTCGGCTTCCAGGACTACGGAAATTTCCACACAGGGGTGGAACTGTGGAACTCGCAAGTCAGGATCGGATTTCAAGTGACTCATCGGTTTGCCAATTCCTTTGGCATCAATCACAGAAATTCCAGGCACTCCCAATTCAAAAAGCTTTTCACGGAGAGCTTCCAATTTTTCATATTGAATGTAGCATTTGATCATTTTCATGGCGTGGAACCAATTTAGTCCAAATCAACGGTGTTTGCAAGCGGCACCAGTGCGGCGAGGAAACCGCAGTCAATATGCAATAACTTTATCTTACCCGCAAAAATTTATCTCGGCTCAAAAAGTAATCGCCCATTTTCTTAAGGCGTAGCCATATTGCTATCTGCCTCCCCTACCAGAGGGTCGCCAGAGGGAAGGAGCAAACGGTGCCAATTATGCTTTTCCCAGTTTTTGGCATCTTTAAAATCCCGATATTCCCGTTCCTTCTTTTTGAACTCGGGATGATGGCTCTGCCAGGTCCCATTCTTTTTATAAGACGGAGCAAACTGATGGCACATTTCGTGATAGACAGTAAGTTCCAGAACGCATTGAGGTACAAAGTCCTGCTTCAATCGTGGGTGAACCCGGATGAGCTTTTTCCCCTCATCATAAGAACCATAACGGAAACCACTTTTGTTATGCGATTTCACATCGCGCCCCCACATGATCTTTGCCTGAATACGATTATTGAAATACTCTTGATTCAAACGTTCAAAAATTATATCCAAATCCCGCTCGTTGACGGTTTCGACAACTTCCTCTTGTTCCTCCCTTGACTCCTGCTCCTCGAAGTATTCATCGATCAGAGTTTTTACAGACTCCGGCAACGTCTTATCCTTTTTTACTTGTTTGAGGACTTTCCCAGCCAGATTATCAAGCACAGCGGATTCGGGCTGATCAAATTCCTCAAAAAAATTTTCATTAAAGACTTCGATCCGCACAGGCAAAACCCCAGGACGTACTCGAACCTGCCCCACATAATCCATCCCGTTTTTCTTCAAGGTGAACATTCGGGTTAATCCAGAGGTATCATCCATTCTGCATTTTCCGAGCGAAAGAGTTCCCAAGTTGAGAGTTTTAACCAAGGTTTGAACAGGTGCTTGTATTGAGTTCATCAGGCAGGCCATAAGAAGATTAAAAATGATTGTTTACTAATTCAAAATTTTTCGGCTGGCAATTCGCCTCCCTTTTCCAAAGGATGCGCTCATGACTACGGGATATTTCTGGGGACGCCTTGAGAATCGCACACCCTAGCCAAACAGAAACAAATCTTACCGCATGGCAACATAAAATACCAATAAAATTAGCCACTTAGCAAACCCTAAACCCTTTACAAAGATTTTAAAGTTCGATACTGTAAAGTGATGAAACTCCGAAAATTTATTTCGATCATTTCGATATCCCTGTTTGCCGTGTCCTGTTCTGCTGTGCAGGAGTCTGGCACGGTGCGACAGGAACTAGATATCAAATCTGAAGTGGAATTATTTCTTTCTACCAAGGACCCCAAAACGGAAACCCAGGTGCTGGAGCGTTTGCAGTCGGTCAAAGTATCACACGAAAGTGTCAAATCTATCCTTCGTTCACGGTCGAAGAAAAGTACAGGCCCTGTCGGACTGCAAGCCAATTTACAGGTCAAGCATAATGGTAAGGACTACCCTTATGCCTTGTTTGTCCCAAAGTCATCGGGACCAGATAAAAAAATCCCGCTCCTGGTTGTCTTGCATGGTTTAGGAGGTAGCGGAGCCAACACGATTCCTGCCTGGATTAAGCGCTCAAGTGAATCGTTTGCGGTGTTATGTCCCACATACCCGATGGGAGCCTGGTGGATGCGATCCGCCGAAGAAATGGTGCTCCGTCTCATTGACCAAATTCGTGAAAAATATAATATAGATTCAGATCGCATTTTTCTTGCCGGATTATCCAATGGAGCCATTGGCGCATATATGATCGGCATGTTTTATCCGGACCGGTTCGCTGGGTTGATCCCGATTGCTGGAAGCATCACCCCTCGATATATGCATTTTCTGGTGAACCTTCGCAACACACCGGTATACATGATCCAAGGTGCGCATGATCCGATTTTCCCTATCCAACTCAGTCGGAGAATTCAAAAAATTCTCTCAGACATGAAATATCCGGTCATCTATCGGGAGCATGGAGAAAAAGGAACTGCACATGGAGGCCATTTTCTGCCCGAATCAGAAATACCCGCCATGATGGAATGGATGCGCAAGCAAAAGCGACAGCTAAACCCTGATGTAGTACGTATGACACGAGAAGGCAATCATTTGGGTGCCATCCATTGGGCGCGGCTGGTAGAAGGAAAAAACCTGGCCTTTCTGGAACTGCCCGGACCGGAAAACCCAAATCCGGTAAAAAAGGACGGCAAAATAGCCACCCTGTTCGCAACCCGAAAAGGTGGCAATACTTTTGAGGTGATGGCCCAGCATGTCACCGAGTATGATTTGTATTTCAACACCGAAACTATTGATTTCGATAAGCCCGTCACAGTAACCACACAAAAAATACAGGTTCGTGATAACAAATTGGTTCCCGGAGAAAAAAAGACCAGCTATAAAAAGAAAGTGGAAAAAGATCTTGCTGTCCTGATGCATGGATATAAAAATTTCCGCGATCCCAACCGTCTTTATGACGCCAGAGTGAGCATACTTCTTGAATCCACTTTGGTCCACTACCCGTGGAGGGAACTTGCTGAGGCTGAGCAGAATTTTTTGATCTGGGCTCGAAGTTTTTTCTCCTACAAGCAAATCCTGCTATGAGCAATCCCTCTCTGATTGAAAAGTCCATGGACCTTTTGGGCTGGCGCAGAGTGGTTTCGGCACTGGCAAACCATGCCTGTTCTCCCATCACCCGGGACCAATGTCGTAAGCTAAAACCCGAAAACGATTTTAATTGCGCGCAAAATTTGCTTGCAGAAACCACTGAGATGATTGCATTACTGGATTCGTTGGATTCCTTTCCCATGGATCATTTTGAAGACCTAAGCCCTGTCTTCAAGGATGCTGAAGAGCAAAAAATAATAGAGTCCGGGCAATGCCTTGCTCTCATCAAGCTTTTATGCCTGTGTCGAAACCTCTGTCGGGAAAGGGATAAAAAAACAATTTATCCACACTTATTTGCCTGGCTGGAAAACCTTGATCCTCTTAAAGAGTTACTCGATGATCTGGTCCGGTGTGTGGATAATGAAGGAAACATCCGTGAAAATGCCACACCGGAACTGCGGCAAGCGATCCGAAATACTGAAATCGCCAAAAGCAAACTCGAAGAACGCCTTCAACGTCTCTTTAAATCCGAAAGTATTCGAGAGGCACTTCAGGATTCCTACATCACAGAGCGCGAGGAGCGAATGGTCATCCCTGTGCGGGCGGAATTTAAATCCCGTGTGGACGGCATTGTGCATGACAGCTCTGGGACAGGGCAAACTCTTTTCATAGAGCCCGCCTCCCTAGTTCCACTCAACAATCAATTGAAAATAGCCCGACTGCAAGTGGTGCAGGAGAAAATTAAAATCCTGCAAGATCTGGCTCTGAAAACCCTGCAATCTCAGGAACCGCTGGAGAGAAACCTGGAGACGTTGATATCTCTGGACCTCATATATGCTAAAGCCCGGCTGGCTAAAACCATGACAGCGGTTCACTGCCCCATGAACCTCGACTCGATCATGAAACTAAATGAAGCGCGAAATCCGGAACTGGTACTTGATGGAGAAACGGTTATTCCCAATACCATTGAATGGGATGAATCCGTCAAGGTTGTAATCATTTCTGGCCCCAATACCGGGGGCAAAACGGTGACACTCAAAACTTTGGGCCTGTTGTCCTTGATGGTCCGAGCAGGACTCTATCTTCCGGTCAAAGAAAATTCGCAAATTCCCTTTTTTCCCAAGGTCTATTCGGACATCGGTGATGATCAGAACATCCAATTGAAATTATCGACCTTTTCCGGTCATCTAAAAAAAATCATTCATATTCTGGATCAGGTTGATGCAGGCTCTTTGGTACTTTTGGATGAATTAGGGATTGCGACCGACCCCAATGAAGGCGCGGCATTGGCAGAGGCCATTCTTCTCGACCTTAAAAATAAAAACGTGATGACATTGGTCTCCACACATTATTTTACCCTGAAGATTCTGGCACAGACTCACGAAGGCTTTCTCAACGCCTGTACGGAGTTCGACCTGGATACACTGAGTCCTACCTACCGCCTCATTTTCGGAGCTCCCGGACAAAGCGCCGCACTCGACACCGCCGAGCGTCTGGGCCTGCAAAGAAGTATTATCGATCAGGCAAGAAACCTGTATCAGGCCAAAGAAAACCGTGCAGAAAATTTATTAGAAGATTTGACCCGCCAGAAACTGGAATTCAACCGGGATGTAGAAGAAATTAAACGGCAGAAAGAAGAAACCGAAGCTCTGGCAAGAGAGCAGATGATTTTGACCCAGAGACTACGCAATGAAGATAAGGATTTCCAAAAAAATAAAACAAAAAAACTACAATTGGAAGTCCGGGCCGGTAAAGATCAAATTCGAAAAATGATTCAGGAGATCAAAGGTGAAAAAGACCTGCCCAAAATCCGCAAGGTAGAAAAAAAAATACAATCCATGAGCCAAATACCCCTATCTCACAAAGTGGAAGATATAGAAGAGTGGACCCTTCCAGCGGAAAACTTGAAAACCGGCGACCCCGTTTTGATTTTTAATCTGGGAACCATCGGTACCCTTCTGGAGTCCCCGGAAGGAAAGAAAAAACTGCGGGTTAAAATGGGCAATATAAATACCGTTGTTGAAGCCAGTGCCTTGCGCGGCAACCCAAAACAAAAGGGCAAAGCACCCGATAAAAATATTTCACTGAATATTCATACCGAGTCAGAAGGCGGCCCTGCATCGTCCTGCGATTTGAGGGGCATGAACTCCGAAGAAGCAGAAGCCGTTATGGAGGCTTTCATCAGCCGAGCTATCGTGCAAAAAGCTCAGAGGGTACTCATCATTCACGGGCATGGAATGGGAACGATCAAAACCCTGGTGCGCAATTACCTGGAAAAAGCCGGGCTTTGCAAGCAGTTCACACCGGGAGCCAGAAATGAAGGCGGCGATGGCGTCACCGTGGTTGAGTTTTAATTATATTAATAAAAAAAGAGCGCCCTGGATAAATGCCAAGGCGCCCCAATTTCTTTGCCTTTTTAATCAACCCATTATAATCTTAGCCATTTCTTCGCGAAGAGTTTTCTGGGCATTGACCTGATCCAGCGTTGACTGCCAATGCGTTCCCATAGCTTTCACGATGGCCTCTGATTTCTTATCGATTTTCTCGCCGAAAGCTTCCTTGATTTTCTCCTTTAGCGAACATACTTGCACTTCCATCATCGCCTGGGAGAAAGCTTTGGTTCCCATTTTTGCTGACATTTCTACCGGGCAACATAAATCGTTTATGGATTTCTCAAAGGGACAACATTCTTTTTCCTGATCACAATCTTGCTGGGTACTTTCACAACTGGGCATAATAAATCTCCTGATCCTCAATGTTAAAAATGAGAAGACCTCTATTGAGACCTTCAATGTCAAAAACAGGAAAGGACGTCTCCATTCCAAACTAAATACCAACTAGTTGGTATCTTTCGCGGGTAAATTTTTTAAATTAATTCTTAAATAAAACCTTCACATGCTCCCTGAATTGGTTGAGGGCGCGCTCAATAACTTTATTATCCTTTTTTGCCCGGGCAAGAACCATTGCTCCCTGAAAGGTTGCCAGAAAATATTCCGCCACTTCCTCAGGTTTGAATGAGGCATTCGGGGTATATTTGATTTTAGCTTCGTTCAAATCTTGCTCAATGCCTTTAATAAATCTATTAAAATCAGCTTCACAGATTTTTCTGATTTCCGGGTGGGATTCAGAAAGCTCCTGGGAAAAAATTCCCATAATGCAGCCCTTGAAATCTTTTTTTCTCGAATTATTTATAATCATATCCAAGAGACCGTAAAGCCGATTAATGGGATCTGCCTCATTCTTAAGGCCCTCCCAACACTGCCTACCTCTGGCAGAATAGCGTTGGGCCATTTCTATTCCCATCTCCTCTTTATCTTTAAAATAATAAAAAAAACTCCCTTTAGTAACACCGGCCTTCTCGCAAATTGCGTCCACCGAGGTCGCAACATAGCCCTTGTCCAGCATCAAGCATTGGGCAGAATCCAGAATCTTTTCTTTTTTATCTACTTTATCCATAGAGACCATCCAAAAATAAATACCAACTAGTCGGTATTTTAATCCCCCATATTAAATTCGTCAAGGGGAATTATAAACTTTTTTCGATCCTAGCAGGTTTGCAAATATAGAGATGTTAAGATCATCCGGCCCTGAAATGCTAAACTATAAAAATAACCCCTAAAAATGGAGAGTTTCCAATGTCTCAGAAAACATATATTGCAGGAAGTTTTTTTCTGTCCACCGTTCTCATTTTTATCGGAACGTGTTGGGGTGAGCAGGTTGTCACTCTTCGCGGGAAGCCTTTAACATTGATAGGAGAAAAAATTCAGGTGGGGCAAACACTCCCCACCCTCCTCCTCCCTGACCTGGGGTTGAGCATGATTGATTTAAAATCATTCAAGGGTAAGGTAACAATCCTGAGTGTTGTTCCTTCACTGGATACTCCGACCTGCGAAAAACAAACACATATTCTTAGCGAAGAAAATAAAGGATTGGACGCATCCGCAAACCTGGTCACGATCAGCCGGGACCTGCCCTTTGCACAAAAACGTTTCGCGAAAGAGGCGAAGATTCACAACCTTCAGTTTCTGTCAGATTATCGGGATGCTGAGTTTGGGAGGTCGATGGGTCTGTTAATCGAAGAAAATCGTCTGCTGGCACGAGCTATTATTGTGCTGGATCGTGAAGGGGTCATCCGGTACCTGGAAGTGGTTCCAGAGCTCTCCCGACTGCCAGAAATGGAAAAAGCTTTCCACTCTGCGTGGGGCCTAATAGGCAAGAACAGGTCAAATCCTTAGAGCATACTGTCCAGCGGTAAAATGCCAAGGCCTGTTATCCGCAGGGGTACTCCTGCTGAGTTTTCCCGATCTCTATGAGCGGAATGGTCGCCGCCGCTGGTCTTCCCGCCTGTGGCGCTTTTTAAAATACGTCTCGTAATCGCGGCAACCGCTTTTCAACTCAGACACCTGGTTCACTCCAAATGACCTTAAAAGGTCTAAAATTTCTTTGCGCTTGAGCTTCATATTTCACCTGTCATCGAGGAACTATTCTGATCTTCCTATCGACAGGGAACACCGAAAACTTAAGCCCATCAGGCTTGGTGAAGTCAAGCCAAAGAAGCTTGGCTGAAGCCATGTTCATGGCATACACGAAAAAGCATATCCCGGTGACTTTTTCAGTAATTTATTAGACCGTCAATTAAATACATTGACCAGTTGGCTGAAGGCAGATTTTGATTTCTTGAGTTTATCTTCATTTCCCAGAGCGCAGACATGGCCACTATTCTTGATTTTTTCAAACAGGGGAGCGTAACCCTTTAAGTCTTCAAGCCGGGTGGAAAGAAGTTCTTCGCGAAGCTTCTGTTTCATTTCGTGAGTTCGCCCTGTGAGGTGATCGACCATCGAAGCCTTACCTTTAAGGTCCGGGGTTAGAGGCGGGTCCATTTTCCCGACACAACCGATAATAATTTTAGTCAGTTCTTCGGAGGACAGGTCCAGGTGATTCAGAAAGTCAGCAATCTCATCATAAACATCCAACGTTTCGACAAGGTTAGGGTCCCGATAAGAGAGCAAACTATAGTCTCCTGTAAAATAATCGAACGAGTTCCCACTGCCATATGCCCCGCCATGAACCCGGACCTTGTCCCATAAAAACCCAGTTCTTAGCAAAGCTTTAAGCACTTCAAATTGTCCGGAATGTTTGAATCCCAAGTCGTAGAGGTTGGCACCTTTGCCAACATGCTGAACATTACTGGCTGTTAAAAATCCTTCATTAAGAGCAACTGCTGTCAGACTCCACTCCTCAACCTTCCTTTCCTTGTCAGAAAGGATATCTACCGTTGTGGCGATTCTTTTTTCAATCTTTCGATAATCTTTTTTATCAGACGTGATATTGAACAAGGCATTTTTTCGGGTAAACACACGCTCCGCGACCTGTCGGAATTTATCCGCGACCTCTTCAGGATCTTTCTCCACACGTTCCAGCAATTGTTCCAAAAACCGGTAATAGGTGATTCCATCTGTGAGTTCGTCAAACTGTCCTAACCGGGATTGATAGGACTGAAGCCTTGCCAAAACATAATGATTACCATGAGGCACAATCGAATCTTCCATATCGGATTTGGCGCTACGAATGATTTCAATCAGCCGCTTATGGTCATCAAAACTGTACTCGCCAAATAGTTCATCAAAAATATCAAACAGGCTATCGACCTTTTCCATTAACGCTTTACCACTAAAGTTAATATAGGAGAGAACTTTGTGGCGATCGTCAACCGTTGCGGATGAAAAGTGGGAATTACGGATTCCCCCTGTATGCATGCCAATCAACTTCGAAATTTCTGTATAGCTATGTTTGTGGGTACCCATTCCCAGTACCAGAGTTCCCAATAAAGAAATATAAGGAATCATTTCAGTCGGCACAGACCTCGTGTTAAATCCTATTTGGGTGTAGGCAATACCGTTGGTGAACAGTTCATGGAACAATATTTTTGAATCGCCCTGATTTTTAATTTCCAAGGGGTATTTTTCTATTTCTTGCGGGACATCCTTAATTTCCAACGATGGAAGCTTTGCAAGTGCCTCCGGTGAGTCTGGGGTCAATTGCAGTTTCTGTAGTTTGCGAGTTTCCGCAATCAAACTATCAATCTCATCAGCGGGTAGTTTCTCTTTAACCTCTTTTAATATTTTTCTTTCCTTAGCTTCCAGCTTCTTACCCAGGCCCGGCTTTGGAACTGCCACCAAAATACTGCGATGGTTATTTTCAATCAGGAAACGACGAATTAAATCTTCAAAGTATCCTTCGTGCATACGTTTTTTTATTTTTCGCATTACCTTCTCAAACCTGAGATGGCTAAATGGATTTTTATCGTAAAGCCAGGAACCCAAAG
>Ga0233434_1001699_pt1 | contig 20848 bp, 28 predicted proteins | sample SI_122_August201_4_FD_182738 | JGI IMG/M metagenome (GOLD analysis project Ga0233434, IMG submission 182738) | Seawater microbial communities from Saanich Inlet, British Columbia, Canada - SI_122_August2016_120_MG | ecosystem: Environmental > Aquatic > Marine > Inlet | place: Canada: British... | reverse complement strand
ACTTGGCGTTGTTTTAATCCGAATAAAAAATTATTTTTGTGTGCAAAAATATTCTGATAAAATTGTAATTGATGGAAAAAAATATGATGCAGTTCTTTTGAAAGGAGAAAAAAAAGATGTACCAGAATTAAAGAGATTGTACAAAGCATGGGTTGAACTAAAAAATGGTTTAAAGAATTTTGAATCCCGTGCACCAAATTTGCCTGAAGGAATTTCAGAAGGTGCTTTCTCTATAGAGTTTGATTGTCCTAGAGTATTAGATGTAAAGGGTACTGCAGCATCCTATGATTGCTATAATCCAAAAACTCATGAGAGAATTCAGATTAAAGCCACTACAATTAGATATGATCTAACAAGTTTTGGACCTGATTCTGTTTGGGATGTTTTGTATCTTTTAGATTTTTACCGAGAAGGAAAATTTGATGGAACTTATGATGTATACAAAATACCTAATGATTTAATCTATGGTCACCAAATTAGTAAAACTCAGACTTTTCGTGATCAACAAAAACAAGGAAGACGACCTCGATTTGGAATTAAACAAAAAATCATCGAGAAACACAATATCAAACCTGTGAAAACCTGTACTATTTGATAAAATGACTACCAACAAAATCATTCATAAAATTACTACTAGTGAAGTTAAACAGTGCTGGGAATTTGGCTTAAAATATTTTTTAGATAATAAAAAATCTATTCAAAACAGAACTGTTGGTCAGAACAGAGGTGTCGGGGGAATTTTAGACTCTTTCATGAACAAAATTGTTGAAATTGCAGTTTGTTCAGAACTCTCAAAATTAAATAAAAACATTGAATGTTTAGCTGATTTTGAAATTCATACACTTCGCAAAGGAAAAACAGAACCTGATGTATTCAAGGTACTTGAAAAAAAACAAAATAAAGAAAGGAACCCATATGTCTATGTTGAAATTAAAAACATAACTGATGCTGATAATTGGCTTGGACCAAAGGCTGATGAACTTGAATCAATACAAAACAATGATTACGGAATAACTGACACAAAGAAAATGTTTTACGTTTACGGAGAAATCATAGATTCAAAAAAAGATTCTAACGATAGATATTCCAGTATTTTGGGTGCATACATGAAAAAACTTATCCCTAAAGATCCTATTCTAAAAAAATTTCATGATATTTCAAACCTATCTGTTGAAATTAAATACGTTTTTTCTGTAAATGATATTCAAAACTTGGGTGTTCCATTTCCAAAAGGTGGATTCATGGTTAGTCCAGAAATTTTTGATGAGCCTGCAAAGGCTACAAAAATCAGAATAGTAAATAATATGAAATCTGGACAATACAAAAAAATGAAAATTAAAAAAAAATCTTTTCCAAAAGAAACTGGGGCATTTTTAACGACATCTGGTGGAAAAAAAACACGTTTACCTTATCCAAAATCATTTGGAGATATAGAATTTAATGGAAAAATAGAAATGTATGAAGAGAAACGCTCTTCTCTTGTTAATCACTTCTTTCGTTGTTTGAGTGATGTTGTAATTTCAAGTGATGTGCTTGGAGATTGGGTTTTCAAAAAAGGTGATGTGCAGAATTATAAAATTACATATTCTGGAAGGGATCCTGAACTGAGAAAAAATAACACATTTGTCGCAAGAAGAAACAAAAAGATCACAGCTAAACTGTGCGCCAAAAGATTGTCTGAAATTGCAAAAGGCATTTAGGTATGATACTTGGTATACTTGGTATACTTGGCTTTCTTAATATTCTTATTACTACAAGTCACCACAAATGGGCAAAGCACTAGGTTCTTCAAAGGTAACAGTAAGGTTCCAAGTCACTGTTCCAGAAGAAGTACGGAACAAATTGAAAGTAAAGGCAGGGGACAATCTTGTTTTCATTGAAGATGGAAAAAAAATCTACATCAGTACAGAGTTTTAGATCAGCACTACCTCTAATTATGAGAAATATTGGAATCGTGTGAATGATGAAAAATTCTAACCATGCTTTTAAAATTGCTACATTGTTTTCTGGTGCAGGGGGATTGGATTCAGGCTTTGCAAAAACTGGAAAGTTTGAAAATCAAATTGCAAATGATATTCTTAGTACACCATCAGAAACTTATGCCAAAAATCACAATGCTGATATTTTAACAGTTGAAGAATTCAACAATAATCCTAAACTTCCATGTTATGTTGTGGGTGATGTATCTGATGTTGATTTTACACCTTTGAAAGAAATTGATTGTGTTATTGGTGGACCACCATGTCAGGATTTCTCTCAAGTGAGAGGAAGTCGAGAAGAACTTGGATTAAAAATGACTCGAGGAAATTTATATTCTCATTTTATTCGTGCATTAACTAGAGCAGAACCTAAAGTCTTTGTATTTGAAAATGTTCCTGGACTTGTGAGTGCTAATGGTGGTGCAGCATACAAAACAATCGTTGAAGACTTTGAGAATCTCAATGTAAAATGGGCTGAAATTAAAAATAAAATAAAGAAAGGTCCTGATTCTGCAAAAAATTACTTTTTAATTTTTAATGGTATAGTAAATTCTTCAAACATTGGTGTCCCACAAAAAAGAAAGAGACTGATAATTGTTGGTGTGAGAAAAGATTTGATTGAATCCCTTAATGGTGATGAACTTGTAAAAAAGTCTCAGTCAATTCTCAAAGGTGAAAAATCACTTCTCAGTAAATATCCAATTAGTGCCATGGAGGCATTTGAAGGAAAAACAATTCCTGAACTACAGGAAAAATATTCTAAATTAATGGAAGAATATAGGGGCGTTGAGACTGAAGTTGGAACTCCTGAAGCATTTAAGTGGAAATCAAAGACATGGGATAAACTAACTTTGGATGTAGTGCATGATTACCTGATATCCAATGATATTGAGCCTAAAAATGATGCAGAAATTGAAGATGCGTGGGAAGAACACAAGCAAGTTTTAGAAGAATTAGGATATTATGGAAAACCACTTGCTGGTGCAAGTTTTGAGGATGGTAGTAATGATATTCCAAATGAAGGAAACGCAGTAAAAGACAGAATGAGACACATTCCACCAAACATGAACTATCTCTTTGTAAATGAAACAGAGTGGAAAGTAAAGGGAACAATGAGTAATATTTACAGAAGATCTCATCCTCTAAGACCTGGTTATACTGTAATGGCTTATGGTGGTGGTGGAACATGGAGTTACCATTATGAAAGAGAAAGAAGTATGCTTACAAACAGAGAACGAGCAAGACTACAAACATTCCCTGATGATTATATGTTTGAGGGAAATCGTACACAAGTTAGAACTCAGATTGGTGAAGCAGTTCCAGTTAGATTGGGAACAAAACTTGCAGAAATCACTCTTTCTGTTTTAGAAAAAACTTGATTCTTTTGTTAAATCAAAATAGAAACAGCTTTAAAGCTAGGTTTTTGAACAAAAACCGTATTGGTAAAAAAAGTCCTAAATGATGTTGTTTGTGCAGATAGTAAAACATTATCAAAATTCATCAAACCAAACAGTGTAGCATTAACAGTAACGTCCCCTCCATATGGCAATGCAATTAATTATTCTCAACATGTTAAAAATCTAAAATCAGGAAAAGGTAAAGATTTTCGAGGAAATACTGATGGAAGTTTAGATGATTATCTTAATGAGATGAAAGAGATTTTCTCTGAGGTAAGAAAAGTAACAATGCCTGGTGGTTTTTGTTGTATTGTAATTGCTGATGAATTATCTGAAGGAGTTTTAATTCCTCTTCCAAGTTTACTTCTCTCAAAACTTCTTGATCTTTCTGATGAAGAAGAAGGATGGCACTTACGTGATATGATAATTTGGAATAAAGTAACTGCTGGACGAAGTGGTGCTGGAAATAGATTCGGACAATTTGTAAAAATTCCAGTCCCTACACGATACAGAGCAAATATCATGCACGAATACATTATTGTTTTACAAAAGGGCAAAAAAGCAAGATTCCTCTTAAAAGAAACGGAACCAAAAATACCACTTAACCGTGCAATGAAAAGACAGGTTGCACTTTCTGTTTGGGATATTACCCCAGTTCCACCAAATGTAATCAAACATCCTGCAGTATTTCCTGAACAAATTCCATGGCGATTAATCCATATGTACACAAAACCAGGTGATGTAATTTTGGACCCAATGTGTGGTAGTGGTCAAACAGTAAAGGTTGCAAACAATTTGAAAAGAAAGTACATTGGAGTTGATATTAGAAAAGCATACGCAACTCTTGCAAAAAAAAGAGCAAAAGAAGAAATGATGCTATCAAACTTTATGATTCCACTTTATTTCCCAGTAAAATGGGTAGACAAAATTCAATCAGGAAAAAAAGATGATGCACATATTGATGTAGAAGACCATATACCAAAAGGTTTCAAATTACAATTTCAAAAAATCTCAAAGGATGCAAAAAATGGTACAGACACTAGACATCTATACTACAAAAACAAAACTGGGGATTATCTATGTTGTATAATTGGAGCTGCAGAAGAACCATACATGATGAAACTTGGAAATCCAAAGAAAGCAAGTTCCCCTTTAGCAAAGATTCTAAAAAAATTACCTGAAACATTTGATTTACTTGATGTAAAGAAGATCTTACCTGCTGGAGTGCCAAATGATCCTTATTCTTTAATTTCATTGGTAGATGTATTTGTAGCAATAAAAAATGTCAAGAAAAAAACAAGATCATTGACTAAATTAGTTTATGAAAAATTATAACAAGAAATCTTTGATTTACTAAATCATTCTATTTTAACGACAGTTATACATGAGATAATACTGCTCTATACGTGGTCAACAAGGGTTTTCCAAAATTTGGAGTATCAGAAGCAGGCGCATTTGTTACAACTTTGAAAAATTATAATTTACCTGATTTTATTTTGAATCTTGTAGCAAAACAATGTAAATCTGATATTTTGCCTAGAGGTAGATTAAATGATAAATTACAAAGTATGAATGATGAGGCTCTAGAATTATTACACAAAGTTTTTGTTGATTGTAAAGAAGATGGTGCAGGAAAATTTGCTCAATACAGATTTTATGCATATGTATCAAGCATGTATCACAAATGTGAGGTAATTGTAGGCGATTCAGTTCCAGGTGCATCTGGAAAAAATCACAAGGTGTCTATTGCAATTAAAAATAATGGCATGTATGTTGCAGTTGCATTTAACAAATCAACTGGAAATCCAATAAATAAAAAAGATATTATAAAATTTTATGAAATTGTAGATGATATTAAAAAAGGAGAACATGGTACATTGCTAACTGATGGTGTTTATGGTTCAACAGTAGGCTTTAGAACTGATGCATTAATTGAATTGAAAACTCTAAGTGAATCAAGAGTTGATGATCCTGAAAATATTTTAAATTTTAAAACTGCTAATTTTGAAAATAATATTTACACTGTAACTAATTGTTAATTAAAAATTTTCTAAATTCTATCTACTCACTGTAATGAGACATGTCTTTGTTGTATTCTCTCTTATCTCCTTTAACCCTGTAGATTCCTTTCCCAATTCTGTCTATCTTTTCTTTTTTGTACATTCTAGACATAATTGATCTGGCATTTCTATTTGTCATTCCTAAACTCTTACAGACATCATCTATTGATTGAGGTCCGCCGTATTCTTTAGTTGACTGTAGGAGTTTGAAAACTCTCTCTGCTGTTCCACTGGTCTGGTAAAGTGTCATGAAATAATTGAGAAATTTCCCCCGGATAATCTTATCGATAATCTGGGCTATAGTTGAAATACCCAAATAAAAGTAAGATAATATGAAATTAGATAGTGTAAAGATGAATGCAGTCAAGCACAAAGGCTCTCCTTTACTAGTCACTGCAGGACCTGGAAGTGGTAAAACCCGTCTTGTTACTGAGAGGGTAAAATTCCTAATCAAAGATGGATTAGACCCCTCAGAAATTCTTTGTTTAACATTTTCTGAAAAGGCTGCAAGTGAACTTCGAGGAAGATTAGAAAATGATGATGAGATTAAAGGTAAATTTGATATCTCTGAAATGCAGATTAGTACGTATCATGCTTTTTGTAGAAATTTACTATTAGAAAATACAACTACAACAGGTCTTGGAATGAAAGGTGGTGTGCTTGACCGTTCTGTATTTCTGGTATGGGGAGTTCAAAATATTGATTCATTTGGTTTTGATAGACATGTTGTAATTGGAAATAATGCATATGATTTAATTGAAAAATTTGTTGATGGAATTAGTGTATTTAATCAGGAGTTAATTTCACCTGAAGAATTAAAAAAATACGTTGATAAAAAATTAAAAAAGGAATCATCAATTGCTGATGTTGATGAATATGATTACTTACATCAGATGGATAATCTTGTAAAAATTTATAAAAAATACATGGAATTTAAAAAGAAAATTGATGTGATGGATTATGACGATTTGATAGTAGAGGCAAACAGGATTTTAGAAAGTAAAACACAACCACATATTTTAAAACGTGTTCAAGAAAAGTTCAAACATATTCTAATTGATGAATTTCAAGATAATAATTATGCACAATTTGCACTAGTTAAAAAAATTGCAACAGATGGAAATGTAACTGCAGTAGGTGATGCTGATCAAAACATTTATCGATTTCAAGGTGCATACACTGAGATCTTTGCAGATTTCAAAAAAACTTTCCCAGATTTCACAGAAATTGCTCTTGCAAAAAATTACAGAAATCCTAAGAGTGTGATTAATCTATCGGGACAACTTTTAGAACAAGATACTTTCCGTGATCCAAAAAAGATAGAGGCAACAAAAACAGAAGACAACAAAGTTAACGTTGTAGAGTGCTCCTCTGAAATCGCACAAGCAGAATTTATCAAAAACAAAATAGGTGAGATGATAAAAAATAATCCTGGCTATTCTTTTAGGGATTTTGCCATAATTTCAAGAAAACAACAGGATGGTCTGAATATCGCTAAAATTTTAGCATCTGAAGGAATTCCTGTAAAATACATCGGAAAGTCCAAAGTTCATGGTTCTCCTAGTGCCCAAGTTCTCTTTGCATTTCTGAGAATTATTGCAAATCCAATGAATTCAATGACTAGTATTATCCGATTACTTGAGGAGTACGATATACGTCCTCAGAACATATCAAAGATTAATCGAGAGGCAGGTGTCAGAGCAAGGGGAAAAACTGACGGTGATTATACATTTGACGTAATTTCTGATATGGATGTTGAACATTTAACACAAAAAACTCAGATTAAAGAATTATTTTCAACGATAAATGAATTTATCAAACTTGCAAAAGATCATACACCATCACAAATAATTTACAAAATTATCCGAAACAAAACTGACCTTTACAAGAAAATCTCAAATGATGATTCTGTTGAAAGTTTTGTAGAGCGTTCAGTTTTGAATAGTGTTCTAAACAATGCATATAATTTTGAAAAGATAAATTCTGAAGTAACTGTAAAAGAATTTTTAGAGTTCACAGAACAACTAAACCAATTTGATGTTGAAACAAAAAGAGACATGTCTGGAGATGACGCAGTACAAGTATCCACCATTCATAAAAGTAAGGGGCTAGAATTTGAAGTTGTATTTGTTGTTGATGTTGCAACATACAAGATGCCAATGAAATATTCTGAAAAATCTTTTTACGTACCACAACAACTTGCAAAAGGTGTCATTCCAAGTGCAACACCAAAAATAGAGCACAACCGAGAGGAGATGAGAATTTTGTATGTGGGAATGACTAGAACCATCAGTCATCTCTTCTTGATGTATCCTACACAGTATGAAGACAGGTCAAAGGCAAGCAAAGCATCAAAGTTTCTTGTAGCTCTGAAACCCGAAGAAAATGAGAATGTCAACTTTGTAAAGTATGATTCAAATTCTGATAGTAATATTTCTGCACCAGTTGATGTCTTTGATGTAATCAAAAATGAGTATATTGAAAAGACCTTGAAAAATCTACATTCAGATCAATTCCAAAGTGCAATTCATAAAATTATTGAAATTGCAAAAATTGATCACTATAAGAAAAATAAATCATCTGATGGTTTTTCACATGATAATTTGTTACAATACGAGCCTGATCCACTTACTGAAGAAAGGCTTGCAGGTACAAATCCTATGACAATGGGATATGAGAATCAAAAATTATCCTTTTCAAAGTTTGATGATTATGCAAAATGTCCTAAAATGTTCTGGTACAAGCATGTACTGAATGCTCTTCCTAAAAATCAGGAAGCAAATGCTCTGTACAAAGGTTCAATGTTTCATAAAATTGTAGAAGATGTTGATAATCCAGAAATGCCTGAGAAAAAAGGTGATCTCAAATCCATGTTATCTGAATTAGAATCAAGTTGGGATCCATCACAATATTTGCAGAGTTCAGTTCAAAAAGAAACTGAAGACAAACAATCACTTGTTCCAGCAATCACTTCTTACCAAAAATGGAACACTCAAAACAAAAACACCATCACTGATGTTGAACTAAAATTCTCAACTCAAATTGGTGGTTTTCAGGTAAATGGAAAAATTGACAGAATTGAAAAAACACCTGAGGGTGATTTTGTAATTATTGATTACAAGACTGGTGGTAAAAATAAGAAGGTGGCAAAAGTTGAGGAGAGTTTACAACTAAACATGTATTGTCTTGCTTTACAAGAACACAAGAAATATGGCAAACTTCCAAAGACTGCATCGTTTTTCTATGTTGAAAAAGAAGAAGGACAACAGTTCTTTGATTATGAAGTATCTCAAATAAATGTCGATGCTGCAAAAAAGGCATTTGAAGAATTTACTGAATCAATAAAGAAAAAAGAGTTTGGTGCAACTCCTCAGTCGTTTACATGTAAGTTTTGTGATTATAACGATATTTGTGGAGATGCCGAATGACAATACCTACTACTGATAAAACCACATTACCTTTGCTTAAATTACTTAAAGATGGCAATGTGCATTCTGTCAAAGAGTCTGCAAAAATCTTGGCAGAAGATTTTGGTCTTACAGATGATGAAAAAAGTGAATTACGTAGAGATGGAATAAAAGAAACAAAAATTCTTGATAAAGTTAGATGGTCAAGAACTAATCTAAAAAAATCTAAATTAATTGAAGATGTTTTGGACACCCAGGATCAAATCAAGATTACGCCTCAAGGTTCTGAACTGTTAAACGAAAATCCTCCTGACCTTACTGCAAAATATCTGGCAAATAGATTCCCCGAATTGTGGAAAAAATCATCTGAAAATAAAGTTTGGAAACTTTCTGAATTAACAACTTTCATTGAGGGTGAAATGAAAATGCAATACAATTTCCAACCTGTAATGATATTATCGTTACTTAAATGCCCTAATTTTACTGCCACAAAATCCTTGATCAGAGAACAATTCAAACGCTATAATCAATTTGCTGATAAGAATTATGCTGAACCATTACGTGAAGCAATTATTGCAACAACTGAAACACAAGATCGAAATATAATTTCAGATATTGGTAATGATCAAATCAGATTAAATTTAGAAGACCTAGATCAGGATTCAAAAAATAAATTAGTTGAACTTTGCTATGAACAAATTGCAAAATGGGATTCTTATTGGATTCTTGATAATTCAGGTACTCGAGAAAAAATCCCTGATTCATCACAAATTTATCTTCTTGAGGTAGATGAAAAGGGTTCAAAAGAAATTTTAGAAAACAAATATCTCTATGAAAATTGGGCTGATTTTGAAAAGAACAAACGTGATAGGGTGTACGGTGAAGTAAAACCTGGTGATCTTCTCTTAGTTTATTTCACAAATCGTTCACTAATACATCAAAAAATAACTAAACTGGTTTATTCTGTTTTATCTGTTTCAGATGATCATGTAAAACTGGAATTAAGACCTGTAAAGCAACTATTTGGTGTTCATTTAGACACGGTTCGTAAAAATAGGGATAACGGAAATTTAAGTAAAAAATACAATCTCATAGGACAAACTGGAAATATCACAAAAATTTCTCGACAAGACTACGTTGACATGATTACTCTAGATTACAAATCTAAACTAAATGTTGATGATGTTATTTTTTCTACATCAAAATCTGTGGTGGAAACTGTGATGCAACAACACAAAAAAGGACCTTTCTCAAATCTTCCTGAATTTCTTAAAGATAAACGTGTGGAAGGTTATAAAGGAGAAATTTTAGAAAAAGCAAAAAATATTTTTGATTCTCAAGATAATATTGTTGAAACTTTGAAAGCTGTATGTGGAAGTAAAGTTGTTGGAAATCATATTTTTAGATTAAATGGTGGTGAGGCTGAAAGTGAAGCAAGAGTACTTTATGCAATTTCAAAAGAAAATGAAACAATCCAAAACGAATTTGCACAAAAATTATCTACTTTCTTTAAATCTCAAACTGAAATAGAGTGTGGAAACAAATGGGAATCATTAGTTTCATTAATGAAATCCATCAAATCAAATGACACTAGACCTGATTTTTTATTCTTATCTTATCTTGCATTTTTACAGAATCCCAAATTGCATTTTCTATTTACTCCTACCAAGACTGATGAACTTTTCAAATTTTTTAATATTTCTGAGGAAATTTCTTACAACAAAGATGGAAAAAATTGGAATAATTATTCTATTCTTTTGGAACTTGCAAATGAACTAAGGTTGAAACTTGCAGGTAATCTAGATCTTGATCTAATTGATGTTCAGGGTTACATGTGGGTTTTAGGCAGTGCCTTACAAAAAGGAATTAAACCTGATGTCGGAGTAGAAGATGTGAGTGATTCTATAGATACAACAGAGTTTGAAGATATTCTTGAACACAAATCTCAAATGATATTGTATGGTCCTCCAGGAACTGGAAAAACATACACTGCCAAAAAAATTGCAGAATCTTTCACTGGAAAAAGTTTTGATGACACTCAATCACCATCATGTTTTCTTGCTTTGGGAGGATGGACCAACTGGAATCATACGTTTGAAAATGAACCACTTCGTTGGGGTGTAGACCCTAGCACTCCATCAAACCTTGGAGTTTACAACTCTGTAAAAGAAGGGGATTACATTTTCTTTTATCAAAATCAAGATGAACCAAGAAAGTTCAAGAAGCGAGGTTTATTCGGAATGGCTAAGGTCATAAGAAAATATTCTTCAGAAGAACCCTATTGGCCTGATGAAATTTCTGCAGGAAATACGATATATACTGAACGTTTTGAAATGGAATTATTAAAAAGGGCACAAGATGATTCTGAAATAATTCCATGGATTGATGGACTACCTTTCACTAAAGGACTTAATTCTATTAAAAACGAAGAATCCCTTAACAAACTCCTTACAAGTGTTGATAAACATTGGAATATTAAATTAAATTGTACCTTCATCAAACGAATCACTTTTCACCAGTCTTTCTCCTATGAAGAATTCATAGAAGGAATAAAAGCTGAAGCTCATGGTGAACATGTATCATTTAATGTCAGTCCAGGTATTTTCAAAGAGTTCTGTAACTGTGCAAGAAGAAATATTGATCAAAAATTTGTGATGATAATAGATGAAATAAACCGAGGAAATATTTCAAAAATTTTAGGTGAACTGATCACATTGCTTGAGAAAGATAAGAGGGGCGATACTACGACATTGCCTTATTCTAAGGAACTATTTTCTATTCCAGAAAATATCTACATCATTGGAACTATGAATACTGCAGACAGGAGCTTGGTCCTACTGGATGCAGCTCTCAGGAGAAGATTCGCATTTTATGAGATAATGCCTGATTCATCTTTGTTAGAAAACAAAGATGTAGGCAATGTGGATCTCACAATACTGCTTGAATCCATAAACAAAAAAATCAAAGAGAAAGATATGAGGGATTATCAGATTGGTCACTCTTACTTTATGAAAGGGGATGCCCCAATTGAAACAGAAGCAGAGCTTTTGTTTGCGATGGTTTATGAGATAATTCCACTCGTAAAGGAGTACTTTTACAACGAACAGAAGAAAATTGACGACGTTTTGGGAAAAGAACTTGGTTCTAGTGACACCAACCAAAATTGGAGAAAAGACCCTCAAGAACTGATTATATCCTTAATCCGTGCATTTCCTGATTCTAAAGTAAAAGATCTTCCAGATGATGAAGTATGACATTACCTGTTATTCCGATTACACAATACGGAAAGGCTATTCATGTAGATTACCCTCTCACCCCAGCAGATGCTGAAAAGATTGAGCAGTTAGAAAAGGCAGACATTAGCATATTCACAAATACTAAACAACAACTAATGATTTCTGCTTGGCATTTCATTGGGAGTGTGGAGTTTGAAAATTTCATCTTAAGAGTTGATCCAAGTTTTGTAAATATCACAAACATTGGCAGGTTGTATAAATTTGCAAATGAAATAGAATCAGAAGATGAGCCTGTAAAAACTGTAATGCCTCCAGGTACAATAAAATTCACTGATGAGTACAATCATCCTTTGGAAGAACTTGTAGATTCTTTTGTAACTCAATGTCAAAAAATTATGAAAACAGGCATCTACAAATCATATCAGACTAGAGATGAGTCTATTTCAACATTGAAAGGGAAACTACTATTGAAACATCAAATAATTAATCTGTCTAAATTTAATCTCAAATTTCATTGTGAGTTTGATGAGTTTACATCAAATAATTTGGAGAATGTGATAATACTTGATTGCTTAAACACATGTCAAAGAATCACAAAAGATGAAACAATGAAAATTGATATTCGAAATATGATTAATCAGATTAGTATGGAGGTAGAAACTAAAAATGTGAATGTGCAGGATTTTACAAAGTTGAGATACACCAGACTGAACAAAAATTATGAGAATGCCCACAAAGTGGCAAAGTCAATCATTATGCAAAGGGGTTTGATGCATTGGAATGAGCGGAAAACATCTCATATTCACTCCCTGTTTATGAAGACGTGGGAACTTTTCGAGCGATTGGTGACAAGGTTATTTCAAGATTATTATCCGCTTACCGCAAAGGGGCAGGAATCTAGCACATCTTGGACAAAATACAATAGTTTTGAAAAGGTTGTAGGCCACAGAGAAATCAAACCAGACATTATTGTTTACAAAAAATCAGGTGTCAGGGATGATAAAGTGGCGTTTGTAGCTGATGCAAAACTGAAAGAAGACCCAAACGCCGAAAACTTCTACCAGGTATCATCTTATCTTAACAAATTTGGCATCAAAAAAGGATACATTCTGATGCCACAATCAAGTAAGATGGAACATCTCATTGAACTTGATGGTACGTGGAAGTCTGAAGGACAGGATTTGGAGATCAAAGAAATTCTGTTTGATGTTGATGGGATCCTTGATGCTAAATGGAATGGTAAGGAAGATAAGATCAAACAAAGATTATTGGAACTAATTCCGCCCCAAGAATTTGTGTGATTTCCTTAAATTAAAAATTCTGCTGCATCAAGACCTTCTTGTGTGATCTTTATCCAACGATTTCTTCCAATCTTTTCAACCTCGATAAAGTTCCACTCATCTTGTAAGGGTTGAATAATATTTTTATCCAAACTCGCAAATCTTGCTTGCGAGTGATTTCTTTCCTCAGAGTTTACAGTAATGATTTCTTGCTCTTCCGCAATTTCTGCCATTTCCTTTTTTGTAATTTTTTGATTCTTTGCTTGATGAATAATTTTCAGTGCTTGTAATAATTTTGGTTTAGGCGTTTGAATCTCATATGTTGGTAACGGTATTGTATCTTTAATTCCAAAAGATTGTTGTTTTCCTTCAAACGCAGCGTACTTTTCTGGCTCTGCATAAAATGGTTGTAAATTTTTACATTCTTTTAAAATCATACATGCCATCATACATGCTATTGCTTGAATTTTAGATCCTGATGCCACATTGATGTAGATGTAATTGTTTTTCTCTTCAGCAATAATTTCTTTAACTGATTTTATTATTTTAAACATGCTCAATCTATCGGCATAAGAAATTTTCAACTCTACGTTAATCTTCTTACATTCTTTTTTTATTCTCTCGAGGTATGGTCCTGATTTGTCTTCAGCAGTTTTCTCATGGACTAATAACCACAGTTTGTCGGCTTTTGTTTCCTTTAGAGGTAGGATAATCCTATCAATTTCAAAGCCTAAAGGGGCAATATGCACTCGAAACGTGGCTAATTTACTCATGATAGTATGTATAGTATGCATACTATGTTGATGTTATATAATAATTTCTATTGTGTACCTAAGATATGAAAGAACAAAACAAAATTCAAAAAAGCGAATTAAATTCTAGTGCTTCTTTTTATCCTAGAATTATTCGAGAGTTCGACGACAAGGACGAACCAATGGTGTATGGAGGTAGATATTAGATGGAGGAAAATAACGTGAGAGATTTACTTTCAGGTAAACTCGATGTAATTGATCTTGAATTTGATATCAAGAGACTGATTGCTGAGTTGAACTACCACAAGTCAAAATCAAAAGCATTTGATGAGACAATAAAATCTCAACAAGACAAATTGGATGGCTTGATCGGTATCCCAAAAGTTTCAGTAGAACATGGAGAGATTTACAAATGACTCAAACAAAATTTGTAAAATCTAAACTCACAAAACTAGATAAAGTTTTGAAAGAAATAGAATCTCTTTATGATTCAACAAGCCGTGCCAATGTCATGGCATACAAGGCAATCAAAAACAGCAGAAAACAAATGAAAAAACTATTGGAGGAATTAAATTGATGAGTGAAAGACAAATCAAAATTCTTCTTTCTGATATTAAATCCGTATACACTGTAGGGTATTTCAAAGATGATTTAGATTCTGAGGCTGAAAAATGGGGTCAAATTGAGATTCTAGAGCAAATTCTTGCATCAAAGGAGAGTCTATCATGACTATTCTTTTTGGAGTGAAAAACAAATCTTATGAAGAAAGTATTGCACAATCCTTTGCAAATCTCAAAGAAAAACTAGAAGAAAAAAAGGAGAAAGAAAATTGAAAATAACAAGAATACTCCCAAAGTTTCTTGCAAAGTCATATCAACAAGAAGATTTGAGACGAGCAGAAATTCAATTAGAATATCATAGAGTTATGGTTCAAAATTTGGAATATCGTGTATCAGAGGGACGTCAAGAACTTGAGAGGTTGAAAAAATGAAACTGGATGCTATTTTCAAAATAATCAATATGAAAAATATTGATCAAGGAATCAGCACGTTTAACAAAATTATTCAAGATTTTGGTAATTCTATGGATTCTATGACTAAGGAATTATCATCAGATATTGAAAAATCAAATAGGGAATCTGAGGCTAGAGAGAGAAAAAATCAACAGAATCTAGATAAAATTTGGGGGAAACGAAAATGAAGACATCTTTGCCGAAAAATTTTGAATATATTCTTCCAGTTGAATTGACGTATTTGAATATCATAAAGAATGAAGATGTGTTTGTAAAATCATGGAAAAGATTCAAAAAAAATCATAAAAAATCAATCATAACTAATCATACAGATACCCAATTCTATGATGATTGTGAAAAATTCACAGAATTAATTATCAAAACTCGTATTGACAATAAGAAATTAGATCAAAACCTTCATGATTTGATTTTGCGTATAGGGAAATCCAAGAAGGAGGTATGTAATTGAAGTGTCCTAATTGTAGAAAATCATGGATTGCAGAAATTCTTTGGGGATTGCCCGGGTATTATGCGAAATATCTTGAAGAACAACTAGAGAAAAAAGAGATTATTCTTGGAGGATTTATTGTAACTGATCATGATCCAAAATGGGAATGCAATGATTGTGGTTATCGGTGGGGAGAACGAGATGAATAGATTTTCAAAGATATTATTTTGGAGTTCAACAATTCTACTTGGATTCATCAATCCGCTAATCAGCGTTGTAATGATACTTTTGTATTATTTACCAAAAATAATTTCAGATTTAGTTCAACCCTGTGCTGCAATTAGAGAAGAATCTGGAATAAAATCATACTCTGATGATGTTTTGGAGGAAAACAAATAATGTCAAAACAAGATGTTGATTCAAAAAAGAAAAGTGCATCTGAAGCATTTGTCAACTCTTTTGGTGGCTATCCAATAGGATATGGGGTAGGAATTGTAATTCTACCCCTCTCAATGGGTTGGATTCAAGAGGATCCTCTAGTTGCAAATCTATTGATAACTTTCGTCTATGCTACAGTTTCTTTTGCCAGGAGTTATGCTCTAAGAAGAGTATTTGAGAAATACGGTATTGATGATAATTTTCTAAGACTCGGAATTAGATTATTCAAAAAAATCCCTTTGAGGAGATTTAGAAATTGAGTGAAGAGCGACTTTGTTGTATGTGTGGAACTCACAAATTTGTTGGACGAGTTAACGCTGGAAAGAAATACTATTGTAATTCATGTATGAAAAAAATCAATGATTCTGACATGGATTACTGGAAACCATGCTCACAGTTAGAGTTTTTTAAGAATATGTTGGATGATATGAGAAAAGGCAATAACAGAAAATCTGGAAACATATATTCAAATTGGAAAGAAACTTTGCAACAGATTGAAAAAGAATTTCCAAAAGATAAGCATACTCTAAAATTATTAGAAACCGCATTGCAAGGATTTATTGTTAGACAACCATATTCCAATCAAATCATTAATGGTGAGAAAAAATATGAATTTCGAAATTTTAAAACTACCAAACTTAACATTCCTGTCTATCTTCTTAGTGGAGGGATGGTTTTAGGCAAAATCATGTTTACTGAAATTAGAAAAAACAACATTAACTGGAAATATGCTTGGAAAATCAAAGTTTTGGAAAAATATTCAAAGCCTTGGAAATATGCTCATCCCCAAGGGGCAATAAGATGGGTAAAGAAAGTTATCCCAAGAAAACTATAGAAGATTAGGTGTGGAAATTAAGTAATACTGAATTCTAGATTAGAGAATATTAAGTATAGTTAAACCTCTAGAAATACATGTCTAACTTTGAAATTGGAACAGAATGCGAAACTGTGGATAAAAAAACAACCCAGTATATTGAGAGAAAGATTTCTCAAAAATTCTTTGATGTATGTTCTGAATTACATGCAAGTAAAGTCCCACATGCTGTTATTTTACAAGGTCTATCAATTACACTAGCAAAATATCTTGTTCGAATTGAAGATACACAAAATTCCCAAACAGAAATTGGAAAAATTATTGATGAAATTGGAGATGTCTTAAATCATGCAATAGAACGTGATGTGAATTTTCCTAACCAAGCAACTGCTTTGGCAATAACTACTCAACATGTTTTGGGGATTCGTCCTGAGAATTTTGAGTAACCCATGTCAGATGATGACACATTTCATTTTTATCTAAAACGATCTGATTGGCCATTGACCTATGAGGTAGGTTACTGTCCAGGAAAAAAGTTCTATTGTCCAAGATGTAATTCTGACAAAGTAAGCATTTTTTTTAAACCTGGATTTTTAGGGATAGAAAATGGAAAGTGGTGTGATTACATGGATGAAAAGAAATTTGAATTGTGTGATGATTACCAAATAATCAAAAAAAGCAATTATCATCCTAACTGGATTTGTAAAAATTGCTATAATTGTGGGGTAATCCTGAATCTTGAGAAATTTCAATAGATATAGGGATTTATTGTTATAATTCATACTCTTTTCAGTAGCCCGGTAGTGTAGCGGTCAAGCATTTGGGCCTTTGAAGCCCGAGACGCAAGTTCGAGTCTTGCCCGGGCTATCTACATCACTTTTTAAAACAATTCAAAATAGTATCACTGACTGCGATGAAGAATCAGAGTTATATCTGAATTTATGATTGGAAGGCATTTGTCTGAGCTGTCTATTTCTTTTTTATTCCAGTACTTCTTGAATTTTGATGATTACTATGATTACTAGATGTGATTGGGTAAAAGAAGGAATTCATCAGAAATATCATGATACTGAATGGGGAGTACCATTGCATAATGATAGAAAATTATTTGAATTTTTACTACTTGATGGTGCCCAAGCAGGATTATCGTGGTTTACCATTCTAAAACGAAGGCCTGCATACAGAAAGGCATTTGATAATTTTAATCCCGAAAAAATATCACTTTACAAAAAAAGTGACATTAATTCTATTTTAAAAGATGAAGGGATTATCCGAAATCGAAAGAAAGTAGAGTCTTTTGTGAATAATTCAAAGAAATTCCTTGAGGTAAAAGATGAGTTTGGGAAATTCGATGATTACATCTGGGGGTTGGTAAATAACAAAACAAAGGTGAATAGATTCAAGAACTGGGGACAGATCCCTGCAATTTCAAAACAATCTGAATTAATGAGTAAAGACTTGAAGAAAAGAGGTTTCACTTTTGTTGGTCCAACAATTTGTTATGCTTTCATGCAGACAGTTGGGATGGTAAATGACCATGTTATATCCTGTTTTAGACATGATGAGGTGTAAGAAATTTGGTTAAACATTGTTCTATCAAAAACTGTAAACAGTTAGTACATGCAAAAAGTCTTTGTGAAAATCACTATTCTCAAGACTGGGCAAAGAAAAACCCCACAAAAATTAAAGTAAACAAAAAGCGATATTATGAAATCAATAGGTTAGAAATTTTGAAAAGAGTGGAAGAATATCAGGAAAAAAACTTCAAAAAAATTCAGAAACAACACCGTGAATACTATCTTGAAAACCGTTCAAGAATTTTGAAACTTAGAAAAGAACGATATTGGAACTCGAAATAATTTGACCTTTTGACTGAGCCAACTTCCACTAAATACCAATTGGTCTGTAAACCAAATGATCAATCTATTAAGATTCCATTTAACACATTAATTGTTTTTTAACTACGTGAAAATAGATCATTTAATGGAATTTTTACTTGATGAAAATGTGTTGGGTCTTGCAAGGTTTTTGGAAAACCGTGTAAAATATAGAAAAGTGGGGGATAGTGGGTGTCCGGCTAAAGAGGCAGGTGATCCTGAGATTGTACAATTTGCAAAGGAAAATGATCTGATTATTGTTACTAAGGATATCAAAATGATTGAAGAATGTAAGTTTGAGAACCTGAAATACGTAACCCTTGATGATGCTGATTTTGCCAAAAAAATTGTAAATTATTCCAACCCATAACGTATTACAATCTATTAAGATTCTAATTTTGTATCTTTTTCAAGAATTCATTTAAATAAATTATAAATCAATAAAATTTATGACTAATACAAAATTAATAATTTTTGGAATTAGCATGTTACTGATTGGTTCCATTTTGTCTATAGTATATCTTCAAGACGATGCCCCTGACGTTCAAATTAAAGAACAATCCACCACACATGAAAAAACTACTGTTGATCCAAGTACTATGGAAAAAAAACTTGAAAAGTCTGACTTTGATATTAAAAAAGATCGACTTCTTAATCATCTGATTCAATTAGGATTTTCCAATTCTTTTACAATTTCCTTTGATGCCGACAAGTCATCCGATGGAAACAAATTCCATGTTTACAAAATTAATCATGACAAAGATGGATGGATTGGTGATCTGACATTTTATTCTGGAAGTCCTGATTCATTATGGCATCCTTCAAAATTTAATAATATTTTTCAAATGACTGTGTATTTATCTAATGAAAATGGTGTTTCACCTACCACTGCCTCAAAACCTATTGTCAAAGAAATTCTAAAAAAATTTGACACTCAATTGATTTCTTTAGGACTCTCTGAAACTTCAAAATGGATTGAAAATATCATCATTTCAGGTACAGTAGTTGAAGAAAATGGAGAAAGAGAAGAAATACTATCTAATGATAAATATGAAATTAGTTTTGCAAGTAAAAAAACAAGTTTTGGATTTTATGAACTCATAATAACCGAAAATCTTGATTAATTGATCTGATGGATTTCTGAAATGAATCTATTAAGATTCAATTTCTATGAATATGGATGATTAAAAATAATGATCGGATTTATCTTAAACTATCTTGTATTCATTATACTTGGCCACACTTAGAATTGCAAACAAACTTGGAATATCTTTAGGTGAAATTTACTATGAAGAATTTTGTGATCAAGAAGGATGGACCTATGTGATTGGAGATTTTAAAATATCAATATTATGAATTCAAATGATCTTACCTCACAATTTGAAAAATTGATTTTAGAACTTGAACAATCACTGAAAGAAAAATTAAGTAAAGACAGGAGTGACAGGATGAAAACTACTGTTTTAGCTGATTCTACAAGACTCAAGGCCATGGCACTTGTAAGAAAAAATAAAATATCTGTAATCAATGAAAGAACTTTTTTGGTTATTGGTTCATCAAATGAAAATTATCATGTGACGAAAAGTGAAAAATATGAATTTGTTTGTATCAACACTACAAAAAAATCAATTTGTCGCGGTTGGAAATTTAAAAGAAATTGTAAACATTGTGAATCTGTTAGAATATTTTCTAAAAAAAATAACATCTAATTATAACTAATTTAGTTTTTTATCCACACACTTTTGTTCTCGTATGTGATAATGTTCAATTTGTTTATGATATTTTGAATTAGAAAAAATACTTTCAAAAGGATCAGAAAAAATTTTTGGTTCATTTGGTGATGTTTTATTTTGTACATCTATTTCAGAAATATGATATATCCAATAATTTTCTCCTATTTTTTTTGCTGTTTCTATTTCATTTGATGACCAATAAAAATTAAATTCTTTTTGTGTGGTACCTTTAACTTCAATAAATCTATCTGGTATACCATTCTTTGTTTTACCATTAAATGACTCAATATCATAACCTGCATTGGAAAAATCAATACTAATTTGTCTTATTTTATTTGATTCCTCTTCAAATCCTAAGTTTTTGAGCCTATTTTTTTCAAAATTTAATGCAATGTCTTCAGCAATTTCTCCTATT
>Ga0233434_1001697_pt1 | contig 20864 bp, 19 predicted proteins | sample SI_122_August201_4_FD_182738 | JGI IMG/M metagenome (GOLD analysis project Ga0233434, IMG submission 182738) | Seawater microbial communities from Saanich Inlet, British Columbia, Canada - SI_122_August2016_120_MG | ecosystem: Environmental > Aquatic > Marine > Inlet | place: Canada: British... | reverse complement strand
GATCCCATTTTGTTGGGGGATGCTTTCGACGATGCAGTGACTTCAAGCGGGAGTACAGGCAGTTACCGGGGCAGTAATGTTGGAGCTACTGCCCAGATTGGAGAACCCAGGCATGGGGGTAGCGCAGCCAATGTATCGGTCTGGACAAGTTGGGCAGCACCGGCCAATGGCATCGTCACTTACTCCACTCAAGGCAGCACATTCGACACGACTCTTGCTGTTTACACCGGAAGTACACTTGACTCGTTGATCTTGCAGGCGGTGGATGCCGACTCAGGGGGCTATCTGACCAGCAATGTTCGGTTCAATGCGGTTAAGGGTACAGTTTATCATGTAGCTGTAGACGGATTTAGCGGAGCCACGGGTGATGTGGTGTTGGCTTGGACGTTGGAAGAGGCAGATTCACCGCTGCCGGTTATCACAGTCCATCCGAAATCTGAAACCAGGGCGATTGGTAGCAGGGTCAAGTTTGATGTTTCGGTGGCGGCAGCAGCCAGTGAGATTGCTTACTCTTGGCTCAAAGAGGGCAAATGGATCGTGGGTGAGGATTCAGAGAGCTTGGTTCTGGAGTATTTGCAGATGGCCGATGCCGGTGACTATTCCGTCAGAGTGACAGTCGGCGGTGAGTCCGTGGTAAGTGAAGTCGCCCAACTGACAATAGGCCTAATCAAGGATGCCCCCGAGATCAAGGTCAGCACGAAATTGGATCTTGGCGCGTTTGTGACGGGCGGGGAGGAGGCGGGCAATGATGAAGGAGGCAAGTTGCGCGAACCGATACTCGGTGGCCCAGGTTTGCTGCCGAGATTGATAGCGAAATTGAGGAGGATTCAGAAGAAGCCGGGCGAATTTTCGTTCACCGGTTCTACGGTATACACCACCACAGGGGCGGCTAAGGATCCGGGCGAACCCAACCATGCCGGCACCACGGGAGGCGCCTCCGCATGGACGACATTTACCCCGGATGAGGAGGGTGCGGCCAAGATAAGCACCGACGAAAGTAGTTTTGACACTGTATTGGCTATCTACAAGGTCGGCACTGGGACAGGATGGGATGCCATAGAGGAAGTGGCCAGTAACAATGACGGAGGGGATGACGGTCAGGATAGTGAGGTGGTGTTTGACGCGGAAAAGGGAGCCACCTATCTGGTTGCTGTTGATGGCGTAGGAGGTGCAACCGGTACGGTACAGTTAAATCATGAGTTGGCGAAGGTGCCGACGTTGGATTTTGTGACGGAGAGCGTTGACGGACTGTTGGCCGGCACGGTGACAATGGAAGTGTCTGCAAGCAATCCGCTTGCAGACACAGAATTGACTTATCAATGGCGCCGTGACGAAAACATCATCGATGGAGCGACGGCATCCAAGTTGAGCTTCACCAATCTGCTGTACTCTGATGCCGGGGATTACACGGTTGAGGTGAGCAATTTTGCAGGTACGACAACAAGTGATGTTATTCCGGTTCGTGTTGTGCAGCCGGTTAGCATTGAGACTCAGCCGGCTGGCACAGTTGGTGTTGTTGGAGGAAGTGTTGCGCTGGCGGTGTCTGCGGTTGGTTCCGATCCCATCACATACCAGTGGATGCATGATGGCGAGGCAGTTTCAGGAGCCACCTCGGCTTCTTTGAGTTTAGTAAATATTAACGCGGGGATAGCTGGGAATTACCAGGTGGTTGTCACGAACCCGACTGGAAGTGTTTTAAGCGATGTGGCTGCGCTGGCCGTTGGTGCATCACCTGCGATCACATCCCAGACCGGCTCCACGTTTGCAATTGCCGGTTCCGAACTTGAATTGTCTGTTACGGCTTTCAGCGGTTTGACGTTAAGTTATCAGTGGAAGCGGGATGGTGTCTCCATCGCTGGTGCCGTCAGCAATATTCTGACAATGAGCAGTATAAACAGTACGGACTCGGGTGATTACACGGTTGAAGTGTCTAACACTGTCGGGACGACGGTAAGCGATGTCATTCAAATAAGTGTCAATTCCCCGCCTGTTATTGTGACCTCACCAAGCGACAAAGGGCTTTGGCAATCCGCTCGTTTACTCTTATCCGTTTCAGCGATTGGCGAGAGCCTTGGCTACCAATGGTTCAAGGATGGCGAGGCGATTGCTGGTGCGGTTGAATCGAATTACTCGCTTTTAACTGCAAACTCAAGTGATTCTGGCAGTTATCATGTGACGGTTTCCAACACGGCAGGAACGGTCACGAGCGCGACTGCGACTGTTGGTGTCGTCGCGCCACCGGTTATCCAGGTTCAGCCGACAGGAGGTGCGGTGTCTGTGGGTGATGATTTTACGTTAAGCGTGGTGGCAGTTGGTTCTGGGGCCATTTCCTACCAGTGGTGTCAAGACGGCGTTGTACTTGAGGGGCAGACCCAGGACACTCTGGACCTTGCTGGTTTGAAGCTTCCAGAGGCGGGCAGTTACACTGTTGAGGTGTCCAACGAAGCAGGAATTACGAACAGCCAGGCGGTTGATGTTTTAGTTCTGACGCCATTGGCAGTGACCAAACAGCCGGAGGGTCAGTTGGTGGTTGCGGGAACCCTTGTTGTTCTGGATGTGGTTGCCAATGGTTCCAACCCGGTCGGTTATCAATGGTATCTTGATGGCACTGCTGTGGACGGAGCTACTGGGTCTTCGTTGCAAATAAGTAATGTCAGCGTCGCCAATCAAGGGGCTTATCATGCGGTCTTGAGTAATCCGGTCAGTTCGGTGACGAGTGAGTTCGCAACGCTGGCGGTTAACATTCCCCCGGGGATTGCGGTTCAACCGGTTGCCCAAACGGTTGAGAAAGGACGTAGTGCTGTATTCACAGTAGAGGTAAAGGGTACAGCCCCGTTTTCGTACCAGTGGCAGTACGATGGCATTGATATCGATGGCGCCACTAGCGAGGAACTGGTCATCGATTCTGTCGATGCGTCAAATGATGGGGACTATGCGGTAATCGTTCAAAGTCTTTATGGCGCGGTTGCGAGTGAAGTTGCCGGCCTGAATGTTCTGCTTCCACTCGAGATTACTGTTCAACCCAAAGACACCCATGTTGACGTTGAGGCCACGCTAAGCATGGTCGTTGTCGTAAGCGGGAGCGGTCCCTATGCCTACCAATGGTATCATGGATCAAAGAAGATTGAAGGGGCAACTGAATCCGTGTTGGAGATTGATGGAATGTTGCGTGCTAACGGCGGTACTTATCATGTTGAAGTCAGCAACACGATTCAAGTTGTCACGAGTCGCGATGCTGATGTGATTGTTGATGAGTCCATTTCGATCAACGTCCATCCTGTTGGTACGGAGATCCTGGGCGGCGAGTCGGTGACATTCTTCGCGCTGGCTTCTGGCAGTGGCCCCAAGACCTATCAATGGCAGAAGGATGGAGTTGACCTTGACGGCAAGACCAACGACACGCTTGTCATTGAAAGCGCCACAAAAGCCGACGAAGGATTTTATACCGTGATTATTGCAAACACGATTGGTTTTCAGGTCAGTGGTGAAGCTCTTTTGCTGGTCAACGCTCCGCCGACGATTGCAGCGATTGATTCTGTCATCGTCTCAACCGGGGATGTTTATGAGGTGCAGGTGGTTGCAGATGACGAGGGAGACACTTCCAAGTTAAGGTATCTGTTACAAAATAGTCCTCAGGGAATGAGCATTACCAAGAAGGGGCTGATTCAATGGACTGTTGGCAGCGGGTTTGAGGGTAATGCATACAGTGTCGAGGTTCACGTGATTGATCAGGACGGACTGGCTGCCGGTCGGAATTTTTCTATCACTGTCAACCACACACCGAAGTGGGAGGATGTTGGACCACAGTTATGCAAGGATCAAAATCTACTGGCCTTTACGCCTGTTGCAACTGACCTGGATGACGACAACCTGGTGTTGGCAGCAAGTGATCTGCCGACTGGAGCAACCTATGATGCCGTTTCGGGGTTCAGTTGGAAACCAGCTAGCGATCAGCTTGGGGCTCACGATGTTCGTTTCATCGCGACCGACTCGCACGGAGTTAAAAGTGAACTGCTTACAGTGATTACCGTACAAGCCAATGTTGCTCCGAGTCTGGCAGCATTTGGGCAAGCTGACATTTTGGCTGGCGAAAGTGTGAGCGTGCAACTGGCTGTCGCCGACGTGGACGATGCCAAGTCCACCTTGGTCTACAGGCTCAACAGTGCTCCCGAGGGCATGCAAGTGTCTGATACCGGCTTGATAACGTGGACAACCCAATCAGGCATCCACAGTGGTGAGTACACGGCTGAGGCAGTCGTCACGGATCCCCTCGGGGCAAGCGCAAGCCAGCAACTCAAGTTTGTTGTGAACGGAGCGCCAGTGGTCGAGTCGCTCGATTCAGTCACTGTAAAAATTGGAGGCAAGGTTACATTCACGGTTGGCGCGACGGATCCGGAAGGCGGCAAACTAACCTACAAGGCGCTGAATATCCCGGATGGATTCACGGAGATCAGCGGAAACGGGCTCAAGGGCAAGTTTAGCTGGGGAACCAGGAAAGCGATTGCAGGTGACCACTCTATAACTATAGAGGTGGTCGATGCCGCTGGTCTGAAGTCAATCATTTCCGCGCAAGTCACTCTCAATGCAAATATAGCACCAACGACCGAGCCAATCGCTCCTGTGGCTGTCGATGCCGGCGGAGTCGTTAAAGTCCAAGTTGTCGCCGCCGACGTTGACAACGACAATTCGACACTGAATTACGTTCTCGAGGATGCCCCGAAAGGGATGCAGATATCGGGCGATGGCCTAATCCTTTGGTCTGTAGACAATCAGGCGGAGACCGTAACTTACAGTGTGACGGTGATCGTTGTGGATGCTGACAACGCCATGTCCAAACAGGTTCTTGAGGTAAGCGTCACGGCAAACGCCCTCCCAACATTGGCGGCCATTGATCCGGTGACCATCGAAACCGGTGCGACCCTTGAGGTTCAAGTCATTGCCGATGATCCCGATGGGGACAACGCCAAGCTGAAGTACCGCTTGAGGAATGCCCCCGCAGGAATGCAGATTACGACTAATGGCATAATCCAATGGACTGTGCCAAGTGACGCAGTAAACGCGAACCAGAGCGTGATGGTCTTCACCGTCGATGGGCGTGACGGCTCGACCATGCGGGTGTTTGAGGTGACTGTCGATGTGAACAGAGCGCCCACGGTTTACGCCGTTGCCCCAATCGTGGCCAAGGTCGGTGACAAGATAAGAGTTACCGTGATTGCCACCGATCCCGATGGCGACGAGTTAACCTACAAGGAACTGGCTCTGCCGGCGGGAATCAAGGGGGCTGCTCCCACCGGTCTCAAGGGCAAGTTTATCTGGACCACCAAGAACGCGAAGGATGGCAGTTACTCCATCGACATCGAGGTTGCAGATACTTCCGGCAACAAGGCTGTTGTAACTGTTCAAATTACACTCGAACCGGTGACGGTTCTTATGCTGGTTTCCGCTCCTACCGTATTGGGGCCGTTCACGCCCGAGGCGGATGCAGTTATCGATGAAGACGCTAAAACCATTACGATTGCAACAGTGGGTGGCATGCGTTTTTATAGCCTCCAGTCAGGTGGTGGCGCGAAACTAAAAATCACCTCGATTGCCGTCAAAGACGACAAGGCAGTCATGGGCTACAAACCAGCTGGCGAGTAATCCTGCTTGGACGAAATAATATCCTGCGAATGAACTTCACCCCGTTGGCTTCACCGTCAACGGGGTTTTTCTTTGAAGCGGTTTTGCCGAGCTTAACGTTGGAGAAAAAATGACCTTGAAAATCACGCAGAACTGGGGCAAACAACTTCCGTGCTTGGTGCTTGTGGTTTACGCGGCACCCGCACTTACAGATTGCGCCCGTAGTTCAATTGGATAGAGCGTCAGTTTCCGAAACTGGATGTTGTAGGTTCGAGTCCTACCGGGCGTACCACTTTTCTTCCTCTTCTTCTCAATAAAAGCATGCTTTAGGCATGACTCCTTGCCTGGTGGATAAACAGCCATCACTGAGCCTCAAAAAAAATGTTTTATTCAGTAAATTTTACTTTTTAGGGTAAGTTTTTAGTTTATAGAAGTAAGAGTGAGATTATAACGGCCAGAAATTGCTCCAGAATTGCTCCAGAAAAAACTGATGCTTTTCGAGTTCTGCCAAGATAGAGGGGAAGTGCTCCAGAATTGCTCCAGATTACGCTTTATTTTGGCTTAATATATTGATTATTAGTTATTTAGCTTCGTTTTAGCTCTTAAAGCATCACTTTTATACGAGATTACCCATGAGGAGAAGTGTCTCCTGTCCTGAAAAAAAGTGAGTTTATTAAGTAAAAAGGGTTGACTATATATTATATATCGTTATGCTCTTTGCAGCTACCAAAGGGGTAGTTAAACACAGAAAAACATCACAAAAATGAAATACAAAATCGAATACAGGAAGAATGGATCGGAAATCGACACCTACCGCAATGTCATCCTGATAGGGAAATTCCCCAACTTCGAGGAAGGCGATCCGAACAAGGGCTTCCAAGCTTTGAATGAGGATAACGAGCCTAGAAGGTTCTGTTATGAACGCGTGGTCGCCATTGAGGCCGAGTAACTCTAACGGGGAGGGCGCAAGCCCTCCCTACCTTTCATAACCATGAAAACGTATCTGATAGCTAGATGTAGCTCGAAAACTCAAAGCCTCCTATCACAGGTCAAAGAGCTTCAGGAGCGGTATCCTGAGGGCGTAGTGATCGAGGGATTCCGATCTGGCGTTTCGGCTAAAAACAAGGCCGCACTGAAGGAGTACATCGACATGTGTGAAGAGGGAGATCGACTGGTATTTCTGCGGCTCTCAAGGGTTGCGAGAAGCCTTCCCCAATTCTTGTGGTTTTTTAAGGCCGCTCACAAGAAAGGCGTCAAGATCGAGCTACTCAAAGACAATATTGAGTTTGAGACTCCCGGTGGGCGTCTCTGCGCTTCGATGCTATTCGCGATGCAATCTTGGGCAAGAGAGATACAGCTAGAGAATTGCCGTGAAGGCCGCCGCGCTGCCGAGAGCAACAAGGACTTTAAGGGTTGGGGGAGGAAGAGCGACCTGTCGGACAAACGCGTCAAGCGCATCCGTGCTGCACGGTACAATCCAGACGGCAGCATCAACCGCACCTTGAAAAGTATTGCTGATGAGGAAGGGTTGTCAGTTGGTTACATTCACCGTCTAACCGAGCCGGAGAAACGTAAGAGATACAATGAAGCCCACAAGGCCCGGCAAAGGGAAAAGTACGCCGAGGCCGACTAGGCCAACCCCGACGTACAACACAGAGGAGACATCACTCTCCTCAGGGGGAAGTTTGAACTTCACTTGAAATCAATGCAAGGCAGGCGGGGTGGTGGGCCGACAGGTCAAGGCTGGCACGGGTGCTGGCAGTTCATCGTCAAGCGGCCACCCAAGTGTGCCGTGAGGTCAATCAGGGTGATATCAGGGAGAGCTTGAGGACTCTTTGATGAAAACGATGATTGCGCAAAAAATGAAAAAAAGAATTAAAAAGCGCCGACCCCATACCCATATTATTGGCTCTTCGTCCGAATGCGCACCACTCACCCATGGCCTCTTTGGCTTTGGCGGCTTTGGGATGCGGTCTGGATCACCACCGCATTGCGGACAAATCACCACTTTAGTGATGGCATAACGATGTTCAATTCCGAAGCCACAGACCTCACATAGCCACTCATGGGCGAGAAGAGGGCGTACGGGACGGTCGTCGTCATCGTCGTCGTCAGGAATCACAGTGAAGAATGGTTCCTCTGCTTTAACCACAGGTTCCGGCTCGCCGCAATGCGGACAAGTTTTTGCATTGGGTGAGAGCGTCTTACCGCAAACCTTACATGGTTTCATTTCATCCGGCATCGCAACCCAATGAGACGCCAATGCCAGTTCACGGTCAAGCGGCCAAAATATACTATGAAGGCCGCGCTAAGTGGCAATCACCTGTTAAAGTATCAACCAGCCACCAAACGCTTCCTGCTCCTTGTACTTGGTAGCGGCCAACCCCAAACCAATTATTTAAGAAAACAACAGCTAATGTGAACAAACCAATTAGGATTATTTTTTTGTAAGACATTGAAACACAATGAGGCGCCACTGCCAGTTCACCGTCAAGCGTTTCAGAGTCGACCATGTCACTCGCCTCAAAGGGAAGTTTTAACCTCATTTGAAATTATTCCAAGGCGGCCAACGTGCCGGCCAGGCGGAACGCCTGGCCTACGACACCCGGCCGCCTTTTTACTTCATCGTAAAAATTTCTTTTATGGCATTTAACTAAAATTCGCTTTTTTGTTGATAATTCGATGGAGGGGCAGGGGTGCATAATTTCTTTAAAATCCCGAAAATCGGGTAATCCGTTTACCAACATACAGTTTCAAAAATCCTAATCAGTAGTCCACATTTCTACTTTCGTTATCTGGTGTGTATTAACAGGTATGGAACCAAAACTAATGCGCTGGCGTGAGCCCTTTATCAAGCATCTGGCGAAACTCTCTCTCCATACGGATAGGTTTATTATGGCGAGAGGTAATTGCTCACACTTCACCCACATGTATCCTGAACTGATGCAAAAGACTTTGAAGTTGAAGCGTCAGATCGACGAGTACCACAACGAGTACCGCGAGTGGATCGAAACGTCTGGAGTGGTGAAGAATCCGGCGAGATTCTTAATTGAATAATTTGTATTGTTGGTGCGTCAGTACCAGCCGCGGGAAGTCGTTGTCTCGCGCTATAAAACGTTGCTAACGACAAAGGAGTAACAATGTCATTCTGTTACATTAAAATGGTGGATGGCCCCGCGATCTTGCGTCCGGCTCTGCTTCTCGGAGACTTTGCACCCGGAGACAACCAACGGTGTTGAACTTGTTGGGAGTGTAGTAAAGGTGATGTCATGTGGGCGGAAACTACCGCACGCCCAAAAAAGACTAGCCGGGGAGTAATCTCAGGGAAAAGACAGATCGCCGGTGTGAAGAATAATCTCATTTTTTTTGAGATACCAATTCACGGGGAAAGTCTCCGTTTCACTCCGACTTTCTAGGGAAAAGTTTATTATATTATTTATGATATAATTGAACTTTATTTTATGCCCCGAATTGTATTGGAGTTGTACCAGAGGGGCTCCAGTAAGTTTAATTATTATCAATTAGTTAGTGCATATATAAACAGTTTAATTATTGCATATTCCTTGCTAATTACCCTCTTGATAATGATAAAAAACAACCAATGAGCCGCAAAAGTTTGAGTTTAATGAGTAAAAGTAAAACTTTCGGCGGATGTCGGCGAAGCGCGTTAAATAAACACAGAGCTTTTCGAGCTATCTGGTTTGCCTGAAAAACCGGGATAAAATCATCTGGCTAGTTCCCTGCGGCTTTGATAAAATTCAGCCATTGAAAGCATAATGAAAAAACTCTTAATTTCAACTTTTGCAGCGGCGGTTATGTTGCTGTTCGGTGGGGTTACTGAGGTTAATGGGGATCCTTTGACGTATGAAGTCGTCGGAGACACTGTTTCTGTTGTTAAATGTGATAATAAAGCCTCTGGGGAATTGGTGATTCCCTCTTCCTATGAGGGTAAGCCGATTACCAGCATTGGGTTTCGGGCCTTCTCTAGGTGCAGTAGCGTAACGAGCGTGACGATCCCAGACAGCGTCACCAGCATTGGACGGAGTGCCTTTGATTCCTGCAGGAGTCTGACGAGCGTTACGATACCAGACGGCGTCACCAGTATTGAGGATTGGGCCTTTGAAGTCTGCAGCAGTCTTGAGAGCGTGAGGGCCAGCCCCTGGGCGGCCAGTCGGAGATGTTCAAACGTGAAGTCACGGGCGATCAGCCCGCGCCAGCCGGAGGTGCCAAAATGGATGGGGGATTTCACGGCTTGGGAGAGCGGTTGGCCAAGCGCCGGGAGCGGTCAGCTATTCCAGTCGAACGCATTCCTCTTGATGGCGTAAATGTAGCCGATGAACAGAATGCCAAGGAACGAAACCATCGTGCCGAAGATGAGGTTCGCCGAGGCCGGGTCTCTGAGCATGTCTTTGTAAACCACCGCCCACGGGTAGAGGAACACCACCTCGATGTCGAACAGGATGAACAGCATTGCCACGAGGTAGAACTTGACCGACAGGCGGGATGTGCCATCGCCGACCGGCAACATGCCGCACTCGTACGGGGTGTCCTTGGTCGGTTTGTGGCGGCCAAGCGCCTTAGCCTTGCGCGCGCCGAAATACCAGCCGGCCAGCTTCGACGCGAACATGGTGCCCACCGCAAAAGCGGTCACCACCAGCGCGAGGAACAAAACGCCCAGGTATTGGAACAACTGCGGATCGGCGCCGATTTCGGCCAAAATCATGCGCGAAACTTAAGGACGCACCCCCGCCGGCGCAAGGTCAAACCCCGCTTGGCCAAGCGCAGAGGAAGTCTTTGGGCCAAGAAACTGAAAATTAATGATTTTTAATTGTCGCTTTACTTTCGGTTAAGCTTTGCCTGATAGCTTCACCCAAATGAAAGCGACGCCTTGGCCGTCTTGTCTATCGGCGAGGTTAGTATAGCGCCGGATGGTGCTGTCACTGTCAAGTGGCATTCGAAGCCAGACAAGGTTTTCCAATTGCAAGGTGCGGCAAACCTCGTGCGGCCGGTTTTGGGCCAGTCTGGGCGAATATGTGAGAGCGACCGACAACACAGTTGTTATTTCAGTCGACACGAGCCAAGGCGGTTGCCGGTTTTTCAGGATTGTCCTGATTGATTGACCGGCACGTATCCGTTGGGGTTGAACCTAGGGCAAAAGGTCGGCAAATCCTTGAACTGACATGATAAAGGAACAGATTAGGAAGATCGTGGTTATCGTGGGGTTGTGGGTTCTCCTGCACACGCTGCCCGTGATGCGAATTCGGGCCGAGGATCGCGTTGATTATAAGTACGAGGATTATAGCGAGGAAAAGGGTCGCATTCAGATCCGTACGCATTCATTGCTGTTTGAGCAGGATCTGATTCCTGAACTGACTCTGCAGGGTGCGCTGGTTTACGACGGTATTTCTGGAGCCACTCCGACTGGCGCACCACCGATGCCAGATGAGAACCAAGTGGCGACCACGGAGATTAGCGACATCCGGCGTGCCGGTTTTATTGCAGGAAGTTTTCGTCATGGCCGGCACACGTTCGCTCCGCAGGTGGCATACAGTGAGGAAGTGGATTACACATCCATCGGATTGTCTCTTCATGACTCAATTGATTTCAACGACAAGAACACGACGATCAACCTTGGGATTTCGCATGATTTCGATCGAATCATCCCGAACGCCGGGACGCTGCTTCGGGTAAAGGAGGAGAAGGACAACACACAATTCCTGGTGGGAGTCACACAGTTGCTTGGGCCAAAGACTGTGCTGACGGCAAACCTGACTCTGGGCTATACTTCAGGGTATATGGCTGATCCATACAAGGGGGTTTTGTTTGATGACCATTATTCGCCAAGTGAAGAGGAGTTGGGCTTTCTAGGCCAGTTCATGTCCGGCGAGGATATAGACGCCATGTTTGCCTATGCCCCGGGCGATCCGTATGCCCTGTTCCCAGAGAGTCGACCTCGTCACAAGCGACGGGAGATTGGTTTGGTTTCCCTGACACAGTATGTGGACAAGCTGCGGGGCAGTGCGGAGGCTGATTATCGGTATTATCACGACTCGTTTGGCATTAACGCCCACACCCTCTCGGCGGCTTGGAGACAAAAAATTGGCGAGTCAATTATCCTGTCGCCCAGTCTTCGTTACTATACCCAGTCGGCGGCCTCCTTTTATGCACCTCGGTTTGCCTTGGGGAGCCCGCAGCAGCACCCAGACAGGACACCGGCCCATTACTCCTCTGATTTCCGCCTGTCGGACTTGGATTCGCTGACCTACGGGGTTCATGCGGTATGGGAGGTGAGTGAAAGATGCCACCTCGATGTGGGCTGGAAACGTTATGAGATGGAGGGCAACGATGGGCGCACATCGTCAAGCGCGTATTCGAACGCCGATATAGTAAGTATCGGAATCCGCTTATGGTTTTGACCGCTAACGGCGTCTACAACAGGATCAAGAAATCGGCCCATCTCGGCTTCGAGAAAGGATTGCACCGATTGAGGTTTCAGGCGATGGCAACGGCCTGTCATGTGAATTTTGCGGCTGACTCATCTACTGCCGCACGCTATTGCGGAGATGAGATAATAAGTTGGGTGGCCGGGTTTGAGGCGAGGTATTCCCGGTTTATTCCGGACAGCCTGATTAGTCGGATCAATGAGAAAGCCGGACAGGAATGGGTGACAATTAGCGAGGATGACGAACGTATTTTTGCGATATGCCAGGAGATGCATTTTTTTACACGTGGCATTTTCGACCCCACCTCACTGCCCCTGATTCGGCTCTGGAATTGGAAGGCTGCCAATCCTACTGTGCCGGATGACGCCGCCATCGAGCAGGCCCGGGAACATGTAGGTTGGCGCAAGGTGCAGCGCAAACCGGGCGCCGTTTTCCTGCCGCACCCTGGAATGAGCCTCGACTTGGGCGGGATTGGCAAGGAGTACGCCGTGGATTATGTCGCGCATTTGGCCAAGCGGCATGGCATTGAGAATGTGATGGTCGATTTTGGGCAGGATATACAGGCACTCGGCAGTCCGCCCAGCAAGCCGGCCTGGCACATTGGCCTGGAGGATGCCCAGCAACCGGGCCGTTGTTGGACCGGACTGGCTATCACCAACCAAGCGGTGGCCAGTTCGGGCGATTATCAGCGCTATTTTATCCACGACGGCCAGCGCTATAGCCATATAATAGATCCGCGCACCGGCCGCCCCGTATGCAACGACTGCAGGGTGGTGACTGTCGTCGCTCCCAGTTGTGTCATGGCTGGGATATTATCCACCTCCGCCTTCGTGCTTGGTTCCCAGGAGGGCCTCGCCTTGATCGAGGCCTATTATCGGGCCGAGGGCAGCATCACCACCGACCGGCTTCGCTCCAGGACCCAGAATTTTGATGAATATGTTGTTTCATAACAAGAGGCTTCTGTTAATTGCCTTGGCCATGGCGTCACGCCTGGCTCCGTGCCATGCAGGGGATAGTGTCGGCGTCGGGGAGGCATTCCCCGACTTGGCCAAGTTCGAACTGGAAGGCAAGCCGCCTGGCGATCTTAAGGGCAAGGTTGTCCTGATAGACTTTTGGGCCACGTGGTGTGCGCCCTGCAAGGAGTCGTTTCCGGTGTTGGAGAAACTGCACCATGACTATGCCAAGCGCGGCCTGGTCATACTGGCCATTAGCGTGGACCGAGATAAAAAGAAGGTCGCCCGTTTTTTTAAAAAACAGCCGGTGTCCTTTTCCGTCCTGAGAGACGTTGCGCAAAAACTGGTTGCCCGTGTCAACGTCAAAACCATGCCCACTTCCTTCATAGTGGATCAGCAGGGGGAAATCCGGTTCATGCACAACGGGTTTCATGCCAAAAAAACCGAGCGCCAATATATTCAGGAAATTGAACAGTTGCTAAAAAAGAACAAGCCAATAAATAAACCATGAAAAAAATGATGCAAAGCCTGGCTGTTATGCTGGGAGCAATGGCATTGGCAGGGTGCACCACCGTCAAGCCGTGGGAGCGTGCCATGTTGGCCGACTATACAATGAGACCGGATCGCGATCCCCTTGGGAATCTGCTCGCTGAGCATATGTGGTTCTCAAGGGAAGCCGCCTCGGGTGGCCGCTCGGTGGGTGGCGGTGGGTGCGGTTGCAACTAACAATACACTTGATTGCATACCGGCAACTATTAACGGTTATTAATTGTACTTTCACGCTGGTTTAAACCGAACTTGATAGATTGCCCACATGAAAGCGGTACGGTTCATTCAAAAATACGTAAACAGGATTACCCTTGGGTTTAGCACTTCTCAAACGATGAAAAACCACAGGCTAATCGCATTTAAGCTGCAAACGTCGATGATGATCATGACCGTCGCGTTGCAGATTGCCCCCTTGGCCCGCACGTTGGTTACGACTGCTCGGCAGGTAGCCCCATCTTTTGCAGTTGTTCTCAAGTGGGGAATTGGCACGGCCACGCTGATGGGCGGTTACGATGCCGTGTCTGGTGCCTCGACAAAAATTACGAGTCCATCCGCTGCCACTGGCACGGTGGGTGAACCGTTTTTGTACCGGATCACGACCGCCCCGAAATCGGCTAAAATCTTTACTGCTGTGCCGCTGCCGGAAGGCTTGATGATGGGCATGGGGAATTTCAAGAGCTATGTCATGGGCACCCCGACTGTCGCCGGAACCACGGTGATCAAATTGACAGCCTCCAAGAAGAAATACAAAGCTATAACTAAAAACCTGATACTCACCATTGGAGCGCCGCCCACGATAACAGCCTCCCCTTTGTCCCGGACTGTAGCACCGGGAGCCAGCGTCCAGTTCAAAGTGACAGCCACTGGCTCCAAACCGCTGTTATACCAGTGGCTTTACTTCGGTAAACCGATACCAGGTGCCACCGCTGACAGTTTGAGCGTACCCGACAGTAAAACAAAAAATAGCGGTGAATATTCGGTCACTGTCAGCAACGGTTCAGGGAGTGTCGAAAGCAAGATTGCTTACCTTACGGTCAACGGGCCGCCGGCGATACTGGTACCTCCGATCTCCAGCGACTTCCAGTTTGGCAAAAGCGCAAGTCTCAACGTTCAGGCGACCGGGTTCGCTCCGTTGAGTTACCAGTGGTTTTTCGATGGAGAAAAAATCGCTGGGGCAACAGAGGCCAACTTATCCTTCGATGTGGTGGATGGGAGTCGTGCCGGGGTTTATCGTGTCACGGTTTCCAACGAACGGGGAACGGTTGAGAGTCAGGACATCGACGTGACAATTGACTACGGGATAAAGCGTGTTAATGAGGCGTTTGTTTCAATGGAGGAAATATGGCGCTTCAACCAGTCAGGATCCGATCTTGGCACGGCATGGCGTATGCCGGGTTTTAATGATGCCGGCTGGAAAAAGGGCGGCGGACTGCTTTATGTGGAAGGCTCATCGCTCCCAGCAATCAAAAAAACACGGCTTGCCATTGGCAAGAGAACCTATTATTTCCGGTCAACATTTGACAATCCTTACGACACTGCCGCCGTGGCGTTGCAGATGGAGACGATCATCGACGACGGGGCGGTGTTCTATCTCAACGGGCATGAGGTTCACCGGTTGGGCATGCCCGATGGTAGTGTCAATTACAATACAAAGGCGGAGCGCACCGTGAGCAACGCGGAGCTTGAGGGACCATTTACGATATCCTCCAACCATTTAAAAACTGGAGAAAACGTTATGACGGTTGAAGTTCATCAGAGTTCCGGCAGTAGTACGGACATCGTCTTTGGACTTTCCTTGGATGCGGTGGTGAGCATTCCTAACACACCTCCCATGATCACGGGTTCCCCTGCCGATTTAAGTCTAAATCAAGGTGGAACTGTTGTTTTTCAAGTCGAGGCAAGCGGCACCGAAACCCTTAGATATCAGTGGCGTCTAAATGGCCAGCTTGTCCCAGGTGCCACGGCGGCGAAGTTGCCCATAACCAATGTTCAGCTTGACCAATCTGGAGCTTACACTGTCACGGTGAGCAACGCCTTTGGTGATGCGACCAGCGCCCCGGCGAATCTGGTGGTGAACATCCCGGTCTCAATTCATTCCCTTCCCCCAAATCAGACGGCGGTCGCGGGAGAGTCGGTTATCTTCAAGGTCACCGCTTCTGGGACGGAGCCACTGAGTTACCAATGGCAATTCAATGGGACAGATATTTCGGGGGCCAACAACCCTGAGTTGGAACTGGCTGAAGTACAACCGGATCAGGCAGGTGTCTACACTGTCACGGTCAACAACGAGGCGGGAACTGTTGCCAGTAGTCCGATCTCGCTAGTCGTTAATCCCTCTACGCCCGATGCCCCGGCTCCGGAGATCAGTCGGGTGCAGTTGGTTGGTGGTCGGCTTCACATGTATTTTGCGACGGTCAAGGGGCGGGATTACCGGGTGGACGCCAGGGCTTCGCTTTCGGGGGGCGGGTGGACGGCGGTTTCCACCATGGCGGGCAGTGGGGGCGAGGTTTCCTTCTCAGCTTCTGTGGCTGGCGACGGTCGGAACTTTTATAGGGTTGTCCTGCTTGAGTAGGGGCAAAAAAGGGAACACACCAACATAGAAATGGGTCGGTCAATGGACTGGCCCATTTTTTTGTGGTTTAGGGGTTGAGCCGTAGGAGGATGAGCTTGAGTGTGGCGAAAAACTCGATGTCGGCCCTGGCGCTGTGAACCTTGTCCGGTTCCGCCTTGGCGATGGGCAGGTAAAGCGCCAACAGCGCGGCGGTGATTGTGGTTGCTTGCAGTGTTGCGCGCTTGGCCAAGCGGGGCACTGCCTGTTTTTGATTCGGAAAGTGTTTCATGTGTCAACAAAATCGGGTGCTGATTGTAGTGCGGAATATAAACGCAAACCTCATGTTGGTTAATTTTCGTTAATGTTCTGTTAATTAAGGATTCAGAAATATCCGCTACGGTTCGACTTGCTTTGAGCCCCAAACTCAACCCAGCAAATGCGAGAAACCTCAACCTATCTTGTTGATTGAAATAAAATGAAAACGGGAACAGAATGCGAGCGGCCACCCAATTGGCTTCCTGGCTTGAGGGTGCAGCGATGAAAGTATTGATCATTGAGGACGACCTGAGAATCGGAAGGTTCATCCAAAAGGGCCTACAGGAAGTCTCGTACGCGGCGGTGTGGGCGCAGACGCTGCAGGAGGGGATCGATCTTTTTTATGAGGACACTTATGACACGATCGTTTTGGACATCGGCCTGCCGGACGGGAGTGGCCTTGATTTTTTGCGGGACATCCAGCAGCACGATGAAGACACGCCGGTACTCATCCTGAGCGCGCGCAACGATGTGGAGGATCGTATCATAGGGCTGAATCTTGGGGCCGACGATTATCTGGGCAAGCCGTTTGGCTTCTCGGAGTTGCTTGCGCGGTTAAGAGCGTTGACTCGTCGTCGCAATGCCTCGCAGCAGACTACGCTTGAGTACAAGGGCATCCGGATGGATTTGTTGTCGCGGAAAGTGACCGCCGATGGAGGGCCGATGGAGTTGTCTCAGCGCGAGTTTGCCATTCTAGAGTATCTGCTGCAGAACAAGCAGCGCATCGTGACGCGCACGCAGATTTCGGAGGCTGTCTGGGAAGGCTCGTACGATTTGGAGACGAATATCGTGAGCGTGTACATGAGTAAGCTGCGTCAAAAGTTGCGCGCAGCGGGCCGGGTGGATGCGGAGATTCGCTCCCAGCGCGGCGTGGGCTACTGTCTGGAATGATGACGTTGCAAGCTAGGTTGACGCTGGTGTTCGCCCTGTTGACCACGTTGACAGCGGGGTTGGCAGCTTACAGTGTTGGCCGCTTGGCCAAGCGGCAACTCCTCGAGGGTGTGGACTTCCGACTCGACTCGCAGCTAGAGGAAATAGAGGGGAAGCTCAAACAGGCTGGAATGCCGGAAGATGCGGCCGCGATCGACAAGGCTATCCGCGAACACACCCTGTCGAGCGCGGCGTTTTTTTATTTTTCCATTCACCACGACCACAAGGGCATCCTGTTTCAGTCTAACAATCTCGAAGGCATGATCCTGCCGGACTTGACGCACGGATTCGGGAAACTCACGTTCGACATGCCCAGACTGGGGGTCATCCGCATCGGCGAGTACTACCTTGACTCATTGCATTTGCAGATCGCCATCAGCCTCCGGCACATGGCGGTGCTTGATGAACAGTACAGCCAAATGACTCTCGCCGTTGTGCCCGTAAGTTTTGTCCTGAGCCTCCTGATCGGTGCTGTGCTGAGCCGGCGGTTGCTGCGTCCTCTCCGGGTGATGCAGCAGACGGCCAGCCGGTTTTCCTCCAAGAATCTTGACGAGCGAATTCCCGACCCGAGTGGCAATGACGAATTGGCCAAGCTGGCCCGGGTGTTGAACCAGTCGTTCGAGCAGTTGAGCCATGCGTTCAAGCAGACCCGACAGTTCACCGAGGACACATCGCATGAGTTGAAGACTCCGCTCTCACTCATCCGGTTGCACGCGGAGCGTGTACAAAACGACGAGGCGTTGCCCTTACATTTGCGGGAGGAAATGGACGAGTTGATGGAGTCCATCCTTCACTTAAACCAAGTCGTCGAGAAGTTGCTGTTCCTCGCCCGCTCCGATGCCAAGTTGCTTTCCATAAAGCGGGAGCAGACGGACACAGTGGCTTTTGTGGCAGACTTTGTGGAGGATGCCGATTTGCTCGCCGCCAGCAAGGGATTGCGCTTCGAGGTGGAGTGCAACGAAAAAGGCAGCGCCTTAATCGACACCAAATGGATCAAGCAAGTGCTCTACAATTTGTTGTCCAACGCACTGAAATGGTCGCCGAGGCAGGGGGGCATCTCGCTGGAGTCACGACACAAAAACGGCCACTGGAGTCTGCGCATCAAGGACGAAGGCCCCGGCGTGCCGCCGCAGGAACTCGAGGTCATTACCCGGCGGTTTTCGCGGGTGAGCACTCCCGGCCCCGCAGATGCTGAGCAAGTCGGCTTCGGGCTTGGCTTGGCCATCTGCAAAAGTCTGCTGGAACTTCACGATGGCACATTGTCCTGCCACAACCGCAGGGACTCCCGTGGCTTCGAGGTCGAGTTTCAAATCCCCGCTCACAGCTAGCCGCTTGCCAAGCGGGGGGGTAGGGACGGTTGTCCCAGCCGTCCGCAGTAAACTCGAAACGGCCGGCTCGGAGAGCCAGCCCCACCTCCAAAACCGAGTACCGCGAACTGAGCACCGGGAACCCAATCGCTTTTGTTCGCCGCTTGGCCAAGCGCTTGGCTGGCGCTAGAGTGCGGCGACCGATTGATCCATGACTGCGCTCCTTTCGTTTCTCCCGATCCTTGCCGTAGGCGTTCTGCTGGTGGGCTTTCGCTTGCCGGCCAGCCGCGCGATGCCGGTTTCGTATCTCGTCGCCGCCGGGCTGGCTCTGTTTGTCTGGCAGGTGCCGGGCGTGCAGGTGGCTGCGGCGTCGATCAAGGGGCTTTCACTGACGCTTCGGCTGCTGTTCATCATTTTTGGGGCGATCCTGCTGCTGAACACGCTCAAGCACAGCGGCGAAAGTTCATCTTTCATTGTACTCAAACACCTGTTCCGCCAGCTCCGGCTTTAAGTCAAAGAGGTATTCCCGGTACTCCTTCGCCATGAAGCAGACGCATACGTCGGCAGGATCTTCGGGTGACGGGCAGACCATAAACCCGCAGACGATATTCCAATAGTGACACAAGTTTGAAATGTCGTAGGAGTGCGCCCAGTTGTCCACGGTGACTTCCCACGCGTGGTGTGTACGGAATCGTTTGTCTCTGGCGGCGTTGTGCTTTTTATCTGGTTGGTCGCAATCTGCCACGTGAGCATAAACCAAGGAGTAGCCACATGTGCCCAGCAAGGCCTCTCGCAGCCTCCTCACGAAGCTTTTCGTCCGGTAAGGGGCAACTTTGCCGGGGTTGTGGATATAAAGCAGCTTGAGGGTCTTGTGTTTGCCGGTGTCTCCCAGTTGTTTGTTGTCAGCGACCTCGGCGTAGATGTCGGATTCATTGTCTGAGAGTATCATCACCGTAAGAGGCTTCGCCACCCGGACACCTCCAGAAAATTGATTCTGGAAAGCCGTCCCGACCCCCACAGTCATGTTCTCGGTCTCAGCGGCAGAAGCTATGGCCTCAACCCAGTCGGCTTGATTCTCATCGGCGCGGCGGCTGGTGTACTCCTGTCCCATGTGGATGAATCGGGGGAATTCCTTCAGGACATCTTGAAATGCCATCCATCTGTCGATATCGGTCATCCTTTTTATCCGACGAGAGCCCGGGATGCTTGTGAAACTGAACATCGCCTCGTGATTGAAGCTGTAGCGCCTCAGGGAGGGGTTGATAATTTGTTCCGGTGACCAGTCCCGCCATTCCTGTTCCCGCATTTCATTTAACCGGCTGGCTATTTGCTGAACGGCCTTGGCCTCGGCTTTGGTGTAAAATTCCATGTCATTTTATTTTACACGTAAACAAGTCCATTTGAGCCATTTGAACTAATCCGCATAAAGAATCTCCCTTTTGGAATTACAGGATGTAATCCTTACCATGAAGAAGACTTTCATGGCGGTTCTGCGCGAGGTTATCGCAGCGGAAAGAATCACGGACTCGGCGCGTCGGCTGGTAAACCAAGCCCTTAACGCATACTCGAACACACAGGAGAAAAAAGACCTCTACAAAGGGTTCATGGAGCCGTTAAAGAGCATCTGCATCCAGATATGGGATCCATTTTTCCCGCCGGGATCAATCGAAACCATAAAAGACGATAATTATGGCCCGGACTTCCGCTACCACTATCGGCGGGAGACCGGAATCAACATCGATCTAGACTGGAAACTGTTCGTCACAACCTTCTACGATCCATTGTGGCATCAATTCGTCCCGGTGGATCAGTACGTGTCGATGTCGAAAAAACAGTTTTCCCGCTACAAAGAGGAACAACCGTCGGAATGGTTTTGGCTGGAGAGGAACATCACGAATTTTGACACTTCAACCTTTGCTGGTAATCGCAACGCCAAAGCCTTCAGTTACGCTAACGTAGAGAAAAAAGAGTCGTGGGCTTACGGAGGATTTCGAGGAGATATGATTGGAAACTGGCAGGAGGGAAAAGACTATTTCAATTCGCAGTTGATCAACGGCTCTAGTGAGGACGTTGTTGTTTTCCGTTTTGATTCGTTGCCGATCTACAAAAACCTCACCGAGTTTATTCCCACAGCAAGGGAAAAGGGCGTGTTGTTTTAGTTGTGATGAAAGAGGCAGGACGTACCGCCCTGGCAGCT
>Ga0233434_1001695_pt1 | contig 20895 bp, 30 predicted proteins | sample SI_122_August201_4_FD_182738 | JGI IMG/M metagenome (GOLD analysis project Ga0233434, IMG submission 182738) | Seawater microbial communities from Saanich Inlet, British Columbia, Canada - SI_122_August2016_120_MG | ecosystem: Environmental > Aquatic > Marine > Inlet | place: Canada: British... | reverse complement strand
GGATGAATCATTTGAAGAATTTGAAGAGTCATGGAGTTATGAATTTCCAAACAGAGTAGATAGAGTAAATGATCCAAAATTAAAACAAGCAATTTTTGAGCAACAAGTCATTGCACAAAAAGTGATGGACCAAATTATGGAACCTTGAGTATTTTTAAAAATAAAATATTCGTATTGTTAATTGGTATTCAGCATTCCATTTTGAATGTCAAACCGTTTTAATCATTCAAAATTAGAACGAATGGTATTCAGTATATTTCCAATCTAACCAATTAACATGGATGCATATTTTTTGTTGGACATATTCCTTTCTTTGTGACCTGTTTCCCAAACTTTCCATTTCACAATATTTGAGATTATAAAAATTATATTAAATCATTAAAATATTTGAAATAATTCATACAAGATTTTATATACTTATTATTCTTATAGTAAATGATGTCGTTAGTTGTAAAATCTGGCGATTAGTACCGCGTAGCCCCGCAGAACAAAAAAGGCAATCATGTGCTAAGGCACTGACCACGAGAGGGAATCTCTCATAGTTCTGCAGTTTAGGGGGTTTACGCCTTTTTAATTTTCAAAAAAACTATGTTGCTTCAATAATTTACTACAAAAATTTATCACAATAATTTGATACTATATTTTCTAAGTAACTATCTCATCTAGTCTATCTTCTTCTTGTGCTCTTTTGATTTCCATTGCTATTCTTCTACCTACACCAAATGTTTGACCATACTGATATTTTGTATATGGACTAGTAGTGGCAACAATTGGATTCCCTGGAACTCGTAATGATACATCATACACAATTAATTCTAAATCTTTTGTAATCACACTTTGAAGTGAAAATGGTCCTATAATTCCAGGGGCATATTCTTTTTTGACTGCTGCAACAAATTTGTCTCCCATTTTAATCACTTTTTCAAGTAGAGATTCTCTAATACTTGCAGGAGTGTGTCCTACTTCGATGTTTTGTAAATCTATATCCATTTCTAATTGTTCACGTGCTGGTAAGGCATTGTAATCATGAATGTTTGTTTGCAGTCTTCTTTCAATTCCAATAAAATCCACTTGTTTTGATATTGGGGTGTGAAAGAAATTAAAATTCATGTATGTCCCAATTGCCAATTCTTCAATACTTGCTTTCTCTAAATCTTTTTTTGCAATTATCCCTTGCTTGATTTTTGTTTCTGATTTTTCTTTGTAATCTTTGTATGATGATACTGTGAAAAATGCCCTTTCAAGTGGTCTATTTTTTTCTTGAACTTTAACAATACATGGTTTGTTGATTCTTTTTGGATCTTTGAATAATTTTGGATATTTTATTTTGGCTTTTTCTAAAAGATAGTATTGACCTTTTTTTGCTGTTCGCTCTTCTGCTTGGAATAATTTTCTATTTCCAAAAATTGGTACTTTGAAAGAATTCTCAATTGTTTTGTATCCTAGATATACTGTAAGTGATCTGTGTGGAACGATAATTGTATTTGAATCTCTTAATTCTTTTTGAATTTTGGTTGATGCCATTTCTTTAAATTTGTCTATCACTGTAATTTCATCTGCAATTCTATTGAATCTCTGATATGGTCCTTCTCTTCCCTTTTGACAAAATACTCTTGTTTGAAAATCTTCATCTTTTGCACCATCCATAATTTCAAGTGCTGAGTGACTGCCTAGTACTCCAATTTTTACATCAGAATAACCATTGACGATTTTTTTAATCTCAGAACTCTTAATCACATTATGCCTAGAAATTAGGATCTAATATAGCTAATTTTCCCTTTTTTGGATCGCTACTTATCATAAGATATTTCTTCACTGTGTGTGATGTTTTTGTATGTTGTATTCTTTTGAACTTCAACTAATGGGTGTCATTTTATTAACTGCAATGTGTGCTGGTGGAGTTTCATTATGGTATAAGAGAAGAAAAATCCAAAAAGAGTTGGACACACAAGAAAATAATGATGAGCATAATTTTTAATAAAATTCACAATTTCCTCTAACACATAAAATACTCTGATTTCTACACTTTTTGTTGAAACTGATAATTGGAATTACTGGTAGCACTGGTGCAATTTATGGGATTAGACTACTTGAAGAATTAAAAAAACTAAACATTGAAACTCATCTGATAATTTCACAGTGGGGTGCAAAATGTATCTCATTGGAAACTGAATCCACTTTGGATTATGTCAAATCGCTTGCAACTAGTATTTCAGATGAACAAAATATGGCATCAAGTGTATCTAGTGGAACTCATAGAATTGATGGAATGATTGTTGCACCCTGTAGCATGAAAACTCTATCTGCTATCGCAAATGGTTATGATGATACTTTGGTTGCACGAGCTGCAGGAGTAACCATCAAAGAATCTAGAAAATTGATTTTGATGGTAAGGGAAACTCCTCTTTCTGCAATCCATTTGGAAAACATGTTAAAATTATCCAGACTTGGAATTATTATTTTACCTCCTGTAACTGAATTTTATACCAAACCTAAAACCATTGAAGATATTGTGAATCACGGAGTTGGAAAATGTTTGGATCAATTTGATATTAATCATAACTTGTCCCCTAGATGGGGCACTTTGAATTAATTTGCCAAAGTTCACCCTTGATAAAATAGTGCATGCAAAAAGAAATATTGTTTTTGATGTATTTTCAAATTTTGAAAATTATCAAAAATTGTTTCCACAACATTTCCCATCTGTAAGGGTTCGCTCTATAAGAGGAGATACATCTGTAGTTGAAGAACATTTGATGTTGGGGACTATTGAATTAGTTATCATGGCAAAACACGTTATTCATGACCCTTCCATTCATGAATTTTTTATCATTGGTGGTGATGTAAAGGGCAGTCACATTCATCAACAATTCCTGGAACATTCTGAAGGAACTAAAATTTTAGTTGATGTTGATTTAAAATTGAAAGGAAAAATGAAACTTTCTGGCTTGTTTAATCAAAATAGATTTGAAGAAGATTATGAAATAATTTTAGATAATTTTATAAAAACTGCCGAAAAATCAGTCTGATTTTGTCTCTTTGTCCTTACTGCCTATTTCACCTTTGAATTCTTTGAGTTCTTTATCTCCTTCAATTTTTCCTTTCTCAAATTCTCCTTTGGCTTTACCAAAAGTTTTTGCAAGTTCTGGAATCTTTTTGGCACCAAAAATCAATACTCCGATAACTATTACAATAATTACTATCTCCCCACCTTGAGGAATAAAGTTAGTAATTATTTCAAACATTATGCATTTTCAGTGTTGGATTTTAGATTTAAATGTTCAATTTCTTTCGTTCATTACGCTCAATGAATACCAAGCCTGTAACGTATAGTGCCATCATTGGAATTGCAATAAACCACATTGTAACCCCGCTACCATCAGGAGTGATCACTGCACCAAATATTACAATTGCTACAATTGCATATCTGATATTTTTTCTCCAAAAATCTACATCAACTGCACCTGATGCTGAAATTGCGTACATTACAAGTGGTAACTGAAATGAAAATCCAAATGCTAATAGAAATTGTAAGATAAAAGTTACAAAATCCATAATGTTAAGAAATGTAACTAGTCCTGCTGATTCCCCATACCTGTATAAAAATTCCAAAATATATGGAATTACAAAATTATATGAAAATACACAACCTGCAATAAATAATCCTAATGCCGGAAGCGAAATACTTCTACTAACATTAATTTCATTTTCTTTTAATGCTGGCTTGATAAATCCAACTAACTCTTTAATGATTATTGGCATTCCCATTACTACTCCCACTAATGCTGCAATGTACACTTGTGCAAAGAACGCTTGTCCAGGGGCTGTTTGAATTAATTGAACATTTTCTGGAACTAGGTTCATTTTCATGTGATGTGTTACTTGTGCTGCGATATTGTTTAGTGGTTCAGGAGTTGGATAGTATAACGTGATTCCACTAACTTGAATTGGTTCAAAATGAAATGTTAAAATGAATACTGTAATAATTCCTAAAACTAGTACAATTCTTAACAATCTTTTTCTTAGATCTTCAAAATGTTTGGCGATGCCGTCTAACTCTGACATTTGATCTCATTATGATTAAAGCTATATCTATGTTATACTTGAAATTTTAGATTTTTTTAGATATGTGACACTCATTACTTTGTCAGAAAATTGGAAAAATCCACATTCTTTGATTTGAACAGATTATTTGTTTTTAAAAGTAAACCTATGAAATTGGAATTGCAAAATTTGTGTCCCTAAACTAAATGAAATTAAGATTTTCAATAGTAGTAATGATACGCGTTTGTTAAAAGGGATTTTTGACTAGTATCAATATGAACAAACAACTTTTTGCAGTCATGCTACTCTTAGTCATGGGAACAATTTCAATTCCTGCGTTTGCAGATGAAGATGATATCAATGAGAGATATGATGATGACTATGATGATGACAGAGATGAACGTCATGATGAGAGAGAAAGTATTCGTGATGAAAACGATGATGAACGTGATGAATACTATGAAGAGAGAGATAATGACAGAAACAATAGTCATGAACAACGAGAAGATCATGATGAACGTCATGATGATGACAGAGATGAACGTCATGAAAATAGAGACAAATTACATTCTCAACATAGTAAACAGATGGTAGTCCTTGAAGACAGAATCGCATTCCTAGAAAAACAAATTGAAGGAAAAGACACCATCATTTCAGAACAAATGAAAGTAATCATGATGTTAGTTGAGCGAATCAATCAAGTAGTCTTTGATCAAATTATGATGCCAATATTTGGCATCTAATTTTTTATTTAAATTATCAACAAAACCCCCTTAATCAAAATTAAAATAACGATAAAAAATAATTCTAATATGAGAACTGTTTTCTTTATAGGACTTTTAGCAACTTTGTTGTTTGTTTTGGGTGTACCGTTAAATGCAGATGCTCATCCTCATGCAACATTTACACTAATGGATTCACATTCTCACGAATTACATGATGAAAAATATCAAGGACATTTTATTGTACATACCTTTGAAAAAGTTGTTTTTACTGTTATCTCATTTTTTGAATCATTTCGAATATAATTTTAAATTTCTACATTAAAAATAATACAAAAATCCTTGAAAAATGTGTCTTATCTAAACTTGCCCTGGTATCATCTATTTAGTAGGAATTGGCAATAATTTTGCTTCAGGCATTCCTGCTTCTTTGAGTGCTTCAGGAGAAATTCCATCAAATTCTAAAGATATTACAGCTTTAGTATTAAATTTGGATTCCATCTCTTTTGCCAAATCTCCAATGTCTTTGTTGGAATAGATTTCCTTTGAATCTTTGAGTAGTATTCTTTCACCTTTTTCTAGTTGTTTTCCTTCGTATTTACTTTGAAGAAAACTAGTGATTTTAGGAAGTTCTTCTCTGTCAATATTGTTGTAAAAATAACAAATCCCCTTTACTGATTCATAGTCATATGCTGTTCCATTTCTATACATGAATACGCCAATGAAATGAGCTTCATCTTCTGGTTCTCTAATACACTTTATCTCCCAGTTTAGTAATTTACTCTCATCGTAGGCTAAATTACTCATTTCATCTGATGTTAATTTCCAATAACGCATTCTTGCCATACACAATATGGTGAATCATTCTATTATAAATTCCAATATCTATGAAATTTTGAGTAATGATCACATTTATCATAAATCATGAATGATTTTTTTTGTGAAAATCATACTATTTTTTCTAGTTTTTGTTGCAGTGGTAGGATTAAACACTGATGTTTTTGGTGAGGTTTTCATTAATTCTGAAAAAGAGTTTCCTTTTTCCATTGAATATCCGTCAAATTGGAATATCACTTTTTCCAAATCTGTAATTGATGATGGGGTAATGATTGATTCTGATAAAACTGGAAGAAATGGAATGTGGATTGGATTATGGCAAGATTATGTTGATCCAAATTTAAGTGATATTGAATTAAAGTGGTTTCTAAAAGATCATATCAGTTACTATTGTCAAAATTCAACATTTGAAAAGGATTTTGGACAATGTACACATCTGGAATTTCAAGATACCATAGTTTGGGAAATTGATGGATTAAGAGCAGTTACATCTATTCAAAAATACAATTGGGAAATACAATCTACTGATCCTCGATTTTCAGATTCAACAAAAGGAACATTTCCAATAATTGATACTTTGACATGGATCATTTTTGATGATGATATTTGGATTGTTGCTACAATTAATGATGCTGATAAATTTGATAAAACACAAACTTTGGACATTGCAAAGTCTTTTAAAATTACACCTGAAAACTCTTCACTATCTCAAATAGAATTATGGTTTGATTATATCATTACTTTTTTCACTCGTTTAATCCATGGTTGAAATCACAAAATATTTCGGAAGATAGATTAACTACATTTTACTTTTGAAATCATTCATGGCAACTTTTAACGTACAAGTAACAATTGAAAACAAACCTGGAATCAGTGATCCTGAAGGTGAAACTATTCTAAATGATTTGGTTCTTAGAGGAAAATATGAATCAGTTTCAAAAATAAAATCTGCTAAAATGCTTCGATTTACAATTAAAGAAAACAGTAAAGAATCTGCACAATTAAAGGTCCAAGAAATTTGTGATGATGTGAGAATTTACAATCCTCTAGTCAGTAAAGTTTCAATTGATGTATTTGATGCCTAAGCGATCTATTTCTTAATATTGAAAATTATTTTTATCTCAAGTCCAATTAAATATCTCTGAATTTAAAACCAATTGTGAAAGTTGGGGTTGTAGTTTTTCCAGGTAGCAATTGCGATCGTGATATGTTTCATGTTCTTACTGATGTTTTTCATTTAGATGCTCAATACTATTGGCATGACAAAGGATTACCTGAAAATATTGATGCAGTAATTTTGCCTGGTGGATTTTCATATGGTGATAGACTTCGAGCAGGTGTAATTGCCGCACATAGTCCTGTGATTAAAGATGTTCAAAAAATGTCTGAGAACGGTATTCCAATTCTTGGAGTGTGTAATGGATTTCAAATTCTTGTAGAATCTGGGCTTTTACCTGGAGTTTTGCTCAAAAATGACTCTCTAAATTTTATGTGTGAATGGACTGATTTGGTAGTTGAAAATAACAAAACACCATTTACAAATCAATTTGAATTAAATCAAAAAATTCCCATACCTATTGCAAATGGTGAAGGAAAATATTTTGCAGATGATGAAACTTTGAAAAGTTTACAAAAAAATAACCAAATCGTATTTCGTTATAGTGATGTTGTTAATGGCTCTTCAAATAGAATTGCAGGTGTATGCAATGAAGATGGAAATGTAGTTGGAATGATGCCTCATCCAGAACGTGCAGTTGAATCCGAAATTAATCCTGTTGATAATAAACCATCATCACTAATCTTTGAATCACTGTTAGAAAAAATGGGTGTTAAAAATTGAGTTTAGAATCTCAAGAATTAGATGAACTAAAATCTAAAATTGGACGTGATCCTACTTCTACAGAATTACAAATTGTAGCTGCTGAATGGTCTGAGCATTGTTCTTACAAATCATCAAAGAGACATCTCAAAATGTTACCTATGACTGGTCCATTGGTGATTACTGAGAAAGGTTATGATTCTGGAGTTTTGGATGTTGGTGATGGGTATGTTGTTACTGCACACATTGAAAGTCATAACCATCCGTCTGCAGTAGAGCCTTATGGTGGAGCTGCAACTGGAGTTGGCGGAGTAATTCGTGATATCTTGTCTACTGGAACAAGACCCATTGCACTTTTTGATGGATTACGTTTTGGAGATATTGAAAAAGACAAACAAGCAAAATGGCTTTTTAAAAATGCAGTTAGGGGCATTTCTGCTTATGGAAATTGTTTGGGAATTCCAACTATTGGTGGTGAAGTTGAGTTTGATGAGTGTTACAAAAATTATGCACTAGTTGATGTTGCAGCAGTTGGTTTTGGTAAAAAAGAAAATTTGATTAAAAATCATGCCCAAAAGGGTGATGTTGTAGTATTGTTAGGTGGTGCAACTGGACGAGACGGAATTGGTGGCTCTCAATTTGCATCAGACTCTTTGGAATCTGAAGATCGTTCGGCAATTCAAATTCCAGATCCTTTTATTGAAAAATTAATTATTGAAGCAATTCTTGAAGCAAGAAATCAAAAACTAATTCATGCCATGAAAGATCTTGGTGGCGGTGGATTGTCTTGTGCAGTATCTGAAACTGCTGATTCTTTGGGAATTGGAATTGAAATGGATGTAACCAAAGTACACACTAGAGAATCTGATATGCATCCTGATGAAATTATGATTTCTGAATCTCAAGAACGAATGTTGATTGTGACAAATTTGGAGAAATTAGAAAAATTAAAAATTATTTGTGAAAAATTCAACATACAATGCTCTGTAATTGGACATGTCACTTTTGATAGTTTGATGCATGTCAAAAATGGAGAAAACACTATTGCAAAAATTTCTACAGATATTGTAACTAATGCAACTTTACTGGATTTACCTTCAAAAAAACCTGCATATCTTGAAACAATTGAAAATGAAAAAGAATTTCCATTACTTGATAATTATTCAGAAACTCTATCAAAATTACTTTCTTCTCCAAACATTGCAAGTAAGATTTGGGTTTATGGTCAATATGATCATGAAGTTGGAATTAGAACCGTTGTAAAACCTGGTGTTGATGCATCAGTTTTACGTTTGGATAATGGAAAATTCCTATCTGTAAAGATTGATGGAAATCCAAAACACTGCTACATTAATCCACGGGAAGGTGCAATTGGATGTTTTGAGGAAGCCTGTAGAAATGTTGTATGTACTGGAGCAAAACCCATTGGAATGCTTGATCATCTTCAATTTGGAAATCCAAAAGACACTGAAATATTTTGGACATTCTTAGAATCTCTAAAGGGCCTAACTGATTTTGCAAAAGACTTTGAGATTCCATGTATTGGAGGAAAAGTAAGTCTGTATAATGAAACTCCCTTAGGTTCGATTAAACCTACTCCAGTAATTGGTGTGTTGGGGCTAATTGATGACACTCCTATGATTTCTCAAAAAATTTCAGAAAATGACTGTCTTGTTATTTTAGGTGATACAAAAAATGAGTTGGGTGGCTCTGAATACTTTGAATACATTCACAAATTCATTGGTGGAAAATGTCCAGTTGTAAATTTTGTAGATTCTAAGAAAAATATGAAATCTGTTCTTGAAATTATACAAAATAAACTTGCAAAATCTGTACATGATTGTTCTAAAGGAGGTTTAGCAGTAGCAGTTTCTGAACTTTGTATGACAAATAATGTTGGTTGTTCTGTATCTTTAGATAAAGTTCCTGGAGAATCATTATCTATTGATAAAATATTATTTTCTGAAAGTCATTCTCGTTATCTTTTAACAATTGATAAAAACAAACTTGATAATGTAACTGCCACTCTTGAAAAAAATAATGTCTCATTTGAAATAATTGGTAATTTTGGTGGTAATTCCATTTCATTTTCAAACAATTCAAAACCTGTCATTGATCTATTAGTTGATAAAACACAAAAAACTTGGTTAAGTTCGTTAGAGGAGTTGGTAATGCATGCCTAAAGTTAAAGAAAATTGTGGTGTAGTTGGAATTTACAGTCTTTCTGGAAAGAACGTGGTTCCGATGGTATTTGATGCATTACGTGCTTTACAACATAGGGGACAAGAAGCTTGGGGTTTTGCAGTACCAAACAAAACTCCATTCAAACGAGTAGGACTTGTATCTCACTCTTCATCTGAGTTTAAGAAAATCGCACAAGAGTATTCCTCTTCATGTGTCATTGGACATGTTAGATACTCTACAATGGGTACTAGTACTTTGGATAATGCACAACCACTCAAAGTAAAAGACTTGTGTGTTGCCCATAATGGAACAATTGCAAATGCTCAGGAATTATCTAATCTAGTTGGAGGTTGCTCATTTACTCCACAAAATGCAAGTGATACTTTGGTAGCTGCTGAAAGACTTGTTTCACTAATTTCTGAAAACGGGGAAATGGGAAAAGCACTCTCAATTTTGAAAAATGAGATGGTAGGCTCGTACTGTTTTACTTTTATTTCTGATGACAACTCTGTTTATGCTGCACGTGATCCTAAAGGATTTCGTCCTATGGTTTTGGGTCATAAAAAATCTGATGACACATACATTGTCACTTCTGAATCCGCTGCAGTCACTGCAGTTGGTGCAACTTTACAAAGAGATGTAGTTCCAGGAGAATTAATCAAATTAAGTAAAAATGGAATAGAGACTGAAAAGTTCTCTGATGACACATCTCGTGCACATTGTTCATTTGAATTCACATATTTTGCACATCCTTCAAGTAACATGGAGGGACGTAACATCTACGTTTCAAGAAAAAGAATTGGAGAATTTATGGCAAAAAAATTCCCACTACATGATGCAGATTTGGTAATACCTGTACCTGATTCTGCAAGACCTGCAGCATTAGGATATGCACAAGCACTTGGAGTATCTTTTGATGAAGGTTTACTAAAAGATCGTTACAGCAAGAAAGGTCCACTACGTAGTTTCATTGAACCACATCAAAGTGACAGAGTTGAAATTAATAGATGGATAATTCCAATTAGTGAAATTATCAGAGACAGACATGTTGTAGTTATTGATGATAGTTTAGTTAGAGGAACTAGTTCTAAGGCAATAATTAAGGCACTTCGAAAATCTGGTGCTAAAAAAATTAGTATGCTTATCACATATCCCCAAATCAATTATCCTTGTTATGCTGGAATTGATTTCCCGTCTCAAGAAGAACTTGCAACATTTACCAACGGAAAAGAAATGTCTAGTGATGAAATTACTGAGATGGTTCGACAAAGTATTGGTGTAGACTTTTTGGGATATAACGATGCTGAAAATTTGGCTGATGCAGTTGGTATTCCAAAAGACTCGATGTGCTTTACATGCTCTTCTGGAAATTATGATTCATTGGGAATAAACCCTGATTTTAGCAAGACTGAACAAATCAAAGCAAAATAGTATAATTCAAAATCGATGCCCTAAAAGATATGACGTATCTACGTTCTTTATCTCTCAAGACATGGTATTTCTTAGATCTACTACTATATTAGATCGCTGAATCTTTTATTCACATTTGTTGTAATTCTAGGCTCAAATTACTCCTTTCGCAGATAAATAATCACATCCTGGAAAATTTTCTTTTATCCTATATTTGGGAATTATTTTAAATAACAAAAATTTCGCTGATATGCATGCAAGCAATATGGAATGGTGTAGTAATTGCAGAAAGTGAAAATACCATAGTAGTTGAAGGAAATCATTACTTTCCCTTTGACTCAATTAATGAAGAATTTTTTTCTAAAACTGAATTAACAACTTTTTGTGGTTGGAAGGGAATGGCAAATTACTATTCAGTTACGGTAAATGGTAAGACAAACAAAGATTGTGCATGGTACTATGAAACCCCAAATGATGCTGCATCCAAAATTAAAGGAATGGTGGCATTTTGGAATGGTATAGATGTAAAATGATTTTAGTTCAAAATATTATCATCAAAATATAGTGCAATATGTTTTGATTTTATTTTTTTTGATGATTCTACATGATCGTCAATTTTTGAAAGCCAATAATTCATTTTTTCATTAATTGATTTCATGATGAATCTACTTTATGATCTAAAAAATAGATGCTGAATAAATTTCAGTTACTTTGATCGATACAAATGTTGACTACTCTACTTTGAATGGAATATCTTGATGCTTTGTATTATGAGTTGTAAAGAAGGATATGTTCATAATTTTGCATGGTTTGAAATTCTCTCTAGTACACGATGTATTCATTGTGGTGTGGAATCCAATGCTTGAGAAATTATCAAAGGAATTTACTCCTAAAAACCGACAACGATTCTATTCTTTTTCTAAATTTGGATGGGTAACTAATTCATCTGACTAGTCAAACTTCCATCTTTGATAATGTACGGTGCTTTTTATAAAATAATTAATTTGTTATTATAATGGAAGCTTGATTTGCCATTAAAATTCGATAGAATTCATTGGATTATTTAGCACCTGCTCCAAAAGATAGATAATCCCGGCTTCCTTTATTTTACAAATTTTTTAAAATACCTAATTTTTCATTAATTAATTCAATGGGATAAAATATCAGTTACAAAATTATCTCTTCAAAATCCTCAAAAAAGGAAAAAATGACCTAAAAAAAGGAAAAAAGCAATTACAAAAGGGAAAACAAAAGACTTTGAAAGTCTTTTTAAAATTAAAAAAGACTTTTGTGGATTCATACCTAGTTTAAAAAAGACTTTTTGACTTAACAAAAGGAAAAAAAACATTACAAGAGGAAAAAAAGACATTACAAAAGGAAAAAAGGAATCCCAAAAGGAAAAAAAGTCACGATAAAAGACTTTTTTGTTGTTTTTGTAATTTAGAAATATTTTCTTGCCTTAGAATTAAATCCCATCAAGTTTACGTTAAATCACTTGAAGTTTCTAACTAGTGGTAAAGTAAAGGATCTATATGATGTAGATAAAGACACAATTCTTTTCAATTTCTCAGACAGAGTATCAGCTTATGATGTTAAATTTCATCAAGACATTCCTCAAAAGGGTAAAGTTTTGTGCAGTTTTGCACAATTTTGGTTTGAGAAATTAGATGTGCCAAATCATTTTGTCAAGAAAAAATCTGACACTGAAATTATTGTTAAAAAAATGAAAATGATTCCAATGGAGTGTGTGGTGAGAGGTTATTTTTATGGCAGTTTGATTGGTAGATGGAAAAAAGGCGAGGTTTCAATTCCTTCAGGTACTGATACTACAATGGCTGCAAAATTACCTGAACCAATTTTTGATCCTACAACAAAGTCAGAACATGACATTCCTGTAAATAAACAAAAAGCATTAGATATGAAATTAGTTACTGATGAACAATTTGAATATCTAAAAAAAACATCTATTGACATTTACAACAAAATGGCAAAAATTGCAGATGATGTTGGTTTCATTTTAGCTGATTTGAAATTAGAATTTGGATTACTTGATGGGGTGATAACTTTGGGTGATTCAATTGGGCCTGACGAGTATAGATTATGGCCTAAAGATTCCTTTGAGGTAGGCAAAATTCAAGAAGCATATGATAAACAACTGTTACGTGATTGGTTGACTGCCAATGGATATCAAAAACAATTTGATGATGCTCGTGATAGTGGTAAAGAACCAGTAGCTCCACAAATCCCCTCTGATGTGATTTCAAAGATGACTCAGCGATACATCACAGCATATGAAAAATTATCTGGACAATCTATCTGATACTTTATTTGATTCATCCTTGACTAGAAGTTAACTTTCAACTCGAATTAATTTTTTAATCCTGCTACATTACATCCTTGATACATCAGAATCATGTATCCTACCCTATTTTATGACATATCTTTTCAGAAAATACCTTTTTTGATATTTTATGATATTTTTCATACCACTACCATACTTTTCTTATTGATACTATACACATTGTAATGGTATTGAAATTATTAGATATACTACAATAATTATGATACTGGTTCACATGAAAATAGTATTGGTATGAAATTTTTAGAAGCAAAAAAAAATTAATGCGATAGATCAAAAAAATATGATACGAGGATCTTTTAGATCACTTTTGAAGGTAAAATCACATGTCAACATTACTAGAAAAACCAATCAAAGTAAATCGTATTGTTACGACAAGTACTGGACATGCACGTGCAATAGAAGACCCAGCACGTGCAAAAATAATAGAACTTTTGTATCACCAGCACCTCTCTGCAGACCAAATCTGCAAATCTCTAAAAAAAGCTGGATTCAAAAAAGCACTAACTACTGTAAGACATCATCTAGAGATTCTCAAAGAATCTAAACTCATTGAAATCGTAAAAATCGAAGAATCCCGTGGCGCAATAACAAAGTTCTACAGCACATCAACTAAGATACTTGACTTTCAGACCCCTGATGATTTTGATTCAAAATACTCAAAAGTCATCGATAACACCTCAACTAAAATAGAAACAATCCTCAAAGGATTAAAACCAAAAACAAAATCAAAAAGCAAAAAATCTGAAGGTTATTCACAGTACCTTGTAATGGAGATAATGAATCGTGCAATGACTAACGTACTGGAACATTCTGGCAAGAAATAATGGATGATAAAGTAGTCTCATTATTTTCTAAAAAGAATCTCGTATTCATTGCAACAGTGATGAAGGATGGCGCACCTCAAGTGTCCCCTGTATGGGCAAACATAGAGGATGGATATGTCCTGGTAAATACAGCTGAAGGTCGTATAAAACACAAAAATGTTTTACATGATCCTCGTGTGGCTGTGTCTGTTGTATCTCATGATAACCCACTTGATATGACAACAATTCGTGGTACTGTTGAGGAAATAATTTCTGATGGTGATTATTCTCATGCTGATAAACTAACACAACAATACCTGGGTCGTCCACATTATCCATTCAAACGTGATGATGAAAAAAGAATAATTCTTAAAATAAAACCTGACCGTGTTTTTGTCTTGCCTGAATTGAAGATGAGTGAATGATTTAGTATATTTCAAAACTCGAATTTAGAAATATATTTTTCATTGAGTGCTGAATCTTAAAAAATAGAATTTAGGCAGAGTTAACGACGACGTTTTACTGCTGCCTTTTTCTTTGGAGCTGCTTTACGTTTTGGAGCTGCTTTACGTTTTGGAGCTGCTTTACGTTTTGGATCTGCTTTACGTTTTGGAACTGCTTTACGTTTTGGATCTGCTTTACGTTTTGGAACTGCTTTACGTTTTGGAACTGCTTTACGTTTTGGAGCTGCTTTACGTTTTGGAGCTGCTTTCTTTGCAGCATTTTTCCTTCTAGTTGCTGCAGCTTTTCTTTTACGAGAAGCTGCTGCTTTTAGAGCTTCAGCTGCTTTCTTTGCAGCGTTTCTCTTACGAGTTCTTACTGCTTTCTTTGCAGCTTCTGCTCTTTTGGCTTTAGTTGTAACCATGATTTTTTTCAAAAATAATACATGTTATGTAGTTAAAGTCATACAATATTGTGCAAATAACAGTAAAATTTGACACTTTTTTTTCATTTATTGAAAATTCTTATTCACAATTTGTTAAACATACTAGTGCAGTATCTGTAGTTGATTGTTCTTTTTGTGGTCTGATGATAATTTTGTATTGACTCTCCTCATCAAATGGAATATCAAATTGTGTAGTTCTTTGTATTGATTTCCATGGGTCTAATCCCTCAAAGAGTAGATCTTTTGCAGAAAATTCCCCATATACTGCCTCATGTTTTAGCTCTTTTTCATCAACTATGTAAAATTGACCTCCTGAAATTGGGGTTCCCTCATCTGAAATATTTTTTGCAACAATTCCGATCATCACAAATGTATTTTCTGGAACAGTTTTTTTGTCTCCTTCATGTGTTCCTTCAAATGTTATGACATATTCTACAGGACCTACAACTACTAATTCACCTTCAACTGCAGTAATGTAGTTGGTTTGATATTGTGTGTACATGTACATACCTGCCCCAATTGACACAATAATTGCTGCAAATACAATTACTATCCCAAAGTTTGCCATAATTTTGTGATATAATTTTGGTATATAGTTGCAACGTCACATAATTTTATTGCATTTTACATGACATTATTTTGAGGATATTTTTTTAAAAAAGATACTTTTTGAGAAATTTTTACTGAATTTTAAGGGGTTTAACATCTAGGCATGATTTGAAAAGATGATACATGTTTAGCTGGGACACCTTGGTGTTTTGTGCCTTGGTTTTTGTATCTAGGCACAAGTGTTCAACCCCCCTCAAAAATACATGATTGTGGAAATTTGACATTGTGCCTATATGCCTTAATTTTACAGGGGGGTTTAACATCTAGGCATGATTACACACAATTGTCTTTTTTCATATTTTTGAATGAAAATTGTGATGATTTTGTTTTTTTGTTATACTATTCAATTATTGTTAATTCTTATTTCATCTAAAAAGGGTCAAACTTGTGTTTTTTTGCATATTCAAAATAATATCTCAAATTTTGTAAAATATTGTGTTTATTTTTTAGAATGTTTTTAGTAAAAACCTGGATGTTTTTTCATGCATTTCCGATACCCTTTCTATAGCATCAAAGACTGTTTGTTGATTGATGTTTTCCTTGTCATCTAATACCACATAGACTCCAATTTTTTGCTTCCCGTCTTCTGTAATCACTTTACTGATTGCTTGAAGAGAATTACAAAAATCTGACACTTTTTGCTCAAACTTCTTTTTCTCTTCTTCACTAAATCCCAAATACCTTGAAATATGATTATTTTTCATTACTACTTTGGCACCAATTACTAAAATCCCTGGTTGTGCTTTTGGCTCAAAAATATCTGTAGGTACTCCATATTGCCCCGCATGTTTGATTAAAACATGAAAAGAATTTTCTGTACTTTTTACATTTTCAAAGGATAACCCTTCATGAACCATCCATCTCTCTATATTATCTCGCATTCTTGAGGCACTCATTACTATTTTCTCAAAATTAGTTCTATATGATTCTAAATCAATGCTTACTAGTCTAAATTTACCATATTTCTAAATTCGAATTTAGAAATACTGATTTTATTTACCTGTACACAATAAACTCGTTAAATATTCACATTGAATCCCGAATCAAATTCAGGTATGGTTGATGAAATTAAAACATTAAGCATTATTCCTACAATCATAAAAATAATTCCTAAATACAAACAATTTCTAGCTTTTCCTGGATCATCTTTTCGAATTATAAAAAATGCTGCAATTCCTCCAAGCATTCCAAATAATATTGGTAGCAAAAACCATGCATTACTTCTTGATTTTTGAGGATATGACATGTAATTTTACGATTATTTTACCGTTATTACTTTTTTCTGTAGTTGTGTAATTTCAATTTCTACTGTTTCTAGTGGATCTTCTACCTGATTACGTTTTATTGAAAACATTTTTGGTTTTTCAAAGTCATCTGTACAATCAGGACATGCATACACCAATACTCTATGTTCATTTGGTGCTTTTGGATTGGACAATCTCGGATAATACACCAATCTTGCGCTACAATCCACACAATATCTATTGGCCCTTCTAGTTCTGACCAATGTAAACCCCCTGCATCATTATAGATATGCGATCATCTATTAGATCTATGTTGTCTAATTGAGTAAACCATTTGCTATTAACAGATCAATGTTTCTAAATTCGAATTTAGAACCATAAATAATCCCTATGTATTATCTTCACCCATGAAAAAATCAATGTTTCAAAACTCGAGTTTAGAAATAAAAGCGCCGCCCATCAGACTTGAACTGACGACCGTCCGATTAACAGTCGGATGCTCTACCACGCTGAGCTAGGGCGGCAACATGTTTGTACCTCGGTAAAAGTGATTTAATCCTTGCTACTGTTAGAAATTAGACAAAAGTGTGTGTATGTTAGTTAAATTTAGCAAAAAATTCTTTAATTTCTTTTGAATGACTTTCAACTAATTCAATTATTTCTAAATGTTCATCAGCTGTTGGTTCTCTTTTATGTACAATTTGAAATGCACTTAATGCTGAACCCACCATTTCCCCTACAAAAAATCCACACAAAAAATCTCCAACCTTTGAACAATCCCATGTGTCGCCAATTCTTGGTGAAGCACCAGATGTTTTGTAAAGTTCTAAAGTCTGTAAAATTAATTCTGTAGTCTGTTTTGAAAATTCAGGATCAAGAGTCATGGATAGAAACTAGATATTTTATTTTTCTATGCCTTTCTTCTTTTCAAAAATGTAAATACCGTCAAGGAAAACTCTGTGGTCTTTGTTTTTCACTTTGGTTTTTAATTCAATGTTTGCAGCTGTTTGAGTAATGTCTGTCCAAACTGCTCCTGTTAAAATTACATCTTCGCCTTTAGGAGTAACTGTGGTATTTCCTATAATTCTTGTTTTTCTTGGAGCTCGTTCACCTTGAAAATTCTCAATAAGAATTTCTTTACCGTTAACTTTGACTGTAACTGGAAAGTGTGCAAAAACGACTTTCATCTTAATTGTATATCCTTCGATTAATCCTTCACAGATATTTCTAATGATAGATCTTGCTGTATGTAAAATGGCATAATCTCTTTTTTTATATTCTATTGATTTTAACAATATTTTATTTTCTGAGAGTTCAATATTTACTGGGATGGTACGGAAACTTTTGAATGTTTTACCTAAAGGTCCTTCAAAAGTTAACATGTTTTTTTTCTGTGAAACTTTAATTCCTTCAGGAATAACTACTTCATCTTGAAATTTCTCAACTTGATTAGTAGACATATCCGATTAAAAATCCTCCAATTCCTTTTTGTAATGCTTCATGATGTGACATGACACCTTGATTAGTTGTTACTAGTAACATTCCTCTATCATATGCTGGTAAGTACTGTTGCTCCCAGCTATTGTACTCGTCAGTTTTTACTTTGAATCTTGGTGAGATTGCTCCACACTTTGTAATTTTTGCTAATAGTTTTATCTTGAATTTTCCACCTCTTTTATCATCAATGTGTTCAAACTCTCCAATGTATCCATCTTTTTGAAGTGTCTTTAAAACTTCAATTCCTAATTTTGATGTAGGTAGAATTACACAATCACCTTTTCTTCTTAATTCATTATTTGTAAGTGTAACAAACAAGTTTGCTAAAATATTAGTTGCAGGCATACTATATCATCGATTTTTCCTGAACCCTAAAGATGTTGCTACTTCTCTGAAGCATCGTCTGCATAACATTAAATCATATTTTTGAATAACTGCTGTATAATCCCCACATCTTTTACACCATTTGGAACCTCTACCAAAATCGTGCTTTTTTCGTCCTGTGGCTTCATAAGATCTATCTTTTGCCATTATGCTATTGTCACTCCAAATTCTTTAACTAGATAATCCTTTGCTTCCTGACTTGTAATTACATGTGCTTTACCTACACTTGCTTTGTGTTTACTTCTTGTTCTAACTCCAAATCCTGGTCTAGATAATGTAATTGAAATACCTAAACCTAAAATTCCAATAGATGGCTCATATTTCACATCTGGAATATCAATATGCTCATTAATTCCAAATGAATAATTTCCAAAATTATCAAATGATTTACCTTTGACTGTATTTCCTTTTGCTTCTAACAATCTTTTTAGTAGTACTACTGCATCATTTCCACGAACTGTAACTGCAACTCCTATTGGTTCACCTTTTCTAACTCCCCAATCTCTTTGTGTTTCTTTTGCAAGTCGTGCTGATGGTTTTTTACCTGAAATTTGTTCTAATGCTCTTTTTGCAATTTCGATAACATCACCGGATTTACCTAATCCCATGTTTAGGACTACTTTTTCTAAGTATATTTTCTTCATTGGAGATTCTGTTGTTTGAGACATATGATCACTTTATTTGAATTACTGGCTCCTCTTTACCTATTGGCATAATGATGTCTGCTGGAATTTCGATTTTTCTATCACCTAATGAAAGAATGACTCTTTTTGGAAGGATGAATGTTCCCTCTTCAATTGTTTCAATTTTACCAATTTGTCCAGAGTTAATTCCACGAGTGACTAAACCTTGAACTCCTTCTTCTAATTTGATTACCTCTAAAATTTTCACTTCTGGAATTTGAATAAGACATGTATCTCCGATACTTACTTTGGTATCTGTGATCATTGAACGTCCATCATGAAAACCAATTTGCATTTTACCTTTATTGATTGTAGTTTTACTAACTACTCTAACTAATTTTTTAGATTTTTCTGTTTCGTTAATTTTAATTGGTTTTAGTATTTTTCCTTCTGTTGGAACTAAACGATAAACATCTGTAACATCCTTTAATTCGACAACATCCATTAATCCAATTGCATGGTGAAGTGACTTTCTTACTACTCCATCTACTTGAACTCTACCTGAATAAATTGCTGTTTTAGATTCTCTTAAACTTGTGACAATCTTTAGAGTATCTCTGAGGAATACTGCTGTTGGAATTGAATATTCTTTTTTGTGTGGGCCTGGTTTTACAGTAATTACAAATCTCTTGTCTTTTCTTGTGATTCCCCAAAACAGAGGAGCCATTTGACGTTTGAGTTTCTTACTACCTGCGATACTTACCATTATTTTTCATCTTCCTTTTTTGGAGTTTTAGTTACTCCTTTTGTTTCTTTAGGGGCATCTTCTTTCACTTCTTTAGTTGTAACTTGTTTAGTTTGTTTGCTTGGATTTTTACCTTCTAATTTTGATATTCTCCATTTGTCACTTGTGTTGAGTGATGTAACTACTAAATTAGATGTATGAATGTAAACGTCAAATTTATCCCCTTTAGTTTTTTCTTTTTTGACCCCTTCAATTGCAACACTACTTTTTGATGTAGATATTTTTGATACTTTGCCTTCTACTCCTTTGAATTCTCCTCTGAGAATTGTTATACTATCACCTTTAACAACACGTACACTTCTTTTTCCATATTTTTTATGAAGATCTTTTGAAAGTGCACTGCCCAATTGTTTACTGCGAGTTTGATATGTTGCTTGATAAATTTGATTATTACGCATTTTTGTTGGTTTCATTTTATTATACCACCATTGATGCCAAGTTAGCTACTCTTGGCCATTTCTCTGAAGCTTCTGCTGCAACTGGTCCTTTGATGTCTGTACCTTTTGTTTCTCCTTCTGGCGTGATTAATACTGCTGCATTATCTTCAAAACATACTCTCACACCGTTTAATCTACGAACTGCATACTTTTGTCTTACAATAACTGCACCATACACTTGTTTTCTTAACTCTGCAGGACCTTTCTTTACAACAACATTACAAAAGTC
>Ga0233434_1001694_pt1 | contig 20901 bp, 17 predicted proteins | sample SI_122_August201_4_FD_182738 | JGI IMG/M metagenome (GOLD analysis project Ga0233434, IMG submission 182738) | Seawater microbial communities from Saanich Inlet, British Columbia, Canada - SI_122_August2016_120_MG | ecosystem: Environmental > Aquatic > Marine > Inlet | place: Canada: British... | reverse complement strand
CTGCGGTTCGTCCATGGATGATGTCATCGACGATCTGGCGCGCCAGGATGCCGCCGGAGAAGCAGCGATGCTCGAACTGCTGCTGGCCAAGGATCGTGCCGTGGGGCCCATGGTGGAGGCACTGGCAGATCCCGATCGAGCCGCATCCAGGCCACGCCTCGCCCATGCTCTGGCCGGTCTGGTTTCCCGCGTGTCCGATCCGCGCATTCCAGAGACACTGACGAGTCTGCTGCAGTCAGACCCCGACCCAGCCGTTCGCTCGGCTGTGGCCATCGCTGCCGGCTATTATCGGCTCGTTGATCTGTCGCAGCCCCTGCTGGACGTCGGTACGTATGACAGCGACGGTAATGTGCGACATCACTCGCTGCACGCCCTGCGCTTGATGGCGGGCAAACTTCCGGCTGACGCATTGGTCCCTGTGCGCGAACGCGCCGCGCAACTTCTCGACGACCCGCACCGGGGTGTACGCGGCGAAGCGGCGATTCGCGCCGAAGAGCTCGTGGGGGAGAGTCTCGATGCGGCACGAACCCTGCAGTTGCAGGCGCAGATAGAGCAGGCCGATTCCGCCTATCGAGAGGTGTTGCAGCGTGTGCCCAAGAGCAAACGCGCCAACTATCGACTGGCGCGGTTGTCGCTGGAACGCGGCGATATCGATGCGGGTCTGCAACGATTGCGCGAACACGGCATGCTTCTGGATGTGCCGCGTCTGACATCGAGCCCCGTCATCGATGGTCGCGTCGACGAAGCCAGTTGGCAGTCAGCGATCAGGGCTGACGCCTTCTATCAGTTTGTTTCCAGTCACCAGGCGGCCCTGCCCTCTGATGTTGACACGGAGCTCTATCTCGCTCACGACGATGAGCGCTTCTACCTTGCCTTTGTCGGCTTCGACGAAGAGACGGCGAAGCTGGTCCGCTCCAGTGCCGGAGAGGATATGGTCATCTGGCAGGATGATGTGATCGAGGTGTATCTCGACGCCAATCTTGATCACCGCAGCTACATCCATCTTGGGGTGAATTCCGAAGGGATGAAGTCTGATGCCTGGCATGAAGGCGGTCTGGAAAGTCGCGACATCGAATGGGATGCCGACGTACAGTGGAGCAGTCACGTGGGTGACGATCGCTGGTCCGTCGAGATTGCCCTGCGCTTCGCCGACCCCGAGTTGCCATCGCCACAGGCGGGTACGTTGTGGGGCTTCAATTTCGTACGAACCTATCGCGGCGCCGAATTCAGCCAGTGGGTGCGGACCTACGGCAATGCCCATTCGCCCGATGACTTTGGCGTATTGCGATTCATGTGAACACTGACACTCTGACACTCTGACTCTGATACCCGGGGAACTCTCCATGATTCTCGTCGATGCCCACCTTGATCTCTCGATGAATGCCATCAACTGGGACCGCGATCTCGAACTGGATGTGTTCGAGATTCGCAGGCTGGAAGAGGGGATGGAGCAGAAGGGGCGGGCCTGCGGCACAACGACCCTGCCTGAAATGCGCAAAGGCGAGATCGCTCTGTCTGTTGCGACGGTAATCTGCCGCGTCGCCTGGCCCGGGTCGCCGGCGACGGGTGCGGCGAATCAGAAGATTGCCTACGCCAAGGCGCAGGGCCAGTTGGCCTACTATCATGCCCTTGAAGCGGAGGGGTTGATGCGGCAGATCTCAGATCGTGCAGGACTCGACGCTCATCTCCAGCAGTGGGAAGCGGACAGCGCCTCGACGCCTCTGGGATACATCCTCAGCATGGAGGGTGCTGATCCGATCATCGATCCAGAGAATGTCGCCAAGTGGTGGGATGATGGGCTGCGGGCCGTCGGGCTGTCACATTACGGTTTCAGTGCCTATGCCCACGGTCACGATATGGTCGGTGGTCTCACCGATCGGGGGCGGCCGTTGCTGGCGGCGATGCAAGAGGCAGGCATGATCGTCGACCTCACACACCTGGCAGACATCGCTTTCTGGGAAGTCCTCGACGCCTTCGATGGTGCCGTGCTGGCGAGTCACAGCAACTGTCGAGCGCTGGTGCCGGATCCACGTCAGTTCGATGACGATCAGATCAAAGCGATCATCGCCCGTGGCGGCGTCATCGGTGGTGCCCTGGATGCGTGGATGCTGCAAACGGGGTGGATCAGAGGCGAAACCACACCTGAAGTGCTGGGCCTCGACGCGCTCGTGGATCACATGGTTCACATCTGCGAGTTGGCGGGCAACACCCACCACATCGGCATCGGCTCAGATCTCGATGGCGGCTACGGGACGGAGCAGACGCCACGCGATCTGGATACGATCGCCGATCTGCAGAAGGTGGGGCCGTTGCTGGCGGATCGTGGTTTCAGCGATGATGATGTAAAGCGGGTGATGCACGGCAACTGGTTCGAATTCTTCCGCAAACATCTGCCGTAGAGTGCCGCCGATCGGTCAGATGCCGGCCTATGGTGAGACAAGTTCGTGCAAGGTGCTGGCAGAACACGTGTAGCGAAGTCAGCGCCATCTATCCTGACGTAACCACGTATCCTGGGAGATCAGCGCACGATGAAGATCACAGCCATCAAGTTATGGCGCGCCTCTATCTTCGCAGGTTTCCAGGTGTTGGCTGCTTGAGGGCTCTATGCAGTTGAAGGAGCGTGGCGCCAGCGGGCGCGCCCTCGTCGTCGGTCTGATGGGTGCCGTTTTCCTTGGCGTCGCTTCCACATACAACGACATGATCATCAAGGGGTCCGGGGTAGCCACCTGGAACTGGACCCCGGGCGCGATCGTCGTCTTCTTCCTGCTGGCCGGTGTCCTGAACACGCTGGTGCGTTTTGTCCACCGGCCCTGGGGATTGTCACGCGGCGAACTGGCCGTGGCCTATTTCATCATCTTGCTGGCCAATACCCTCACGGGTCGTGGCTTCTCCAGCCAGATCCTGCCGGTGCTCACCGGGGCCGAATACTACGCCACACCGGAAAACGACTGGGCCTCCGTCGTGCAGCCCCACCTCCCGGCGTGGGTCCTGCCGCAAGGAAAGCAGGCTCTCTGGCACTTCTACGAGGGCAGTCCCTCGGGTCTGGTCCCGTGGGAGGCGTGGGCAAGACCCATGCTCTGGTGGGGGATCTTCGCCCTGGCGCTGTTCCTGACGATGGCCTGCATTATGGTGATCCTGCGTCGCCAATGGGTGGAGAACGAGCGGCTCGCCTACCCCATGGTGCAGTTGCCGTTGGCAATGCTGGCCGACGACGAGCGTGATTCGGTCCTCAAGCCGTTGTTCCGCAACCCCCTGATGTGGGCGGGCTTCGCAATCCCCTTCGTCATGGGGTCGATCAATGCGCTGCACAACTATTTTCCCTTCGTACCGACCGTCGTCGCCTATCTGCCAAGTATCCCGATCCTGCGCGGGATGGCTTCGATCAGCCTGACATTGAGCGCGTCGATGGTCGGGTTCTCCTACTTCGTACCGATCAACATCGCCGCGGGCCTGTGTTTCTTCTATCTGCTCACGACCGTGCAGCGTGGCCTGTGGGGCCTGGTGGGGTGGGGGGATAAGGAAGATGCCATGGGCGCCTACTCCCAGTACACGGAGCCCGATATCATCCACGAGGCGATGGGGGGGATGATCGTGCTGGTGGTCGGGACGTTATGGATTGGTCGTCACCATCTGCGAGATGTGCTGCGCAAGGCCTTCTATGACGCTGACGACGTCGACGACAGTGACGAGATCCTCTCCTATCGCCACGCCGTATTGGGTACGATTGTCGGCCTGTGTGTGATGGGGGTCTGGCTGGCCGCAACGGGCGTCCCCCCCGCACTGGTGCCACTGCTGCTGGCGGTGGCCTTCATCATCTTCATCGCCATCTCCCGCACTGTGGCGCAGGGCGGTGTGGCCAACATGTATCCTCCGACGAATCCACCGGACTTCATCGTCTCCGGCGTCGGTGCCTCCGCCATCGGCGCCAAGGGGATGGGGGCGCTGGCGATCAGCTATGCCTGGAGCGTCGACACGCTGATCCTGATGATGAGTGCCTGTGCCAACGGGCTGAAGCTGCTGACGGAAGTGAAAGCGGCCCAGCATCGCCGTCTCTTCGCCGCCATCGTCGCGGTCATCATCCTGACCCTGTCCGCCTCGATTGGCATGGTCATCCTTCTCAGCTACGAACATGGCGCCATCAACCTGTCGAGCTTCTACTTCAACAACGTTTCCCAGTACCCCTTCCGTTTCATGGCCTTCAACCTGGGCGAACCGGCGGGGCCGAATTGGATCGTCTGGGTCCATACCGGGATCGGCGCGGTCGTGATGACAGGGTTGATGGTGGCGCAGCACCGATTTGTCTGGTGGCCCTTCCATCCTCTCGGGTATCCGGTCAGCTGTGTCTTCGGTGGTATGTGGTTCAGCGTGTTCCTGGCAATGGTTCTCAAGTCCGTGATCATGAAATACGGTGGTCCCCCCTTGTTTCGGCGCCTGCGTCCCTTTTTTCTCGGACTGATTCTTGGCGAAGCCTGCGTCGGTGGCTTCTGGATCGCCGTCGACTATGTGACGGGTATGGTAGGCAACACGTTGCGGGGGATTTTCTTCGGCTGAACGCCGGGGGCATGGTCGACGTACATGCTTACTCCAGAAGTCTGGGCTTCTCGGTCGTCTACCACAACACGACAAACAGTAGATAACAGGCAGTTGCCAGGTAGAGCCCCAGCCACACCCCTGGGCGCTGATACCATTTCGGTCCCTCGGGGCCCACTTCAAAGGGATACTTGGGTCGGATCGGCGCTTCGACCAGTGTGCGGTGCAGCCACGTACCCTCGAAGGCTGCAAGGCGTGGGCGCATCTGCTCCCGCACCTGAGCGGCGTCTTCGTCCTTCACGTAGATCAGGCCCGTCAGATCCTCGGGCGCCAATGATCCGCGGCGAGAGGTGATCCAGGCTGAAGCGATGAGCATACTCGCCGCGGGGATCACGAGATTCCACAGATAGGTCCACCACGTGTTGCCATACCAGACCGGCACGGGCCAGTCATAGGCGTCGGCGAGGATAGAGCTGATGCCGTATGTCAGCCCTGCCAGCAGGCCGATGATGCCGGTCTGCCGGTGCACGCGTGTGAAGATTCCCATGAGTATGACCGTCATCAGTGGCACGGCAATCGCCCCGGCGAGGCGCAGGTAGAATTTCAGCATGCCCCCTTCCAAGAAGGGGACGTAGAGAAAGCCGAGAGCGAGGATGAAGGGGACGGACCAGCGACCGACGCGTGTGTAGTGCGCGTCGTCGCGATTCTTCACGAAAAAGCGGGCGTAAATGTCACGCACGAAAAGCGACGACAGACCAATGCCAATGGAGTCGAACGTCGAATAACCGGCGGCAACGAGACCGGCAACGACGAGACCGACAAGACCGGCAGGCAGATACTTAACGATCATCAGCGGATAGGCCTGATCGACGATTTCCAGGCCGGGAAAATCGGCGTGCGCCATGGGGCCGAGGCTGACATTGAAAAACAGGCAGATCGCCGTGGCGATACTCGCCACGAGGGCGGCCATCTTGAAGTCCCATTCTGATCGCGCCCCGAGAAAGCGAATCGCCTCGTATTGGTTGATCACGGCATAGGTGGTGAGTACGACGATGAAGCCGAATACGACCAGCAGGGGAGGGACCCCCGGGGGAGAGTAACCTCCCACGTGCATGAGTGTGTCAGACAATCCCGTCTCAACGGCTTCCAGTCGTGCTTCGATGCCAGACCAGCCACCCATGCCGCGATAGACGGTGCCCCAGAGTACAAAGGAGGCGACGATCATCGTCAGGCTCTGCAGTGCATCGGTGACGACGCCCGCCTGCAGACCGCCGCGCACGATATAGAGGACGGAGGTGGCGGCGACACCGATGACGATGAGCCAACTCGTGCGATCGTCGATGCCGGCGACGACGTTGAGTACGAGGAACATGGAAAAGAAGATGTTGCCAAGGACATTGGTGCGCGATTGAACATTGATGAGCACTGCCAGGACGCGCACACCAGGGCCGAAGCGTAACTCGAGCCATTCCGCATTGGTGAACACACCCGTGCGATACATGGGCACGATGACGAAGAAGCTCAAGACCGTCCAACCGATGGCGATCCCCACCCACCACTGGGCCAACTGCGACAGGCCGAGGTTGTAGGAGCCACCGACTATGCCCACATAGTCGCCGGAATCGACGGCCGTACCGAAGGCAGACAGGCCAATCATCCACCACGGCATCGACTTGGCTGCCAGATACCAGTCGAAGCTCTCGCCTTTGTTTCGATGCATCAGCAAGCTGTAGGTGACGACGCCGCCATTGAGAATGATGACAATGGCCCAATCAAGTGCGGTCATGTTTCCACCCGTTTTGACACTGTTGGAACCCCCTGCTAGCCTGACTACATGAATGCGCTCGAGCGAAACATACGATACTACCCCGTGCACCGGCTGTTTCTGGGGCTCCTCATCATCGGCCCCGTATTAACACCCTATCTACGGTCGAAGGGGTTCGTCTATACCGAGATCATGCTGCTGCAGTCGATCTCTGCGGTTTCTCTCGTCGTCTTCGAGATGCCAACCGGTATCGTCGCGGATCGAGTCTCCCGCCGCCTGTCGCTGTTTCTATCGGGCGCATGCATCGCCGCGGGACTTGTCGTCTACATCCTCGCTGCACGTTTTGCGACGCTCGCCGTGGGCGAAGTGATGATCTCCATCGGCCTGACCTTTCGATCCGGTGCGGACGCCGCTTTTCTGCACGAGAGTCTGGCTCGCCTGGGGCGCGAACAGGAGTACCGGCAGATCGAAGGGCGTGCGATCTCGTGGATCTTTATCGGCCAGAGTATTGGCACCTTCGCCTGCAGTGCGTTGTACGAATGGGACAAGGACCTGCCTTTCTGGCTCAGTGTTGGCGCAGCGTCTCTGGCAGCTGCTGTCGTGCTGCTCTTCACCGAGCCGCAGCGCGACAAGGCAGACCGGCCCTATATCAGCCACGTGTTGCACAGCTTTGGTGTGGCCCTTGGTTCACCCGCTCTGCGTTGGACGCTGGTGTTGGTGGCGATCATGGGGTTCACCACACGCGTGGGGTTCTGGCTGTATGAACCCTATTTCGTCGCCGTGGAGATTCCGATTTTGTGGTATGGTCCGATCTTCGGCGTCTTTAACATCATTGCCGCTCTGTCGGCGCGGTTTCTCGCGCATCGATGGGGGAATGCACCGCTGGCCATGCTCTTCATGCTGTTGCTGTGCGGCCTGACATTCCTGCTGCCGGCGCTCTTCGTTTCGGCCTGGTCGATCACCATCATCTCTCTGCAGCAGATCGTTCGTGCCGCTTACAAGCCGACCCTTGGCGCCTGGGTCAATGGCCACGTGACCGATGACGTGCGCGCTACGATGCACTCCATCTTCGGGTCGGTGGCGGCTCTGGCATTCTCCGTCGTCTCGCCCCTGATCGGCTTGCGTCTCGATGGTGCCGGCGCCATCCCTACGTATGCCTTGATGGGGATGGGGGTCTGCGCTGCCGCCGTTCTGCTGGGGCTGTGGCTGCGCCTATCCCGCAGATGGACGCGTTCTGGCTGATGGCTTGCTGATCGTTTGTCTGGGCGGCTCTTGTGCACGATCGTTGTAGCCATCGGTGCCTTTCCCGTAGAGGAACACAATGTGTCTTAAGGATCAAGCACGGATCTGTGTCATAAGTGTCGTCTTCACATGTGCCTTCTCGCCGCACACGAGTCTGGCGCAGGAACCGCCCATGAGTTTCTTCATCACCAGTCAGGGACCCGGAAATGGCGCTGATCTCGGTGGCCTTGCGGGAGCGGATGCGCATTGTGGCGCTTTGGCGCAGGCGGTAGGGCACGGATCACAAGGCTGGCGTGCGTATCTGAGTGCGACGTCGGCTGATGGGGGAGTCACGCACGCCAGGGATCGGACTGGCCCTGGGCCCTGGTACAATGCGGCGGGCGTCATGGTCGCTGCGGACCTCGATCAACTGCACGGTGACAACAACCTCACGAAAGAAACGGCCCTCGACGAGATGGGGCAGATCGTTAACGGACGGGGAGACAGTCCCAATCGTCACGATATTCTCACCGGATCGCATGCAGACGGCACGGCCTTCACCGATGCTGATCTGACATGCGCCAACTGGACGAGTAGTGGATCCGGTTCGGCTCAACTGGGTCACCACGATCGAACCGGCGGTGGCGCCGACCCGACCTCCTGGAATTCTGCCCATGCCTCGCGTGGTTGCAGTCAGAGCGATCTTCGTGGTACCGGTGGCGATGGACTCTTCTACTGCTTTGCTCTGCCGCCTGCCGATACTGCCATCTCCCCGAGTGGATGGGGAACCCTCAAGCTTCACCCTGGCTCAGACTGATCCTATGGAAGCTGCCACCGACAGAGCGTCGCGCACGATCAACTGGTATCGTACGCCGATCCCACGTGAACAACTGCGTGAGCTGAATCAGTGTAGCGATGTGCGGGCACTGCTGCAGATTCTCGGTCATCTGAGTCTGATCGCTGCCACAGCGGCGACGGCGTGGCAGGTGCAGGACCGGCTCGAGTTGTTGCTGCCCGTGCTTTTTCTGCACGGCACGGTGTACGTCTTTCTTTTCAATGCCACGCACGAACTGACCCACGGAACCGTCTTCCGCACGCGCTGGCTCAACCGATTTTTCACACGGATTTTCTGTTTCTTCGTCTGGCGCAATCATCACATGTTCTGGGCCAGTCACGCCGAGCATCACAAATACACCTTGCACGCACCGGATGATCTCGAGGTGACCCTGCCACGCCGGCTGACGGTGGCAGACTTCTTACGCGTCACCATTTTCGATCCACGCGTCTTTTATGCGACCCTGCGCAAGACGGGGCTGCATGCACTTGGCCGCGTGGAAGGAGAGTGGGAGCTGCATCTGTTTCCAGCAGATGAACCTGATCGACGTCGAGTGCTGGCAAACTGGGCGCGGATTCTGCTGATCGGACACGTCGCGATCACCGCAGGCAGCCTGTATCTGGGGCTGTGGCTCGTGCCGGTGTTGACGACCTTTGGTTCATTCTATGGTGGCTGGTTGCGATTCCTCTGCAATCACACGCAGCATACGGGGCTGCAGGACGATGTGCCCGATTTTCGTCTGTGCACACGCACGATTCTGCTAAGTCCCCTGACGCAGTTTCTCTACTGGCACATGAACTACCACATCGAGCACCACATGTATGCAGCCGTGCCGTGCTACAATCTCGGCAAGCTGCATCGTGCAATTCGCCATGAGCTGCCCGAGTCCAACCGCGGCCTGTGGGACACATGGTGCGAGATTCTGACGATCATGAAACGGCAGGAGACGGAACCCAGTTACGAATACGTGCCCGCTCTGCCTGACGCGAGCCAACCCGCTGTTACCTGAGAGGCGACGTTGAGTACACCTGACGCGATCGGCTGGATCTCCTGCCCTCAGAGGTATCGTTACGAGGCGCCGCGACAGGGTGTGTTGATGCCTGATAGCGAGGCGATCATCCAACTGCATGAAGGCCGCGATTTCGACGAAGCCCTGGATGGTCTCTCCGGTTTCGAACGAATCTGGGTCGTCTTTGAGTTTCACCTGAATGAGACCTGGCATCCTCGTGTGCAGCCACCGCGTGAGGGCGAACCGCGCCGCGGCGTCTTCGCCACGCGCTCGCCTCATCGTCCAAATCGCATCGGCCTCAGTTGCGTGCGCCTGCTGTCGATTGATGGGCTGCAGTTGACGGTGGCGGGCCACGATCTGCTCGATCAGACACCCGTGTGGGATCTGAAACCCTATGTCCCGTATGCCGATGCCTTTCCCGACGCCCAGGCGGGGTGGCTCGACGACGTTGTCACGGCGCGCTACGAGGTTGAATTTGCGCCAGGCGCGGCGCAGGTGGCAGACTGGATCGCGGAACATGGGAAACTGGATTGTGTGAATTTCGCCAGGGTACAGCTGATGACGGATCCCACTGATGGTGAGCGGAAAAGGATCGAGCAGCAGGCCGATGGCGACTATGTGATCTCCTACCGCACCTGGCGTCTGCAATACCGCGTGGTTGAGAAATCTCGGATGGTAACCGTCACGCAGATCGGCTCAGGATACAGTGAGACCGATCTCGCCGTGGCGGAAGATCGTCACGACGACAAGGCCGTACATCGGGCCTTTCTGGCTCTGTCCGGTTCATCGGATTTGGCCGACTCGAGTTCATCAACCTAAGATTCGCTTCAGCAGACAACCATCCACACGCCGTAGAGGGAGTTCCAAACCAATGATGCGCTCTTCGAATCCCATGCTCGGAGAAAAGACCTTCCGCGACCTGGCCCCGGCCGGTGTCGACTCCATGACCTTGCAGGGTACCGTCAACAAGACCCTGTTTCTCCTTTTGGGTGTGTTAGTGGCTGCGTCGTGGACCTGGAGTATGTACTTCGACTTCGAAGACCAGGCACTCGTATTCCCGTGGATGATCGGTGGTGCCATCGGAGGTCTCGTGGTCGGCCTGATCACGTCCTTCAAGAAGACCTGGGCCGCCTTTACGGCGCCTCTCTATGCTCTCTGCCAGGGCCTGTTTCTCGGTGGCCTGTCATCGACCTTCGAAGCCAGCTATCCGGGAATCGTGATCCAGGCGACGACGCTGACCTTCGGCACCATGTTCGCCCTGCTTTTCGCCTACACGTCACGACTCATCAAAGCGACGGAGAATTTCAAGCTCGGTGTCGCTGCTGCGACGGGGGGCATCTTCTTCGTCTACATGGGAACGATGCTGCTCGGGTTCTTTGGCATCCATATGCCCTTCATTCACGAGAGTGGCCTATTGGGTATCGGTTTCAGCCTCTTCGTCGTCATCATTGCTGCCCTCAATCTCGTCCTTGATTTCGACTTCATTGAGAACGCCGTTGAGGCGCAGGCGCCGAAGTATATGGAGTGGTTCGCTGCCTTTGGCCTCGTCGTCACCCTCGTCTGGCTCTACATCGAGATCCTGAGACTCTTGTCAAAACTGCGTGATCGGCGCTGACCTGATTCGCTGACCACAACTGATCGTTAGGGAGGACAGATGGCGACATCCAAGGCTAAACAGAAACCCGCTCCGGCTCGCTCCGACACGGTACCGACGCAGATCGGTCTGACGATGTCCGTCGAGTTAGGCAGGGCGAAGATCACCCTGGACGACGCCCTTACCTACACAGAGCAATCGGTGATCGAACTCGACAAGCTCGTGGGCGAACCCGTCAACATTCTCGTGAATGGGACACTGTTTGCCCGTGGAGAAGTTATGACGGTGGACGAGAAATTTGGTGTACAGGTCGTTGAGGTTCTCGATCCGGACTCGAAAGAGGCTGATAATGCGTAATGGCCAAGTGGAGAAACATCGGCTGCAGCAGATTGGCAATGTGGATCTCGATCTGTGTGTCGAATTGGGACGCAAGGTGCTGTCCGCGGAGGAAGCACGGGCCATGAAGGCGGGTGATCTCATCCCTCTCAGCAAGCTCGCCGGTGAGACCGTGGACGTGATCATCAATGGGCGTCCCTTTGCCGATGGCGAGATCGTCGTCTCCGGCGATAGGATGACGGTTCGTCTCACTCGCATGCGGGAGACATCTGATGGCTGATATCCTGACCCCCGAAGAGAAGGCCGCTCTGGACAGTGCCGAGGCCAGCGCTGGTAAGCCCGTCGTCAACCGATACGACTTCAAACACCCGGCGCGCGTCAACAAGACGCAGCTACGCACCCTCGAGAATCTGCACGACAATTTTGCGCGCTTGCTGAGCTCGACCTTCTCCGGTGCCATGCGGGCCGTCGTCGATGTCGATACGGCTTTCGTCGATCAGACGACGTATGCCGAATTCATCATGTCCTTGTCGAACCCTTCCAGCTCGTATGAGTTCTCACTGGGGCCGACCAAGGGACGGGCGATCATCGACTTTGCCATGCCCATCACCTTCGCTTTCATCGACCGCATCTTCGGCGGCAAAGGCTCATCAAAGGGCGTCGACGCTCGGCAGATGTCACAGATTGAGATGGGCGTCCTAGCCAAGATCGTCAAACGAGTCGTTGAAGATCTGGAGGCGACATGGCGGCCGATCGTACCGGCGGAGATCTACGACATTGAATTGGAAACCAATCCCGAGTTTCTGCAGATCTGTGCGGCGAATGAAATCGTCATTCTGTTGGCCTTTGAGGTCAATTCGACCAACGCCTCGGGGCTCGTAAGTCTCTGTTATCCATTTTCTACCCTCGAGTCTCTTCTGCCTCTCCTTGGACAGGAGAGTTGGGGGCGCCAGGAGGCGGATGACACCGACGACCGGGCCCTGGGGAATCGCCTGCGCCTGGCCAAGACAACCGTTCCCATCGTCGCCGAGGTGGGGCGCAATCAGATTCCACTGACAGCAATCGAAGACCTCGGCGTGGGAGACGTATTCACCTTCACCACCCGGCCGACGGATCCAATGGTGGTTTATGCCGGTGAACGACCCAAGTATCTTGGTGGACCCTTCGCCGGCACGCACGACAACATGACGGTGAAAATCGCCGGACAGATTCCGTCTGAGGACGAGGAGGATTTCGCACCCGGCAGCATGGGAGATCCAGAGGAAGAGGTCGGTATTTGCGTCACCGTCCGCGCCGAGTTGGGCCGTACGAATGTCACACTGGATGATCACCTGTCGCTGGAAGAGGGCTCGACGCTCGAGTTAAACAAGCTTGTGGGCGAACCCGTTGACGTGTGGTTGCCAGACCGTCGGCTTGGGCGGGGGGAGATCGTCACGGTCAATCAATATTTCGGTGTACGAGTCACCGAATTGGCAGATTCCAGCACACAGGGGCCGGCCCGGGATGGAAGGGTGCTCGGATACCGGCACCGCCTTCCCCAGGCGCCGACGGTCGAGCCCTGGGGTATACCTGGTGACGTCGATGTCAGTGCGATGGCGGCATCTCTGACGCCGAGTCAACGCGGCTGGGAGCCCGTAGGATCGTCTTCGCCCCAAGAGGGTTCCTCCGAGGAATCACCCACAGAGCCACAGACGGCACACAAAGAGCCAGCTCCACAGCATACGCCGCCATCTGTTCCCAAAGAGATGCTGGCCAAAATTCAACAGGTAGAGGTCCGTTCGCCCTATGATGAGACGCTGAAGCGAGTCCGTCTCGCCGTGCTTGACGCGCGCGAGGATGCGGCTGCTCTCGTCAGTACGTTGATCAATCAAGAAGAGGGTGCAGTACATCGCGAGCCCGAAGTGTATACCCCACCGCCCAGTATAGACGTAAAAGAGGCGACCCTTGGGAGGCGGATCATTTCGGGATTCGGCAAGGTTTTTGAGCGTGGAGAGCCGGAGACCGAGATGGATGACTCGTCACCGGAGGATTCAGAATTCTCCGAGGCAGACGCCTTTGAGCTACCGGCCAGGCAAAAACTCGGCGTCCTCTTCGTTGCATTCGGAAATGAGGTGGGCGGAGAGATCATGAAGTTTCTTTCCGACTACGACATCGAGGAAACGGTGCACGCCATCGCGAATCTGCGATCGGTGAGTGTCGAGATGCAGGATCAGGTGCTCGGCGAATTTGAGCAGCATCTGCTTGCGGGCGAGTGGTTCAGTCGGGGCGGGATGGACTTCGCTCGCGGCTCTCTCGAGCGTGCTGTGGGCCCCAAACGCGCGCAGCAGTTTCTCGATCGTGTCTCTAACCGCGTCTCTTCTGGATTCTACATGCTCAAGAATGCCGCGCCAGAGCAGGTCGCGCCCTTCATCAGTCATGAGCATCCGCAGACAATCGCCCTGATTCTGTCGCAGCTGAATCCCGGCCAGGCTGCGGGCATTCTGGCCCAACTGCCGTCGCGCATGCAGGCCGATGTCTCCTATCGCATTGCGACGATGGAGAATATCACCCCTGCCGTCCTGAAAGAGATTGGGAGGTCTCTCGAAGCGAGTTTGCGAGACATTCTCGGTGGCGACCAGGATGTAGGTGGGCCAAAGGTTCTGGGCGACATGCTTAATATGAGCGGATCGAGTGTAGAGAAGAACGTCCTCGATCAGATCGATGCCCAGGACCCGGAAGTGGCAGAAGCGGTTCGCAATCTGATGTTCGTCTTCAACGACATGGTCAAACTCACCGACCGCGAACTGCAGATCGTGTTACGGAAGGTCGATCAGAAGGATCTCGTCATCGCACTGAAGGCGGCGCGGCCTGAGGTGGCCGAGAAGATTCTCGGCAACATGTCAGAACGAGTACGCAACTTCATTATCGAAGAGATGAACTTCCTCGGTCCCATGCGTCTGAGCGAAGTGGAGGAAGTGCAATTGCGCATCGTACACACGGTGCGGCAGTTGGAAGGGCAGGGAGAACTCACCATCGTCCGTGGAGATGCGGACGATCTGTTCGTCTGAAGTGATCATTCCGGGACTGGCGATTGTCACCCGGTTCGCAAAAAAGCAAGCGATACACGTCAAGGAGTCGAACCATGGGTAAGAAGGCGATCATTAGATTCGGGACCCAGGCGCTGATCCCACTACTGGTGGTACTTGTGGTAGGGTGCGACAGTGAAGGAAGCGATTGGCAGAGCGCGAAGAGCTCGAATACCGACGAAAGCTACGGCCACTATCTGGAGCTCTATCCAGATGGCAAGTTTGCTCAGGCCGCCCGCAAGGGGCAGGAGACGCTGCTCTACAAGCAAACCCGAATGGATAACACGCTGGAGGCCTTCCGCGCATTTCTGGCACGCTTCCCGGATGGCGAAAATGCCGAGGATGCGCACAGTGCGATCGAGCTGCTGCAGTGGGCACAGGCACAGAAAGGGAAATCTCTGGAGGCCATTGAGGACTTCCTGAAGGAATTCCCCGAAAGCCGATTTGCCGATCAGGCGCGCGAACAGATCGCGCCTCTGAAGCTGACACAGATTCAGATCAGCGGCGACGCCGCGGCACTTGAAGAATTCCTGCAAGAGTATCCTGAGGGTCCGGTTGCTGACCGTGCTCGAGCCTCTCTGGAATTGATTGAGTACAAACAAGCACGCAAAGCGGACACACCTGAGGCCTATGCGGCGTATCTGAAGCGTAATCCAGAAGGGGCACATGCGGACGAAGTCAAGAAACGGATGTCACGCTAACCTCATATGACCGGGATGAAACGAGTCCTCGTCACGGGCGCGGCAGGATCTGTTGGCACCAATCTGTGGAAGGGTTGGGAAGCGGCAGGGTGTTATGACCTGACGCTCACCGATCATCGGCCCATCGAGGGTAGCACATCGCGCACCGAGGTCGGTGATATCGCCGATCGCGATCTGGTGACAAGCCTCTGTGAGGGGCAGGATGTGCTGGTGCATCTGGCTTACATCCCGCATAAACCACTCGCTGATGTGACGGACATCGGCGTGGCGATGCAGCTGTTCGAGGCGGCCAGCGCCGCCGGCGTGCACACGATCATCTACGCCAGTTCGAATGCGGCGATCGGCATGAATGAGTTTGAGCGCTCACCGCCTTTGCACTCGACAGGGGACATGTTCCGACCCGCCGGCTGGTATGGGGCGCAGAAGTGTATGGCAGAGATGGCGGGCAAGTATCTGTCGGCACGTGAGCAGATCCGCTTTGTCAGTATCCGCATCGGCACCTTCACGGGTGGCAGTGAACCGCAGGATCATCGGCAATGCACGACGTTGATGACCCCTCGTGACAGTCTGCAGTTGTTCACCAAAGCCATCGACTATGACGGGCCCGTGAAGTATCTGATCACCTACGGCACATCGGGCAATCGTAGTGGGCACCAGATCAGTTGGCTCGATCTGACGGAGGCGATGGGGATCCTCGGATACGAACCCGAGGACAATCTGATCCGTGATCACGCGCATCGATTCACTGAATGACCGTCGCCTACCCAATCGAGAGTAATCTTCCATGAGTTGGTATTTCCTGCATGCGTGTGACCTGCAACCTGGGTCACATCGTTCCTTCCGCTGCAATCCCCGCTACGTCGAAAATGGTCAGACGGCGTATCGACAATTGCAGCAGATGAGCGATGCCGATCTACTCCTCGTCGGTGGCGATCTGACGCGCGATGGCTCCATCCATGATTTCGAATTGGAGGAAGCCAAGGGGCATCTCGACGCCTTGCCGTATCCATACTATGCGATTCCTGGCAACATGGATTCAGGCAACAAGTGGGCACCGGGCCCGGGGGGCACCGGACGTGATGATCCGGCACTGATGATGGAGTCGTCGCAACTCGACAACTTCAGTCGCTACTTCGGCGAAATGCCCTGGTCTCTCGTGCACAAAGACGTGCGATTCTCCGGTTTCTATGCAGCTGTCGCCGGTAGTGGCTTTCCCCATGAAGAACGGATGTGGGACTGGTTGGAGAACGTGCTGCCGTCTCTCCCGCCGACGGTCCATCATGTGATGACGATGCACTACATGCTGTTCTTCGATCAGCCAGATGAACCAACGTGGGATCTGACAAGAGCAGAAGAGTATCACAAGTGGTATTTCACCATTGATGAGCCGCATCGCGCCCGAATCTTCGACGCCTTCAAGAAGGCGAATGTGGAGATCGTGCTCAGTGGCCATATCCACGTGCGACGCCCCGAGCAGGTCGTGGATGGCATTCGCTTCTATCGCGCTGCAGGAATCGCCATGCCACAGATGCCCGATGCCTGGCCCAATGCCGACTCGCGTCTGGGGTTCTATCGCTTCGACGTGGATGAAGATGGCATCCGCGACACCTTCATTCCGCTGGAACACGAATCGAGCGCAGCCGGGAGCTACGGCCTCGGCGGGCATCCACCGGCGGACACGCGCGACTATACGATCGCCCTGGAAAAGCCGCCTGAGCAATTCCTGACGGGCAAGAGATGGCGTGGGGGCGGCGCAAGCTCAAACGGATCGGAATAGAGCCCCGGATCCTACTCGCGGCTAGACCAACTGTAGATCCGCCTTGTCGCCTTCCTCGATAAAAGCGGTCATCAGTTTCACGGCGGCCTCCACATCCTTGCGGTGCACCAACTCGATCGATGTGTGCACATAACGCGATGGGATCGACAGGGTGATTGCCGGCACGCCACCGCGAATGCGTTGAATGCCGCCTGCGTCGGTGCCGCCGCGCGGCAGGATCTCCATCTGATGCTTAATCTTCCGCTTCTTGGCCAGATCCTTGAAACACGCGACCAGACCCGGGTGGGAGATGAAGGACGAGTCCTGAATCTTGATGGCTGCACCGCCACCGAGGTCGGTGACCTTCTCATGATCAGGCACACCGGGAATGTCGACGGCCAGTGTCGTATCGAGGGCGACACCTACATCGGGTGAGATGTCGAAGGCACTGGTTGTGGCGCCGCGTAGACCGACCTCTTCCTGCACCGTGGCGACGGCGTAGGTCTCGAAGCCAAAACTGCTGGCTGCTTGCATCGCTTTGATCATTACATACATGGAGACACGGTTGTCGATGGCTTTGCAGCTGACGCCGTCGCCGATCTCAGTGAACTGGCGATTCATTACGACCATGGAGCCAATCTCCACCTCTTTCTTCACTGTCGCCGCCGGTAGGCACAGGTCGACGAAGAAGTCGGCGATCTGCAGGTCCTTCTTCAGGTCGGCGGGCGTGGCGATGTGGGGTGGGCGCACACCGGGATAGAGCAGGCCCGGCAAGTCGCGCTTCGTTCCACAGACGGTGACACGCTGAGCGACCATGTTGCGTGTGTTGTGGCCACCGAGGGGGACGAGTCGAATCCAACCCTTGTCGTCGATGTGGGAGACGACGAAACCGATCTCGTCCATGTGGGCGGCGATCATCAGTTTCTTCGCTGGGCCCTTGGCCTTCTTGCCCTTTGCCGGTGACGCCGCCTTGCGGGCGATGAGGTTACCCAAAGCGTCGACGGTCAGTTCATCGGCGACCGGCTCCAGTTCACGTCGCGCGATTTCTCGCAGGCGTTGCTCGCGTCCAGGGACTCCCGAGCACTCGCACAATTCCTTCAGCAGTTCCATCCCCTTGCCTCCTTGTTCGGCTCAAAGCATTGAGCCCTGTCATGTCATTTTCCTGATGGGCACAGTATAGGACCGCCCCTCGGCGAAGGCGATTCGGTTGGACGCTGCACGGTTTCTGGCAGAGCCAGATCACGGCCAGCGCATGTATCTGACAGATACGATCCGGGTGTATCCAACAGATACAACTGCTAAATCACTGAAAATGGATTTATCGCGTTATATCGTATATAAACAGTCAGTTAGGAATGAGTTCACATTCCCATGGCATCGTTGGCACTGGCCTTGCAAGGGGGGTAGGCAGAAACCAACCACTACCCCAACAGGAGAAAGAGTCATGGACCTTCACAACGTATACGAGCACAGAATGATGCAACAGCAGCAGCGATCCATGGATGCCGAGCGCAATCGTCCCGCAGGCCGCAATGACTACAGTGACCGACAGCTGAGCGCCCTTGTCCTGCTGAGCATGATCATGGCCAGCCTTCCCGCCATCGCCAATTCCGTCATCGCCTGACAGACACCATCAACTGCTTAACCGATCGCCCACCCGGAGACCCAAGCATGCATCCCAGCCAGCGCAACGACTACCGCGAAATCCTGATCGCCCACGCCTGTGTCTTCGGCGCCGTCCTCTTCGTTTTCATCGCCGTCGCCGCCGTAAACGTCCTCGGCCAGGTTTCCAACATACTGACGTGAGTAACAACCATCACGCGCTCGGACCAACGCAAGCCCCTATACTTCGCCTCGCCAAAGGGCCTTCAAACGATGACACTGCGAGCCTGCTCAATGACCCAGACTCAGATGACAAAGACAACCCTCCTACTGACCCTTCTGCTTCTCAGCTTCGTTCCGGCGCGCGCCCACAATGGCGCCGCTGGCGTGCTGCTGCCCGTCAAGGGGATCACCCTCGATGGGGATCTGTCAGACTGGCCAGACGATCTGCCGATCTACGCGTTGGAGGCCCTCGGGGTGACCGTTCCGCCAACAGATGCCGCTGATCTGGAGGCATCCTTTCAGATGGGTGTCGACGTGGCGCAGAACGTGCTCTATGTCGCTGTCAATGTATCGGCGGATGAATCGACCGTCCTCGACACGAGTTATGCTGGTCGACTGGAGCATCAGGACGGCTGTGACCTGCGGATCCATCTGCAGCATGCCGAACAGGCCGAAGGCGCGATCCACCACTACGGCTTCTGGGGTACAAATCTGCAGAGATTCAAGAATGGGCCCCCGGAAGCGGTGGACGTTGCCGTGAGTCGCCGAGGCGAAGGCCATCGGTATGAATGGCGTGTAGACCTGACGACCCTCAGCGACGGCGCGTTTCAATTGGCACAGGGGATCGTGATCGGCCTGGATGTCGCGATTATGGACGAGGACGAGGACGGCAGCAGAACCTATCTGATGTGGGGTCCCCATCGTGGCCTGCCTTTGGCCTATGAACTCAAAGGAGACGCGGTCGTTATCTCCGATCCGACGCATGCTGGTGTTGTTGCCGGGAATGTCCGCTGGGATCAGGAGGGGATGAGCAAGCGCAGTTTTGTGACGATTCGATCCATGGCAGATGGAGGAGATCGGTTAGATCTGGCGACCGACGGCCGTGGAAACTTCGAGACTGACTTTCCGAGTGGAGAGTATCGTATAGGGCTGTATGCAGACGATGACGACAGCGAGTCTGGACAGTTCGTCGAGGTGTCGCCCAAAGACACGTTGCAGATCGAGCTGATTCGTCGGCTCGAGATCGGCCGCTCCAGTGGTGCGTCGACACAGGTAGCGGTGCCCGCAGGACCCGGTGATCGCCAGGGGCTGTGGCATACTTTCAATGTGCTGGATGGGCTTCCCGGCGTGGTCCTTGCTCTTGCGCAAGACGATGACGGTGCTCTATGGATCGGCACGTCAAGAGGGCTCTTCCACTACGATGGCGGCTTCTTCACTCCCATGTTCGATCAAGGAATGGCCCTTGCGATTGCCGTCGATGACCGCGGTGGTGTCTGGTTCGCCGACGGATACAACAATACCGGTACTGGAGTCGGCCACTGGGATGGCGAACAACTGACTCGCTATACGATGGATTCTGGTCTGGCCAGTGATGCTGTGCATGCCCTTCATGTGAGTGGAGATGGCGACGTGTTCGCAGGGACCAGCGAAGGTGTCAGTCGATGGGTCGATGGTCAGTTTAAGCCCGTCCCGCGCCTGGATAGTCTGAGCGTCGTCCATCTGGGCGCCTCGAGAGATGGTGGACTTCTCGTCTCTCATTTGGGAGGTGTGAGACGATGGTTCAATGGCGACGATGCCATTGATCTGCCATGGCCCGATGCGGGTTCTTATGGCGCTGCGGCGCTGGACGATCGTCGCGGTACTACGTGGATGGCAACCCAAGTCGTTTCATCGATGTTTGAAAACGAGGCGGCGGGGAGCCTGCAACAGGTGGAGGGACACACTCTGGTGGATGTTCCAGGGCCACTGACAGGGGATCGCCGAGTCAATGAACTGCTCGAGGGTGCTGACGGCGCGATATGGTTCGGGACGCAGGGAGAAGGGCTGCTGCGTTGGGATGGAACCGACGTGGTCTCATTCGCCAGTGAGGATGGAGTCGGTAGCGACTTTGTCTACGCCTTGATGCAGGACCGTGAAGGGCACCTCTGGGTTGGAACAACCAACGGACTGAGTCGTTATGATGGGAATCACCTGCGCTCCCTGCGTGTTGCCGATGGTTTGAATGACAACAAGGTCCGGCAGATGATCGAGGACCAACAAGGTGCCTTGTGGTTTGCCACGGCGCGGGGGGTGAATCGTTTCGATGGCACGCACGTCACAAGTGTTCAAGTAGGTGATAGAGCAGCCAACGAGCCGGTCAACGACCTTCGGATGGATCGAGCGGGGCGAATCCTATTCGCAACCGATGACGGTCTCTTTCGTCATGAGGACGGGCAGTTTCGCACTTGGGGTCTATCCGACGGACCCCTGCAGCGGCGGATTCTC
>Ga0233434_1001692_pt1 | contig 20929 bp, 22 predicted proteins | sample SI_122_August201_4_FD_182738 | JGI IMG/M metagenome (GOLD analysis project Ga0233434, IMG submission 182738) | Seawater microbial communities from Saanich Inlet, British Columbia, Canada - SI_122_August2016_120_MG | ecosystem: Environmental > Aquatic > Marine > Inlet | place: Canada: British... | reverse complement strand
TTCTTCAAAACTTGCTTAATTATGCTCCAAAAAGTACAAAAACAGACATTCTAAAATCACTTTCTCAATTACAAACTAATCTAAAACGTAGAAGTGTAGTCTTTATTGTTTCAGATTTTATTTCAGATTCATTTGTAAAACCACTGAAATATTTAAAATTCAAACATCAAATTGTTCTAGTTAATATTTCAGATATTAGAGAAAATCAAATTCCAGAAATAGGTCATGTATATTTAGAGGATGCTGAGTCTGGAGAACAAATTCTAGTAAACACATCTGATAAAAAATTTCAAGAACAATATTCTGTTCTTCTTAAGAATACAAGAGAAAAAAATGAATATGAAATAAAAAAATTAGGAATTGATTTTCTAAATCTTTCAAATGAAGAATCATTTGATATTACATTTAATCGATATATCAAAAACAGGAAAAGAAATTAAATGGAAATACAATTTGAATATCTTTATGTATTGTTTTTGCTTTTGATGATTCCTGGACTATATTTTTTGTATTCAAAATATAATTCAGAGAAAAAAGATTCTGTTTTGAAATTCAGTTCACTAAAAATTGTAAAAAAGTCAATAATGAAGAAGAATTTTCTTCGAAAACATTTACCATTTGTTTTGATGATGGGAATACTTTGTTTGGCAATAGTAGGATTGGCAAATCCTCAGATTCCAACATTATCGGTTGAAAAAGGAATCAATTTGAGCATAGTTTTAGATGGTTCAGAGAGCATGGCAGCTACAGATTATACACCTACACGCCTAGATGCTGCAAAAGGAGCCATCAGTAATCTGATTACAAAGATGGATTCTAAAAACAATGTAGGGGTTGTTCTCTTTGAATCAGGGGCCACTACAATATCGTATCTTACTCCTGATAAAGAAAAATCAACAAATGCAATTTCATCAATTGAGCAAGGCCAGGGGGCTACTGCAATTGGTGATGGGCTTGCACTAGGAATTGACATGGCTTCATCAATTCCAGATAAAAAAGGAGTAGTGATTTTACTTAGTGATGGGGTTCATAATTCAGGATTAGTTACACCAGAAGAAGCAACAGAGTATGCAAAAAATAATCATATTCAAATTCATACAATCGGGTTAGGTTCAACAGAACCTGTTTATCTAAGAGATGACATCTATGGAGAACCACAATATGCTGAATTAGATGAAGATACACTTGTTACAATTGCACAAGAGACTAGAGGGAATTATTACAAATCACTTGATGAACAAACACTCAATGAGATATTTGTAAATCTTAGTTCTAATCTTGAATATGAAATGGAGTATTCTACAATAAGAGACTGGTTCATAGCTGCAGCAATTGGGTTATTACTATTTGATGTTTACATCATTTATGGAAGATATAGAATAGTTGCATAGTTTTTTACACAACAATTATTTTTCTCTTAACTAAATTTTCAATCATATTTAGAAATTCATCATCAGTAATTTTTTCATCACTCCACCAACCTGCTGAAATTTTTACCCATGAAGGAATTTGCCATTGTGAGTCTATAGTAATGGCTCGTTGAGGAACATAAACGACTTGTTTTTCAAACAAATAATTAATTCCTTTAAGAAATTCTAAATCAGTAATTTGATTAGTTGACCACCAATTTGCGTCATTTCGTATCCAAGTGGGGATAATAATAGTCTCAATTAGTTTGCCTTCAGGCTCAAATCCTGTGATTTTTAAAGTTCCTTTGGATTTAGGGTCTACAAAAAATGCTACATGCCAATTTCCCATATCATCAATACTTTGGATTGAATCAATAGCTTCATCATTTAGAAAAACATCAAAAAATTCATTTTCAGAATATCTAGGAAATTCTAAATTGACATAATTTTGAAATTCCCATCCTTGAATTAAAGTAAAGAAAAGAGTTTCTCCTTGAAGATTAAATTCAGGATAAGATAAAAGAATGCTAGAATCATATCTTATTTTGAATGTATCATCGTTTCTAGGTACATTCAAAACAATTATGCTCTCTTGACCTACTGCAAAGCAGCTATAATACCACACTTCAGATGTAAATTTTGGATCAGGATACATTGTAAATTCTCTAATCTCACCGGGTTTCATTTCAGTAATTGGCAAAACATTCTGACCCATATCCAAGGTTTCATCATTTAATCCATGAATTATTGCAAAGATTTTGAAATCAGAAATAGTTTCAGTACCAGAATTAACTATTCTTCCAGTCAAGTGACCGTCCTCATGAACAATTAGAGTTTCATCATAAATCACATCTATTGTAATGATATCTGTTTTAGTTATCTCAAATGATATTTCTGCAGGCATTAAAGTTGGAGTATTTCCTAAAACTTCAGGAAATTTGATTTTAAATGGAATTTCATTACTAGAAGCCAAAGATGCATGTTGAATTATTTTAGAAAATTCTGTTGAGTCATCAATTACAGAGATAGAGATGGTAGAAATTATTGCATAATCAAGATCATTTTTTACATTACCAACAACAGTATAGATTCCATTTGAATCAAAATATCCAACATATTCATCAGTTGGAATAAAGACTTCAGCAGATGCTAATGGAGAAATAGAGAATATTACAAATAACAGGCCAAAAATTAAAGCAATTTTTAGTTGTAAAAGTCTAGAAGGAATTGAAGATATCTTCGAATCCTGATGTTGGTTTCTCAAGTAATCCTGGTCTATAGTCTTCAATTAATTTATCTACAAGATCTCTTACTTTAATATGATATCTCTTTTTGAGTTGAACAAGTTTTGTTTCTACTAATCCATCTTCAACTAGTTGTGAAAGATATAGTGAAACAGTTGATGGTGCTTTTTTAACTTCTTGTACTAATTGAGAAAATTCTAATCCATCTTCTTTGATTAATGCAAGTAACAAATCACGTGGAGTTTGTTTTCTTAATGCTTTAATTACAATTGATTCATCTTCGGTAATTTGAGGAGGATAAAATCTAGATTGTCTTGGACCACGAGTAACTTTTATGACTCCATTTTTTTCTAATTTTCCTAAATAATGACTAAGTACACCATTTTTTAATCCAGATGAACGCATAATTTCACGGAATTGAATTCCAGGTGTTTTTTCAATAATTTGTTGAATTTGTGAATTTCTATCAGTCATTTCTAAACACTCCTAATGCCAATAATCCCAATGTTGCAAAGGTCAATAAATGTCCTACTTCAGATAATGGCATCTCGCCAAGATCATAAATTGTAGGCCAAGTAGTATCAATTAATCTAACAAATTCTGCTGCAATAAAATTTCCAAAAGCAATTGCACTAAGTAAAAGTCGTTTTGTTTTTAATCTAGAATATGCAAATGTTGCAAGAATTGTGATAAAAACTGCAAGTGTGATTCCTCCAACGTGTAAAAAGATGTGTGCAATATGATATCCATGGAATAGATGAGGACCGATAATTGGTAAAGCCAGGATTGCTACAACTCCTGCTACTACTATAGAAAACAGTGTAGATTTTTTTTCAACTATACTTTCAGGCCTGAACAAAGTATAGTGAATTACCCAGTTATTGATTTAAAGCGACTGGTTCATACTTCGAATGAATAACGATCAAACACGAATGATTCCTTTTTGAATTAGAAATTCCAATCCCTGAACAAATGTTTTATCATCAATTTGTCCATCAGCCCACCATGCAGCATTGTTTCTAATCCAAGATGGAATATCAGAAGATTCCGAAGTTTCTTGTTGAGTTTGAGGAATTATAATGATATTATTTTTTATCAAATATTCAATTCCTTGGATGAATGTATCATCATCAATTTGTTCTTGAGACCACCATAATGCATTGTTTCTAATCCAATCAGGAATAGAAATTTCATTTTGACTTGAAATTCTATCAATTACAATAGGAATCGTAGTTCTTGCAAGATCATTGTTATCTAAATTATTAAAATTTAGATGCACTATTCCCGAAACATCTTGAGGAATCATAAACTCTGCAACATTATGTTCATCTTTAGAATCAGTACTAATTCCACTTTGCTCAAAAATTATTCTTTCATTTTGAGTTATAGAGAATTCATAGTTTGTAGAAATAGGTTTGTTTTTTAAGAAAATATCAGTAACATCAAAAACTATTTTTGCATTTGAATTAGATTTTAGATTTTCTGGTTCCCAAGATACAAGGATTCTAAATTGACCATTTTCAGTAACTGAACTTAAATGAGTATAGTCACGATCAGGTTTGATTACAAAATTCATTTCATTTTGATTTGAACCATTTTCAAATACATTCAACAACTCTTTTTGATAAATAATAAAATGGACTATACGCTCATTAGAAAAAAAATCATCAATGGTTACAACATCTTTAGATAATTCAATTCCATTAACATACATTGTAAATCCAGAGACTAGTAAATCACCAAAATCTTTTGGAATTGCAAGTTCCTCATGAACAACAGAGGTTTGATTGATGTTATATTCACTCCATTCAAAGGGCATAGAATAGGTAATTGCCTTGGAATTTGGATTATATTCAAAGTTTGAAATTTCATCATAATAAGTAATTACATGAATATTTTGTTCTCCAAAATTTGGATCAACAAAATTATGTACAGTTGTTTGGGCAATAGAGATTCCTGAATTAAAGACAAGTGGTTCTTTTAATTTTTTAGAATAGCCATCAGCTGTAAGTATAGTTATATCAAATTTGTATAATCCACCCTCACTAAGTTTAGGTCCTTTGACGTGAATCAATCTACTTTCAAGTCCCAACAAAGAGCTAAAAAGACCACCACCACTATCATCTTCTTCAATAATTATGGAATCAGTATTTTCTGATACAAAATTAAAGACTATGAATCCATTATCAGCCTTAAACTCTTGCTCAAACAAAAAAGTTTCACCACGTTCAGACTTTATCAGAAATGTAACATCTCGCAAGGTAATTTTAGAATCAAAATCAATCATAGAGATAGAAATTTGTTGATCATTACTTGTTTCAGGATTATTTTTTGAAGATGAAATTTCTAAAGTAACCTGTTTTCCATCTAAGTCTACAGGAGGAAATGTTTCACTGCCTAGACCATGACCATATGCATAATCAAATGCAAGCAAGGAAGAAAATGTTAAAACTGCAAATAACAATAAATTTTTCAAACTATGTCCACTTGTTTGGATCTTTTTTGCGAATTTCTTTTCCATCAATTGTAATTTGATCTTTTTCTTCAAATACAGTATGCCATTTTCCATTATTTGGGAAAATTTTATTCATTTCTTTAAATTTGTCATGAGTTGGTGCTTTGTTCATCAAAGCCCCCCATTTCATATTAGGAACTTTTGGCATTATCTCATTGATGTCTTTCATTACATTATCACTTTACAGAATTTATTTAAAAACCTATGATTGAACTCTCATAATTCCTTCTTTTATCAAGAATTGAAGTCCTTGAATAAATGAATCATCATCAATTGCACCTTCTGCCCACCAACCTGCATTGTTCTTTATCCATGCTGGGATTTCATTATTACCTCCAGCTGTACCTTGTGTAGTTGGAGGAATTTTTAGAATATCTTCTTTAACCAAAAACTGAATTCCTTGAACAAATGAAGAGTCATCAATAGAGCCATCAGACCACCATCCTGCATTGTTCTTTATCCATGCGGGAATTCCAGCTGGGGGTTGTGTTGGAGGAGTTGATTTTCCAATACTAGGGCCAATCTCAATAATTCCTGAACCAATTCCAGCATAAGTTGGGTTGTAATCTAATCCAGTACCATAAACTAGAATATCAATTTGATATTGTCCTTGAGAGGGGATACGAAGTTTTTGAACATCAATTCCTTCTGTAGCAACAATGCCTAGAGTTTGAGGATCATCACCTGAGAATTTTGTTAATTCTTGATTGTTTTCATCTTTTAAGATAATTGCATATCGAATATCTCTAATCAAATCTCTGTTTTCATCAAAGAATGTTAACTCAAAAGGCACGTCATCACCTCCACCATAACTTCCATCCCATGCAATATTTACGGTAGTTGGAACTTGTTCATAGTTTGTAGTGTCAACTAGATAAAATTCAGTTGAACTCTTTGATACTTCACTTAATGGAACTAGTTTCAAATCCATCTTTTTGATACCATAATTATCTGGGCCCAATGTTTCATTGATTTTTAGTAATTCATTTTTTGTAATTAGAAAATGTACAATGTTTGTATCTTCATATGAATAAGGATCGTTAAGTAGTGCTCTTTGATCAATTTCTACGCCATTGACATATCCTTTGAACTGTTTGCCTTCAGCATAAGGTGCAAATGTTTTTGGAACTCTAACTTCTTCATGTACTACTTGTACCAAGTCAACATAGTCTGGACTCCAATCAAAAGGCATGTCAAATGCAATTGAATTATCGGATTGATCAAAATTGAAATTATCAACATCGTCATAGTATGTTTTTACAATTATAGGAACTTCAGCATTAGCAGTTTTAATGAAAAAGTCTTGCTCTTGTGCTACACTAACAAAAGTTTCATAGCTTAGTAATGTGGCAAGTACAGTTCTAGGACTGGTAGCTGCTTCAATATCAACTCTAATTTGATACAAACCACCTTTTACAAATATTGGGCCAGTAATTGATGGTCTTGCACAAATATCCAAATTATCATCAGTACATTCTGCACCTTGTACGAATAGAGCGCCAGGAGCACTAGCATGCTCAGAACCGCCATAAGTTGTACAGTCTACAAGTCTGATTTCATCACATCCAGTTTTTGGTTTTAGTTTAACGTCTAATCTCCCATCATTATCATAAAACAAATTTCTAGCCAAAAGTTCATCACTTTGCCATACTTCTATTCTGTATGTTACTTTGTCAAGATTCTTATCAGTTAATGTATCAAAAAAACGAATTTGCATGTTAGCTGAATCAATTTCCCCCACTGTAATATCAGATGGACTCAATTGTGTACGTACAGTTACCTCCATATCACCAAACGAAAGTGGTTCAGCTTGATCACCACCAAGTCCATGTCCAAAAGCATTTGGAAGTATTATAGGAATTGTGAAAATGCCAATAACTATCATTAATAATGCAAATTTGTTATACAATACGAAAAATGAGTTAATTCCATATTTAAAGATGGTATAGGATTTCTATGTGTGGTAATTTTTTAGCAGGGTACAACTTTTATTTATCATCCTAAAACATGAATTATGAAATTTCTATTTGCATTGTTACTTGTTCCACTTTTAATAATTCCAGCTTATGGTGAATCACAAACATTACCAACAGAAAAAGGCACACTAGATGTCAAGTTAACATATGATACAATAGAACCAAACATTCAAACAAAAATAAATATTGATTTTATTAATCCCCATACACAAAAAGTTCAAGAACATATTGATTACACCATATCTGTTTCAAAAGATGGTAATACTGTCTTTGGACCAATCCCACTTACACATACATCAGTTGGTTCTGTAAAAATTCCAATTGAATTTAATCTTGGTGAAGGAGTATATTCCATGGACTTTGAAATAGAGGGAATCTTATTTCAGCCAATTCCTAAAGAGACTGTTTCTTTTGATATTGCAGTAGGACAAGCATATGCTCAACCAATTCCTGACAATGATGTAGCAATAAATGGAGAAAATGGTGGTTGTCTAATTGCAACTGCAACATTTGGTTCAGAGCTAGCACCACAAGTACAACAATTACGAGAACTCAGAGATAATACAATTTTACAAACAGGTTCTGGCATGGCATTTATGAGTACTTTTAATCAATTCTATTATTCATTTTCACCATACATTGCAGACTTTGAAAGAGAACAACCAATCTTCAAAGAAGTTATGAAAGTAACATTAACTCCAATGTTATCATCATTATCTTTGTTAAACCATGCAAATATTGATTCAGAACAAGAGGTGTTAGGATATGGAATCTCTCTAATCCTGCTAAATGTCGGAATGTATGTTGGAATTCCTTTATTTGGAATTCTAAAGTTGTACCAGTTTAGAAAAAACTAATTTAATTTCTGAAAATTCCAGAGAGGTTTTTATGTATCCTGACAAATAATTTGATTAATGAAGACTAAAGCAATTAGCTCTTTCTTCGTACTATTTGCTATTGCAGCAGGTATTGTCGCAATGACACCAGCTGCTTTTGCAGATCACTCAGAGGTTACAATTGTACCAGCAGCAGGTTCTGGTGCTCCAGGATGTGAAGAGACCCCAGACGGTTGTTACATTCCAAGCACTGCAACAGTTGATGTTGGCGGAGTTGTAATAATGTCAAACACTGATAGTGCAGCACACACATACACTGCAGGAAGTCCAGGTGATGGTCCTACAGGCGAATTTGATACTGGACTATTAATGGCAGGAACTTCTTTTGAGTACTCTCCAGATACTGTAGGTGAAATTCCATACTTTTGTATGGTTCATCCATGGATGGTGGGTTTGATCATAGTACAAGAAGTAGAAGCTGAAGAAGACGAAGCTATGGACGATCACGGTGACGAACATATGGATGATGTAGGTCATTTGATCACAGAAGCATCTGCAACAGGTATGATGTCTGATGGAACACAAGTTTCAATCTGGACTTCTGAACCAATGGCAGGTGAGATGATGGAAATTCATGTAGAATTTGAAGATTCTGAACATGTTAACCATGACATGACTGTTACACAAAATGGTGAAACAGTACTAGATGACATGGGAGCACATCATCATGAAGGTTCAGGTATGCACACAACAGCACCACTAAGTTCTTCTGATCCAGTAGACATTACTATTACCTTCCAAGGTTATGGTGTCGATGATCCTAAAACAGGACCAATTGGTGAAGAAGTAGTATTCACAAACGTTGTTCCAGAATTTGGTACAATTGCAATGATGATACTAGCTGTTGCAATCATAAGCATCGTAGCAGTAACTGCAAAATCTAGAGTCGTTCCAAGATTTTAGGAATCCTCTTTTTCTATTTTCTTTTTATCAAAGCAATTATCGCTAAGATAATAGCTGCTGCTGCAATTGATAATCCAAATATTGCAAAGTCATAAGCTGCTCCACCATCAGATATAACTTCAGTTTCACCAGATTTTAATTTTGAAACATCTTGTTGTAAAGAGGAAATTGCATTTTTTAGAGCACCAATGTCAGCGTTACCTTCACCGCTTGTAGGAGGAAAATCCAATACTGCTGTAGGCTCTACATCCTCAATTGGAATTTTAACATCAATAGTAGTTCCACGTATTTCACCTTTTAGTTCAACCATGTAAGTTCCAGTTTTAGTTGGAATTATTGGTGAGAAATAATATCCAGGTCTAGGATCAGAATTAACATCAATTTTCTTTGATGCTCCTCCAAACATTACAGTTGCATCAACTCCTTTGAAAGCACTAGTTATTCCTGTAAAGGTTCCTTCATTTTCACCACGTTCAATAATTTTTAGAACAATATCATTTCGAATACCTACAACTGGAGGTTCAATACTCCATCCAGCTTCAATTTCATATTGTTCAACATGAACTGTTGTATGAGCAAAAGAAGGAACAATCATACCAATTGAAAATAATAAACCAATAAAGACAAAAAGTGTAATTTTCACTGTAATCAATTTAGAATTACATATTATTATCTTTACGTGGGTTGGTACAAATCTCGAATTATCTGAAAACTGTTTAAATTATCAAAGATGATCTGAAGTGTAAATGAGGAAATTACTGATACTTTTACTTGTTTTATCATCAATTTCAATTCCGTTTGTAGCTGCACATCCATTTACAGAAGAGACAATTCCAAGCTTATCATCTAATGCATCTGCGGGTACTACAGAAGTAATTGTATTTTTTTCAGAACCAGTTGACATAAACTTTAGTGAACTCAAGGTTTTTGATTCGAATGGAGATCAAATTGATAAAAAAGATACAAAATATTATGATGATGAATTATCATTAATTGTTTCAACACCACCATTAGAAGATGGGGTGTATACTGTATCAACTAAAGTTCTCTCAAAAGTTGATGGACATCTTGTTCCAGATGCATTTTTGTTTGCAGTAGGAGATATTGTAATTGATCCTTCTTTATTAGAATTAGATAGACCATCAGAATTGATATTTTTACCTGAAGCTGGGGCAAGATTTCCAGGAATTGTGGGTCAAACAATTGTTTTAGGTACAATAATCGCATCTCTAATAATTTGGGGAACACAAAACAAATCATCTATCAAAGAAGAATTAGAAAAAATAGAATTTACACATCATTCAAAGTTTATGTCAATAACAGGTATTGGTTTAGGATTAGTTTTTGTTTCAAATATTTTGATGATTGTAGTTCAAACTATTAGATTAGAAACATCTCCATTGGATGCAATTCAAACAGACTTTGGAAATATTTGGTTAATTAGAATGGTAATTACAATTATTCTATTAGGGATTTGGTTTGTACTAGATAGGAAAAAAATTCTATCAAAGAAAAATCAAATTCCAATGCTTGCAGTATCACTGGTATTAATTGCAACTACAAGCTTAATTGGACATGGTGCAGCTAGTGGGGAAACTCCAGCGCTGATATTAGATTATGTACATAATTTGGTTGCAGCAGTATGGATTGGAGGAATATTCTATTTTGTTTTTGCATTATTGCCGACATTATCCCAACTAAAAGAATCAAACAGAGAAAAACTGAGTTTAGCACTTATTCCTAGATTCTCAATTGCATTTATCATTGCAGTAGGTGTAGTGATCATTACAGGACCTATTCTCATGTGGTTCTTGGAAAGTGATGTAGGATTAATCACTGAATCAGTTTATGGTCAATTAATAATTATTAAAATTGCAATTGCAGCAATTATGATTGGCCTAGGAGGATTTTTCCAGTTTAAAGTGCAAAAAAATGGAGAAAAAAATTTCTCGTCAGGAAAAATTTCAGTTCACAAAAAATTAAAGAGATCACTCAAAGTAGATGCAGTTTTAGGAATTATTCTATTAGGTGTAGTTGCATTACTAACTAATGGGACATTACCTGCAGGTGAAATCCAAAAAGTAGATGCACAAGAGATTGTTTATGGTTTTAAGACAATAGAATTTACTGAAAATACTAAATTTGATATTGAAATCTCGCCATTTTCTAGTGGTACAAATACGATTCTAGTCAAAACAAGTGACTTTGAAGGAAATCCACTAAGTGATTCCAATCAAGTAAAAGTAAAAATTTCAAATCCATCAAAAAATATTTCCCCAATTGAAATTCCCATGGAATTAATCAAACAAAGTGAGAATAGGCCTACTGAATTTCAAGGAGAATTAACATTTGGGTTTTCTGGAGAATGGCTAGTAGAAATTGAAGCACAGAGAACTGAGAATGCAAATGAATCAATAATTTTGAATTTACTAGTAAAACCAAGACTTGCAAACATACAAACTCAAATTATTGAATATGAATTACCTGAAGATGCAAAGCCTCTTTTTCCATTATATGATGGAAATGGTTCTATCTGGTTAAGTGATGCATCATCACCACGGTTATGGCAATTTTCACTAGATACACAAGAATTTACACCATATTCATTTAATGGATTAACTACGATGTTTCTAACACAAGATAATAATGGGAATATTTGGTTTGTTGATACTCCTAGAAACCAAATTGGTTTCTTTGATCCAGAAAATAAACAGATTACAACAAAAACAATTCCAAAACTAGATCCAATAATATCAGATAACACTCCAATATTCATTCAAGCAGATTTTGATGGAAATATTTGGGTGAGTATAATCAACAAAGATAGTATTGTAAAATATTTGCCAGAACTTGATACATTTGAAGAGATTAAACTTCCAGAAAGAGAGTCATTTCCATTTGCTTTAACATTAGACAGTGATGGAAATATTTGGTATTCTACATCAGGTGCAGGAAAAATTGGATTCATTGATCCAAAGAATAACCAAATTACTCAATTTTCAAGTGATTCTCCCCTTCAGTCTCCAGAAGCTTTGATTTTTGATCATGATGGGAATCTGTGGATAGCAGAGCATACAGGATTAGCCATAACAAAGTTTAATCCAGTTTTAGAGACATTTGAGAGAATTTCAGTGCCTGACAAAGATGCATTGCCATTTGGAATGACATTTGATAGATATGGGAATATTTGGTTTGCACAACACACGGTAGATAGTATTGGAGTATATGATCCAGACAACAATAACCTAATTGAGGTTCCAGTTCCAACTGAGACATCATTTGTACAGTTTATGACTTCAGATGAAAATGATAATGTGTGGTTTGTAGAACAGCAATCAAACAAGCTTGCAACAATAAAAATGACAGAGATTCCAGTTATTGCATCACAAATACAAACAACTGATAGTTTTGAATTAAAGTATACAGAAATTGCATCACCGTTAATGGCATTAGGAATTATTGCAGCATCTTTGTTTTTTGTTAAAAGTATTCAAGATAAAAGAAGATTGAATTCTTTGATTAATTCTTAGATAACAATCCTGCAGATTTTATTCCCATAGTTCCTGCAAGTAAGCCAATTGACAATAAAACAATAGTTCCTGCCGGAGTAATATCAAAGATATAAGAAATTAAAATTCCTACAACTACAGAAAATACAGAAAAACTCATAGAAATAATTGCTGTTTGTTTGAAACCTTTTCCATACATTATTGCAGTAACATTAGGAATAACAAACAAAGCTGAAATTAATAAAACACCTACAAGTTGAATTGATGTTACTACAGTTATTCCAGCCATAAACACTATCAAATAATTTATTTTTTCTACAGGAATACCACTGACTTTAGCTTGTTCTTCATTGAATGTAGAATAAAGAATTTGTCTGTACAGTAATAAAATTACAATGAGAATAATTCCAGTTAATGATAAAATTAGAATAGTATCATCTACACTAACTAAAAGAATACTTCCAAACAGAAAACTAAAGATATCAATTGTAAATCCTCCTGAAAATCCAATAATTACGAGCCCAACTGCTATTCCTGATGATAAAAGTACAGCAATTGATGCATCACCAGATATGTTGTATTTGTCTTTGATTTTTGTAATAATTAATGCACTAACTATTGAAACACCATAAGCAGTCCATAATGGATAAACACCAGCTAGTAGACCTAATGCAATTCCACCAAAAGATGAATGTGCGATTGCATCACCAAATAATGAATATCGTCTCAAAACTAAAAACAATCCAACAACTGAACAAAGAATTGCAATTGCCACCCCAGAGATTAATGCTCTGTGCATAAAGCTGTAGGTTAGAATTTCTAGAGACATGATTAATGATGGTGCATATGTTCCTGCATTGATGCCTCAGAGTACTGTTTTACAAGTTCATCATCAGAAAAGAATTTTTCAGATACACCATGGAAAAATAATGTTCTATTCAGACATGCCACATGATTTGCTAATTTGTTTACTGCATCCAAATCATGTGAAGACCAGATAATTGTAATCTTTTGTTTAGAATTTAATTCACGAAGAATACTATAGAATAATTCAATACTTTGTTGATCAATACCAGTTACTGGTTCATCTAAAATCAAAATTTTTGGATTATTTACTAATGCTTTTGCAATAAAGACTCGTTGTTGTTGTCCTCCAGATAGTTCTCCAATTCTTCTGTTGCTTAGTTCATGTATCCACAACTGTTGTAAAATTTTATCAATTTTATCTTCATCAGATTCTTTTCTTAAACCCATTCTTACAACATCGTTAACTGTAACTGGAAAATTTTTTTCAAAGATTGGTTTTTGTGGTACATACCCAATTTCTTTAAGATAGTTTTTTGATTTTCTAATATTTTCACCAAAAAACTTGATTGTTCCTTTGTACTTTGTGTTGAGCCCAAGCATTGAATCAAAAAGAGTGGATTTACCTGCACCATTAGGCCCAATTATGCCTAGAAAATCGCCTTGGTTAACTACAAAACTAACATCATCAAGTGCTTTGACATCTGGGTATTGAACAGTAAGATTGTTAATTTCTACTATTGACATAGTGCCTCCTTTAAATTCTCAAGATTTTCAGTCATTTTGGAAATATAATTTCCATCAGATGCAACTTCTAATGTAGATAAAAGTAATACTTTTCCACTAATTTCATTTGCAATTATTTCAGACGTTCTAGTGTCGGTATTTTCTTCACTAAAAATTACTTTGATGTTTAATTCTTCGGCAGTAGAAATTATATTTTCTAATGTTTTTGCAGTAGTTTCTCCATGTGGATCATTTGATGAAATTATAGTGTGTTGATTTAGATTATACTCTTTTGCAAAAAATGAAAATGCATCATGAAAAGATACAAAATCAGAATTGCAGTTTGATAATTCATTTTGAATTTTTGAGTCAAGTGAATCTAATTCTTTGATATATTTTGCTGCATTTGATTGGTAATATTGTTGATGTTCAGGATCTGAATTTGAAAAAGCACTTGCAATGTTTTGTACTTGTATTTTAGCATAAACAGGATTTAACCAAATATGTGGATCTGTAGAATCACTAATTAAAATTCCATTACTTGTATCAACTATTACACCTTGATAATTAGATTCATCCAAACGGTCAACCCAATTTTCAAACCCTATTCCATTAATTACTATTAGATCAGATTGTTGCATTCTTTGTACATCTTTAATGGTTGGCTCCCAATCATGTGGTTCTACTCCAACTGGAACAAGTAAAATCACATCGATTTTTTCTTGTCCTACTTTTTGTGAAAATTCATGTAATGGATTAAATGATGAGATAACTTGTAATTTTGAATTATCATTAGTAGTAAATTGTTGATTTGAATCAGTTCCGTAAACTGCAATTGAGCTTAATGGAATTACAATTGTTATAGCAATAATTGCAAGCTTTACCTGAGTATTCACAAAACAAGTCAAGAAATATTATTAATAAATTTATAAAATCTTAATAACTTTAATTGCTAAACTTATAAGATAATTAATAACATTAGGCGTATGCCAATAGTTTCAATCTCATTAAATGATGAAATTCTCTCAGAATTAGACAAATTACAATCATCTATGGGATTTTCAGGTAGGTCTGAGGCAATCAGAGCAGGAATCAGATCATTTGTTTCTGAAGAAAAACAGAAATCAGATTTGACTGGAAATATTCATGCCATTCTTTTAGTTGTACATAATGATGAGTTTGATCATGTTGTATCTGGAATAACTCATAATTTTGAGGATCTAATTACAACACATCTTCACAGTAAAATTGACAAAGAAAAATGCATGGAGCTCTTTGTAATTGATGGAGATGCCGAAAAAGTCACGACAATGACAAAAGATTTTCAGACAAACAAAAACATGGATACTGTAAGACTTGTTGCACTTTAGATATTGAATCTAAATGAATTTTTCCTAGTTACAAAAATTACTCCAATAATTGAAGTCATTAAAATGAACAGAGTGATGGTTCCAAATTCTGGTACAACAACTAGTCCAAATTCAGTTTCTTGTCCCGTATTTCTAATATTTTCAAATTTAATAATTGTTGGGCCTGTCTGATTCTCAGCAAACGTAAATTTTTCAAATTCTCCACCAACCTGTGCTATTCCTGTTGTACGATAAATTTCATTTCCATTTTGAATTATTACAAATGTATAATCAGAACTTCTTAGAGGCTCATTAGTTCTTCCATCTCTAATAGTAAAAATAAAATTTGTAGGAGTTTCAGGTTCTACTTGTAAAGGATCCCATGAGAGATTTATTTTAAAATCTTCACTTTTTGTATACGCTTCTAAAGGAAAAGATGTTTTCTCACTTGTAGATAATGTAAATATGATATTATCAGGCAGTGGTTCATCTGATTTTCTCATTTCATTTTTTAAAAATCTAAGATGATCTTGCAATAAAACAAAATGAACTATTCTTTCATCCTCTTCTGTATAATCATCAACTGATACTGAAGACTTGAATAATTCAATTCCATGTACATAACCAGAATAACTAGGGCTCAAAAATTCAGAAAAATCTTTTGGGAAATGGGATTCTACATGAACAACGTTTACGTGAGACATTTGTTTTTCACTCCAGTCAAATGGCATTTCAAATGTAGATTGTTTAGATTCAGGATCATACTTGAAATTAGAAATTGCGTCAAAATATGACTTGAAACGAAATTTTACATCATTGTTTTCAGCATCTTTTTGCATGAAAGTTACAGTATCGATTATAGTCAAATCAGCATTATAGATACCAGAATTTTCAATAATGTTGGTTGGTTCATCAATGGTTCTAACTTCGATCTCAAAATTGTACAAACCGCCTGATTCAAACAACGGTCCTGTGATTTCTATAGGATTAGATTCAGTTCCATGCCAAGCTCCAAGCAAAGAGTCTTGTTTGCCATGAATTGTAATTTTCTCTTCTTGTGTTGGTTTTACTTTAATTGGTAAAATACCATTATCTGCAAAGAAATAATTTCTAAAAATCATCTCACCATTATGAAATAATCCAATAAGAAATGTTACATTTTTTGCAGTTTCGCCTGTTTCATTTTCAGTTGCAGTAATTGTGATTTGTTCTTGATCATTTTCAAAGTACATCGGCATCTCTACTGAAATGGATATGTTTTTTCCTTGAACATCAATTGAAGGAATAGTTTCAATTCCTAATCCATGACCATAAACACTACTTGCTGGAAATAATAAACATGCAATCATTACAAATATTCCAAATTCTCTTAGAGACAACATTATTTTCATTTCACATGTAGGACTATTTTATTGTGAGTAATTCTTCAACTTTTTGAATTAAATCAGCCATGTTTGTTGCCTCTAAAATTGGTTGAAGTTCATTTGGAACTTTTGCTCCAAGTGCTGCAAGTGAGTAGATGTAATCAATTGTAGGTGTGTCAGTAGTAAGATAGTATTGCTCCAAAACATGATCTAAGGCATGTGATTCAACAACTTGGGGCAATGCTTGTTGAATGATTTTCTTTTTCCATAGTTGTATCAATCCTTCCCACTGTTCTAATGAAATATTCTCATCAATTTCTGGAATCATTTCAACTTCAGCTTGAATGTACATTTTATTTCCAGTTCCAATTTTTTCGTGTATTTCAGATACTTGTTGGTGTCCTTCTACTGAAAGTGGATCATAATTTTCAGGTTGAGGAATTGATGGTGGAATGATTTTTTTAATTTTAAATGAATTTCTGCCTATTGTTTCAATATGTAATTGTAGTCCATCAAGTTCAACGTCTTTACACTCTGTAATTTTTGCAATAGTTCCTATTGATTTAGGAGAATTCCAACCATTAACAGAATTATTTTCATCAATTAAACATACACCAAATTGACCATCACCTAACATACAGTCATCAACTAGTTGTTTGTAACGAGGTTCAAATATTCGAAGTGGAAGAGATTGTCTAGGAAATAAAACTAAATCTAAAGGAAAGATTGGAATAATTTTTGTTTCTGTCAACTAGTTATTTTGAAATGTCTTTAGATATATGGGATACGGATTTTGTGAAAAATTAAAATCCATTTTCGTTTAATGTTAAACCTAACAGTGCTGCACGTATGTGTTTTCCATATTCAGCTTGCTCAAAGTATTTGGCATTTTTTGTCTTATCAACATCAGGTGAGATTTCATCAATTCTTGGAAGAGGATGTAAAATTATTGAGTCACTTTTCATTTGTTTTAGTAAATCCAATCCTACAACATAACTTCCTTTCACTTTAAGATATTCTTCCTCATCAGGGAATCTTTCTTTTTGAATTCTTGTTACATAAAGCACATCAAGTTCATCAATGTGTTCTTCAATACTTGTAGATTCTGTAAAGTCTAATTTCTTTTTGATATCATAAACTGAATCAGATCTAATTTTTAGTGATTCTGGAGAAATTAAACGAACATCAACATCATAGTTTCCAAGTCCATGTAATAATGAGTAAATAGTTCGTCCATACTTTAGATCACCTACAATTCCAATCTTTAGACCATCAATCTTTTTCTTTTCTTTTTTAATTGTAAACAAATCTTGAATTGCTTGTGTAGGATGTTCTTCAGTACCACTACCTGCATTGATTACAGGTTTTTCTGAAACTTCAGCTGCAAATCTACTAGAACCATCTAAAGTGTGTCGTAAAACAAGAATATCTGAATAAATTGACATTATTTTTACAGTGTCAGCAAGACTCTCACCTTTTTGAGTAGATGAAGATGAAATATCAGAAATTCCTAATGAATTTCCACCAACTGATGCCATTGCAGCATCAAAACTAAGACGGGTTCTAGTACTTGGTTCATAAAACAGATATCCCAATGTTTTTCCTTTACAGATCTCTCGTCTATCAGAGGGGTTTAGATTCATAATTTTGTCAGTTGAGGTAAAGATTTTTTCAAGTTTTTCTTTGGTATAGTCCTTAATTGAGATGATATCTTTTTGGTAGAACTCGTTCATTCTTTCAATAATATATACAGGTCACTATACAAAGTATTCTGATGGAACAGTCCGAACTTATGGTTCGACGAATCAAGGAAGGCACGGTAATTGACCATATTGATGAAGGTAAGGGTCTCCAAGTACTTAGTGCATTAAGAATTGATGGTGCAGATGGAGGTCTGATCACCATAGCCTTGAATATGCCAAGTGGTAAATTTAAGAAAAAAGACATTATCAAAATAGAAAATAAATTCCTAAAAGATGATGATACAAACAAGCTTGCAGTTATTGCTCCAAAGGCTACTATCAATATGATAAAAAATTACAAACTAGTTGAGAAGAGAAGAGTTGCACTACCAAATGAGATAGATAGAATATTTCGATGCTCAAATCCTGATTGCATTACAAACAGTACAGAACACATTGAATCCATTATGGATGTAATTGATAAAGAAGGTAGAGTACTCAAGTGCAGATATTGTGCAAGAGTTTTAGATGTTAATCAGCTAAAATATAATTAAAAAGAAATTGAAAAATTTAAAAATTTGTTAGAACTATTGTCCTAAGATGATAAACATCATGACTATACCGTAGATTGCGATTGACTCGACCATACCTACGAAGATGAATACCTTTGATTGTAAAGCTGGGTTCTCACTAATGACTGCAAGACCTGCTGCACCTACTTGACCAAGACCAATTCCTGCTCCGCCGGCTGCAATACCAAATGCTAAACCAGCACCAAGGAGTTTCATTGAACTGCCATCAGATGCACCTTCTTCTGCAAAAGCAACTCCAGTAGAACCTAGAATTGAAATTGCAGATGCTGCCAAAAGTAACAAAACGATAGTTTTCATTTACGATGTGGCTCCTTTAGGTCCATATTTAAATCATATTGAGAAAAGAGACTCAAATTTGATCTAGAGTTTTCTTCTTAAAAGAAGTTAGATCGGTTTTGATAGATTTTGTGAAATTATCATAATCAGCATCTAATTCCTTCTTTGAGTTTTCAAGTAGTTTTTTAATTTCTTCTTTTGCCATTATTTTCTACTTTCCATCTTTGCTTTGACTTTTTTTAACTTTGCGAATTCTTCTCTTTCTCTTTCTTCAAGAGTTGCAACAATGAATCTAATATTTTGTTTATATTGTGGAATAATGACATTTTCAAGTGCATTTAGAAGTTTTTGTGTCTTTTCTAATGCCTTTGCAAGACTAAAAATAGAATTTTCATATTCTGCTGCTTTACAAATTTTTGGAAGTAATTCTTTGATCTGTTTTGCTGCTCTATCAATTGAGGAGTTAGTATCTGCAAATCCATAAGGCATTGATTTTGTGTCTTTTTCTGTAACAGATAATGCTGGAATTTTCACATCAACTACTCTACGAACATGAACTTCTACTTCCATTACAGGTGGAGTAGATTCTGCAACAGAGTCAACAGTGGCAGTTCCTAACGCCAAATAAGCTTCATTCACTGATTTGTAAATATCTTGCAATGGTTCCCAAATTCCGCCTCTTGCTTTTGAGGCTTCTTCAATCATTTCTTCAATATTTTTTAAGAGAACTTTACGCTTATCATCTAAAATTCCCTGAACCATTGTGGCAACTTGGCTTGATTTTTTAAATTTGAAAAGTTCAATTTTTGTGGCAGCAGCATTTTGTCCAAATGACATTATAATTACTCTCCCTGATAATACTTGTCTACGAATTTGTCTTTGATTTTTGTAATCTCATTCTTTGGTAATTTAGATACAATTTTCCATAAAACATTAAGTGTCTCTTCAATAGTTCTATTCTCATCAGTTGCTTGTGTAAGGAATTCTTTTTCAAATACATCACCAACATCCATGTATTTCAAATCAATATCAGTTAATCCTGCTTTACCTACAATACCTGCTAATGCTCTAACTTCTTGTGCTCTAGAATATGCATCATAAACTTGGTTAGCAACTTCACTATGATCTTCTCGAGTACTTCCTTCACCAATTCCGTCTTTCATCAATCTACTAAGACTCATCAAAATATTGATTGGTGGATAAATTCCTTGTCTGAACAAATCTCTACCAACTACTATTTGTCCTTCTGTAATGTAACCAGTAAGGTCAGGAATTGGGTGAGTAATATCATCTGATGGCATTGATAAAATTGGAACTTGGGTAACACTTCCTTTTCTTCCATTAAGTTTTCCTGCTCTTTCATAAATTGTAGATAAGTCAGTGTAAAGATAACCAGGATATCCTTTTCTTCCAGGAACTTCTTCTCTTGCTGCACTAATCTCTCTTAGTGCTTCTGCATAGTTTGTCATGTCAGTCATTACAACTAGAACGTGCATTCCTAAGTCAAATGCAAGATATTCAGCAACAGTTAAAGCTACACGTGGAGTGATAATTCTTTCAATTGCAGGATCATCTGCTGTATTTAGAAATAGAACACTTCTCTTTAGTGCACCAGATTCTTCAAGACTTCGTCTGAAATATTCTGCTTCACTGTATTGCACACCAATTGCTGCAAAAACTACA
>Ga0233434_1001679_pt1 | contig 21026 bp, 19 predicted proteins | sample SI_122_August201_4_FD_182738 | JGI IMG/M metagenome (GOLD analysis project Ga0233434, IMG submission 182738) | Seawater microbial communities from Saanich Inlet, British Columbia, Canada - SI_122_August2016_120_MG | ecosystem: Environmental > Aquatic > Marine > Inlet | place: Canada: British... | reverse complement strand
CAGGGAATATAACGAAGAACGGCCTCATGACTCACTTGGTGATTTAACACCCAGAGAGTACTTGATGGCTAACTCAAAGCAGGAAAACTCTAAAAGTAACTGGTCCTAATTTAGGGGGCTTTACAAAATGACAGTCGTCCATTTTTTATATTTGATGACCGAAGGACTAATAATCCAGTTCCATTTATATCATCAGGTGAATAAGTGAGTCCCCTGACACACTTGCCTAGTTCCCTTAATTCGTTAACTTCCCATCCCGCAGGAACCGACTCACTCATAACCCAACTCCTGCAAGTATCCTTTCATCACTTTTTCTGCTTCTTCTACTTCCGCATCTAATTCCCGCAATGAAACCTTGTATTTGTCCCACCACTTTTCAAACTGTGCAATGATTCCGGCATCATCGGTTCCCAAGTGTTCCCTGATATCTTCTTTGCTCCCAATGGCAGACTTGAACTTGTAGTATCCGTCACCACCATCCTCAAAGACCACACTCACATCAAACCCATCCAGTGACTCTTGCACATATTCAGATTCTGTTTCTGATACTGGAATGCCACCGTGCAGAATTGCCTTCACATCATAAGGTTCTGGTGGTGGAGAAGTGTCTGCATATCTTCTGATATTCAAGTTGTAATCATTCTCTTTGATTTCATCCAGTTCAACCACTCTGGAATATCTTTTGAGTTCTTCATAGTTTTCATAGGTTGCAGAAATCTTATCAATATCCTCTTGTCGCAACTTATTCTGGTTCTTGCCATCTTCATATTCCAGTTCACCATTGATGAAGATAACCTTGCCTTTACGGTTTGCAGATTTCTGCTTATTAATAATCAGGAGGCATGCAGGGATGCCGGTTCCATAGAATAGATTTGTGGGCAATCCGATGACTGCTTCCAGTAGATCATCCTCAAGAATGCCTTGCCTGATTGCCTTTTCAGAACTGCCACGAAACAATACTCCGTGTGGCATAACCACTCCCATCATTCCCTCTGCATTGACACTTGAAATCATGTGCTGGACAAATGCAAGGTCACCTGCATCCTTTGGTGGAGTGCCATATGGGAATCTTCCGTAAGGGTCGTTGTCCGCAGTATCCTTGCCCCAACCCTTTAGACTGAATGGTGGATTGGCAACAACTCGGTCAAAGGTCATCAACTCACCACCTTTGATGTGTTGCGGATCACCGAGAGTGTCACCCTTGCGAATATCTGCGTTATAGACATTGTGCAGGAACATATTCATCTTACATATTGCCCATGTATTCAGATTCATCTCCTGACCGAACAGAGATAGATTGGATGAGTTCTGACCGTTTTCTGCGACATAGGATTTGGTCTGGATTAACATTCCACCAGAACCAATTGTGGGGTCATACACCCGCATGCCTTCTTGCGACTTCAGGAGAGCCACCAATAGTCTGACCACTTCACTTGGTGTATAGAACTCTCCACCTTTCTTGCCGGCACTATCTGCGAACATCTTAATCAGATATTCGTATGCAGTTCCGAGCATGTCCGGTTTCTCAAAATCTTCGTTTCGGAGTCGGTGCTTGCTAAAATGGGAAATCAGGTCACGGAGTTTCTTATCGTTGAGTTTATTCTTGATGTTGAAGTCAATGGTTCCGAGCACACCATCAAGAGAGGAATTGTGTTCTTCAATTGCCTCGGTTGCCTTATTTAACTCTGCACCAATATCGTGCTTCAAGTCTTTTAAATGACTCCAACGGGCAATCTTTGGCACGAAGAAGGTGTCGGTATATTCGTCATCATGCTGTGCAAGTTCCTTTGCATCCTTTTCAGACTTACCTTTTTTTGTATAGTGGGCAATAATCTTCTCCTGCTCTGCCTCAAATGCATCGGATAGTCGTTTCAAGAACATCATCCCAAAGATGTAGTCCTTGAACTCGGATGCATCCATATTGCCCCGCAAGATGTCTGCAGTTTGCCAGAGGAAAGATTCAAGTTGTTGCAGTGTCAATTTGGACATAATTAGGTGGTTTGTTGAGGGTTTGATTTACAGAGTCAAGACAAGCAAATCACTTCAATTCGTGATCATGGTTTTTTATGAAATCTCTAATTTTCTCAGCATCTAGGTGCTCAACAGAAAAAAACTCGCTTTCAATGGGGTCGCCATTCATTTCCCCCTTGACCATCGCTCGAAATTCCCATTTTAGCTCAGGCATAAGTAAAACCTAAAAAGACAATATGTTAAGTATCGGCAGATTATAGCAAACCAAAGTTACTTTAGGGTAGGCAGATATATCTAGCCGGCATACAAAGCAAATGACTTAAAACATAATTAAATATTATTTTAATTGCCTTTTTATTCATAATATATTACTATACGTGGGTCAATATTCATATTTTTATATTACTATGGGCTCGAGTATAAAGAAAGCTAGGAAATCCCTAGGATTAAGCCAAAGTCAGCTTGCTAACCTAATGGTTGAAGCTGGCCGTAAAGTTACCCCCCAGCAGGTTAGTAGCTGGGAAAGAGGTAAGTTTTCTCCAAGCCATAAAAACCTTTTGAGCATATGTAAGATACTTTCTGTCGGCCTAGAATCGCTGGTTGAAAAAGAAGAGTTTGGGAAATTTTCTCCAATCGCCCACAGTGAATCTGACTTACCAGACGAGTTTTCGCTGGTGGAGAAGAGGAAAGGAGCTATTAGCGCAGGATCAGGTCTGCGCCCTGATAATGACGTTGATTTTCGCTTGGCATTCAGGAATGACTGGCTTGAACAGTTTGGAGGAGCAAAGCAGTTATTCGTCGTAAGGGTTGAAGGCGACAGCATGGAGCCTACGCTCATGGAAAGCGATACTGTACTCATTAATAAAAATGCCAACGCTATTGGAGCTGGGGGCGGAATCTTTGCAATCAAGTGGCATGACATGAACCTTGTGAAACGTCTCCAAATGAACCCGCAAACAAATGAAGTAATAATTAAGAGCGACAATCAAAAGTACGATTCGATGGTGGTTAAGCCCAACGAAATTCAAATTGAGGGAAAGGTCATATGGTATGGCAGGGAAGTAAGATAACGCTTAGGAGAGATATGTCAGAAAATGAAATAAATAATTTGCTAGTGAAGCTTTCTAAGAAATATCTCATGGAAGTCCTTTCCGATCTCCCCAAAATTCCATTTGATATGAAAGAGGATATGAGAACGAGGAGGGTTCCTAAGCCCGACTCCAAAACCCGTTTGATTATCTATATCAGGTACCACTGGCTTGACAGTGAAATTAACGGGACTTTAAAAACTCTCAAGCTCCCATATTTGAAAGGGCCGGCGGCAATAGATAGTTTGGCTAAAAATGAAATCAAGAGGCGATGGAGAATTTTACTTGAGCGGGAAATTTTCAGGCCAAGGTTTGATGAAATCGAACGGAAATTTCAAGCCCAACACTCCAGTCCAGTGGGATATAGCCCACGGGAATCATATTTATGCGGTAGAAAGCAATGGCAACAAACTGAGGAGAGAGCCGATAGGGAAGAGCGAAAAAAAGTGCATGATCTTAAGATGAGTTTGTTGGAAAAATTTGGAAAAGGATGGCCCGAATATTTGCAGTCCTGAACTTCATTAATAAAATTTAATTTTGGTTTAACCATATTGTGTTGACAGTACTGCATAACAAATTGTACTTTTATTAAGGCAGGAGTTTCTTCTAATGAAAATTAATTCAATGAGAGCAAATACAACTATAGTCTTTTTGGTATTCCTAGTGATGACATTGTTCATCGTCGAGGTTGCTTTTGCCTATCCTAGAGCCAGTGGTTTCCCGGGCAGCCGCAGCTACACCCCGCCAAAACAGGTTGTTCACACCGTTCAAGAAAACGAAAGCCTCTGGGCCATTGCCAAACAGTTTGACGTGGATTTTACAAAATTGGCTGAGATCAACGGTCTTGATGATCCCGACCTGATCTTTCCTGGAAGCAAGCTAGTCATCAAAATCCAAGTTGATGGCTCCATCCTAGTAATGGACAACGAGGAACCGGAAACAGACTCATTACCTTTCAATTATACACCTCGACAAGTTATCGCTCATGTTGTTCTTCCTAACGAGGACGACCTGTTCGGTCCTGAGAATCCAGCGGTTTCTTATGAAGTTAAAGAAGCTGTATTAAAACCGATACGTAGAACCTCAAGAGAACCGTTGATCTTCAAGACCTTTGAAAAGTTTGTCAGATGGCTTTCTGGAAGCCTGGGTTATTCTAGCGACATGACACAAGCAAGAGGTCAAGCAAGTTTTGATCCACCTACAGGCCCAACATATCTCAACTCCAGCAGTTTGTTTGCAAATGCCTTACTAATGGGCGGAGAAGAGATAGTGCCTTTCATTGATAACTACTCTTCCTACATTACACGCACAACAAGCCCTCCACCCAAATCTCTGTAGTTCACCCAAGTAGTCAAAGATATAGAGTAAGGATAAGTCCGCTCTATTACGTTGAACCTTTATTGGGGAATTACAAGATGAACACTTTATCTAACCCAAGCATTGATAGAAATGACCTGGTGGACTTGATATCTAAAAGCCAGGAGTATATAGAAATCCTTAAAGGCATTATATCCATTGAGGATTTGCAGAGTACTGCTCCCACCAACTTGTTTGCTGAAGTAGACGCTCAGTTTTCACCAGAAGAATTGGGTAAGCTTGAGGAAAAGATAGCTCAGACAAGAATGATCTTTGAGAATGACTCAAGCATCCTTCTTGAACTTCCTGGCAAACCACCTGTTGAGTACAATTGCAAGCAAATGGGATTCAGGAGTCAGGAAACAAAAACCTGGAGAATGCTGATCAATACTCTTTCCTCTGTGCCTCATACTTTTAACTTCGGGGTTGCATACATCTACCCAGATGGAAGTAGAAAGAACAGGCAAAAGTGCAAGGATTATGATGCCAAATGGAAACTATTGGATGAACTCAACAAGAAGCTTTTAGTTTTCTTTAGAAGAGAGTTTAGCTGGAGTTTTCCTCAAGGCTACAAGTTTTATAAGGATGGTGTCACGGTAAAGGATGGAGACAAGAGTTTTAAATTTATTGTAGAAGCGCCTTCGTCTGAGGATCAAGAGGCTCCTCTGGATAATATTGAAAATCGTTTTCTATCCCTTGACGAGAGTGACCTGGTAAAGGAAATCGAGGCACTCAATGATGACTTTTCAGTGGATTCTCATGTGCATAATGATCCTCCTGAATTCCTTATAGCCGCCTTGAATGTTGGAAAGAATAAGTTTGGCTGGCGTGATGAGAGAGTGAGGGAAATCATCCAGCACTAAGAGTTCCATCTAGTTTCAACTTTAAGCAGTCCTCGGGCAGTCTTGTCCGGGGGCTGTTTTGTTTTTAGGGCCAGTTGTTCGAGGGAAATCGCTTCTCGAACAGAACTGATCACCTTCCTTTCTCAGTATTAATCCTCGAAGCTCTTTTTTCAAAAGCATTTAGCAAGCATCCAGTTTGATTAGCTATTTCATCGAGATCTCGAACTAATAGGTTAAGGCAGATCATTTCGCCTTCTATTATTCAGAGAAAGGAGACTCGTGGTGCTTAATTGTGAATATTCAACCTTCAAGGTAACACCATTGAATGATCAAACAATCGCTTTTCGATTGGAAGGAGAGTTTGGCAAGTACGTAAACAAAGAACTGAGAGAAGAGATCATGAATACGTTTGAGCACCTGAAGCAGAATGTAATCATTGATCTCACCAAAGTTGACAATATTGATACGTCCGCAGCTGCTCTCCTCGTGGAATGTATCCGAGTCAGTGAAACAACAAATACGTCATTCAAAGTGATTGGCATAAACAACAAGGTCAAAGCAATCTTTGAAATGTTGAAACTCTCCACCATTTTCAACAATATTGAGCTCTCCCAAATTCCCAGGACAAATGATCATATGCTGTATCACCCGAGAAGTGCTTAACCCGGTGCCTTCAAAATAAATATTCTTACCAGTCTGAAAGGAAAGTAAATGAGTGGTTATTTAACAAGAAGAGACACCATTGCTGTCATGGTCATGCAGGCAATCATTATCAAGCGCGAAGTACTGAGGCTAACACCACAGCAGGCAGCTTTATCAGCGTTAGAACATGCCGATGCATTGCTTGAAACCATGGGGTGCCAACAAAGAAAAACAAGAAAACCTTCATCCAACCCAATAAGGATCAACGGAAACCTTATAAAACTATGAAAACTTATATCAGGAATTTCCTTGTCACAGCCTTTGTCTTATTGCAGCTTGTGGTCAGCCTTGTACCGCTAGAAGCATCACAAAGAGCGACTAATAGTAATTCTAGCGAGCACTTTACCATTAAAGAAATAATAGTAGCTCGACCGTATGAAAGACAAGTTACGCTTGAGCTCGATCATGATATTTCCTATCCCGCTTTAATAGCCTGGTTTAAGAGAGATAAACCAAAAACCATGCCTCGTCTCGAATTAGATTGGGATATCAGCTACACAAAGCGCAATCAGATTAGCTTGAAGGGAGACTTCCAGGCGGGTCAAAGATATTCTCTGATATTTAAACCGGGTTTCGAAATAGATGGGAAGAGATATAAAGCAACGAAATCCAGCTTTGTAATCGAACCATTATCTTCCATAGGGTTCTTCAATCAAAATAATGTCATCGAAAGAAACAGCAAGCAGCTACTCCATCTGAATCTGCAAAACATTGATAGGTTCACAGTCAACACTATTGGTATTCCTCCAATTTACCTTCCTTACGTTCTGGATGAGAGCACTAAATGGGAAGAGACCTTGAAGGAACTGGACTCCTATCAGGAGAAAATGCAAAGCGAAGACTTGCCTGAAGAATTCAAGGGATTGTATGGGCAGCTAATCAAGGATAAACAAATATTCAATTTCCAGAAAAGCTATAAGGTAAAGCCGTTTTCTGTTCCACTCACCCATAGACTAGATAGCAGCAAGGGGTCGGTTCAGTTAATAAAGCTTAAAAGTGAAAATCCGAGTCTTGAGGCGGAATCTTCTTACAAGCTGGTACGAATTACTGACATTGGTATTACCTATAAGCGTTCAAGGAAGAATCTTCTTGTCTGGTTAACTTCCCTGCAAAATGGAACTCCGCTGATAGAGCAAAAAGTCTATGCCCTTGATGACCGATCACAGCTGTTTTTTATTGGTAGCACCAATTCCGATGGGGTCATTATCATTAGGCCTGGAAACTATAAGGCCATGGCGCTGAAAAAAGATGGTGGGTATCACGTGAGCGAAAATCGCTTGGAGTTGAGCTGGATAAAAGGATTGATCGCATTATCCAATGATGATGTCACCTTTATGGAAATTGCAAAGAGCGATGAGTTTTATCCGGACGGAATTGTTCGGGAAAACAAAAAGCAAGTTCCCGGGAAGAATCTGAAGGCGAGTGTTTTTACGGAGAGAGGGATTTATAAGCCTGGAGACACAGTTCATTTTAAGGGGACATTAAGAAAATACTCTGATGGCAATATCAGTCCTTATAAAGATGAAACGCCAGTCAGAATTGAAAACCCTAAGGGAGAGACGGTTCTGCAATCTACATATATACCTAATGATTTTGGAACCCTGTCGGGTAATTTGAAACTGGCGACACACTTTCCTCTGGGGACCTACACAATATTCATGGGCTCTGAGGGTGCCTATGTCACCACCAGAACATTTGAGCTGCAGGAATTCCGGGCTCCTAAACATAAGACCCGCATTACTTTTGATACTGAAACACGAAAGGACAAGGGGTTTGCAAATATTGACCGGGATACAAAGTATTTAAAAGTAAAAATAGCAGGCCAATATTATGTCGGCGGGCCACTGAAAAATGCCCAGGTCAGGTGGAAAATATTTCATGGGAAGACAAATTTCAAAGTCAGTGGATACGATAATTTCCGGTTTGAAAACAGAGAGGCAGAAGAAGAGTTAATAGAAGGCAGTGAAACAATACTCGATAAAAACGGGAATGCGGAGTTTAGCTTTCCTATTGGACCGATGGTGAAGTCAGGGAAAAGAAGTCTCGTTGTCGTGGCCAGTGTCATTGATTTTGATGGTCGAGTCGCAACAAGTAAGAATGTTTATCAGGGTAAGCCGGATTATCTCGTCGGAATGAGTAAGCATGCCCAGTCAGTTAAAGCTGACATGGATTTGCCAATAAGGTTTGTAGTTATTAAAAATGAGGGGGCACAAAAGCAGGCAGGAAAAGTTAGAGTTAATATTTTAAGAAAAGGCTGGAATTATATCCGGAAGAGAAACGAGAGGGGAGAGGTTTACTGGAATTGGCAGAAGCTGTGGAAAAAAGTTCTCTCGGTAGAACACGAAATAAATAGCTCTGACAATCCATTTGTTTTTTCTAATTCGTATAGCGGAGACTATTTAATTACAACCTCTTTCTCATCACAGGGTAAAGACTTTACCTCTGCAACTATATTAACGGTTGAGAATGGCTACAGCTCTTATGGTCAGAGCAATAAGGAAAATCCCTACGAGAGAATGTTCCTCATTTCAGATAAAACTACGTATACCCCGGGAAACACTGCAAATGTAAAGTTCCTTCCTGTCCAGAAGTCCCCTGCGTATCTAGTGACTATTGAAAGAGAAGGTGTGCTGGATTACTCACTTCTCCAAACAGAAGAGGATAAGCCTAGCTTGGAAGTTCCGTTAAACACTGATTATGCTCCAAATATACATGTGTCTATTCTAGGTGCCTTGCCCAGAAGAGATTTTCCTCATTACCCATCATCTATTGATGAGGGAGCGCCTAATTTTCAGTATGGATCGATTAAGCTCCAAGTGTTGAAAGAATCAGACAACCTGAAAATTGTAGTAAATAGTGGAGCTGATTCTATTTCTCAGAAACCCTCATCCGCAGGAACTCTTCAGGTATCGGTTAAAGATAAAAATGGCATTGGAAAATCAGTTGAACTGGCAATTGGGATTATTGATGAAAAAGTATTGGCTTTGACCCGCTATAAAACCCCTGATCTTTCTTCGTTGTCTAGGGTTGATATTCCTCTCGGTGTAGGCACTGCTGATCTCCGTTCCTGGCTCTCAAAGCAAACTCCGCTAAAGATGATCTGGAATAAACCACTTACAGGCGGAGGAGGGCTTGAAAAGTCTCCCGCTTCTGACACAACCATAAGGTCAGACTTTAACCCGGTAGCCTACTTCAACTCATCAGTGGTTACAGACTCCAATGGAAACGTGACAATAGAATACGAGCTCCCGGATTCAATTACTTCCTATCGTGTATATATCGTAGCCTGTGATAAAGGCAATGGTTTTGGCAACACAGAGCTGCCGTTAATTGCATCCAAAGAATTTTATATTGAGCCGGGACTGCCAAGGTTCTTTTCAAAAGGAGACAGGTTTGAATTTCTCGTAAAAGCTATCAATAAAACAGAAGTTAGTTCTCGATTGGAATTGATATCAGGTTCGACAGATAACTTAAGCATTTCACAGCAAGGTGCAGAATATTATTTAGGTGCCATGGATTCTATTCAGGTCAGGGTTAAAGGTGAAGCTCTGTCAACGGGAGTAGCGTCAGTTGAACTATCAGGAACTCTTCAAGATAAAACAGATTCTGTCCAGTTAGAGGTGCCGGTTCATTCTGGTCATACCATTGGAACTGATGTGCTCATAGGTTCGTTTAGGGGTGATACAAGGCTGACTCTTCCGATTGATAGGGTGGCTGGAAGAGGATTGCACGATGGTGAGTTTATTGATAACTCAGAGTTCAAGCTGACATTTTCCAAGTCACCATTGTTAAGAATGTCTGGTGGAATATCCTATCTCCTCCAGTACCCCTATGGATGTATAGAACAGACCAGTTCAAGGCTCATGCCTCTAGTAGCCTTGCGTGGCCTTATTGATGAAGGCCAAATTCCAGAGATCACAGCAGCGTCTACAAATAAATATATCAAGGCTGGCGTTGACAGGTTGTTCATGATGCAGACTGAATCTGGAGGCTTCGGTTATTGGCCTGGAAACAAGAGCCCTCACAGAATGGGCACCCTCTATGCGATGGCAGCATTAAGTATCGCAAAGAAAAATGGGGTGGATGTTCCAGAAGAGCGAATGCAAAAGTCGGTCAGCTATCTTAAAGACCTGCTCAACAGTGATGAAAACCTGAGTGAAACATTCATGGCATTTGGAAGCTACGTGCTTTCTTTAAATAATGCCTTCAAGCCGTCTTCAATGAACCTCTTTAGAAGAGTAAGCGGAAGAAGCACTGAAGCGGAAATGTTCATGCTTCTGGCAAGGAACAACTCAGGTGCACCAAAGCAATCAAAGCGCAGGAAGAAGTTCTGGAATATCCTGTACCCTAAGAAACTAGACATTATTGCTCCTTCTAATTTGGGCGTGTTTAATGCAAAACACCGGCATAAAGCCGTAGCTCTGCTTGCTGCAAGCTCCATCGACCCTGATCATCCTCTAGCACACAGGATGGCGAAAGCATTACTCAGCGGAATGGAATCAGGTGGATTCTGGACTTCGACGAGTGATACAGGATGGGCCTTGTACGCCCTTGGGCAATATTACAAGAACCAGAAAACCTCTCTCTTCCCGGCAAACATTAAAGTCTCATGGGGTGATTACTCTTCAAGTGAGGTTTTAGAAGGACAGAAGTTTAAGACAGTCGATCTTAATATCTCCTCAAACCTTACAACTCCTACCTTGAAACTTAAGTCAGGAACGAGAGAGCCTATTTACTATAAGGCAACTCTGAAATACCCAAGGTTGGGTTACGCCGAGAATGGTCACTCCAATGGCTTTCAAGTCCGAAAAATCATCGAAAATCAAAGTGGCTCAGGGGATATTCATGTGGGAGACATCGTTAAAGTAAAGGTCAATATAGAGGTCAAAGGTCTGTCCTACAACAAACCTTACTCCTACGTTGTGCTTGATGACCCACTGCCCTCAGGGCTCGTTGCCATCAACAGTGCTATCAAGACCGAGGAGCAAGTAGATAAACAGGATGATGAGAGTAGCTACTGGAACAGCGATGGAACTTATAAACTTGTTCCTAATTTTGTTGAGTTTAAGGATGATCGTGTACTCGTATTTAAAGACAGGATGTCCTGGAATGGGACCTATCAGTACACTTATTACGCACGGGCAATCATGGAGGGGGACTTTGTTCTTCCATCAACAAAAGTCCAACTCATGTATTCACCCCAGGTGTCAGGCTTCACACCAAAAGATAGAATCCAGATTTCAGGAAGGTGAAGATGATGCCCAAGCTTTTAAAAGTTTTCCTCTTGTTAATGGTTGTCGCTATAGTGATTCACTTTGAGTCAGCCAGTAGAGTATCTGTTTCTGATCTTTATCTTGAACCAAATACTATTATTGAAGATCGAAGAGGAAACATTCTACGTTGGGTTCCTGATGTAAATGGCGAGCGTCATAGTTGGACTCCGCTCAACAACATTCCAAGCATCGTTCAGAATGCTTTTATTTCTGCCGAGGACCACCGGTTCTACAGTCACCCAGGTGTTGATGTTCTGGCAATTCTGCGTGCTACCAAAAGTAATCTCACTGAAGGACATATTGTGTCCGGGGCTTCTACGCTCACCCAGCAACTTTCAAGGATGACCTATCCAAGGAAAAGAACCTATTACGACAAACTTGTTGAGCTGGTGAGGAGCTTGAGGATTGAATGGTTGCTAGACAAGGAGCAAATCCTTGAGCTCTACCTTAACAGGGTGCCATTGGGAAATAACCTAGTCGGAATCAAAGCAGGTTCAATGGTGTATTTCAAAAAGGCTCTCTCCAGGATGACTATTTCCGAGGCGGCAATGCTTGCGTCTCTTCCAAAGGCACCAGGAAAGTTGAATCCCTATGGCAAGAATTTCTCTTCCCTAATTGAAAGAAAGAACTGGGTGTTAAAGAAAATGTATATTAACGAACATATTAGCTCCGACAAGCTAATTGGTTCTTTGCAAGACACACCTGCTTTAAAACCCAAGTCTTTCCCCTTTGGTGCCCCTCATTTTATAAACCAGTTGTTACCGATATCACGTAAGGAAGGCCTCACAACAACGATAGATTTAAAGCTCCAGAATCGTGTTGAGCAGATTTTAAAGTCTCACCAGTTCAGGCTAAAAAGAAGAACCGCCAGTCAGGCATCAGTGGTGATTCTTGATAATGAGAATTCTGAAATTTTAAGTCTTGTAGGTGCAATAGAATATTCAAATCGACACCAGGGATTTAATAACGGGGCCAATGCTTTGAGATCTCCAGGGTCAACCCTTAAGCCATTTCTATTTGCCCAAGCCTTGGACTCAGGGTTGAGTACCGCAACAGTGCTTGAGGATATAGAAAGAAAATACTCCTCGCCTCAAGGAATATACAGGCCAGTAAATTTCAATAAAAAGTCATATGGTCCTGTCTCCATGAGAAATGCTTTAGGCAACTCCTTGAATCAGACTGCGGTCAGTCTACTCAACACAATTGGTTATTCATCTTTCTATGAAACCTTGCAGTCCTTAGAGCTTATCAATTTTCCTCAACGAGGTCCTGAGCATTATGGCCTTGGAATGGTGATTGGAAACCCGGAAGTAACTCTAGTGCAACTTGCATCTGCCTACGCAACACTTGCAAGAGGTGGACTCTTCATACCTGCAAAATACTTTGTTGATGATAAGGGTTCTAAGGGGACAAGAATATACTCTGAAGAAGCGAGCTACATCTTAACGGACATGCTTTCTGACCCTTCAGCAAGAAATCTTACCTTTGGTGACTTTTTTAATCAAAAGCTTCCATTCAAGGTGGCTCTGAAAACAGGAACGAGTACCAACTATCGGGATGGGTGGATTGTCGGCTATACCCCTCAACATACTATTGCCATATGGGTGGGGAACTTTAACGGACAACCCACAGCTGGCATGAGTGGAGCACAGGCGGCTGGCCCAATACTTGTTGATATATTGAACGAACTGTATCCGAATGGTTTCTCATCATCATTTTCTAAGCCAGAAGGAGTTACATCTATGGAGGTTTGTTCCTACTCGGGTATGAAGCCGAATAAATTCTGTCCGCATATTAAACGCGAGTTATTTATTACTGGAATGGAGCCTGAAGAAATCTGTAGCTACCATAACGAATTAGGAGGAACGCATAATCTCCCTCCGCAGTTTGCGACATGGCTTCATGGTAGATACGAAAAGGGTGTTGAAGGTAATTACCGCCTTGCTGGGTTTTCAAGGAATCTTAGCCAAACATTTCAAAAGGTAAGTAGAAACTACAGAGGCACAGAAAGAAGGTACGAGTCAACCGATCCATCAATTCAAATCACGAGTCCTGTGAATGGCGAGATATATATTATGGATTTGAATGAGGGTGCTTACCAAATAGAGCTTGAGGTATCCAGTAGCCTGCCAGCACCAGAAATCACCTGGTACGTTGATGAAAGAGAATATGACAAGGTCGGACCTCCCTACAAAAGCAAGTGGCACCTATCTAGAGGTATCCACACTCTTACGGCAGTAGGCCCTGGCCATTCAGGAGACTCTGTAGAGATCGAGGTAAGGTAAGACAGAAGATCCACCTGACATGTTCGAGAATTAACAGGTAAGTAGTAAGCATCTCAATCCCCAGTAAAACCCTTAATCACCCCTGATAGCCCAATTTATAAGGTGTTCAGCCTGCTCACCTTATTCTCCTCCTATTTATTCGAGATCTCGAACTATGTAATCAGGAGCACATGTTTATCAATTTTAAATTTGAAAACTCAATAGCCTGATGGAGGAAGCTGTGATGATCAAAGAATATATGGAAAAAAATATTGTTGGGATACTGGGGATCAGTCTTGCTACCGCTACTGGGCTACTTGCTTACCAGATTCTACTTAGCCTGTTCATACAAGCCGCTCTAGATTCACTGAGCACATTGACGCATTAATCTTTTTTTATTTTAATTAAGGAGGCACAATGAAAAATCCAAGCAAAGTATTGCTGGCAACCGCCGCATTAATCACTCTTCACTCAACTCCCAGCTGGTCAGGCCCAACTTTACAGGCTACACAATCCGGCATCCAGGAGGAAATCAGCAGGCTGGAGAACAACATTGAAAAGAATTACCGGGATATTAAATCTGTTAACGACCTTGGCGTTGTTCAGCTGAAGCTTGGTCATTATGACGAAGCAATTACACAATTTAAAAAAGCACTTGAAATTGACCCTCTTTATACATTAGGCCCCGTACTTTCTGGAAACATTTATACGGATGCAGAAAACTACCAAGACAAGATCAAGGAGTTCCAGGAAGTCATCGAAATGAACCGGGAATATGCCCGTGCACATAACTACCTTGGCTTGGCATACCTGCAGCAGAAAAATTACTCTGTCGCCAAACACTCGCTACAGGAATCCATAAAGATCAACCCTAAGTACGCCAAGGCACATAATAATCTCGGTGTTCTCTATGAAGAAATGGGAGAAACCGCTAAAGCCATTGAGAGTTATCAGGTGGCACACAAGGTCGATCCCAACGATCCGGACAGCCTCTTTAACCTTGGGCTTGCTTATGACAGCCTAGAGGATGGAGAAAATTCTGTCCGCTATATGGTTCTTGCTAAAAAAGCTCGCGAGAAAAACTCTGATCAGGAAGGAATCGGTCGTATTAGTGAAAAGCTCAATCAATTACGGGCGAAGTACGCTGATAACACGGAAACTGAATCAGTTGCTTCTCTGGACTCAGATGTAACAGGCGATGCTGGCAGTCTTGCACTTATCAGCGCAAAACAAACCTCGAAAACCCCTTCCTCATTTACTCCTCTTGATCTATCTCAAACTTCTAGTAGCACTGGCTCCAGCATTGCCTATGGAAATCAAAAGGCGTTGACGATTAACCTGAAACCTCATCTGGATCTATCAACGCTACCTGTTATGCCTGTGGCTGAAAACTATCAGGACCATATCAACGATGAATCCACCTCTAAAAACTCTGTCGGAGAACTAAAGGCGGCAAAAAAAGACGAGTTAACTGCGCAAGCCAATATCCAGGAAAGTACTTTTACTGACTCACAGGGTACTTACACCCACCCAGGGATTTTATCAGAGTTGCAAGAGAATACCGAGATTGCGTCAAGCGCATCTCCGGATGTCAAAAAGAAGGTGATTGCTCAAAAACCGAAAAAGAAAACCTGGGTCAGTGATTGGGTTTTCGATTACCCCAAATAGCCAAATAGGCACTTATGAAATGGTTTGTAGGAATACTAATTGTGGCAGTGATGACTGCCCATCTGACATTGGGGCGCAATATGAACATGCACGAGCAGCAACTTGGATATGAAAAAAAACTTCCGAGCATGAACTACGAAGGGACAATAAATGGAAAGCATTTTTTCAAAATGGTGCTTACCCGTGAAGATAATATTTTATCGGGAACCTTGGTAAACACCTATAAAACGGAAAATGAGGTTTATGGAACCATTGACGACGAAGATTCATTTGTCCTTACAGAATATGAGGATGGCCAGAAGGCTGGAGTTCTGGAAGGAAGAATCATGCAAGGTGGAGAACTTAAGGGAACCTGGTCCACTCCAGAGGGAAAAAAGTGGTTCCCGTTTTTTCTAATTAAAGCAGCAAATTGATACTGTTGGCTCACCCTCGAGTTGGTGGGGTGGCCATCTGGAATGATAAAGCAATGATCATAACTGTTTCCAGGTGTACCTCCCGTTTCGAAAAAAGAGATCTCCCCAGCTTTTAGAGAAATGCCTGTCACCTCACCAATTCACCAAAATTTAAAAGATAGGAGTTAACTATGAAGCGTAACTTAATAGGTCTAACAATGGCTGTTTTTATGACAGCCTGCTCATCAACAATACCTGGAAAGCATCTCGATATCTCAAAAATGATTCCACCAGTATCCGAGAAGCCTCCTGTAGTTAGTAAGATCACAACCCCTGAATGGATAGCCCAAGGAAGTGGTGCCTATCATGATGCTTCAGGAAAGCCAGTCTTCTACGGGCTGGGGTCTGTGAGCAAAGACGAAAACAGCCCCGAGGAAAGGGTTCTTTCTGAGGATAGAGCGAGGAATGAGCTGGCAAAAGTTTTTACAACATATATGGAACAACTGGTAGAAAAACTTTCAAAGCCATCTTCTGAAAATCCTTTGCAAAGTACGAACAAGGATCAGCTTAACTCTACTGTAGAAGAAGGTACTTCCACGATCCTAATGGAGTCAAGGATATCGGATCATTGGGAGAACTCTGATAATGGAGCCGTATATTCATTGGCTGTATTGAAACTTAGCCATTTGACAGACAAGGTAGATGACTTTGAATATATTTCATCAGAAGCACGATCGTTATTAAAGAATTCCATTGTTCAGGCTCATACCAGCATGGCGAATACGATGGGAGAGCAGATTGCATTGGTTGAGGAAAGAGTAGGTATTCAGCCTAAGATCGATAGATTGCTTTCGTATTGATATTTAGACATGAAATGCCTTCCGAGATTAACGGGTGAGATAGTCAGGACTGCTTCGTTATTTCTAGTTCTGATTATAAGTATCTTTATGGCAGGGTACTTCTACTTAGAAGATGACCTTCCTCAGCTTCCTCAAAACCTTTCTTATATCAATTACCGACATCCAACAGAAATTTATTCCAGTGATGGGGAAGTTATGAAAACTCTGGGTCTTAGAAATACAGTACGGCTTGATATGATCTCCTGGAAATTCCAAAAGGCAATCCTAGCTACCGAGGATAGCAGGTTCTTCAAACATCACGGTATAGATCCAATCGCATTTCTAAGAGCTCTGCTTGTTAACCTTAAAAAAGGGAGGTTGGTTCAGGGGGGGAGCACAATAACGCAACAGTTGGCCAAAAACCTTTTCTTCTCTTTTGACAAGAGTTGGGTAAGAAAGTTTAAGGAACTGCTAATGGCTTTTCAGATAGAAACAACTTTTCCAAAGGAAGAGATCTTGGAGGCCTATAGTAACTTGGTCTACTTTGGAAATGGTGCTTACGGCGTTGATGAAGCAAGCAACATATATTATGGGAAACGTGCAAGAAACCTCACCCTTCTTCAAGCTGCTGTACTTGCTGGAACTGTAAGGTCCCCAAATAAATTTAACCCTTTCAATGACAGAGCACTTGCGATGAGAAGAGCTAAAACTGTTCTTGGCAGAATGGTTAGTGAAGGCTTCATAGATAAGTCTCAAAAGGGGCATGCTTTAAACTCAGAGTTGGGGCTAATAAAGAAAAGAACAAAATACAATAACAACCATTATTTCGTTGATGCGGTAGTGGAAGAATTGAACTCGATATATGGACCGGAGCTTGTGAACTCTGGAGGCCTTAGAATATTTACAACCTTAGACAGTAAGTTACAAAAGAACGCAGAAGAAGCAGCATTACACCATTTGAAGTTCCTTGATAAAAAACTAGTCCAGATGGATAAGAAGCTCCAGACTGCAGTTGTCACTATTGATAATAAGAGCGGTGCTGTACGTGTGATGATTGGAGGGGCAAGTTACGAAAAGAGCCAGTTTAATCGAGCATTGTCCACAAATAGGATGATTGGGTCATCCTTCAAGCCTATTGTCTATATGAGTGCTATGCAGAACCTGGGGTATCACCCAGGAACCGTTCTTGTGGATGAACCAATGATTTTTGAACTTCCACACAATAAAACGTGGGAACCTGCCAATTACAATGATGAGTACATGGGGCCTGTTGTTCTTAAAAGAGCTCTCGCCAAGTCTCTTAATGTTATTTCTGCCAAGCTCATATTTAAGGTAAAGCCTGCTGAAGTTGTAAAGACTGCGAGAAAATTCGGGTTTACAAGTCCAATTCGTGAAAACTTCTCGTTGGCATTAGGAGCAACTGGAGCGTCACCTTTTGAGCTTGCTTCAGCTTATAGCACTATAGCCAACCTTGGGGTGCACATAGATCCTTTCTATGTTTCTAAGATTGAAGATTATCAAGGGAATATTCTTTATGAGCACTTCATTGGTGGTGAGAAAAGGTTTGAGCCAGAAGCTGTCTATCCTCTACTGGATATGATGCAGGGTGTCATGGATGACGGATCAGGGAGAGTAATACGAAGAATGGGATTCAAACATCCTGCAGCTGGAAAGACTGGAACAACCAACGCATTCAGAGATGCCTGGTTTACAGGTTTTACCAAGGATTTAACAACTTCGGTTTGGGTTGGCTATGATGATAACGAGTCAATGTATAGGCCAAATGAGAAGGGAGTAACAGGGGCCCATGCTGCTGCTCCGATATGGGGACTAGTTATGGAGCAGGCTTTAAAGGGCAGTGAGAAGTTTGATTTTCCGGTGCCTCGTGAGATCAGGTTTGAACACGCTAATATCTCTGATGGGTACTATGAGCCAAAGAGGTCCAAGTCAAACATCAAGGTGGCACTAAATAAGAATAATGTGCTTCCAATACATCCGACTCTTATTGCTTCTAGTAAAACTTCGAAAAGACCAAAAGTTGTAATGCTTCAAAGAAAACCTGTGGTTCTACCTCGAGAAGTCAGCAAGCCCATAAAAGTTAAATATGACTCCTCCAATCTTGATTCCAAAATCTGGTTTATGCTCAATCTGGAAAATGCTTCCATGGGAAAACTCAAGAAAATACCAACCCGCTGGTTCGTTCAAATGCTTAAGGATACTAGAGATGTGGAAATAAGTTCTCCAGAGAGGCTGGAGAGAGGTAGAAAAGTGCTGATAGAGAAGCTGCTGTCCCGCGTAGGTTCGCCTAGAAATGGAATGATTGAAGGAGTAAGGAACAATGTGTTGTTCCGACCTAGTGAGTTTGAGGATTATAAAATTAATTCAGTGACTAACAATTGACAGGATCGTTCCTAGAGCAATCTTTTTTATTAACTTATAACCTATACAATTAAATGACTAAAGCAGAGTTGGTTTCAAAAGTTTCAAGCAGAATAAAGCTAAGCAAGAAGGAGGCGGAAGTTGTCATCAATGCGATAACCCAAAGCATCAGCGATTCTTTGGCAGATGGAAACAAAGTTGAAATACGTGGGTTCGGGAGTTTTCGGATTCGTGATAGAAAAGCAAGGACGGCTCGCAACCCCAAATCAAGAGCAGTGGTAGAAGTTCCCGCCAAGAAGGTGCCATTTTTTAAGGCTGGGAGTGACTTGCGCAAAATGGTAGATGGAGAAGGGTGTTAACACACTTCAAGACTCTGTTTCTGACATAGAAATTGTAATTTCTATCCTTTCATTCAGCTAATTTAACTAGACGGGAACTAAGCATTCCGCCCTATCATTTTTAGGTGAATTAATCTCCTTTGAAATCTCATACTCTTTTATTTGATCCTCCGGGAGTGAGCGAAGTAATGACCTTAACGTTTCGGCTTTTGTGGTAGGGGCCAGCCAGACGCTATAGTTTTCTGGATTGAGGATCACCGGCATCCTGTTGTGGATCGATTGTAAATAGGGATTAGCTTCTGTGGTGATGATGCAACAAGACCGGATTACTTCTTTTTCCATACTCCATTCCGCCCAAATCCCTGCAAATGCAAAAACAGAATCAGATTTCAGACAGATGTAATGCGGATGTTTATCCTTGCCTTGTTTTTCCCATTCGATGAACCCGTCTGCAGGGATCAAACACCGTTGGGTCTTAAATGATTGTCTGAAACTTGGTTTTTCGTGAACCGTTTCGGCCCTTGCATTTATTAACTTGTTTCCTGTGGATTTATCCTTCGCCCAATGCGGAATCAAACCCCACCGATAGCCGTGCAACTCATTTTCCTTGTCGGTTTCAATGACCGCAGGTACGATCTGGGTCGGGGCGATGTTGAAACGTTGTTGGACTTTGATGGATGAATAGGCAATTTTGAATTGCTCCTCAAGGTCCTTGTTAGTTTTTCTTAAGGTGTACCGTCCGCACATATCTCAAACTAGTTGCCATAGGTTATTGTCTGGCGGCTCTTAGCACACCATTAGCAGTTCATCCCACTGGGTTGTGTATCGCGGTGACCGCAACCCGCAACGCATCTTCCATTCTCTGGTTACACCCTGTGCTCCAAAAAATAATGTGTCTGGGCCATGATCTTTATTGACTCTATCCACAATATCCATCAAGTGGTCGCTAGGCCGGTGGTTAAAATCAACGAACAGGTGTTTTTGTTCTAACGAGGCGGGGATTAAACCCGTCAACATGATTCCTGTTTTTTTATAGCGGTACCCAGGTTTATAAATCCTGTTCAAGCAAAACTTTGCGGCTTCAATGATGATACGCGTATCGCTGGTAGGGGTCGTTAAAGTACAAGTGAATCCATTGTTGTATTGCCTGTCGGTTTCTCGGAAGCCATTGGTCTGGATAAATACATGCACCGCCTGCGCCCGACTATTTTGTTTTCTGAGCTTTTCACAGGCACGTGCCGCGTAACTGGCTAATGCTTCTTCTATGGGTTCTTTTTTTATTAGAAGGTTGCCAAACGACTTGGATGACATAATGCTTTTCTTGGGTTGAATAGCTTCTAGGTCGATGCAGGATTGTCCTTTCAGTTCCCGCAATATACGCTCCCCGACAACTGATAGCTGTTTGCGAATGATAGTGGGGCTTGCGTCTCTAAGTTCCGAGGCTTTGTTAATACCCATTCGGCCCAAACGTTCAGACCATCTCCCTGCAATTCCCCATATCTTATCTACATCCAGAGTTTTTAAGATTTCATCTTGCTTCCGTTGGCTCCGAATATCGAATACGCCATCATCTGTTTGTTTTTTTGCAACGCGATTGGCAACTTTCGCCAATACCTTGGTTGGCCCAATGCCAACCGATACAGGAATACCCGTCCATTGAAGCACCTTTGCACGAATGGTTTTGCAGTATTCATACAGGTTGCGAGGTTGTAAATGATCCAACCGCAGAAATGCTTCATCAATCGAATATACTTCCATGTCGGGAGTATACAGACGGAGACTGTTCATTTGACCTGCCCCATTAAGTTGTACCACTTCTTAAGTTAGTATTTCCACTTTTGGCTTAATCGTTACAGGAGCTGGAGGTTGATAATTCAGTGAACTGTGCGGTCTAATTTGGTTGTATTCAATCCT
>Ga0233434_1001678_pt1 | contig 21029 bp, 18 predicted proteins | sample SI_122_August201_4_FD_182738 | JGI IMG/M metagenome (GOLD analysis project Ga0233434, IMG submission 182738) | Seawater microbial communities from Saanich Inlet, British Columbia, Canada - SI_122_August2016_120_MG | ecosystem: Environmental > Aquatic > Marine > Inlet | place: Canada: British... | reverse complement strand
AACATCAATTCCATAGATTAATCCCATTTCTACAATGTTCAGAGGAACTTCAGGATCCATGCATTGTTTAAGTGAATCCTCAATTGCTTGTGTAGAAACAGTACTCATATTTTATACGGCAGTTTGAAAAACAATAAAAACTTTCTAATTATTAGCTTCGAATAATTTTGGAATGGATTCATCGTATGGAGCTATAGCCACGCCTTTTTCAGTAATAATTCCTGCAATTAATTCAGGAGGGGTCATATCAAATGCAGGATTAATGACACCAATACCATCAGGTGCAGTTTTTTTATCACCAATTCCAGTAACTTCACTGCCTTTTCGCATTTCAATAATTACATCATCAGCTTTTGTCTCCATATCAATTGTAGATAATGGTGCTGCAACATAAAATGGAATTCCGTGCTGTTTTGCCATTGTTGCTACTTGATATGTTCCAATTTTGTTAAAGACATGTCCAGTCTTTACAATTCTATCAGCACCAACTACAACTTTGTTTACTAATCCATTTGCCATAGAATATCCTACAGCAGTATCAGGAATTAAACTAACATCAAACCCATCATGTTTTAACTCAAATGCAGTTAATCTTGATCCTTGCTGAATCGGTCTAGTTTCAGTAGCAATAACTTTTACATTTTTTCCGCTCTCTCTAGTTGCTCTAATTACACCCAATGCAGTTCCATATGCAACAGTTGCAAGTGCACCTGCATTACAGTGAGTCATTATAGTATCATTATCATCAAAGAGAGGTGCACCATTTTTTCCCATATCTTTGTTAATTTCAATATCTTCATCTGCCATTTTTTTAGCAGTAGAAATTACTAATTCTTTAATTTGTTCTACTGTTTCTCCAGTCTGGGCCACATTCATTATTTTTTCTAACCCCCAACCCAAGTTTACTGCAGTTGGTCTTGTTGCAAATAGAATTTTTCTTGCATCTTCTAAATCAGATAGTAAATCATCTTTTGTCATTGCTTTACTTTGTAAAACAGCCAACCCCAATCCAAAAGCTCCAGATACTCCAATTGCAGGTGCACCTCGGACTATCAAAGTTTTGATGGCATTTGCAACTTGGTTAAAATTATCATATTCTACAAAAATTAACTCATTTGGTAATTTAGTTTGTTCAATCATTATCACTTTGTTATTTTTCCATTCTACTGTTCTTAACGATGAATCAATTTTTACAAAGTTTTTCATCAATCTAATTTAAAATATACCCTATTTTAAAGAAGGCTAGATTTAATTTAAAATACTCAATTTTTTATTAGAAATTTATTTTAAATTTATCAAATACAATTTTAGATGTATTTAGAATTTAAAAAGTAATCAAAGTAATAAACAAGAGAATAAACTTCAGTTCATTGAAATTAATTAAAAAAATAAGTCCAATAATTACAGGAGAAACACTTTCTGGAGTTATAGGTAGCATTTTTTGGCTATATATGGCTTCATTGCTAACTGTAAGAGATTATGGAGAAGTACAATTTTTAATTGGAATTGCAACTTTTGGAGTAGGTCTATCATTAATTGCTCAAGGCAATACAATTATTGTATATGAGATTAAACAACGTGGATTAAGAGGAATTTTATTCTTATTAAGTTTCATAATAGCAACAATTGTTTCATTATTTTTATTTATAATTTATTCAAGATTAGATATAGTATTTCTTACGTTTGGAATGATTTGTGCAGAAATGGCAATAGGATACTTGGTAGGGAAAAAATTATTTGTCAAATATAGTATATTTTTAATTACACAAAAATTATTGATGATCTCATTAGCAGTAGGATTGTATTTTTTAATTGGAATCGAAGGAATAATTTATGGCATTGCAATTTCATATATTCCAGTAGCAATTCTAGTTTTGAGTACTTTTAAAAATGCATCATTTAATTTTCCATTACTCAAAAATAATTTTGGTTTTATTTTTTATAATTATTCAGAAAGATTAGTTATTTTCTCTAGAAGAAATTTAGATAAAATTATCATTATACCTATTCTTGGATTTGAAATTCTAGGAGAATTTGCTCTAGGATTTCAAATTTATTCAATTATGTTTCTTTTTGCAAGTATTTCATTTAAACTACTATTATTGAAAGATGCTGAAGGCGAGAACTCTAAAAAAATTAGCATAGTACTTTTGTCAACATCAATTGCAATTTCAATATTAGGCATTACAATTGCACCACAAATAATACCAATATTATTTCCTCAATTTACCAATGTTATTGAAATTATTCCAATTATGAGTTTAGCCATAATACCCAATACAATCATACTAATTTTTTCCTCAAAATTTCTAGGAAATGAAAAAAGTAAATTTATTTTTATTGGAACTATAATACATGCAATTAGTTATTTATTATTAATAATATTATTAGGATCTAAATTTGGAATAGAAGGTCTTGCACATACATTTGTAATAACTGCCACAGGGTATGCAATTTATCTAATGATAATATATAAAATTAAAATTAAAAAATAATTAATTAGAACAAAATTAAGACTTAATTATATATAAAATCTGTTTCATATTATTAAAAAAATAAGAATTATAACCACAGTATTTTGTTATTATCTAATTGATAACACAAAATGATTTAGAACAATTGGATACTAAAAAAGTACATAAGATTTATGATATGTGGCCAAAAATATCTCGGGATAGTTATTTTTCAAACATACCTAAAATTAATTTAAAAAAATGTTCACACATCATATTTGCTGGAATGGGTGGATCTGGAACAATTGGAGATATATTTTTTTCAATTTTATCAAAAACAGATACTCATGTAACAGTAGTTAAAGGATATAATTTACCAAGAACTGTCAACACAGAATCATTAGTAGTAATTACAAGTGTTTCAGGCAATACAATAGAAACAATTTCTTTATTAGAAAATGCTGAAAAAATAGGTGCAAAGATAATTGCATTCTCAGATGGAGGAAAAATTAAGGATATTTGTTTAAAAAATAATATTGAACATAGAAATATCAAAAAATATCATTCCCCAAGGGCATCATTTACGTCATTTTTATATTCAATGTTACAAGTGTTAAAACCAATATTACCGATTAACGAATCAGATGTTTTAGAATCTTTAGAAAAATTGGAAATAATTTCAAAAAAATGTAATTCAAATAATATTTCCATGACTAATCCATCCATACAAATTTCTGAATGGTTAGATAATTTTCCAATTATTTATTTTCCATTTGGTTTACAATCAGTAGCAATTAGATTCAAAAATGCAATTCAAGAAAATGCAAAGACACATGTATTGATAGAAGATGTCATAGAATCTTCACATAATGGAATAGTAGGATGGAATAAAAAAAGTAAATTTCAACCAATTTTACTTCAAGGTAAAGATGATGTTGAAACAACTAAAGAAAGATGGACTATTTTAAAAGAATTTTTTAAATTAAAAAATATAGATTATAAAGAAATTATCAGTGAAGAGGGAAATATTCTAACTAAAATTATTTGTCTGATTTATGTTCTTGATTATTCAAGCATATTTCTTGCAATAAAATTAAAAGTGGATCCCAGTCCAGTAATGGCAATAGATTTTATTAAAAAAAGACTAAATCAAAATCCAAAAATAATTGAATAACATATATCAAATGAAAAAAAATTAGAAAAGTATGAAAATTTTGATTACCGGAGGAATGGGTTTTATTGGATTGTACTTGGTAGATTATCTTTTAAAAAAAGATAATGAAATCACAGTTTTAGATAATTTCTCAAATTCTAATAAAAGTTTAATTAAAAGAATTCGAAACAAAAATTTGAAAATAATTGAGGGAGATATTAGAAAAAATGACGACATACTTAATTCAATAAAAAATCAAGAAATAGTAGTTCATTTGGCTGCAAAAATTTCTGTTGATGAATCAATTGAAAATCCTAATGAAACATTTGATGTAAATGTTAATGGAACAAAAAATATTCTTGAAGCGTGTAAAAAAAATAATATTAAAAAATTAATTGTAGCTTCATCTGCAGCAGTTTATGGTGAAAATACTTCACAAATTAAATTAAAAGAAATATCAAAAACTAATCCAATTTCACCATATGGCGAAAGTAAATTATTAATGGAAAATGAAATTAAAAAATTTCAATTAAAAAATACAAATTTAAAATGTATAATTTTAAGATTTTTTAATATTTTTGGAAATGGACAATCACCAGAATATGCAGGAGTGATAACAAAATTTATTGAAAAAATTTCAACAAATGAATCTATTGAGATATTTGGTGATGGTTTACAACAAAGAGATTTTATTTCAATATACGATGTTATTGAATCAGTTTTTAATGCAATCATAAATGGAAATAATGGAACATATAATATTGGAAGTGGAAAAACAATTACAATTAATGATCTTGCTAAAGTAATAATTACATTATCTAAAAAAAATATAAAAATATCTCACTTGCCATCAAAAAAAGGTGATATAAAATTTAGTGGAGCAGACATTACACTAGCAAAAAATGAAATAAAATATTCTCCAAAATTTAATCTTGAAAAAATAAAAGAATTACTACAGTAGTGAAATATCATAATTAGCCATAAAAAATAACTAATTCATACACGAAGTATAGAAAAAAAATCATTTTATCTTGTTTTAGAGAAGAAACTTATGAAAGTGGTAATTACAGTTGCAGGTAAAGGTACTAGATTAGTACCTATGATAAAAGAATTACCTAAAGAAATGATGCCAGTATTTTCAAAATTAAATGAAAAAAATATGTTTTACCTTTATTACAATTAATTTTTGAACAATTATTTGAATCACATATAAAAAATATTGTTTTGTTGTAGGAAGAGGAAAAAGATCAATAGAGGATCATTTTACTCCAGATAATTTTTTTTAAAAAAATACTTCTAAAAAAATAAAATTGAAATCACAAACTTTTACAAAAAAATTCAGAATGCAGATTTATTTTGGATTAATCAAAATGAACCAAAGGTTTTGGATATGCCGTAAAAAATTCAGATAAATTTATTGGTGGTAATGACTTTATTGTACATGCTGTGATATAGTAATAATCAGTTCCAAAATACATCCAGTAAGAAGATTAATAGAAGATGGTAAAGATCCTAATGTTTCTGCGGTATTATTATTTAGAAAGGTAAATGATCCAGAAAGACACGGGGTTCCAACATTAGAGAAAATTTCAAGTAAAAAATTCATTGTAAAAAAAGTAATTAAAAACTAAAAAATCATACATCAAATTTGGGCATTTTACCAATATATTATTTTAAACCAACAATATTTGAAAAATTAAAAAAAATAAACTATGTAAATGGAATAAATTTCAGTTAACCGAGATAATTCAAGAATTAAATAAAAATAGAAAAAAAGTTTTAATAATTTTACTTTTAGAAAAAGAGAAAGTTTTGGATATAGGTACTGTAGAATCATACATAGAATCCCAAATTATATATTTTAAATACGCATGATTTTTAATCTCAGGGTCTAAAAATATAATATGAAAATAGGGGTTGTAGGATTAGGATTTGTAGGATTAACATTTACTTCAATATTAGCAGATAAGGGATATGATGTAACAGGGGTGGATACAGATAAAATAAAAATAGAAAACATTAAATCTGGAAAATTACCATTTTATGAACCAAAATTAGATAATATTCTTAAAAATGCTTTAAGTAAAAAACTGATTCTTTCAGAAAATATTGAAGAAATTGTAAAAAAATGTAATTTAATTTTTTTAACTCTAGGAACACCCATGGATAAAAATGGAAATATAGATCTTAAAATAATTTTAAATGTATGTAAAAAAGTTGGAAAATTATTATTAAAATCAAAAAATAGACCCATAATTATAATTAAAAGTACAGTTATTCCAAATACAACAAATGATCAAATAAAAAGAATATTAGAAAAAGAATCTAATAAAAAAATAGGAAAAGGATTTGGATTGATAACAAATCCAGAATTTTTGAGAGAAGGAAAAGCTGTGGAAGATACGTTAAATCCACATTTAGTTGTAATTGGTTGTAATGAAAAATATGATGCTAAAAAATTAGAAGAATTTTATGTAAAATTTCACAATCAAAAAATTTCAACAATTATTACAAATAATACTACAGCTGAAATAATTAAATATGCAAACAATTCATTTCTTGCAACAAAAATTAGTTTTATCAATAGTATATCTAACTTATGTCAAACATTACCAGGTACAAATGTAGATGAAGTAGCAAAAGCAATTGGAATAGATCCTAGAATTGGGAATCAATTTCTAAATGCAGGTCCAGGTTATGGTGGTTCATGTCTCCCTAAAGATGTTCAAGCATTAATTGCTTGTCAAAAAAGCCGAGGAATAGAACCCACATTATTTAATGCAGTACATCAAACAAATACATTACAAATTGAAGAAATAATAAAGTTAATTAGAAAAACAATTGTAAATCTAAAAAATAAAAGAATCACAATATTGGGATTATCATTTAAAGAAGAAAGTGATGACATTAGAGAATCAAGATCAATTAAATTAATACAATTACTTCTCAAAAAACAATCAAAAATTACTGTTCATGATCCAAAAGCAATAAAAAATACTCAATTAATTTTTGGAGATAAAATTACATATAATGAAAAAATTGTCAGTGCAATAGATAATTCTGATTGTGTTATACTAATGACTCCATGGGAACAGTATTCAAAACTTCGCAATATTGATTTTAAAGGAATGAGAAAAAAGAACATTATAGATACAAGACGTATTCTAAACATACATGATAATGACATAAACTACATAGGATTAGGCATAGGTTATCAAATATGAATAAAAAATTAATACTAAGTGGAGGTAATTAAAATAGCAAAACTCCATCTTTATTCAGTTTTTCATGGAAATCTAAATTATTCATCAATATCTCCAAAAATATATAATAAAATAATTGATACATGTTATTGGCCTGTACTTGATCTAGTAAAAGAATTCAAATTCAAATCAGGAATTGAGTTTCCATTAAATACAATTTTACAAATTGAAAAAATTGATCCGTTATTTTTAGAAGAATTAAAAAAATTAATTAATGAAAATAAATTTGAAATAATTTGTTCTGGTAAAGAACAAGTTGTTTTTCCATTAGTGCCAAAAGATGTGAATCAAATAAACTTAGAAATTGGTAAAAATGAATTAGAAAAAAAATTTGATACAAAAATTAAAACTGCTTTTATTAATGAGCAATTATTTAGCTCAAGTCTAGCTAAATTATATGTTGAATCAGGATTTGATAATATAATTACTATTTGGGAATGGGCAAGTAAAATTTCTAGTTTAAACAATAAAATAAAATTTAATCCTAAAACTATTTCAACAGATTTAGGAAATCTAAATATAATTTGGAATAGCTATATTTCATATCAAAAATTTCAAAGATATGTTAATGGTGAAATTGAAAAAAATGAATTTTTTAATTATATTATAAGAAATAAATTAGAAAACACCTCATGTTTTCCATTTTATGGTTCAGATATGGAAATTTTTGGATATAAAAATCCAATTTTAGGTTTAGAAGGTACAGGTAAAGAAATAGAAAGATTTAGACAAATTTTAGATAAAATTGAAAATGATGAAGAATTAAGTTTTATTTTACCTTCAGAAATACCCAAATATTTCAAGCCTGATGGTAAAATTAATTTAAAATCAGCAAAATTCTCCATATTAGGAAAAAAACAAGATAAATTTACGGTTACACGATGGGCAACATGTGGAAGAGACAACAGTAAAAGTAATGCATTATGTTATAATGCATTAAAAAAAATTAGAACACTTTATGGGATGAACAATGATGATAATGAAAGAAAAAATCTAATTTCACAATTATGTGATTGTTGGGCAAGTGATTTTCGAACTCATGCAATTGAAGAAAAATATTCAAAGTTTAATCACATAATTAGTGTTTTAAATGAAAAATTAGATATTAAAATAAAAAATGAAAAGAAAGGGATTAAAAAAGGAAATGAATGGGATTTAACAATTTTTAATCCAAATCAACATGATTGGGATAAACTTCCATTAGAAATCAATCTAAGGTTTGATACAAATAAAATAAAAAATGAATTTGATGTGTTTAGTAATAATAATAAAATAATTTCACAGATAGAAGAAAAAGAAGAAAATAAAGATGGAAGTTTACGTAGTGTAAAATTAGTTATTCAACCATTCATTAAATCACATTCATCAATAATACTCAAATTAGTTGAAAGAAATAATAACTATAATAGAACACCTAAAAGAATTAATTTAATTTCTACCAAAAATGTAGATTTAGAATTACTTGAAAAAAAAGGTGCAACAATTTCAAAATTAAAATTTCCACAAATTAATGAAAATTCACTATTAGGATTTTTAGAACATGGTACATATGAAGATACAAAATTATCACCAGATTTCTATTCTGGTCATACTGTAGCATTTGATAGAAATACAAATAAAATTACAGATTTAGGTAATACAGAAATTTTCACAATTGAAACAGAATCACCTATACGTAAAATATTATTTTCTGAAATAACTCTACCAATAGGTCATCTCAAAAAAATCTATTATATTTATGAAAATGAGCCCAGGATAGACATAAAGTTAATTTTTGATTTTAAAGAATTTAAGCCTGCTTCTTTTAGAACGGGAATAATTACATTCTCACCACTAGCATTTAACAAAAATGAATTGAGTTATACTACGCATAACGGTGGTGAAATAACAAATCATCAAATTGCAGAAGAAAATATAATACAAGATGAATCTACGGATCCCAGATTAACCAGTAATGGATGTTTGGGAAGTACAGAAGGAATGATTGATTTTGGAGATAATGAAAAAGGAATAACAATATTTACAGATAAATCAGATTGGTATTCAGTCCCAATGATAAATTATCAACATGTAGATAAGGAGAAATTCTTTTTCAGGATTAGTAATAGTTTTGCAGAGTTGGATGATACGTCTATGACATGGTGGAAAGGAAGAAAGGAAATTAAATTTAATTTACTAGGTAGAGATAAAAATAAAGAAGAAAATTTTAAAAAATGTGAAATGATGTTTTTAGGATTAATATGTATTTCAAACAATGAACAAATAAGGGTAAGTGATTAAATGGTAAAAACAGCAATAGTCACAGGAGTTGCAGGATTCATTGGTTCAAATTTAGCTGAAAGACTACTTAAAGAAAAATACAAAGTGATAGGAATAGATTGTTTTACAGATTATTATTCTAAAAAAATTAAATTAAAAAATTTAAGTAGTTTTATTAATAATAAAAAATTTAATTTTATTGAAGAAGATTTAATATCGGTAAATTTTGATGCTCTATTTAAAAAAGATACAGTGTTATTTCATCAAGCAGGTCAACCAGGAGTTAGAGCAAGTTGGGGTGAACAATTTGAAACATATGTAAAAGACAATATTCTGGTTACACAACGAATTTTAGAATCAGCAAAAAAAATGAATAATTTAAAGAAGATTGTAATGGCATCTTCATCATCAATTTATGGTAACCAAGAAGGAGTAATGGAAGAAAATTCCACATTACCAAAAACAATTTCACCATATGGAGCAACAAAATTAGCATCAGAAAATTTAGGTTATCTATATTATGAAAATTTTGGATTACCTATAACTTCATTAAGATATTTTACTGTATATGGACCAAAACAACGCCCAGATATGGCTTTTTTTAAATTCATTATGGCTAATCTTTCAGAACAAAAAATAGTATTATTTGGAGATGGTTCACAAAAACGAGATTTCACGTTTATTTCAGATATTGTTGAAGCTAATATCAAAACATTGGAAAATAATGTTGAAGGTGAAATTTTAAACGTTGGAGGGGGCAGTGTGAGAAGTATTAATGAAGTTTTAGACATAATTAGTTCAGAGACAGGGAAGAAAAATAAAATTACTTTTAAAAATAAGGAGAAGGGAGATGTACATAAAACAGAAGCTGATGTCAAAGAAATTGAAAAAAAATTAAACTTTAAACCAAAAATTTTGTTAGAAGAAGGATTACCATTAGAAATTGAGTGGTTGAAAAAAATTAAAAATGAGTATCAAAATATTTTAAAATAAATGAAAAATATTTTTATATATTAACAAGAAACCCATTTTCCATCAGATTTTAAACTTTTATTTGCAGATTCTATAACAGAAACAGACGAAAAAGTATTTTCAAAAGTTGGCCTATTTTTAGAAATACTTTTTAAAGTTTTATTTTTATTGATGATGTTAAAAGAATCAGAAAAAAATTGTACAATACTATCTATTCCATACCCCTTAAAATAATATTTTTCATCAATTAAATAATCCTGATTAAAATATGGATTTAGATTTTCGATACCTTGATTTGATATAATTTCATAACCTCTATTTTTTTGATCACTTTCAATTCGTCCTTCAGTACCAATTACTTTAATAGATTGATAAGATACTGCAGAAGTTGCACTAGGATCTATCCAATTACATAAAATTGAAGATACAAATTTTTTCTTTTTATATTTCCATTCAATTAAAGTTTGAATTGAATCAAATGTATTAGGATAATTTTTATTTAAAATGTTTTTTTGTCCCACGGCCATTACTCTAATAGGGGTTGCTCCAGTAACAAAATGGATTATATCAACATAATGTACTCCTAAATATTGAAAAATATTTGTAAATTGAATCCAAGATTTGAAAAGTTTTTCTGGAATTTCTTTATGCTGACTATATTCTACATGAAAATATTGAGGTAATCCAATTTTATTTTTTTCGATCATATCTTTTAATTTTAGATTTGCCAAATCATATCTTTTATGAAAATCAACAATAGCAAGTAAATTATTTTTTTTAGAGATTTTGATAAGAGATTTTGCCTCATTAGTTTTAGAAGTTAATGGTTTTACAACTAAAACATGCTTAAAATTTTCTAAAGCATACTTTGTCATTTCATAATGTAAATGATCAGGCGTTGCTACAATTACAACGGTATTTTCATCAGACTCATCTATTGCTTGTTTATAATCAGAACTAGAATTATTTTTCTTATTAAACCAAATACAATTTAATTTAATTTTAGATAAAGCTTGAATATTTTTTAATTTTTTAGAAAAAATTTTCTCAGTAGATGAATTTTTTGAAACAATAGTGATTTTATTGATTAATTCTTTTCTAGTTGCTTCAATTAGACAAGGTAAAATAGTTCCAAATCCAGAAGTATTTTTACCACAAACATAAGCTCCAGAACCAATTACAACAACATTGATTTTTTTCAAGATATTTCAAACCTTACTTTATTAATAACATTTTCAGCTATGGTAATTGCTTTTTCAATTTTATCATCAGAAGTAATAACATGCCCAATTCTTTCAGCATGATTAGTGATTGGTTTAAGTTCGTCATTGATTTTAATATTAGGATTTATAAAAATGTCATATACACCTGGAATTTTCATAGATTCCTCAATTCCATTAACGGATTTTAATTTTCCAATAGGTGGAAAGAAAAATCTTTGTACAGCTGCTTTGCTAAATTTTGGTTTTAAAAAATCCATATCAACATTTTCACCTAAACTCATTTGAATTAATGGTTTTAAAATATTAACACCATTTGATAAGGGCACCATATCAGATGCGAATCTTCCACCGCTTGTTCTAGCAGCCATTTCTAAAACTTTAGGATAACCATTATCTATTATTATATCTCCTTTAGCAACACCAAAATTAATTCCAATGGCTTTAATTGAATTTTCTACAACCTTAATGACTTCATTTTTTTCTTTTGATGATAAAATACTAGGTATAGTGTGACCATTCTCGATAAAATATGGACTGAATTTTTTATTCATATCATAATTTCTGTCAGCAAATCCAGTAGTTATAATTTTATTATTAATAATTATGGATTCAGTACTTATTTGAGGTCCACTAAGAAACTCTTCAATTAAAACAGTTTTTGTTTTTGAAAAAGATGTACATTCATCATAAATTTTAGATATATCATCAATCTTTTCAATCTTAATTACTCCTCTTGAACCTGCATTATCAATAGGTTTCATAACTAAGGGAAAATCAAAATTAGTTATTTTTTCTAGAATTTCTTCAACAGATGATCCATATACAAATTTGGGAGAAGGTATTTTATTTTTTTGAAAACATTCAATTCTCATTTTTTTATTTGTAGCTATATCAGCAATTTCTGGAGACAATCCAGGTAAATTCATTTTTTGAGCAACTCTAGAAACAATATGAGGTATTTCAACTGCATGAGTCATGATACCATTTACAGAGTATTTTTGAGCAATTTCACATATTTTTTCAACATTAGTGATATCTTCAATGATAGAAATATCAGAAATTTTTAAACCAGGAGCATCAGAATTTGAATCAATTGCAATTACTTCAAAATTTAATTCATGGGCATATTCAATAATAATTTTTTGTTCAATACCAGCACCTAATAATAATAATTTTTTCAATTTTCTATTTAATGAAGTACATATATTTAGAAATATAAATATGCGCAATAAGTAACAACAAAAATTGTATGAATAGCCACCAAGGTAAAATTGTTCTAAATAAGGGAAAATTTGAATTAATTGACTGTAAAAAATGTAAATTTATTCATATTGTACCTCTCCCCACAGAAGCAGAATTATTAAAATTTTATCAAAAGGAATTTTATCAAAAAATTAAACCAGCATATCTTAAACAAGACGAAGAGGAAAGAAACTATTGGAATATGACATATGATGAAAAATTGAGTGTTTTAAAAAAAAATAATATCAAAAACAAAAAAATTTTGGACATAGGTTCTGGAGGGGGATTCTTTTTAAGAAGAGCAAAAGAAATGGGATGGGATGTATTAGGAGTTGAACCCTCATTAACTGCAGCAAAATATGCTGAAAAATATAAAATTCCAACAATCGTAGATTTCTTTGAAAAAATAGATTTTACTAAAAAGAAAAAATTTGGAGCTATTCATATGAACGCAGTTTTAGAACATAGTAGATCACCCAATAAAATATTAAAAATATCACATGATATTTTAGAAAAAAATGGAATGTTGATTGTAGAAGTTCCAAATGAATTCAATCCACTTCAATTAATTTCTCAAAAAAGCTTAAAAAAAGATGAATGGTGGGTAGTGCCAAAAGAACATCTAAATTATTTTAACTTTAATAGTTTATCAAAATTATTAAAAAGAAATGGCTTCGAAATAACACTGAAACAAGCAACATTCCCACTAGAGATATTTTTATTGATGGGTTTTGATTATGTTAATAATTCAAAAATAGGTTTAAAAAAACATCAAGAACGCATGAAATTTGAACAGAATTTGAATAAACAAAATGCTCAAAAATTAAAACAAAAAATTTATCAAAAATTTGCAGAAATAGGGATTGGCAGAAGAGCAATAATTTATGTAAAAAAAGAAAAATAATTATTTTTTAAAAATATGATTAATTGATTTATCAGAATCAATAAATCCTAATTTTTTATCTTTTTCAATAGATTTTTTGTAACCCTCTTCAAAAATAAAATTTTTATTGATATCAATCAATTGAGGTTCATTTTTTAACATATTAAGAATATAATTAGTTAAAATTGGACGTTGAGGTATTCTTTTAACAATCTCTTGAACAAATTTTAAATCATTATATCTGTCAACTGACCATTTGAAATTAGAATGATCAGTTGGGTTTGGAATTTTTTTAATTTTAAATTTTTCAGGGTTATTGTAAATATAAGTACAAACATGTTCACAATCAGATGGTTTTTTTGCTTCTAACCAAACTTTTTCTAAAGTTTGAAATGAGAAAACTTCAATATCAGCACTGCCCTGAGGAAAAGTTCTAGGAAAACCAGCTGAAACAAAATCACAGTCATTTTCAAGAAATTTTGTAATTAGTTGATCAATTATTTCTGGATCAATCAAAGGACAATCAGAAGTAATTCTTACAATCACATCTAATGAATAAAATTTTGCACACTCATAAAAACGAGTAAGAACATCTTGATCTGATCCACGAAAATAATTTATTTTTTTTTGATCTAATAAATTAATAATTTTATCATCTTCGGATAAAGTAGTAGTTGCAACAATAATTTTATTGATGATTTTTGAAAAATTTAATTGATTTATTACAAAATCGATCATTGTATCATTATTTTCAATCTTCATCATTACTTTACCAGGTAATCTAGTTGAACCCATTCTTGCTTGTACTATACATCCAATTAACATAGTTGAAATGAGTATATTTCGTATATTAATAATTGATCATGTAAAAATAAAAAATGACGTATAATAAATAAAAAATTATAATTTTTTAATAATTGCAGCTACGCGACATGGACCTAGACCATCAATTTGAGAACAAGTTTTTTGCATTTTTTTCAATTCTTTTTTATTATTTATTAGATCTAAAAGAGTCTCTACGAATTGATTATAATTAATTTCATTATATTTTCCAGCATATGACATAAACCCATATTCTTCAACGAATTTTGCTGATTTTTTATTTTCATCACTATGAGAAATAACAATTGTAGGTAAATTGCATATTGCAGATTCATAAACAGTGATTCCAAATGTAATAATTCCAATAATTGACTCCTCCATGAGCGGGATTAAAGATGAAGGATTAGAAATCATATGAAAGTTTGGATTTTTACTAATTAATTTAGAAATTCCTTTTTGATTATTATTTAATTTACCTAAAACTAGATTAACATCAAAATCAATATTTTTTTTAATAAGGGAATTAACTACTTTTGATGTGATATTGTACTTATCAGAACCACCCATACTAATTAAAACAGATTTCTTTTTTTGAGGATTATTTTTTGGTAAATTTTTTATTCCGTGTAAAACATACTTTTGACCAACAATACAATTTTTAGGATATTTTTCCTTTGGATTTTTTATAGAAGATATTATTTTAAGATCGACATATTTTGAATTATAAGAATTATCAATTAGTATAATTTTAATATTTTTAGGAATATTATTGATTAATTGTTTGACAGATTTTCTTTTTGAATCAATTATTAATTTTTTACAATTTTCTTTTTTTAGAATTTTATGGATTTGTTGAAATTCAGATTTCTTAGTAATTAAAAAAACGTTGAATCCTTCAGACAAAAAATAGTCATGTGTTTGTTTAAACTGAGTGATAAAAATACAACTAATATTTTTTTTTTCTAAATTTCTTGCTAAAATTTCACATCTTTTAACGTGACCAAATCCAAGTTTTTTACTACTGTCAACACGAAAAGCAATTTTCATAATAAATCTAAATAATTAATAATAAAATTTTGGTATAATGAATATTAAAATTTTGGAACAAGATTATTTTTTATTAAGAGGTTTTTTAATTCAGGTATAGTTAGAAGTGTAGATTGAGAAGAAGAATAGGTATCAAATTTCAATAGTTTAGAGTTAGAATATAATTTTCTCACTTTTTCAAATGTTTCATAGTTAGGAGGCAATAAAATGTATAATCCTTTACTATCAATTGAGAATGGAGCTTCATATTTATTTAACAATAATTCATCAATTTTTTCACCCATTCTAATTGAAATTTTTTTAACTTTAAACGATTTTGATGATACTTGACGTAGAGATTCAACTAAATCTTTTAATCTATATGCTTTTAATTTTGGAATAAAAATTTCTGAACCTTTTGCCAATTTTAGTGCAGAAAAAATTAAGTCAAGAGATTCATCGATTGTGATATTGAATCTAGTCATACTATCATCAGTTACAGTAATAGTTTTATTATTTTCAATTTGTTGAATAAATTTTGGTACAACAGAACCATTGCTACCAAGAACATTTCCATATCTAACACAAGTGAATATAGTATTTCTGCTACTATTGAAATAGTTTGCAGCTACAAATAATTTTTCCATAGAAAGTTTTGTTGCACCATAAAGATTATTTGGTGATACAGACTTATCAGTACTAATTCCAAGACAAATTTTTACTTTTTCATCCATACATACATCAATTACATTTTGTGAACCTTCAATGTTTGTTTTAATAAATTCAAAAGGATTGTATTCTGCTATTGGGACTCTTTTTAGTGCAGCAGTATGAATTACAATATCAACATCCTTCATAGCACGTTTTAATCGTTCTTTATCTCGTATATCACCAATAAAAAATCGTAATCTTTTATCTTGAAAATGTTCTTCCATTAGTTCTTGTTTACTTTCATCTCTAGAAAAAATTCTAATTGCTTTTGGATTAAATTTAAGTAATCTTTTAGTTAGTGCCTGGCCAAGAAAGCCACTACCACCTGTTATCAAAATTATTTTATCTTTAAACAATTTTCTTCGAAATGATATATGGTATAAAAATTAATGGGTTATAGCCAAAAATAGTATAAAAAATCATTTCTTATATTAGGTTAAAAAAAATATGTTCTAATTGACAATTAATTTTATTGCTGAAATTGGTTCAAATTGGGAAGGAGATATCAAAATAGCAAAATCCCATATCAAAGAAGCAAAAAAAAGTGGAGCAAATTTTGTTAAATTTCAAATGTGGAGAGCAGAAGATCTTTATGAATTAAATCATCCAGAATGGGAAACAATAAAGAAATCTGAATTAACAAAAGAAGTAGCAGAAGAATTAAAAAAATATTCAGATCAAATTGGAATTAAATGGTTTTGTAGTGTATTTAATCCAGATGCAGTAGAATTTTTAGAAAAATTAAATGTGGATTTTTACAAAATTGCTTCAAGAACATCAACATTAAAAGATAAATTTTCAAAAGAAACAATTGAAAAAGTTAGTAAAACAAAAAAAATGACTTTTATTAGTACAGGTGAAGGTGGGGATATTAAAAAAATTTCTCAAAGTTTTGTACCAGAATTTTTAGAATTCACTTATTGTATTTCAAAATATCCAACAGAAGAAAAAGAAATTGATTGGAATATAATTAAAAATTATAATTTTTTTTCAGATCATACAAAAGGAATTATTACTCCATTAGTTTATGCAATATTAAAAATAAATAATACAAATGAGAATATCTTTATAGAAAAACATACAAAATTTGAAAACTCAAAGGGTCCAGATTCAACTTTTGCGGTGACATACGAAGAAGTAAAACAATTAACAGATCATATTAAAAGAATTGAAAAAATGTGGGACAATAAAAGCTAAAATTATAAGTTTAGTATTAAATAATGTGAGGAGATTAATTAAATATGATAAAATTATTTTTTCCAACTATTGATGATTTAGAAATAAAAGCTACAATCAAAACTCTAAAAAGTGGTTTTTGGGCTTCCGGTACTGGAGTAGGAAATGTAAAGAAGTTTGAAAATTTATTTAAAAAATATACAAATGCAACAGAATGTGTTGCAGTAGATAGTGGTACTGCAGCATTAGATTTAGCATTAAAAGTTGTAGATATTAATAAAAAAGAAGTTTTAGTTCCATCACTAACTTTCGTATCTTCAATTAATGCCATAAAGTATAATGGAGGAATTCCAATATTTGTGGATGTTAAATCAAATACATTATGTATGGATCCAAAGGATCTTCAAAATAAAATTACAAAAAAATCTAAAGTAATTTTACCAGTACATTTTGGCGGATATTCATGTGATATGGATGAAATTAAAAAAATTAGTAAAAAAAATAAACTTTTAGTCGTAGAGGATGCAGCTCATGCAACTGGTAGTAAATATAAAAATAAAAAAATTGGATCTATAGGAGATCTAACATGTTTTAGTTTTCACCCAGTCAAAAATTTAGCAATGCCAAAAGGAGGAGCAATTACATTAAATTATAAAAATAGAAATTTAAAAACAAAACTTAATTCACTTAGATGGTGTGGCATAAGTAATAGAAAAGAACAATTTTACGATGTAACAGAATTAGGATATAATTACTATATGGATGAAATATCAAGTGCAATTGGAATAGAACAATTAAAAAAAATAAATAAATTTAATTCTAGAAAATATAAAATTGCAAAAAAATATGATAAAGAGATTAAATGTTTAGAAAAAATGCCAATTAGTAAAGATTGTAGCTATCATCTTTATTGGATTTTAGTAAAAAATAGAAACACATTCTTAAAAAATATGAAAAAAAAAGGAATTGAAACAGGAATACACTATTTACCAGTACATAAAATGAAGTTGTATAAATCAAATATAAAATTAAAAGTTACTGAAAAAGTTACAAAAGAAATTGTTACAATTCCAATTCATCCAAGTCTAAAAAATTCAGAAGTAGATTATATAATTAAAACAATTAATCAATTAATATGATTTTAAAATTTCAACAAATCGCTTTGAAGAATTACCATTATAATCTAAATATTTAGAGAGATAAATATCTGCATTAGATATTAATTCATTCTTAAATTTGTCATCAAATAAAATTTTAGATATATTATCATTTAAATCACATGTATCTAATAGGGATAAAACTGCATGATGTTTTACATGATTAAATTGAGGAATAGTATTTTCAAGATAAATGTTCATTGTGGGCTTACCTAAAATCATAGATTCAAGAATCATAGTGGTTGTTCCAGGTTCAGGAGATATCACCATTACAGCATCAGAGGAATTAATTACATCAATTACTGAATTAGATAAATAAACTGGAATATTTTTATCAATTTCATTAATCAATAATTTAATTTCTTCATTATGTTTTAATGAAATCGCATGTAATTTTACAATTAATTTCACATTATCTAAAGTTTTAATATTTAAAATAATTTTTTTTATCAATTCATTAAAACGTAATTTTAATTCAGTAGTAGATAATGCATCCATGTCATTAATAGGATTAGGAGCTAAGAGCAAAATTTTTTCTTTTTTATTGTTACTATTTTTTCTCGATGAAAAATAGTTATCATGTCTAGGACTTCCAGAAACAATAATTCGATTTGGATCTATTTGATAATTATCAATTAAATATGATTTTTTAGTTTCACTCCAAACAGCAATTTTATCTGTAAAGTTTGAATAATTACTCATTATATCATATCTTTTTACCTTTGAAACAGAATCATTTTTGTCAAGAAAACCATGTTCTAATAAAATAGATGGGATTTTATTTTTATTAAATTCAAGAAAAGCTTTTTCAGTTTCACCAATTTCATTAAGAGAAACAATGCAAGATGCATTTACATTATTAAAAAATTTCTTTATACTTGCAATTAATTCAATATAATAATAAATTTTTTCAGAGTAAGATTTAACTAAATTATCCTTAATTATATTCCAAAAAGAAATCCCATTAATTTGAAATAATTGATTAAAAAAATCAGAATTTTGCCATAATTGATCAATTTCAGGAATAATTAAATGATTAAATTTCAAAATTTCAACTTTTTCTTCTTTATTCAAAATATTTTCTAATTGTAAAATTTTACAATTTGAATTTTTAACCACATTAAGTGAATTTTTACTCCAAATTGCTGAACGTCTTTGATTAACTAGAATTATATTTTGATCATATTTTTTTAACTCTAAAAAAAGTTCAGAGAATAATTGTGGATTAAATTCTAAAAAAATAATATTTTTTTTACTTTTTGAATTTAGATTAAAATTGAAATTGAAAAATAATTTTGAAGTATTTTCTACAAAATTCTTAATTTTTAAATATTTTTTTTTAGATAAATTAAAATTAAAATGTAATTTACCAAAATTATATTTTATAGGTATTTTGTCCCACATTAATTCTTCATGAAATGCAGTTTCGAAAATTTTTATTTCAAAATTTTGTTTATTTTTAATAGAATTAAGTGTCGAAGAGAAAAAAGTTGTTGACAAAATTTTAGAAGGTTTTTCATTTTCAATAATTTTATGAATTAAAATGGAGTTAATTACCTTAGAGGATATAGATTGAAGAAATTCATTAGAATCTAGAAGTTTTAATAAATTTACATTTTCATATTTAATTTTATTTGACGATAAATTAGAATGCCAAGAGCAAAATTCAATTAATTTATCAAAAATATTCATTCTATCTTCTTGATCAAGTAAATTATCTGCTATTTCATGAATTATTTTTTTAGATATTAATTTTTCATGAATGTCTAAATCAAATGAAAAAATTTTTGTTTCTTTATCGTATAATATATCATCAGGAATAATACCTATATCTAAAACATTTCCAATTAAAAGAACTTTAGAAACCAAGTCAATTATTCTACAATTCCATAAATTATTTAATTATACGTTATTAATTTATTATATATAGTAAAATAGTAGTCTAATAATTTCTAAAATTTATAATTTTACAAAATTTCTTTTTAATCTATCATTTGATAAGTTCTCAAATGCAGATTTAGTAAATCCAATTATTGTGTACCCATTTGGTTCATAAATTAAATCAATTATACGCAATTTATCCTTTAAATTTAATAATTTATAACAAGATAAAGATCGTTTAGATTTTAATTTTTTAGAAATGTTAGTTTGGGGAATAGATAATTTCTGATCATTTGTAATGCTAGCATCAAACAAATAACCTTCAGTACCAGCAGTTATACCAAAAATTGCATATCCATACAGATTAGATTTTTTAAATAAATTATCAATGTCATTGCAATCATAAAGAAATTCATTTGCATGTAAAAGTGAATCAACAATTAATGCATCTTCTTCTTTTTTATTTTTAAATTTTAGATTCCATCCGTAATCAAATTTATTTAAATCAAGATCTCTAACTAATTTTATTCCAAGATTATAATTAGATTTTTTCTTATCTAATAAAATAGAAATAATTTCTTTGTTAAGCATTCTTTTATGGCCTCCTAATTTTCCGTATAAATAAAGAAAAATTATTCCATCATTTTTCATTGTTTTTGTTAGCATTTGTAATCCTTTATCAGGATTTGAAAGATGATATAATACGCCCATACATAAAACAAGATCAAATTTTCCAAGAGTCTTAACTCCATTCATAATATTATGCTTTTGAAATTTGATATTTTGTAATTTTTTTAATTTTTTTAAT
>Ga0233434_1001670_pt1 | contig 21084 bp, 20 predicted proteins | sample SI_122_August201_4_FD_182738 | JGI IMG/M metagenome (GOLD analysis project Ga0233434, IMG submission 182738) | Seawater microbial communities from Saanich Inlet, British Columbia, Canada - SI_122_August2016_120_MG | ecosystem: Environmental > Aquatic > Marine > Inlet | place: Canada: British... | reverse complement strand
TATTAAAGAATTAGGTCAAGTGGGGCTAAATGTAAGTATAGCTAGATGCTTTTCTTTTGTTGGAAAATACTTGCCTAGAGATCAGCATTTCGCAATAGGAAATTTTATAGCTGATGGTTTGTCCGGTAGAGATATCAATGTAAAAGCGGATAGAAGGGTTTATAGAAGTTATATGTATGCTGATGATCTTGTCAAATGGCTAATGACCTTGGCTAATAATTCCAGCCCAAAGTGTCCTATTTATAATGTTGGGTCAGACAAGGAAGTGGAGATCAGAGTTTTGGCCAATATTGTTGGAGAAGTTTTTAACGTTGGAATTCAAAGTTCAGAAAGCAATGTGACATGTGTAGATCGTTATATACCTTCAGTAAAAAAAATAAAGGCAAAATTAGGTTTAAAGCTAAACCTTGATTTAAAAAAAACAATCTATTTGAGTATAAAAGATGATTAGTAAAAGAAAGATTATAAATTTATCTATTAGTCTGAAAATATATAAATATTTAAAATATCTACACTGCCAAAGAATTGTTTTAAGTAGGTATTTATTACACTATTTAAAGGTCAAAAAAAAAGTAAAAAAAATAGTTTTTATTGGTCAGGTGAATAGTATTCATTTTAAAAGCTTCTTTGAAAAATTTAAGAAATACTCCGTAAAGGGTGATAGTTACGAGTTTTTATTAATTTGCTCTTATCCATCATACTCCTTGGTTCAAGAGAAAGGCATGAAAGTGATTGATTTAGCAAATTATTACCATCCGCGACAAGATGATAATTTTTTTAACTCTTGGCTTGATTCGTTAACTTTTAAAGCAAGAAATATTCTCGATCAAGAATATAAAAATATACGCACTACAATTGAAAAATTTAATCCAGATATTTTATGGATACACGATCTTCAAAGTGGAGGGTATTTAATTGCAGATTGGATAGGTGAATACACTGAAGAGAGGTCGCAATTAAAAACTATTGTTACGACATATGGCAATGATTTATTTTTATTTTATGATCATCCGGTTCACAAATTAAAAATAAACCAGGTTTTGAAGTCGATGGACTTTATTCAAATCGAAACAGCTAGGGATGCATTTATATTGGAGAATTCAGAGTTTTCAGGAGAGATATTACCCATTAGTAGTGCTACTTATAGAAATTTTACAGAAATTAATGGAAAAGGCGATAAGTGTAAAAGTGTAAAAGATATATTCTTGGTTGTAAAAGGAAGTACTCACATGAGATCAAGTTTAATTTATTTTTTTGAGCATGTTAAGCAGAATCACTCTTTTTTCTTCGAAAAAAAAATTATTGTATATGGAGCAACCCAAGAAGATGTCTTTTTCTGTGAAAAACTCGCATACTCTTATGGGGTTGATATAGAGTTTAATAGAGAGGCATCTAATAATGATTTCGTTAAAATTTTAGAAAGATCTGTGTTTAGTTTAAATTTAAATATTTCAGATGGGGTTGCAAATGCTTTGGTAGAAGGTGTCAAGGCAGGATGTGTCCCTATTTTTTCAAAAAATAGTGGGGTTTTAGAACTTTTAGATTTAGAGTATCATCAATATGTTGAGTTTAACCCATCTGAATCCAATATAGGAATTTGTAATTTACTAAAGCTGATTCTTGATAATAATCTTACAGAAATAATTTTGAATAATTTTTTAGTAAATATCAGGCAATATTTTGATGATACGAAATATGAGTCAATATTTGATAATATCCTAAAGTGACTTTATGACTAAATTAGACGATTTTATCATGAGTTTGCCTATGCAATACAAAACTATGTTTGGTGAAAGAGGAGTTCGTTTAAGTGGTGGACAGTTACAGAGAATAGGTATAGCACGTGCATTATGTTATAACCCAACAGTATTAAATTATGGATGAGGTAATAAGTTCTCTTGATGGAAATACGGAGGATGTAATCATGGAGGCTGTACATAATCTTAGGCACAAAATTACTATAATTATGATTGCGTATCGACTTTCAACCCTAAAAGAATGTGATATTATCCATATTTTAAAAAATGGTATAACTCATGTAAGTGAAAATTATGAAGCACTCTTTAAATCGAATGATGAATTTAGAAAGCTAGCGGATAAGTAATATTCTGTGAGTTATTAATGATAATAGTCGATATACAAGATGAGATATTTCAAAATAATAATTTATTTAATAAATTATTATGGGATAGATATATTGGTACGGAATTATGGGGAAGGATATATGATTTATGTGAAATTAATAACATTGAAATAATTACCGCGGATTATGCTCTAAATAATTATCATGACTTATCAGGGTGTTCATTAATTAGTATTGAAATAACATGTAGAACTGAAACTCTTATTAAGAAAGGGGTAAAACCTAAAATCTTGATGTCTGGAGAAAGTCCAATTTTTGCTTGGGAATTTTTTGTTAATTTAAATAAGTATGGAGCCTTATTTGAATCTCTAATGCTGCCAAAGGGTGTTGTTAATTTTGCGCCTAAGTTAGCTAGCAAGATTCAACAAACGTCATTCCCTATACCTAAAAAAATATGTAGTAAGATTCAGAACTATGATGAATGGAAAACAAGAGCGCGAGCGTGTGTTATTATTTCCAATCGTGTATGGAGACCAAGAGGCTTTAAACATTTACAACAGATTCTTAAAACCCCAGTCATAGCTAAATCACTCTATGAAAAAAGAAATAAAGCTATTATTACGCTTTCAAAAACAGGTTTAGTTGAGCTTTATGGTCGGGGCTGGGGTAATTACGTGCTTGGTGGTAATGTAATTAATTATTACAAGTTAAAGCGATTATGGAAAGGTGAATTAGATATAAAAGATAGCGGGATGGGTGGGTACAAGTTTGCAATATGTTATGAAAATACAGATTTTCCTGGGTACGTAACAGAAAAAATATTTGATTCTTTGGCTTCCGGTGCAATTCCGATATATTACGGAAGTGATTATATTAAAGAAATATTACCCAGAGAATTATATATAGATGTAAAAGAATTCAATAGTATTCATGATGTTGGTGAATATATAAATAAATTTAGTGCAGATGATTATCAGGTATTTTACGATACATTAATACACTTTTGCCGGAGTAAAGAATTTAATCTTAATACATACGAAGCACGAGCGGAAAAAATCTTTAATACCGTTAATACTTAGACTGTATATATTTTAAATATTAAATTATATCTATGAAAATTAAATCAATTTTATCAAGAACCATCAGAGACAGAAGGCTTTACTCATTATGGAGTTTTTTGAATAGATTAAGCTTTTATGGTATGAATTATGAGGTTGCAAGTGGTTATGCGGACTATAGTGGTGAGTTACATGTAATACGTTCACTAAAAAAATATTTGTCAACTATAGAGAATGCTATAGTCTTTGATATTGGTGCTAATGTTGGAGATTGGTCAAAATTTGCTATTGATGAGTACTCTGATCTTGAATATTCTCTGTATATGTTTGAACCAGCTCAAAATACATTTGACCGGTTGATATCTAACATTAGCGCCTCCACAAAAAATAAGTTTTTCAAGCTGGCTTTTGGTGATTCTATAGGGGAATCCGTAATATATTATGATTACGATATGCAAGGAAGTGCAAGCATATTAAATGATCAAAATTTTGGGCTTTCTGAAAAAATTAAAATTGATACGCTGACTAACTTTTGCAAACAGGAATGTATTTCAAAAATAAACTTCCTGAAAATGGATGTGCAAGGTTATGAATATAATGTATTAATTGGTGCGAAAGAAATGATTGAAACGCACAATATTGACATCATACAGTTTGAATTTGACTCACCTAATATCGAAAACAAAGTCTATTTTAAAGATTTTTATCAATTGTTATGTAATGATTACTATATATATAAAATACTATATAACGGTTTTGTAAAAATAGAAGAATATAATTACAAGTTGGAAAATTACATGTGTTTGAATTATCTGGCGGTTAGAAAAAACTGTCATTTAGAACTTGATACTGTTGTCTCTTCGTGAGAGGTTATTTTTGATTGACCAACCTAGTGTAGAAGTTTTTGTATTTAGTTATCAGCGAGAAGCATATCTTGTTGAATGTTTACAAAGTATTGTTTCTCAATCATACGACAATATGAAGCTGGTAGTTTTAGATAACGCGAGTGATTTTGATGTTTTTGCTACAGTTAAGCAAGCTGGCTTAGAAGACAGTCTTGAAGTTGTTAGGCAAGACAAAAACGTTGGCTATGTAGGACAGTTTTCATATGTTCAGAATAACATGTCTGCTGAATATGTTATTCTCTTTCATGATGATGATACTATGCCACCTAATATGGTTGAGTTATTAGTAGGTGCTCATGAATCTGGTGAAAAGTTATCGTGGGTAGGTACAAATTACAATCTCATCTACGACGATTTCTTGATGAGCGCTTATAACACCCAAGATTTAAAGGCGCTTGAAATATATGGCGATGATATTGAGCTGGTGAATGAATCATTCAGACTGAATAAGCGTTCTGGATTTTCATCTATGATGTATAGAGGGAGGTATTTAAAAAAAATCAGTCTTCCTGAAATAACTCACACTACAGGTGATGTTGCCCTTAAAATTGAATTAGCTAGGCTGGCTCCATGCGCAATTGCATACTCCATTTTTTATAACGTTAGAGTTCACTCTGGGCAAGACTCTTACTCTATGTCCCCACCATTTGATGATGATATTTTCTTATTTGAAATATACTGCTCTACAAATAAATCAGTTCAAAAGATACGTTATAAAATGTTCCCTTATATGTGGATTATGCATAGATATTTTGTGAATAAACATAGAATAAATTATTTAACCTTTTTGCGCTATTTGTTGAAAAAATCAGTAGCTAGAGGTGTTGTTGCTCTTGTCTTATCTCCATATTTTATGTTTAGAGTTGGTTCAAGAGGGGTAGTTAATAAAATAAAAAAACATCGGTGTAGAGTATTGAAACATAAAGAGACGAAAGTAGCGTAATGCCGAAGGCTCTCTTTGTTATTTTTTTATTTAGCTCGCTTTTCGATTGGTATAACGTTAAGTATGGCGTTAGAGTTTTTGACCTTCTAGCATTTATAGCGGTAATCTTTTATTTTTTGGCTATGTCCGAATTTAAAATACGAAACTTAAACTATCATATTTTATTTTTATTACCTGGTATTCTCATGGGTTTGGTGTACGCTAAAGTTCATCATGTTTTCTTTTTTCTTTTTTCTTTTTATGTCTTGTTTAATTTGTATATGAACTTTAGTTTTGATAAGAGAAAATTAATAAAGCAAATTAAAATTATAATTTACATTCATGTAATCGTCTTCATGGCTCAGTACATTGCGTTTTATACGAGTGGGTATGTTCTCTTAGATTATCGTGAAGCTTTTGGAATGAGGCCACTGAGAATATGGAATCATACTATTGATTTTTTTAGAGCAGCAGGTTTGTATGAGGAGCCAAATAGCTATGCTGTATCATTATATATGTTAAGTATATTGTATTATATTTTACATCGAAAAATAGATTATATATTGGTTGCGGCATGTGTAACTATTTTTCTTTCTGAGTCACTATGGGGCTTTGGTGCAGTTGTCATAATATTAGGAGTTGTTCTTATAGATAAAGGGGTTAAGTTAACCTATATTACGCTATCTTTTTTATCTATAATTGCCTTGCTTATACTAGATTCGGAACTACATTTTTTATTCTCACCAACAACATACCGCCGATTTTCAATTATATTGACCGATGGTTCTTTTATTGCTCGCTATGGTATAGATTATCAGGGTACATCAGTGCTCTCTTTATTTTTTGGCCATGGTATTGGTGTGGATGGTTATTTTAAATCTTTTGGCGGGAATGGTTATTCTGCGGTAATTTATTATTTTGGGCTTGTTGGCGCACTTGGATTTTGTCTTGTTTTTTATAGGGCTGCGGGTAATTTTATTTATTTTATGGCTATCTTATTTATTCTTAGTACAACGCCTATGATATTTTATTTTATGTTTTGGATCTGGCTGGCTTTAATATATCGATATAATTACTTGGATAAGAGAGAAGCGGCCAAAAAAAAATATTTTTTAAGCAGTACATAATAAGTTGATATTATATTTATGAATTTTGAAACGTTTATCTGTAGTTCTGACAATACCCATGATGTCTTCGATTTAGTTTTCTTGAAAAATACCTCAGCATTCAACTCATGGAAAAAAGAAATATTTGTAGGCAGTAATGTTGTTAACAATAACTCTCCTTTTGTAACAATATCTGCACCATTGCTTGGTGGCTGGCGAGAAGAATTGCTTTACCAAATTACTGAATTAAAAAAGAAAAAATCTGCTCAATATGTTTTCTTATTGCTTGATGATTTTTATTTTTTTGAGCCAATTTCATATAAAGCCATTACAAAACATGCTTTGTATACTAGTAAAAATGACCTTGATTATCTTCGTTTAGTTAAACCTCGTAGATCTTTTCTAGTGACTCTCTGTAATATTTTTTCACTAAGAAAACAACAATATACTTCTTTGGGCTTAAATGAGCCCTATTACACAAGTTTACAACCCGCCATATGGAAAATTGACTATCTAATTAAGCTATTAAGTAGCTCATGCAATATTTGGGAGTTTGAACATTTAACTTATCAACATAGCAAGCATGCTGCTGTCACTAAGGAATTTCTCTCCTTTACACACTTGGTTGAAAAAGGCAGATGGTTACCAAAGGCATTTGCTTTCATTGATTCAAGCTTCCATAAAATCATGCACAAACGTGGCATTCATCAATATAGTTTTTTTGAAAGGCCGCTAGTCACAAAAATTAAATTTTATATCTTTGGCTATTTTATCTTGAAGTGTCGAAAGTATGTTGCTGGTAAATAATCTGATTAGATGCAGCAGTTTTAACTGGTGTGCTCAATGATACTTAGCTTTGTAATTACATCCTTTAATCGCGAAGTTTTAATACTTAGGACGATTGATTCAATACTAAATCAATCAACTAGCTCTTCTTTATATGAAATAATTATTATTGATGATTTGTCTTCTGATAATACCGTTAAAGTTTTATTAAATAATTATGAAAATGAAATTGATACTGGTTTAATTAAAGTCATTCTCAACAAAGAAAACATTGGTGTTACGGGTAGTAAAAATAGAGGTTATGAGGAATCTGCTGGTGATTGGGTTATCTTCATAGATTCTGATGATTTATTGGTTCCCGATATTCTTCCCAATATGTTGTGTGAGTTTAATGATGCACCCAATTCACCAATTATTTTTTTCAGATGTTGTGATGAAGAAAAAAAATTCGTTGGAGTTAAGTTTGATAATAAAAAGATATTGGGTATTAAAGAATATGTAGAAAATACATCTTTTGGTGAAGCGCTGACCTGTATTAATAAAAATATTGTCAGTGAATTGCCTTACGTTAGTGAATTACGTGGATATGAGGGTTTAGGTTGTTCTAGAATCATCCTGAGATACGGGCCGTCTATTTTATCCACTGTTGTTGCGCGAACTTATGATACTTCTGGAGATGATCGGTTATCATCATTTGTTGCTTTTAGGAAAAGATCATTTTTATTGTGCTCTGGACATTTTATGTACTTAAAAGAATTTAGCACGTTTATGTCATATAGTTTAAAGTTTAAATATATTTTGAAAATAATATTTTATTTTAGTTTTGGTTTATATAACAAATTGATTGCCAAGTTAAAGAAGGAGGGGTGAATGTTAGTATTTTATAACCCACACGTTGATGATTTTTTGGCGAAGCCACCTCACTTTAAACTTTTAAATCGTAGAGCTTTAAAAAAGTATGGTTTTGTATTAGACAAGACACTAGAAAATGATAAAAGTTTATCCGTTGTTATTGATGGCACTATCTCATGTTTTATTCCTGACCGGTATTTTAAGTTTATCCCTACCTTTGCTCGAAAAATAATCTCATACTTAGAGTTTTTACTTTGGCTGAAAATCAACTCAATAAAGTTCCCAGTAAATTATATTAATGTTAAAAAAGATAATCTTGAAAATATGCTGTTACTGATGTTTTCTTATAAATCTGCTACAGGCCTTGCTGGTAAAAACCTTACTGCATTAAAAGCCTTTCCGGTAATAGTTGCTCATTTGAGTCATTATTTTGTTTCTTCACAAGAGAAAGCTAAAAACCTTAGTTCTTTGGATAACATATGGTTAGCTGGAGATTCAGATATATCTGAAAATTTATATTTTGAAAAATATTTTAGCTGGTATCAAAAGTCGTTTATTGTGCTGCCTTTTTCTGTAGCTCCTCGTTTCAACCTCACTACTGATTTTCAAGATAGAAAGGATTTATGTGTGGCTGCAGGTTCATTCCACAACTTGGATGAAGAAATACCTATAAGTAAATACATTAATTTTAGACGTTTTTTTAAAAGCAATACATATCATCCAGTAAGAAAATTGATTTATGAAAGTAGAGATAAGTGTAATTTTATATCTTCATTAGTAAGTCCCTATCGAGGTAGCGTTAAAACAAACTTTATTAAAAAAATCTTCGATCATTTTATTGTTTCACAAAAAGCATATTTTAAAATTGATCTAGTAAAAGAGTATAACTCTCATAAGTTTGCTGTGATTGGTGAGGAACTGTCAGGTTTTCCTGCATTAGGTGCATTTGAAGCGATGGCATGTGGTGCAATATTGATTGGTGTGCCTGAATCTTACAAAGGCATGGGCTTTGACTTTAGCAAGTGCTGTGTTACTCATGACGGATCTCTTGAGGGTATATTTGACTCAATGAAACACGTTAATTCTCTAACTGATAAAGGTAAATCACTATCTGAATCAGCAAGAATCTCAATGAATAAGTACTTTAATGATGACGCTGTCTTTGAAAAGTGGGATGATTCATTTATTCATCTAGTAAAAATGTACGACTTAGAACTAAAATTAAAAAAATAGATGTTTTTATGCTTTTATATTGCTGTAAGCATTGGATAGCAACAGTCCATGGTTTGAATTAAATATTTTTTTTAGTATAAAAATTTTAAATGTATCAGTTAAAATCTTATTTTTTACCTGTTTTACGTAAATATATAATATAAGGTATTTTATGAATGTAACAAATCTTAATGACTTCGTTAAAGGATGGTTTATAGGTCCTTTTAAACCATCGTTACTTGATACAACGTTATTCGAGTGCGCTGTTAAACGCTATACTGCAGGAGAAAAAGAAGCTTCGCATGTTCACCGTATAGCAACTGAATTTACTATTATTGTTGAAGGTAAAGTTCGTATGAATGGTAAAGTTTACGAAAAAGATGCGATTCTTGAAATACCACCTGGTGAGGCAACAGACTTCGAGGCACTGACTGATGTGGTTACTACTGTGGTTAAGGTGCCTGCTGTAGAAGGTGATAAATATGAGTGCTAAAATATTAAATATTGTTGTTCCGATGGCTGGTTTGGGTAGTCGTTTTTCAAAAGCTGGTTATGAACTCCCAAAACCTCTACTTGACGTGCATGGAAGTTCAATGATTGAGCTTGTCATTAAAAATCTTCAACCATCATGCCCTCATAGGTTTATCTTTATTTGTCAACAAGAGCATATTAAGAAATTTGGTTTGTTTGAACGCCTTAAATCAATGTCTGATAATGTCGAAGTCATCGCTATTGATAGTATTACAGATGGCGCCGCTTGCACGGTCTTATTGGCTGAGAACTTCATCAATAATGAAAACCCTCTTATGATTGCTAACTGCGATCAATACGTGACTATATTGATGGATCATTACCTAACGTCGATGCAGAATGGTGCTTATGATGGATACATTATGACAATGACTGCAGATGACCCAAAGTGGTCATATATTGGTTTTGATAGTAATGAACGTATAAATACTGTGGTAGAAAAGAAGGTTGTATCGTCAGAAGCTACTGTCGGAATATATAACTTTAAACATGGGCAGGACTTTGTAGCTGCTGCACATGAGATGATAGATGCTGATGATAGAGTCAATGGCGAATTTTATGTCGCACCAGTATATAATTATATGATTCGCTCAGGAGCAAATCTTGGTTATTTAAATATTGGCTCTGATCGGAATGGAATGTATGGTTTAGGGACACCTGAAGACCTTGAATATTTCAATGCACTGAAACAGTTACCAAGCAAGTGAGGGATTTCATCTCACTTGCTGGAATTTTAACTACTAATTAGTTGCTTAACTGGGGTTGTATCTAAAAGATAAACCACTGTAACCTATATACTTTGTGTTTAGTTAGTATGGCATGGATATGATAATTTTTGATGAGGTATAGTATGGATTTTGAAGAGAGAATAGGCTTTTGAAATTACTTTGTCATAGAGGTAATTGGTCAGATAAAAGTCAGCGAAATAGTTTAGCTAGCTTAAAATACGCTTTGCAAGAAGGACATGGGGTCGAAACAGATGTTCGAGATTGCAACGGTTCATTAGTAATTTCGCATGATATGCCGATGTTTGATGATGCCTTGACATTAAATGAGTTTCTTGAAGTTTATGTGAAAATTGGTAAGCCGGGTATGCTTGCATTAAATATAAAATCTGATGGCTTGCAAATACAACTAAAGGATCTATTAATAAAATATGCTGTAACAGAATATGTTGTCTTTGACATGTCTATGCCTGATACCTTTGGTTATATTAGGGAAAAAATGGCTGTCGCAGTAAGAATGAGTGAGTACGAAGACGGTCAATGGTTACTTAATGATGTAGACACAATTTGGTTAGATGCATTTAATAGTGAATGGTACAACCGAAATACGATAGTTTCTTTGCTTGAATTAGGTAATCGTGTTTTTGTAGTTTCACCGGAATTACATGGTAGAGCACATCTACCCTTATGGTCTATTTTGCAGGGTATTCCTGCGCACCTTGTGCATAATATATACTTATGCACTGATTTAGTTACAGAAGCAATGGAGAATTTTGATGTTACCCAGTATTAAAGCAGTAATTTTTGATATGGATGGAGTCCTTATTGATGCGAAGGATTGGCATTATGAAGCTTTAAATAAAGCCTTATCACTTTTTGGAATGGAGATTACTCGATACGATCATTTAGTGACATATGATGGCTTGCCGACGTTGAGAAAGCTAGAAATGCTTTCAATGGAGCGAGGATTGCCAGTTGACTTGCATGAGTTTATAAATGAATTAAAACAACAGTTTACTTTAGAGATGGCATATAACCTTTGTAAGCCAATTTTTATTCACCAGTATGCTCTTGCTAAGTTAAAAAAATCAGGTTACCACATTGCTGTTTGTTCAAATTCTGTACGAGATAGTATTGATTTAATGATGAAAAAGTCTGATTTATACCAGTTTTTGGATTTTTTCCTATCAAATCAAGATGTGGAAAATGGGAAACCTGATCCTGAAATTTATATAAAAGCAATGGGTATGTTGGAATTGAGTCCTAATGAATGTCTTGTTATAGAAGACAACCCGAATGGCATAGCTGCAGCACGTGGTTCAGGTGCCTTTGTTATGGAAGTTTCGACAGTAGAAGAAGTTAACTACGAAAACATTAAGAAGTATATTGAAATAATAGAGTCTTCAGAAGTAGAGTCTTCAGAAGTAAAGTGCGAGGAGCAAAGCGTATGATTAATATATTACTGCCAATAGGTGGCCTATCAGAAATGTCTGAAAAGATGGGTTACCCTTATCCTGCACCTTTAATTGAACTTCACGGGCGTCCTATGATCGAAAGGGTAGTCGATAATTTAAAAGAGGTTGCATCTGATTGTCGGTTTATTTTTGTACTTAGAGAAGATGATTGTAAAAAGTTCCACCTTGATAACATAGTAAAATTACTTGCACCTGAGTCAAGTATTGTAATTAAACTTAATGGGGATACCAAGGGGGCTCTTTGTTCTGCTCTCATGGCTGTTCCGCACATCAATAACAATACTCCTCTAATAGTAGCAAATAGTGATCAATTATTTGATGCTGGTGTGCTAGGAGGATTTATTCACGAAATGGAAACTCTTAAAGCTGATGCCGGCTCTCCTTTTTTTGAATCGGTACATCCTAGATGGTCATATTTTAGAATGAATGATAGTCGAGTTGTTGAAGTTGCTGAAAAAGATCCTATAAGTCGGAATGCGGTAGCTGGTCTATATTACTTTCGTTCAGGTGAACTTTTTGTTAATGCTGCAAAACGAGCCATCTTAAATAGTCGAGAAATATCAGGTAGTTATTATATCTCTGCAGCAATGAATGAACTTATATTAGATGGGTTGCGTGTTGTAGGTACTTCTATATCTAATGATAAGTTCCATTCTTTTTTTACCCCTCAAAGAGTTGAGGAGTACGAAAGGCTTGCCGTATAGTATTTTTAATATAAAGATTTTAGAAGATAAATAAATGTGTGGATTCACAGGCTATCTAACGAGTCATTCTACTAGCTCGGCAGTAGTAAGGGATAACTCATATATTAATGTTATGACCAAAGCATTGGTGCATAGGGGTCCTAATTCTGAAGGGCACTGGAGTGATCCTAATACAGGGGTTTATCTAGGACATCGCAGACTATCTATCGTCGACCTCTCTCCTGAAGGTCACCAACCAAAAATATCCCCATCACAACGATATGTAATAGCCTTCAATGGTGAAATATATAACCACTTAGAGCTTAGAAACGAGCTCAATCAATCACAATTAGGACAAACTGACTGGCAAGGTCATTCAGATACTGAAACTTTAATTGCTTGTATCGATGCTTGGGGCTTAGAGATAACGCTGAAAAAAGCTTTAGGAATGTTTGCTTTTGCATTGTGGGATTGTAAAGATAAGCGTCTTTTTTTAGCAAGGGATAGACTCGGGGAAAAGCCCGTTTATTATGGCTGGCAGGGGGGTGTTTTTTTATTTGGCTCTGAACTAAAAGCTCTAAAGCAGCATCCTAATTTTAAAGCTGAAATCAATCGTGATGCGATTACTCTCTATCTTAGACATAATTACATTCCAACACCGTATTCTATTTATCATAATATTTTTAAATTAGAGCCCGGCTGCTTCTTGTCAGTATCGGAAAATCAACCCGAACCAATAAAACACACATATTGGTCTGCTTGTGCTGTTGCTGAAGAAGGAGTTCGAAATCCATTCATTGGAGGTAAAGAAAAAGCAGTTGATGAACTAGATCGCTTATTACGTAACTCGGTTAGAGAACAAATGGTGGCAGACGTACCGTTAGGTGCCTTTCTATCTGGGGGGATTGATTCTTCAACTATCGTTGCTTCCATGCAAGCAGAATCTTCCCGCCCAATAAAAACATTTACTATTGGTTTTCACGAAGAAGGATATAATGAAGCCAAACATGCAGCCGCTATAGCTAAGCATCTAGGTACAGAGCATACCGAGTTGTACATAACTCCTGAAGAAGCTATGAGTGTAATTCCTAAGTTACCATCTTTGTATTGTGAGCCGTTTTCTGATTCATCACAAATCCCAACTTTTTTAGTCGCTCAACTTGCAAAACAACATGTCACCGTTTCTTTATCAGGTGACGCTGGAGATGAACTTTTTTGTGGTTACAATCGCTACCAACTTACAGATAAATTATGGAATAAAATTAATTTATTACCTATACCCTTAAGAGAAGGTATCTCTAAAGGTATTACTTCCATTTCACCACAAGCATGGAATAATATTACTAAATACATACCAGGAATGCATAAGTATAACAATGTAGGTGATAAATTATACAAAGGTGCAGGGGTTCTGGGGTGCAAAACTGTAGATGAGCTTTATGTTGGGTTGGTATCCAATGTTAGCACTCCAGAAGAACTTGTTATTTATGGAGCTGAGCCGCCGACTTTATTAACAGGTAATGCACCTGTTTTATCTGGGCTAGATGAAGTTCAACGGATGATGGCTTTGGATCTTATAACTTATTTACCTGATGATATCCTGGTGAAAGTCGATAGAGCGGCAATGGGAGTTTCATTAGAAACACGAGTACCATTCTTAAATCATAAGATAGTGGAATTTGCATGGAAAGTTCCACAGTCTATGAAACTGGTTAATGGTCAGAGCAAGTGGATTTTGCGACAGGTTTTATATAAATATGTACCTAAAAAGTTAATTGAAAGACCTAAGATGGGTTTTGGCGTACCTATAGATATCTGGTTGCGTGGACCGCTTCGTGATTGGGCTGAAACTTTATTAGATGAATCACGTTTACATAGAGAGGGTTATTTTAATCCACTCTTAATTAGAAAAAAATGGGAAGAACATTTGAGCGGTAGACGTAATTGGCAACAATTTTTATGGAATATATTAATGTTCCAAGCTTGGTTGGATGAACAGTAATGGCTAAGAAACTTCTATTTGTGGTTAATGAAGCCATTTTCTTTCTTTCGCATAGATTACCTCTTGCTGAGGCAGCAAGAAGAAAAGGTTATGATGTGCATATTGCTACAACGGAAGGAACAGGTGTACAAAAAATCAAAGATTTGAAATTTACTCATCACTTACTTCCTTTATCTAGAAGTGGTAGAAACCCAATCAAAGAAATTGTTTTAATTATTTCAATTTTAAATTTATTTCGTAAATTGCAACCAGATTTGGTTCACCTGGTCACAATAAAACCTGTACTTTATGGTGGTATCGCTGCTCGCTTAACAAAAATTAATGGGGTTATATCAGCTATTTCGGGAATGGGCTTTTTGTTTGTTGAAAGGGCGGGCGGGCTGAAATTATACTTACTTCGTAATATGGTTTTGTTTTTATATCGTTTTGCCATGGGTCACCCAAATCAAAAAGTGATTTTTCAAAACTCATCGGATGCTAATACTCTCGTTACTTCTGGCTATGTCAAAAAAAATAAAACGTGCCTTATTCGTGGTTCAGGAGTTACACTTGAGAACTATCACTTTGTGCCGGAGCCAAGTGGAATTCCAGTTGTAGTTATGGCTTCAAGACTGCTAAGTGATAAGGGTGTCAATGAATTTGTAGATGCTGCTAGAATTCTACGCTCTCGTTCTGTTAATGCTCGCTTTATGTTAATTGGGACACCTGATCCAGGTAACCCTGAAAGTGTTACGGAATCATTAGTAAATGAATGGCAAGCTGAAGGTGTTATTGAATACTTAGGCTTTCAATCTGATATTGCAAATATATTTTCAAAATCACATATTATAACTTTACCTTCATATCGTGAAGGTTTACCTAAAGTCCTAATTGAAGCAGCGGCTTGCGGAAGGGCTGTTGTTACTACAGATACGCCGGGGTGCCGTGATGCAATTGAACCTAATGTTACAGGACTTCTTGTTCCTCCCCGTGATGCAAAAGCTTTAGCTGAAGCTATTAACTGTTTGATTAATGACACCCGACTGCGTGAAAGGATGGGGAAAGCTGGACGCTCCTTAGCTGAACGTGAATTTGGCATCAATAAAGTAGTAACCGCTCACCTTGATATTTACAATGAATTAGCAATGAAAAAAAATATTTAATATATGGGGGTTTTTTGTTAGAAAAGTCAAAATTACTTATTACCGGTGCTAGTGGCTTTATAGGGGGTCACTTATGTAGATATGCTTCAAGTGAAGGTTGGCCAGTTCGTGGGGTAGTGCGGGATGAAGCTGTGGAAAATACTGTTCTGGTACCTGATGTATCACGGAATACGGATTGGTCATCAGCATTAAAAGGATGTGGAATGGTAGTTCATTTAGCTGCACGAGCTCATATCATGTCGGATACAGCAAAAGAACCGCTTGAAGAGTTTCGTAAAGTAAATACATATGGGACATTGAACCTTGCTCAGCAAGCCGCTGATTCCGGTGTTAAGCGTTTTATTTATTTAAGTAGTATTAAAGTAAATGGTGAGTCGTCACCACTAGACTCACCATTTACCCCTGATGATGTTTTTATGCCAACAGATCCTTATGCACTATCAAAGTATGAAGCTGAGAAAGGGTTATTACGAATTGCTAAGAAAACAAAAATGGAAGTTGTTATTATTAGACCACCCTTAGTTTATGGTCCTGGCGTTAGGGCAAACTTTCTAACTATGATAAAGTGGTTAAATAAAAGAGTCCCTTTGCCATTAGGCGCAATACATAATAGGCGTAGTTTAGTTGCAGTAGACAATTTGGTTAGCTTAATTACTGTATGTATAGAACATCCGGCTGCTGCCAATCAGATATTTTTAGTTTCTGATGATGAAGACTTATCTACATCTCAACTGTTAAATAGAATTTTGCAATCTTTAAGTAAACGTACTTGGTTATTACCTATGAATCAAAAAGTTCTTGAGTTTTGTTTAGGGGTTATCGGTAAGAAAGATTTAGCACAAAGATTGTGTGGGTCATTACAGGTTGATATAAGTAAAACAAAAAACTTATTAAATTGGTCTCCTCTAGTTAGCATCCAAGATGAACTTAATAAAACTGTTAAGCACTTTATAAAAACTTTGTAGCCATACTGTTAATTCGACTATTTAACTATGAGTAATGTATCATACTCTTCATAGCATTAAATCTAGTAAAATAAGAAAATTTTTTGTCTAGGCTTTAAATTAGAATGGATAGCTCAGCTTGATGAATTCTTAGCCACACCAGACAGGAAAAGCGATAATTTTACTAAATGATGGAATCGAGTTTAAATTTTTTAAATATAGTGAGTTTATAAGAGAATTAATATGAAAAAAGCATTAATAACAGGTATAACAGGTCAAGATGGAGCCTATTTAGCAGAGTTTTTATTAGACAAGGGCTATGAAGTTCATGGTATCAAGCGCCGAGCTTCATCTTTTAATACAGACCGTATTGATCACTTATACCAAGACCCGCATGAATCGAATAAACGTTTTTTTCTTCATTATGGTGACTTAAGTGACTCATCAAATCTAATTCGATTAATGCAAGAAATACAGCCAGATGAAGTTTATAACCTTGGTGCACAAAGCCACGTAGCAGTATCTTTTGAAAGTCCAGAATACACAGCGGATACAGTAGGTCTTGGTACTTTACGGATGCTTGAAGCAATACGAGTAGCAGGTCTAGAAAAAACAGCACGTTTTTATCAAGCTTCAACCTCAGAATTATACGGTGAAGTGCAAGAAATACCTCAAAAAGAAACAACGCCATTTTATCCTCGTTCACCCTATGCTGTAGCAAAGCTTTATGCCTATTGGATTACGGTAAACTACCGCGAAGCTTACGGCATGTATGCATGTAACGGTATTTTGTTTAACCATGAATCTCCAGTACGAGGTGAAACATTTGTAACTCGAAAAATTACGCGAGCACTCTCTCGAATTAGCTTAGGTCTTCAAGATTGTTTATTTCTAGGCAACATGGATGCAAAACGAGACTGGGGACATGCGAAAGACTATGTTGAAATGCAATGGCTCATGCTTCAACAAGACAAACCAGAAGATTTTTGTATCGCAACTGGCGTGCAATATTCAGTACGTGACTTTGTTAATGCAGCTTACGATCATATCGATAAGAAAATTCGCTGGGAAGGCAAAGGCGTAGATGAAAAAGGCTACGACACCGAAACAGGTAATTGCATAGTCGCAGTAGACAAGCGTTACTTCCGACCAACAGAAGTTGAAACATTATTAGGTGATCCAACAAAAGCAAAAGAAAAGTTGGGATGGACGCCTAAAATTACTTTTGAAGAAATGGTTCATGAAATGATGGAAAACGATCTAAATTTAGCAAAGCGTGATGCACTTGTGAAAGAGCATGGCTTCAAGGCATTTGATTACAATGAATAAAGATAGTCGTGTTTATATTGCGGGGCACAGAGGTTTAGTCGGTTCCGCCATTGTACGTCAACTTGAAGCACGAGGTTTTACTAATCTTATTCTTCGAACAAGCAGTGAACTTGATTTAACCAACCAAGCATCAGTACAAGATTTTTTTACGAAAGAAAAGCCAGAATACGTTATTTTAGCGGCAGCAAAAGTAGGAGGTATTCACGCAAACAATACTTACCCTGCAGACTTCATTTATAAAAACATGATGATTGAAGCAAACGTCATTAATTCGGCTTTTGAGAGTAAAGTAACACGGTTACTCTTTTTAGGAAGCACCTGCATCTACCCCAAAGCGGTTGCTCAACCAATGCGCGAAGATTCATTATTAACAGATGTGTTAGAACCCACAAATGAGCCCTATGCCGTAGCAAAAATTGCAGGTATAAAACTTTGTGAATCATACAACCGCCAACATGGAACAGACTTCCGTTCAGTTATGCCAACGAATCTTTATGGTATTAATGATAACTTCCACCCAGAAAATTCACATGTCATTCCAGCATTAATGCGTCGCTTCCATGAAGCAAAGATAAATAATGATAAAGAAGTAGTTATCTGGGGTACAGGAAGCCCAATGCGTGAATTTTTATATGTCGATGACATGGCTGAAGCCTCTTTGTTCGTCCTTGAGTTAGATGAGGAAACTTATCAAGCCAAGACTAAACCGATGTTGTCACACATTAATGTGGGTACAGGTAAGGATGTCACCATTCTAGAAATGGCCGAAGCAATGAAACGAGTAGTTGGTTTTAAAGGTGAGTTAAAGTTTGATAGCACAAAGCCAGATGGCTCAAAAAGAAAGTTGATTGATGTAGAACGTTTAACGGCTATGGGTTGGAGTTATAACGTTGAGCTAGAAGATGGCTTAAAAAGCACTTATAAATGGTATTTATCAAAACAACATATTGCATAAACCCAAGCTCCAAATGCGAAAGAATCTATTTAAATTAATACCAGCATATTAATGGATGTTCACCAAGAGGGAAAAAAATGAAAAAACAAAACTTAATATTATCGGCTGTCTTAGCAGTGGTATTTTTCAGCTTCAACGGCTTTGCTGAAGCTGAGGTAACGGGTAAGATCGTACACGAATCTGTCAAATTCACTACAACCGGCACAACAATTGGTGCAGCAGCTGCTCACGATAAAGATGTAGTATCTCCTGAGTTTTCTGCAAGTATATTAGATATAAGTAGGTACCCGAGAGCATTTAATCCAAAAACGGGGAACTTGTTATTTTCAAATATATCAGAAGATAGTTTTTCACTAAACCTCGTTGATTACAAATCTATGGGGTTAGAATCTTTTATGTCAGGTAGAAGTCAAAGAGATCTTCGGAGTGTTGATCTCAATAATGATGGCATGCTCGATGTGTTGTCTAATATTTATGGCCTCAGTGGTTGCTTTGAAATAAAAAAAGGACTATCCTCAGACGCAACAAAGCTAAAATTTTCAAATGTTGATTTTAAGCTGTGGAACCGTGGGAGAAAAGCCGTAATTAATTGTCTCGGAGGATATGGGGAGACAATATCAATAGCTGATTATGATGGGGATGGTTTGATTGACTTATTGCTGCCGGCTTATGAGCGCGTTTATTTATTTAAAAATATCGGAAATTTTGAGTTTGAAGATGTCACTCCTGACTTTTTAATACTGACTGATAAAGTACCTAGAGTAGAAGGTGCCGCGTTTGTTGATATTAATTCAGACGGTTTTATTGATATTGTCGTAAGCGATGTAATTGCGTTAAACAACGGCTCAGGAGTATTTGATAACATGACCTTGCCAGCTACTTACAAGGTAGCTGACGAGGGTATTCTTCCTATCGATTTAGATAATGATAAATATTTTGAAATTGTAAAATTAGATCCTTCCGGGGCATTATATATTTACAAGTTTTCTGAGAAGAATATATTACATTTATATAAAAAGATTGTTTTAAGTAAGCTCTTGTCAATAGAGCAACTACATTCAACCTTTGGTCTTAGTAGTGCAGACTATAACTCTGATGGTTGCGAAGATTTAGTTATTGCGGGAGGTAAGCCAGGTAGTCATGGTCCAATATTACTTATCAATGATTGTAAAATGAATTTTTATCCGATAATCACACCTAATGTGAATGGTTTCTTTTCCGCTATGGTGTTGGCTGGTGATTTTAATAATGATGGAAAGCCAGATATTATAAATTCAGTGATCCCGTTATCGCCGCCAAGCATAAAATTTAACCCTAATTTTCAGCCACATCCTTTTTCCCATAAAGTAGCTTCAGAGAAAACCCTTATACTTACTAACACGAGTGATAATGCCAATAATTTTAAATTTACGTTTACCTCGTATGATGGAATCCATAATTTATATGGCCACTCTTTCGTAGTGACAAGCGCTGGTGAGAATGAGCATAATAGTAAACATAAAATGTATTTTATTGACGGTGGCTCTGGCTATATGCAACAAGGCTCTTACTCAAAATTAATGTACCTTGACCCTAAAAAATGTCCGTATGAGATAGAAATGAATACTTCCAATAAAACGACATCTTATACATTAGCTTGTGATGGGACCTATTCACAGACAATGAAAGAGAAAAGTTCTTCAGATGTCAATTTACATATAACCGGCTCATTTTTAGAGCATAATAAAAATAGTGTCATAAATGGTGATTTTTTATTTGATGGATACGGATGGCTCCCTGGCGATGCAGGTATTGTCAAAACAGAGAGTGATGGTGGTTTACAATTAATAAATGGAGAAGATAATAAGTGGAGCTTTATTCGCCAATCTTTTACTGTTGAGAAAGGGAAGCGTTATAAACTTAGTGTGAGGGCTTCACCTGTCTCTACGTCAGCATCAATCCGACTTGGTGTTGGTGGTAATTGGATATACAAACGAGGAGAACAAATAAACGAACAATTAGACTTTACGTTTGTTGCCAATCATAATTCATTAACAGTAGATATTTTTAATACCTCACCGGGTAAGGGGTTAAAGTCCGTGATTAGGGAAATAAAAGTAATTGAAATTCCTCCTTCAGACTATGGGAGTAATATTGTTGTAAACGGTGACTTCCAACTTAATGATTACGGATGGAGTGTTGGAGATGCTGGTGTTGTCATGCAGGATAGAGAAGGTGGACTACAATTGATAAACGGAGAAGATAATAAATGGAGCTTTATTCGCCAATCTTTTACTGTTGAGAAAGGGAAGCGTTATAAACTTAGTGTGAGGGCTTCACCTGTCTCTACGTCAGCATCAATCCGACTTGGTGTTGGTGGTAATTGGATATACAA